>Ga0157370_10005353_pt1 | contig 14406 bp, 12 predicted proteins | sample C35metaG_FD_113463 | JGI IMG/M metagenome (GOLD analysis project Ga0157370, IMG submission 113463) | Corn rhizosphere microbial communities from Kellogg Biological Station, Michigan, USA - C3-5 metaG | ecosystem: Host-associated > Plants > Roots > Rhizosphere > Soil | place: USA: Michigan...
GGTGCACCCGCACCTCGAGGTCAAGATCGTGGACCCGGCGACCGGGCTGACCGTCCCCCGCGGGACCCCCGGCGAGTTTTGCACGCGCGGATACTCGGTCATGCTGGGCTACTGGAACGATCCCGAAAAGACTGCCGCCGCCATTGATCCGGCCCGCTGGATGCACACAGGCGACCTGGCCGTCATGCTGGAGGACGGCTACACCAACATCGTGGGCCGCATCAAGGACATGGTGATCCGGGGCGGGGAAAACCTGTACCCGCGCGAAATCGAGGAATTCCTGTACCAGCATCCGGACATTGCCGATGTGCAGGTCATTGGCGTTCCCGATGAAAAGTACGGCGAGGAGCTGTGCGCCTGGATCCTCATGAAGCCCGGCACCGAACCGCTTGACCAGGCCGCCGTCGCAGCATTCTGCGAGGGGCACCTTTCCCGGCACAAAGTGCCCCGATACGTGCTTGTCGTGGATGACTTCCCGATGACCGTCACGGGCAAGGTGCGCAAGATGGACATGCGTGAACGGACAGTGGAGATTCTGGGTTTGGGCAGCTAAGCCCCCGGCAGACGGCGCCTCAGCCCGGGCCAGGCGCTCGCGAAGCCCGGGTGCAGCGGCAGCCGGGCGACGCCGTCGGGCTTCACCCATTCCAGCGCCAGGCTTTCCGGGTCGCTGACAATTGCCTCAAACGGCGTCCTTGCCAGCACGGCCACCGTGGTGTAACTCCAGTAGCCGACGTCGAAGACGGAGGTGAACAGCAGCTCCACATTCAGGCGGGGCACACCGGCCTCTTCCCACGCCTCACGCAGGGCGCCGTCCACGGCTGCTTCCCCCTCATGGAGGGCGCCGCCGGGCAAGCCCCACGTGCCGCCGTGGTGTGACCAGATGGCCCGGTGCTGCAGCAGGATTCCGCGGCCGGCGTCGAAAACCAAGAGCCCGGCAGAGCCAAACTTGCCCCAAAACTTTCCCGCCGCCCCGTCCACCCAGGCGTCGCCGGGGTCGCGGGCACCGGTGATGTGCCCCGGGCGCACAACAGCCGCGGCATCCCGGATGAAACGGGCTGCCGCGGCTGTGTCGCCGGCTTCCGCAGGCTCAGGCATGGACAAGGGCTAGAAGTCCCAGTCGTCGTCTTCGGTGTTGACGGCCTTGCCGATCACGTAGGAGGAACCGGAACCGGAGAAGAAGTCGTGGTTCTCGTCCGCGTTTGGGGACAATGCGGAGAGGATGGCAGGGTTCACATCGGTCACGGCGGACGGGAACATGGCCTCGTAGCCGAGGTTCATCAGCGCCTTGTTGGCGTTGTAGTGCAGGAACTTCTTGACGTCCTCGGCCAGGCCGACGGAGTCGTAAAGGTCGTGCGTGTACTGCACTTCGTTCTCATATAGCTCGTACATCAGCTCGAAGGTGTAGTCCTTCAGCTCCGCTTTGCGCTCTTCGGAGAGCCCTTCCAGGCCCTTTTGGTACTTGTAGCCAATGTAGTATCCGTGCACGGCCTCGTCGCGGATGATGAGTCGGATCAGGTCGGCGGTGTTTGTCAGCTTGGCGCGTGAAGACCAGTACATGGGCAGGTAGAAGCCCGAGTAGAACAGGAAGGACTCCAGCAGGGTGGAGGCGATCTTGCGCTTGAGCGGATCGTCGCCGTAGTAGTACGACTCTATGATCTGCGCCTTCTTCTGCAGGTTCACGTTCTCGACCGACCAGCGGAATGCCTCGTCGATTTCCTTCGTGGAGCACAGGGTGGAGAAGATCGAGGAGTAGCTCTTGGCGTGCACGGACTCCATGAACGCGATGTTCGTGTAGACGGCTTCCTCATGCGGGGTGATGGCGTCCGGGATCAGCGAGACGGCGCCGACAGTGCCCTGCAGCGTGTCCAGCAGGGTGAGTCCGGTGAACACGCGCATGGTCAGCAGCTGCTCATCCGGAGTCAGGGTGGCCCACGACTGGGTGTCATTGGACAGCGGCACCTTCTCCGGCAGCCAGAAATTGTTGACCAGGCGGTTCCAGACTTCCACGTCCTTCTCGTCCTCAATGCGGTTCCAGTTGATGGCCACAACGTGGTTCGCCAACTTCAGCTTGTCCGGTGTCATCGTTGCTTCTTTCCTTGTAAAAGTCCTGGCGGCCACGCGGGCCAAGTCAATCTTAAGCCGAAGGCACGACGGCGGAAGGCGCCCGCCGTCGTGCTGTTCAGTTGGGTGGTGCTACAGCATGCAGCTGACGCAACCCTCCACCTCAGTGCCTTCCAGCGCGAGCTGGCGGAGGCGGATGTAGTAGATGGTCTTGATGCCCTTGCGCCATGCATAGATCTGGGCCTTGTTGATGTCACGGGTGGTGGCGGTGTCCTTGAAGAACAGCGTCAGCGACAGGCCCTGGTCCACGTGCTGGGTGGCGGCGGCGTACGTGTCGATGATCTTCTCGTAGCCAATTTCGTAGGCATCGTGGTAGTAGTCAAGGTTTTCGTTCGTCAGGTACGGGGCCGGGTAGTAGACGCGGCCCAGCTTCCCTTCCTTGCGGATCTCAATCTTCGACGCCACCGGGTGGATGGAGGAGGTGGAGTTGTTGATGTAGCTGATCGAGCCCGTGGGCGGGACGGCCTGCAGGTTCTGGTTGTAGATGCCGTGTTCCATGACGGAAGCCTTCAGCTGGCGCCAGTCGTCCTGCGTGGGGATGTGGATGCCGTCGAACAACTCAGCTACGCGCTCGGTCTGGGGAACCCATTCGGCGTCCGTGTACTTGTCGAAGAACTCGCCGGAAGCGTACTTCGACTTTTCAAAGCCGGCAAAGGTGGAACCTGTCTCCATCGCGATCATGTTCGAGGCGCGCAGGCAGTGGTAGAGCACCGTGTAGAAGTAGATGTTGGTGAAGTCCAGGCCTTCTTCGGAGCCGTAGTGGACGTGCTCGCGGGCAAGGTAGCCGTGCAGGTTCATCTGGCCCAAGCCAATGGCGTGCGACTGGTCGTTGCCCTTGGCAATGGAGGGCACGGAGCCGATGTGGGACATGTCGGAGACGGCCGTCAGGGTGCGGATGGACGTCTCGATGGTGCTGCCGAAGTCCGGGGAGTCCATGGTCTTGGCAATGTTCAGGGAGCCGAGGTTGCAGGAAATGTCCTTGCCGGTCTCGTCGTAGGACAGGTCGTCATGGTAGCTGGTGGGTGCGGAAACCTGGAGGATCTCCGAGCACAGGTTGCTCATGATGATCTTGCCGTCGATCGGGTTGGCCCGGTTCACGGTGTCTTCGAACATGATGTACGGGTAGCCGGACTCGAACTGGATTTCAGCCAGTGTCTGGAAGAATTCACGGGCCTTGATCTTGGTCTTCTTGATCCGGGCGTCGTCCACCATCTCGTAGTACTTTTCGGTGACCGAGATGTCGGAGAACGGCACGCCGTAGACCTTTTCCACGTCGTACGGGGAGAACAGGTACATGTCCTCGTCGCGTTTGGCCAGGTCAAAGGTGATGTCCGGGACGACGACGCCCAACGACAGGGTCTTGATGCGGACCTTCTCGTCGGCGTTTTCACGCTTGGTGTCCAGAAAGCGGTTGATGTCCGGGTGGTGGGCGTGCAAGTACACCGCGCCGGCGCCCTGGCGGGCGCCGAGCTGGTTGGCGTAGGAGAAGCTGTCCTCGAGGAGCTTCATGACGGGGATGACGCCGGAGGACTGGTTCTCGATCTGCTTGATCGGTGCACCAACTTCGCGGATGTTGGTCAGGGCGAACGCCACGCCGCCGCCGCGCTTGGACAGCTGCAGGGCCGAGTTGATGGAGCGCCCAATCGACTCCATGTTGTCTTCGATGCGCAGCAGGAAGCAGGAAACAAGCTCGCCGCGCTGCTTCTTGCCGGCGTTCAGGAACGTGGGGGTGGCGGGCTGGAAGCGGCCTTCGATGATTTCATCGACCATCTTGATGGCCAGTTGCTCATTGCCGCGGGCCAGGTGCAGGGCGACCATGCACACGCGGTCCTCGTAGCGCTCCAGGAAACGGTTGCCGTCAAAAGTCTTCAGCGTGTAGGACGTGTAGAACTTGAAGGCGCCCAGGAATGTCTCAAAGCGGAACTTCTTCTTGTACGCGTGGTTGTAGAGGTCGCGGATGAAGTTCATTGTGTACTGGTCAAGCGTTTCGCGCTCGTAGTACTCGTTCTTCACCAGGTAGTCCAGCTTTTCTTCCAGGTCATGGAAGAACACCGTGTTGTTGTTCACGTGCTGGAGGAAGTACTGGCGGGCGGCGGCGCGGTCGGCGTCGAACTGGATCTTGCCCTCGGAGTTGTAGAGGTTAAGCATGGCGTTCAGCTCATGGTAGCCAAGGCCCTCCCACGCGGCGGGCATGTCCTTTGACGGCTTCACGGCCGAGTCTGCTGCTGAGACAATCGTGTCCAAAATTCTTCCAATCCTTCGTGAACGCGGTCCACGTCTTCCGACGTTCCCATCAATTCAAAACGGTAGAGATGCGGTACTTTGCATTTGACCGAGATAACGTCCCCGGCCAGACAGTAGGTTTCACCAAAATTTGTGTTGCCGGCGCCAATGACGCCGCGGATCAATTCCCGGTTTCCGGAAACGTTGAGGAACTTGATGACTTGCTTTGGGACAGCCCCGTGCCCGGTGTCGCCGCCGTAGGTCGGCAGGACCAGGACAAAGGGCTCAAGGGCTGTCAGGGTCTCTTCATGGGTGTAGAGCGGGAGGCGCGCTGCATCCATGTGAAGCTTTTCAACAAACCGGTGGGTGTTGTCGGAGATGGAGGAAAAGTAGACCAGGCTGCTGGAGGTGGGCCTTCCGGTTTCCCGGTTCACAGCTGGTTTCGCTGCAACGGCTGACATGGTCTTCGCTTCCTGCGCTGCTTGAATACTTTTACATGGTCCTGCTGTTGTGGGGCCGACCATTTGACGGTCAGCCCCACTTTTGTGCATGTGCTGCACGTGAAATTTTTTTCTGGCCGGTTTCATTCCCGGCCGGAAGTCATGCTACGTAGGACGCAGCATCCTGGCCGATGGCGGCAATTTTGTCCGGGCGGAACCCGGACCAGTGGTCGGCATCCGTAATGACAACAGGGGCCTGTTGGTATCCGAGGCTGAGCAGGCGCTCAAGTGCGGCAGGATCTTCGGTGATGTCCACGCTCTGGTAGGCGATGCCCTTCTTGTCCAATGCCCGGTACGTGGCATTGCATTGCACGCACGCTGGCTTGGTGTAAACCGTTACGGTCATGATCGAGATCCCCTTGTCGTAAATCACTGTCGTCAAACACTGTCTGGAATTAGCATTCGCGTCCCGCACGGACCTGCCCACTGTCGGTGGGGCCTGACAGCTGTTGCTTGCGGCCTCGCCAGCGTTTCAGGTGTTGGCCCGAAGTGCTTGTTTTGATGTACTCGATACTACATGTAGTGATCGACCTCGGGAACGACCCCAACATGATGTATTACAAGTATGTCATTTTATGCACCGGTAGTCCACAGCCTGCAGAGATTAAATGCGCAGAAATCCAGGGCTTAAGCCACCTCTGTCCACAGGCTGTGGAGGAGTTAACCACTTAATTTTGAACGGCGTGTCGGCCGGCCCCGGCGTGTCGCGGCATGGACCATTGGGAGGCGCGCGAAGGGGCCGCGCGCCTCCCAATGCTTTCACCCGGCGCACGCGGCATATGCTTGCTGGACGAGCCGGTGCGGCGGGACCTCGGTGCGACAAGGAGCATGCAGTGATCAATCCGATCCACCTCAAGACCCTGATGGAGGTGGTCCGCCGCGGCTCCTTTGCCGCAGCGGCCACCGCCCTGGGATATACGGCGTCGGCCGTTTCACAGCAAATGTCAGCCCTGGAGCGCGACGCCGGCGTGACCTTGTTCCACCGTTCAGCACGCAGCGTGCTTCCCACGGACGCCGCCATGGTGATGAGCAGGCACGCTGCCAAGGTCCTGACGGACATTGACGCCCTGCTGGCAGCCAGCACACGCACGGAACACGGCACCAGCCAGGAACTGCGGCTGGGCATTTTCCCCTCGCTGGCAACCTATGTCCTCCCCCGGTTGATGCGCAGCGCCGATTGGCCCGCACTGGGAATCAACCTTCATGTCTCCGTCGGTGAACCGCAACAGACCATTTCAGGGCTGCGGATTGGCGGCGAGCTGGATGTGGCCCTGGTCTACCAAGTGGGCCAGTCCGGCCTGGCCTGGCCGCACACCGTCAATCGCCAGTGGGTGGGCGACGACAACTTCAGGGTGGTCCTGCCCAAGTCGTGGGGGATCCGCCCCGGGGCGAAAATTGCTGCCGCCCAGCTGTCCGACATGCCCTGGATCATGCACCACCCGGGCACCAGCGACGCCACCGTCATCGAACGGCTGTTTGCAAGCTGCAACCTCCACCCCCGGGTTGCCGCCTACAGTGACGACTTCAATGCCAGCCTCCAGCTGGCCTCTGTTGGTTTGGGAGCCGCACTTGTCCCGGAGCTGGCACTGACGCACCGCCCGGAAGGCGTGGTGGTGCTGGACGTGCCGGAAATTCGCCTGGCCCGCAATATCTTTGCCCTGCTGCTCAACGACAGGCGCACAGCCCGGATTGAAGTGTTCATGGACAAGCTGTCCGGGATTTTGGGCGAAACCACCCATTCCAGTTCCCTGGACTCACCCTCATGAGCGTCCATTTCCGCGTCGAGAGCAACTCCGACCTGCCGCCGGAGCTCCTGTTCCGCCGGTCGTGGAGCGTCGACGAACATGTCGCCTCCATGGCAGCCTCCGGCGAGCGCGCCGTGGGCGGGGTGACAGCCGGCCAGATCGCGGCGGGCCAGACGGTCACATGGAAGGCCCGCCATTTCTGTGTCCGTTTCAGCATGACGTCGCTGGTGACGGAGGTGGACCATCCACGGCGATTTGTGGATCACCAGGTTAAGGGCCCGTTCTCGTCTTTTCACCACATCCACACCTTCGAGCCCTCAGCCGCCGGGACCCTGATGGTCGATGAAATTGCGTTTGCAGCGCCCTTTGGAATGCTCGGGCGGATCGCGGAACGATTGGTCCTGGCGCGCTACCTGCGCCGGCTCATCATTCGGCGCAATGAATATCTCTGCCGCCCCCGTAGCGGAAGCGGCTACCCGGGCCTTGGCCCGTCGGCTGAAGAACCTGGACCGTCCGATGCGCCGCGCGAGGGCAGCACCGTCCGCCGTGCCTTTCCCGGCAGGACCGGGCGGGATGCATTGTAGCTGTGTCCCGTCGGGGTCCGGATCACCGTGCCGGGGCGGCCGTCGGGACCCTGAACGGCCTCGCTGCTCCACCCGGGCACTTCCTTGGCGAGGTTGCAGCGCTGGCAGAGTCCCTGCCCGTTGCCAATGGAGGTGGGCCCACCCGAAATGAAGGACTTGACGTGGTCATAATCCCGAATGGGTGCGCCACACCATGGGTTGGCGCAAAGCTGGTCCTGGTCGAACAGGAACCGCTTCATGGTGTCAGTGAAGAGCCTGTTTCTGGAATCCATCGACATGAGCGCGTTGGATTCCGGGTGGGTGTACAGCCGCCTCAACCATACCTGCGCCTGTCCTGCGGTGCTGGTGAGCAGCTCTCGACCGGCAGGGGCCGGGATGGGACTGAAACCTGTGAGGACGGCGGGATCGGCGGCGCCGTCAAACAGCGCCCTGTCCGTCATGATGAGATCCAGGTGGATGTCAGCTTCCGCCGCCGTGAGGCAGCCGACGGCGTCGGAATCCGCATCCGCACCGGCACACGGCAGGTGGGTGCGCAGCCTGTGTGTGAGCACATCCGCCATCAATTGCCCCTTGGTGCGCTTGTCCCCGGCGCTCCGCGCAGATTCGGCCACGACGGTCAGCGACTTCAGGACGGCAACACCATGTTTGAGGGGCAGCAGCGCCCTCAGCTCAGCCATCCCGTCCGCCACGGGCTTGAGCCCGACGTGGCGTTCCGACTCCGCTTTGCGCAGCCGCTTGGTGAAGGCTTCACTGTCCAACTCGTACGCCATGTGCTTGACGGCGGCGTCAAGTTCCTTGTCCCCCATGCCTTCAAGGGTGTCGGGGTCACCGGAAATTGCCTGATCAACAGCCGCCCGCTGTTCACGGGTGAGGAATTCCGTGCCCGACTCAATGATTGCAGCCCGGCGCTCCGTTAGAACACCGTTCGAACACGCCTCAAGCGTTAGCGGCATTTCCCTGACTATCCGCGTGGCCGAGGCCATGTGCCGCCCGGCAGTCCACTGTGACTCGCGGCGTGCCAGCGCCACGGCCAGCACGGTTCCCCTGCCCAGGGCACTCCCCCGCACTCCGGCCTGCACCTGACGGGTGCGCTCGACAACTTCGAACAGGACCTCGGCCTTGGCCTGGGCTGCAGAAGCAGCGTTCTTGACATTTTCCAGCTCCCGTATGGCGTCGATGAGAGCCGCACCCGCCGCCTGGACGACGTCCCGGACCCGTCCGTCCACGGCCACGGGATCCCCTGGACGTGCGCCGGAGGCCAGTTCGGCGGCCTCGGCGAATTGCTGCTCGGCGAGATCCAGCAGGGTGGTTCCCAGTTCATTCACCACACCGGAAAGAAAGGACTTGGCCTGTACGGAAACGTCTTCCGCCGAACGGGCCAACGGCCAGCCGTCAGCTGCAAATTCCCCAGGGGCGGCAGGGGCGGCGCCGGGCACCCCACCCCCGCCGCTTTCCTGCAACCACTCAGGCATCGCCACGTCCCGCACCTCCTCCCAACCCTTGCCGGAACTGGCCACGCATGGCAGCCGTCCCGCTTCTTCCCCCATCCTTGCCTACCCGGGAGGCCGTCAAAAGTCCGACTCCACACAATGTGCACAACCGCCACCCCGGCTCCCCGTGTGGAGGGACCTTAACCACTTAAGAGCACCACTTAAAAGCACGACGGCGGCGCCCGTCCCACCAGGGAGAGTCGGGTGCCGCCGTCGTGCTTCAGGCCGCAAGGCCGCCAGGCCGCAATAGCTACACGAGCTGTGCGCGCACTTCCTTGGTCGCGGCGACCAGGTTCCGCAGGGACTCTTCGGTCTCGGCGTAGCCGCGGGTCTTCAGGCCGCAGTCGGGGTTGACCCAGAGCTGGCGGGCCGGCACGTGCTGGACGGCCGTGCCCAGCAGCTCGGTCACCTCGGCCTGGCCGGGGATGCGCGGGCTGTGGATGTCGTAGACGCCCGGGCCCACGCCGCGGCCAAAGCCGTGCGTTTCCAGGTCGTTGACAACCTCCATGCGGGAGCGCGCGGCCTCGATGGAGGTGACGTCGGCATCCAGTCCGTCGATGGCGTCAATGATGACGCCGAATTCGGAGTAGCACAGGTGGGTGTGGATCTGCGTGCCGTCGCCGGCGCCCGCCGTGGCAAGGCGGAACGAATTCACGGACCAGTCCAGGTAGGCGGGCTGGTCGGCACGGCGCAGAGGCAGCAGTTCGCGCAGGGCCGGCTCGTCCACCTGGATGATCTTGATGCCTGCGGCTTCCAGGTCGGCAATTTCATCGCGCAACGCCAGGGCCACCTGGTTTGCCGTGTCTCCCAGGGGCTGGTCGTCGCGGACAAAGCTCCAGGCCAAGATCGTGACCGGGCCGGTCAGCATGCCCTTCATGGGCTTCTGCGTCAGCGACTGCGCAAATTCGGCCCATTCCACGGTGATGGCCTTCTCCCGGGTGACGTCGCCCCACAGGATGGAGGGGCGGGTGCAGCGGCTGCCATAGGACTGGACCCAGCCGTGGACGGTGACGTCGAAGCCTTCCAGGTTCTCGGCAAAGTACTGGACCATGTCGTTGCGCTCGGGCTCGCCGTGGACCAGCACGTCGAAGTCAAGTTCCTCCTGCAGTTCCACGACGCGCTTGATTTCGTCCTTCATCAGCTGCGAGTATTCCTCGCCCGTGATGGCACCCTTGTTGGCCCGGGCCCGTGCGCTGCGGATTTCGCTGGTCTGGGGGAAGGAGCCGATGGTGGTGGTGGGCAGGGGCGGCAGGTTCAGGGCCTGTTCCTGGGCGGCGGCACGCACGGCGTAGGCTGAGCGGTTGAAGTCCGCCGTGGTCAATGCGGCCAGCCGGGCACGCACCTCGGGGCGCTTGACGCCGGCAGCTGCGGCCCGTGAGGCAATGACGGCGGTCGCCTCGGCAATTGCGGACGCGGACGACGCCGGGTCCCCCAGGTAGGCGGCCAGCGTCACCACTTCGGTGGCCTTCTGGTCGGCAAAAGCCAGCCAGCTGCGCAGTTCCGCGGGAAGCTGGGCTTCCTCGGCGGCGTCGTGGGGAACGTGCTGGGTGGAGGTGGAGGTGGAGACTGTAACGTTCAGGCCGGCAGCCTTCAAAACGTCCAGGCGCGCGGCGGAAGCGGCCAGGTCATTGCGCCAGATGTTGTGCCCGTCGACCACGCCGGCCACCACAGTCTTGCCGGCCAGCAGCGCCAGCTCGGCCGGGGAGGGCAGGGCACCCTTGAACGCGTCAATGTGGAGCGCCTCGATGGGGGCCTGCGCCAGCGTCGGCAGCAGCTCCGTGAGGGCGCCAAACGGCGTGGAGACCAGGATGGCGGGGCGCTCGCCGTCGGCCGCGAGCACGGAGTAGCTGCGGGCCACGGCGGCCTGGAGTTCGGCCGTGGGAATGTCCTGGTCGGCAACAAGCGCCGGCTCGTCCAGCTGGATCCAGGTGGCACCTGCGGCGGCCAGGCGTGAAAGCAGTTCCGCGTAGACGGGCAGCACGTCCTCGAGGCGGGAGAGCGGGTTGAAGCCGGCCGGCGCGTCGTCGGAGGCCTTGCTCAGCAGCAGGAACGTGACCGGGCCCACCAGATAGGGGCGCGTTTCAACACCGTTGGCCAGGGCATATTCAAACTGCTCCACAATGCGGTTGGAGGTGGCGGCGAAGTTGGTTTCCGGCCCAATTTCAGGCACCAGGTAGTGGTAGTTGGTGTCAAACCACTTGGTCATTTCCAGCGGCTGCACCTCGGCGGAGCCGCGGGCCAGGGTGAAGTAGGCGTTGAGGTCCAATTCACCGGCGGCGTTGCGCAGCGTACCGAAGCGGGCCGGTTCAGCTCCGAGGTGGGTAATGGCATCCAGCACCTGGTCATAGTAGGAAAACGTGCCAGGGACCGCTGCGGCGTCGGTGAGGCCAAGTTCCACCAGGCGGCGGGCGGTGCCAAGCTGGATTTCCTTCGCTGCGGCGTCCAGGGCGGCCTCGTCAATGCGGCCGGCCCAGAAGGATTCAACGGCCTTCTTCAGTTCGCGGCGGCGGCCGATGCGCGGGTAGCCAAGGAGGGATGCTGCGGGGAATGCGGGGGTGTTCGACATGGGATTCCTTAGGGTTTGTTTCTTGAAGAGTGGTTGCAATGACCAGGCCGGAGCCTAGGCCTGCACAAGTTGGGGGGACGGCGTACGCCGGGCCACGGCGGGCCGTCCGGGACGCAGCAGCTGCAGCTTGTCCAGGACCTCCAGCGCGGCGGCGTGTTCGTTGAAGGTGTACAGGTGGATTCCGGGTGCCCCGGCGTCCAGCGCAGCACGGGCCAGGTCCACCGTGGCTGCCACGCCGATGCGGCGCGAGGCGGCGGAGTCGTCCGCGCGCCCCAGGGCGTCCAGCAGGGCAGGGGCGGGCTCGACGCCGGTCAGCTCGCCCAGGCGCTGCACGCGCCGCAGGCTGGTCAGCGGCATGACGCCGGGGATGATGGGGATGCTGACCCCGGCCCTGCGTGCCCGGGCCACGAGGGACTTGTATTGGTCCGCGTGGAAGAACACCTGGGTGATGGCGAAGTCGGCGCCGGAACGCTGCTTGGCCAGGAGCACTTCCACATCGTGTTCGATGGACGGCGATTCGGGGTGCTTGGCCGGGTAGGCGGCCACACCAATGGCCACCCGGCCCGCGCACAGCAGGGCCGAGCGGCGCTGTTCCACGCGGCGGACCAGTTCAATCAGGTCCTGCGCGTACGTGAGCGATCCCCGTTTCGGCGCACCGGATGCGTCCTTGGGGAGATCACCGCGCAGGGCCAGGATGCCGCGCACCCCGTGGTCCAGGAGCTCGGAGATGATTCCGGCCAGTTCCTCCGCCGTGTTGCCGACGCAGGTCAGGTGGGCCAGGGGGCGCAGGGTGGTTTCAGACAGCAGTCGGTGGAGCAGTTCCACGGCCGTGTCGCGGTTGCTGCCGCTGGCCCCGTAGGTGACGGAGACGTAGTCGGGATTGGTGGTTTCCAGCTCGCGGATGGTGGCCCACAATGAGGCAGACGCCGTCTCGTTGCGTGGCGGAAACAATTCATAGGAGAGCGCGGTGGGCGCCGCTCCCCCGGAAAGCGGGGTCGGCTGCAGGGGTCTGGGTGGGGACATTTGCTGATCCTTGGCGATGGGTCGCCCCGCGCGTCGCGGGCAATGGTGCACCCGGCGGCAGGACAAGTTTTCTTGGAGGCGGCGATTAACACCCGCGGAGCCGTCAGGGACGGCCCCACGCTGGCGTTCCGCTGAGCAAATGTCAGGCCCACATGGGGGCACCCACACCCCCGAACACCGGAGGTCGCTGACACACGTTGAGGAACTAACGTGCTTCAAACTTTACGCATGCCCCACGCGACCGGCAAGCCGGCACCGAATTGAGACGCAAGTTTTACGGATTGTTTCAGTCGATTTGAATGACTGGCACGCTTTCTGCTGGCCGTGGCCGAATTAACGACTGCCCGTTTACCAGGGCTTGTCGTACGGCAGGGGCGGCGAGTCGGAGAAGAATTCCTTCAGCTTGCCGCTTTGGGAACGCTCCTGCTGGGCATTGCCGCTGCGGCTTTCGAGCTGGTCCAGCTTGCTTTGCGGCGGCGCCGGGGCGTCCGCCGGCTGCTGGCCTTTTCCGTCCTTGCCCCCATCCTTCGCCGTGGCAGACTTGCTTTGCTTCTCCGCCAGGCGATCGCCGGCCGCCTTCAGCTTCTCCCCCTCACCGGATTTGTTGCCTTCACCCTCTGGCGCAAAACAGCCGCGGGGCGCGTCCGTGACCACCTGGCTGCCCTGGCGGTAAAAGTCCACGGCCTGCAGAGTGTTCCCGGCCTTTGCGTTTTCGTCGCCAAGTTCTTCCAGTGTCAGCGCCAGGTTGACACGCACCCTGCATTCCTCCGGCCCCGGCCGCAATGTCAGGGCTTCGGCAAACTCGCTCCGGGCCGCGGCAAAGTTGCCGCCAAGCACGTGTCCGTCACCCAGCGCAAAGTGGGCCTTCCACGGCTCCACAAAGTTGGCCGTGTCCAGTCCCTGTGCAGCCCGGACCACAGCTGCGGAGCTGCCCGCGTCAAAAGACGAATTTGCCTGGCCGGCAAGGATGGGCAGACTCAGCAGCTTCCCGGCCATGGCAACGGCCAGGAGCAGGACGGGCGATGACCACAGGAGGAGGCGCCTGCGCCTCTGAGTTCGATTCATGCGGCACGCCCCCGCACACGGCCCAGCCTCGCGAGGGCCCGCACGGAGGCCAGCAGGCCGCCCAGTGCCACGCCAAAGCCTGCGAGCGCGGGCAGCCAGTAAAGTTCCGTGCGCCCGGCACCCTGGCGGTCCTCAGTTCCCCCGTTGACGGCGGCAATGGCGGCCCGGGGCGCCGAATCGGCCAGTGCGGCGTCAATGCCGGCGGCCTTTTGCCGGTGTACATAGGGCACTCCCAGCTGGCCGGCAATGGCCTGCAGCGTCTTCTCGTCGATGACGGACAGTGCGGGTCGGCCGTCCCGGGTGGACCTGTCAGTGATGTAGTCCCCCGGCTTGTTGGTGCCAAAGGCGTAGTCCCGCATCTTTCCCCCGCTGCTGGTGCCATAGCCCAGCACGGCCCCGCCGTCGACCAGTTTCGTGCCGGCTGCAAAGGGTTCCGGCGGATTGGCTGACGTTTGTTCGCCGTCGCCCAGGTAGAAGACCAGCCGGGGCCGTTCGGGATGGGCCTTGGCTGCCGCGGCCAGCCGTGTACCGAGCAGGGCGTTGGCGCCGGTCACGCTGCTGCCCTGGGACACGTACGCCGTTTGCGGGGAGAGGATGTCCGCCGCCGTGCGCAGGGCCGTGGCGTCCGTGGTGAGGGGCAGGACCACCTTGGCTGTGCTGTCGAAGGTGATGAGTGAGAACCGCGCCCCGGCCAGCCGGCCGGCAATGGCGTTGATGTCGCCCTTCATCCCGTCCAGCCGCAGCCTGTTGCCGTCGAAATCCTCGGCGCCGGCGCTGGGCGTGGTGTCGACCACGAAGAAGACGTTCAGCTCGGCGGCCGCCACGGGGGCGGAGGCACCTGGAATTCCGGGGCGGGCGGCTGCCGCCACCAGCAGCAGCAGCAGCACCAGCGCAGCGTACCGCCAGCGTGCAGGCGTGCGCCGCCGGGCCAGGAGGGCCGCAGCAAAGCCGGCCAGGAGGGCTGCCGAAATCAAAAACAACCAGGGCGGCAGTATGGGCAGGAGTGTCATGGACGCACCTTCCAGGCCGCCACGGTCACCACGGCGGCGCCCTTGAGCCGTTTCGCCTCCGTGCCCTGCACAGCTGCCA
>Ga0157370_10005354_pt1 | contig 14406 bp, 8 predicted proteins | sample C35metaG_FD_113463 | JGI IMG/M metagenome (GOLD analysis project Ga0157370, IMG submission 113463) | Corn rhizosphere microbial communities from Kellogg Biological Station, Michigan, USA - C3-5 metaG | ecosystem: Host-associated > Plants > Roots > Rhizosphere > Soil | place: USA: Michigan...
CTGAAATTAGAAGGAATTCTACTGACAGATGCTACTTTAAAAGAGAAAATTCCGATGCGATTTGAAAAATACACATTGGTATGCGACAGTCTTTTTTATCGTCCGAGTGCCTTTTACCATATTACAATTGGAAAAATAAGCACCGAAAAAAACTTTCTAAAAATTAATAATTTCGCTAATCTTCCTCAATTTAACCGAAAAGATTTCATCAAGCGTTTAGATAAGGAAAAGGATATTTATACCCTGAAATTTGATTCGGCCCAAGTTGCAAAAATGGATTGGGGGTTTAAAAACGACCAATTTTTCTTTAAAGCAAATTCGCTTGTAATCAATCATTTTGATGCCAACATCTATCGCGGAAAAATGCCGAAAGACGATTTAAGTAAAAAATATCTTTACAATCATTTATTGCGAAATATTAAATTTCCCTTTCAAATTGATACTCTACAAGTTTTGAAATCAAAATTGGTTTATGAAGAAGAAATTGATTTTTCTAAAGGTCCGGGAATTTTAAACTTTGACAAATTCAACTTGCAGGCAACCAACCTGCGAAGTGGTTTTGGGTTAAAAAAAACCGACGATGTAAAAATCAAAGTCAAATGCATTTTCATGAAAACGTCGCCTCTTGATGTTGACTGGAGTTTTAATGTTCTGGACAAAAAAGATAGTTTTCATATTCAGGGCGTTATTTCAAATTTTGATGTTCGAGCGATGGGACAATTCAGCAAGCCTTATATGAACGCTTCTTTTACCGGAGTTTTTAATAAATACCGATTCAATTTCTACGGAAATGATAATATCTCGAAAGGAAATGCTTCTTTAGATTACGACGATTTAAAAGTGAAATTATACAAAAAGAAACATCCTGAAAAAGAAGCCAAACTAAAATCAGCGATTGTCAATTTACTCGTAAAAGACGACTCAAAAGACAAACCCAAAACCGCCGATGTAGAACTGGAACGTATTCAGGAAAAATCATTCTACAACTTTTTATGGCGAAGCATTGCAGAGTCTTTGAAGAAGATTTTGATATAGTTTTTTTGCCACGAATTACACGAATTTTCACGAATTCATTTTTTAATCTGTTAGAGAAAAAATTAGTGTAATTCGTGTAATTCGTGGCGAACATTCCCAATTAAATTCGTTGCCAATTTGAAACCTGACAATTATCAGGTTTTAAAAAAAGTTTTTTGTTTTCATTTGTCTCTATTTTAATCTGAAAAAACAAATGACAAAAAAGCCTTTACACACTTTTCATATACCGGTAATGGGTCTTGCTTATACTATTGACAGCCCTATTCGAGTGGCACAATATGGGATTTCGTCTGTTGTTTCGATCGCTGATGACGATTTAATTGAAAAGATGCGTAATTTTTACAGCACCAAATTCAATATTCCCTACGAAGAGATTACTCAGAAATTTCATGATTATCGGGCAGAAAGAATTACCTCTTACCTAAATTTGGTTGACAAAATTGTAAAAGAAAAATTCGAAAATTTTAAGACTGAATTATCCGAGAGCAAAACGGCTCTTGACAACTTTATGTCAATGCTTCCTAATACTTCCGACATTAAAAAAGGATTTCAGAATTTATTAGATGACGGAATTGCTTTTAAAGAAAACATTCAAAACTATATTGAATCGCATCTTTTTCCGGGAGAAATTGATGTAAACATCATGACAAAACTGGATAAAGACAATTTTGTAAAAAACGAACAGCTTCCTATTGAGTTTAATGACGCTCATGCTGCCTTAAGAGGTTTTGCTAAAAGTAATTTAGAATCATCTGTTGTACTTTCTGCCGGAATGAATCCGAGATTGTACAGCTATTTTGAAAATTTCAAAGATTTTTTCCCGAATGAAAACAACAAGCTAAAAAAGAAAATTATTCTAAAAGTAAGTGATTTTAGATCGGCTATGATTCAGGGGAATTTCCTGGCTAAAAAAGGGCTTTGGGTTTCTGAGTACCGAATTGAATCCGGTTTAAACTGCGGCGGACATGCTTTTGCTACGGATGGACTCTTATTGGGTACCATTTTAGAAGAATTCAAGCAAAAAAAAGAACAATTGGTACAATCTGCCCACGATTTAATGATTAAGGCTTTACAGCTTAAAAATCAAGTTTTTCCCGAAACGCCTTTAGAATTAAAAATTACGGTTCAGGGCGGTGTTGGAACTGCAGAAGAACATGAATTTTTATTAGACGAATACAAAGTTGATTCCGTTGGCTGGGGAACTCCTTTTTTATTGGTTCCAGAAGCGACATCTGTAGATCAGGAAACGAGAAACTTATTAATGAAAGCCAAAGAAGATGATTTGTATTTAAGTCATATTTCGCCTTTGGGTGTTCCGTTTAATACTTTACGCGGCACAACAAACGAAATTTTAAAACAAAAGCGCATTCACGAAAATAAAGCCGGAAGTTCATGTCCGAAGAAATTTTTAGCTTTAAGCAAAGAATATGATCCACACGGAATTTGTACAGCTTCAAAAAAATATCAGGATATTAAACTGGAAGAACTAGAAAACATAAAAGATACTTTATCTGCCGATGCATTTGAAAAAAGCAAAATCAAGATAACCGAAAAATCTTGTTTGTGTGTAGGTTTGGCAAATGCTTCTTATCTAGAAAATGGCATTAAAATAAAAGGCCAGGCTCAAGGCGTTGTAATTTGCCCGGGACCTAATATGGCTTATTTTGACCATGAAGTTTCTTTAAAAGAAATGGTACAGCACATTTATCAGGGAAAATCGGTTTTAAGAACCAATGAACGCCCGAATTTATTTGTGAAAGAATTAAAAATGTATGTTGATTATTTTAGAAATGAAATTGAAACAGTTTCTGGTGACATAACTGCAAATCAGCTTAAAAAATGGAATTCTTTTAAAGCAAATATTTTAGACGGAATTGAATATTATCAAAAGCTGCTTTCTTCGACTTTTTACTTTAAAACGGATGAAGAAAAAATCAAAAATCAATTTGAGTTCTATAAATCAGAATTAAATGCGATCCAGATTCCGGCGCCGCAATTAGCATAAAACAAACGCCGATTTAGAAATTCTAAATCGGCGTTCTTTATTTATAGAGATTAAAAATCTTATTCTTTTTTCTTTTTGCTGTCAATTACAGCTCCGGTTCCGGTTCCTAATGCAGCTCCGGCCAAACCACCAATAATAGCTCCTTCGCCTTTTTTCTTACTGACGATTGCTCCGGTTGCAGCTCCTACTCCGGCACCAATTACGGCACCTTTAGCAGTTGCACTCCAGCCTTTCTTTTTGGTAGTAGTTGTGGTTGTGGCAGTGTTTCCGTTGGCAGCCTGCTGATGCACAACAACAACTTTTTCTTTTTGAGATTCAACTTTTTGCTCCTCTTTTATCTTCGCCATTTCTGTCTTCATTGAATCGATAACACGTTGTTTGTTAATCTCAACTTTCATTGAATCAATACTGGCTTGTTTGGCTTTATTTATATCTTCCTTGCTCTGGTTTTGACAAGAACTTAAAAGAATTACTGCTAATATTATATATAAGCCTTTCATGATTGTAGTTTTTAATATTATACACTACAAAATACGGAATATCTGCTATATTAATTATTACAGAATTTTCCAGAAAGTTTATAAAATTAGAAGATTTAGTATTTTTTTTAATCTCGCAAAGGCGCAGAGTCGCAAAGTTTATTTGCCACAGATTAAAAGAATTAAAAAGATTTTAGAATACGTTGAAATTTATCCCGCAGATTTTACAGATTAAGCGGATTATTCTTTATCAAAAATCTGGGGAATGTGATTGAAACAAAAAAAATGCGGTTTTATCTTACTAAGTTCAATGGCGTCCAGCGGGATGGGAAAATGACGAAAGAAAAAAGGCTTTACTTCCCTAAAATTCCTTTTTTAAGAATTTGCCCAAAGTCGTACATATCTTCATAAGAACAATATAACGGAACTGGTGCCAGACGAATTACGTTTGGTTCTCGCCAATCTGTTATTACTCCGTTTTTCATTAAATAATCGAATAAGCTTCTTCCTTCTCCGTGAAGGAAAACAGATAATTGCGAAGCTCTTTCTTCTGGATTTGATGGTGTAATGATTTCAAAAGTACTTTCTACTTCTTTGTCGATTTCGTGTAAAATAAATTCTAAATAAGAAGTAATATGATCGCGTTTTGTAATCAGCGCTTCCATACCAACCTCAGCAAACATTTCTACAGATGCCAAATAGGGCGCTAAAGACAGAACCGGAAGATTACTAATCTGCCACCCTCCTGCTCCGTGAACGGGATCAAAGTTGGGTTCCATTTTAAAACGACGTTCTTTATTGTGTCCCCACCAGCCGGCAAAACGCGGCAAGTCTGGATCGTTATGATGTTTTTCATGAACAAAAACTCCAGAAGCATTTCCTGGTCCTGAGTTCATATATTTATAACTGCACCAAGAAGCGAAATCTACATTCCAATCGTGAAGTTCTAATTTGATATTTCCTGCAGCATGCGCTAAATCCCAGCCTACTTTTGCTCCGGCTTTTTGTCCGGCTGCGGTAATCGTTTTAATATCGAAAACTTGTCCGGTATAATAATTAACACCGCCAATTAAAACCAATGCCAATTCATCACCAACTTCTTCAATTTTTGCTAAAACATCTTCAAGACGAATATTATGTTCTCCTTCACGTCGTTTTATTTCAACGATTGCATCTTCTGGTTTATATCCGTGAAAATGAACCTGGCTCTGAAACATATATTGATCTGATGGAAATGCTTTTTCTTCGCAGATAATTTTATAACGTTTGTCTTTTGGCTGATAAAAAGAAACCATCAACAAATGAAGATTCACCGTTAAAGTATTCATAACCGTAACTTCTGACGGAAGTGCTCCAACAATTTTACTCAACGGTTCTGCAAATCTTTCCTGATAATCCCACCACGGTTTTTGTGCATAAAAATGACCTTCGACAGCTAATTCTGCCCAATCGTTCATTACTTCATCTATATAGGCTTTGGTGCGTTTTGGCTGTAATCCTAAAGAATTTCCGGTAAAATAAATCACACGTTTGTCATTCACTTTAGGGAAAATAAACTGATCTTGATAATGATTCAATGCATCTTGTGCATCAAGTTGTTTCGCGAATTCGCGTGTATTTTGAAAAGTCATTGTGTTTTTGTTTTGTCTGCTAAAATAACAAAAATTGTTTGTTTTGTTTCAGGTTTAAGGTTTAACGTTGATATGCTTTGGTGATTTAACCGCAAAGTTCGCAAGGTTTTTTTACTCAGTTTGTGTTTGCCAAATGCAAAAAGAACGCAAAGCTTTGCGAACTTAGCGTTTGTAAACGTTAACCTGAGTAAAAAAACCTTGCGAACTTTGCGTTTAAATTTTACAACAAACTTGAAACCTGAAACAAAACTATTAAAAACAAAAACCCGACAGGTTTTAAAAACTTGTCGGGTCTTTTTATAAGATAAACTCTAATTATAGAATTAACATCGCATCTCCGTAAGAATAGAATTTGTATCCTTCTTTGATCGCTTCGTCGTAAGCGCGTTTCATTAAATCGTGTCCACAGAAAGCAGAAATCATCATTAATAATGTTGATTTTGGTGTGTGGAAATTGGTAATCATACAGTTTGCGATACTAAAATCGTGAGGAGGGAAAATAAATTTATTTGTCCATCCTTCGTAAGGATTTAAAGTATTAGCCGAAGAAACAGAACTTTCAATTGCACGCATAGAAGTTGTTCCTACTGCACAAATACGTTTTTTCTTTCCTTTTGCCTCGTTTACAATATCACAAGCTTGTTGGTTGATGATCAATTCCTCAGAATCCATTTTGTGTTTAGATAAATCTTCAACCTCAACTGGATTAAAAGTTCCCAAACCTACGTGAAGTGTTACTTCTGCAAAATTTACTCCTTTAATTTCTAATTTTTTCAAAAGGTGTTTTGAGAAGTGTAAACCAGCAGTTGGCGCCGCTACAGCTCCTTCTTCTTTTGCGTAGATTGTTTGGTATCTTTCAGCATCTTCAGCAGTAACTTCTCTGTTGATGTATTTAGGAATTGGAGTTTCTCCAAGTTCTGTTAATTTGTTTCTGAATTCTTCATAAGAACCATCGTATAAGAAACGTAAAGTTCTACCACGAGAAGTTGTATTGTCGATTACCTCAGCAACTAACGAATCGTCGTCGCCAAAGTAAAGTTTATTACCGATACGGATTTTTCTAGCCGGATCTACTAAAACGTCCCAAAGACGCTGCTCAGAATTTAATTCTCTTAATAAGAAAACTTCAATTCTAGCTCCAGTTTTTTCTTTGTTTCCGTACAAACGTGCAGGGAAAACTTTTGTATTGTTAAGAATTAAAACGTCTCCGTCATCAAAATAGTTGATAACATCTTTAAACATTTTATGTTCTATAGTTTGTTTTTGACGGTCAATTACCATTAAACGAGATTCATCTCTATTTTCTGCCGGGAATTCAGCTAAAAGTTCTTTCGGTAAATTGAAATTGAAGTGTGATAATTTCATATTTGAAGTTAGATTTTAAAATATCAATCTTAGACTTTTTTATCTAAAATTTTAAATCGAATGCAAATATACGATTGTGAGATAGGCGTTGTCAAGTGTTTTGACGTTTATTTTCAAAAGTCGTTGATTTAGTGGCATTTTGGCAACCATTAAAAATGTTTTTTGAACCATATAAGTTATATAAGTTCATTTAACTTTTATTTTTCTAAACAACTATTTAAACCCGACAGGTTTTTAAAACCTGTCGGGTTTGCTTTAGAATACGCATAAAAAAACCTCCGGTTAAAACCAGAGGCTATGTTTTATTGAGCTTTAATTAAATGAACTTATATAAGTTACATAACTTATATGGTTCAAAAACTATAATTCTGAAACTTGAAAATTTAAGGCTTTTAAATCGTTCCAGAAATCCGGATATGATTTAGAAACTACTTCGGCATCGTCTATAATTATTGGAACTTTTATCGCAAGAGGTGCAAATGCCATTGCCATACGGTGATCGTTGTAGGTTGCAATATGCACATTGTGATTAATATCTCCTGAACGCTCTAAAGTTAAACTGTCATTGGTAACCGAAATATTAGCACCTAATTTTGTAAGCTCAATTCGCAACGCTTCTAATCGGTCGGTTTCTTTGATTTTTAAAGTATGAAGGCCTGTTAAATGGCATCCAATTCCTAAACCTAAACAAGTTACTACAATTGTCTGTGCAATATCCGGCGTGTTATTCAATTCAAAATTTACATCTTCATATTTAAAACCAGCCACTTTTTCCAAAGTCATTTTATTGTTTTGGAAAGTCGTTTTGATTCCCATTTTCTCATAAAGAGAAACTAGTTCTGAATCTCCCTGCAGGCTGTTTTCTTTGTAACTGCTCAAGGTTATTTTTGCAGCATCGGCCAAAGCCGCAAGACTAAAGAAATAAGAAGCCGAACTCCAGTCTGATTCTACGACCATTTCTTTTGTTTCAACAGCATCTTTAGGATATACCTTGATTACATTTCCTTCAAAACTGGTTTGAATATCTAAATCATTCAGCAAAGCCAAAGTCATTTTGATATACGGAATTGAAGTAATTTCTCCTTCCAGAGTCAATTCTAAACCATTTTCTAATTTTGAAGCTACTAATAAAAGTGCCGAAATATACTGACTGCTTACATTGGCTGCTAAAGTAACTTTTGAAGCGGTAACTTTTTTTCCTTTAATTCTTATTGGCGGATAACCTTCTTCTTTTTCATACGAGATTTCAACTCCTAATTGAGCCAAAGCTTCTACTAAAATTTTAATTGGGCGTTCTTGCATTCTGCTTGAACCTGTCATTACCACTTCTCTGCCTTCGTTTACTGCAAAATAAGCCGTCAGGAAACGCATTGCAGTTCCGGCGTGGTGAATGTCTACAATTTCGTCATTGCCAACAAGTGCTTTCTGCATTACTTCACTGTCGTCTGAGTTTGAAGTATTGGCTAATGTAATATTTGGAAATAAAGCTTTTAGTAATAATAAACGGTTTGTTTCGCTTTTAGAACCTGTGATATTTAGTTGCGAATCATCAATTGTGAATTGCGGATTCGTGCTTAATTTTAAATTCATTTTTTTAATTGTAAGTTGTGAACTATGAATTATGAATAATTAGAAACGTAATTCAGTCCCGCAATTTACCACTCCCCATTCATAATTCAAAATTGAAAACTCATAATTCAAAACTTAGGAGCGATATTTCACAATTATTTCAATTTATCGTTGTTTTTGTGACGATCTTTATCTCTAACCGATTTTAAGTCCATTTTTTTATCAAAAGCAGCCTGTAAATCGATTCCGGTTTGATTGGCTAAGCATAAAACCACAAAAACAACATCAGCTAGTTCTTCGCCTAAATCTTTGTTTTTATCGCTTTCTTTTTCTGATTGTTCTCCGTAACGACGCGCAATAATTCTGGCCACTTCTCCTACTTCTTCTGTAAGCTGTGCCATATTGGTTAATTCGTTAAAATAACGAACTCCATGTTCTTTTATCCAGGTATCAACGTCAAGTTGTGCATTTTTCAAATCCATGATTATATTTTTTTAAGTACAATTTTTTCATTTTGACTGGCAATAACTTTTTGAAAAATATCTTTCAGCCCGTCATATTTATTTGTTGCAAAAATACTACTGTTAATCTCTTTTGTGCAGCTAATTTGAATTTTGTTTCCTTCGGCAAAAAAATTAATTGTGTAAAGTATGACTTTATCTTCCGAGGAAATTTTTACTGGTGTAGGCAGAGATTCTATCGCAAACCCTTCCGGAACTTCAATATTGATGTTGTATTTCTCTTGGCTTTTGTATCCAAAATAAACCGGCATCAGCCTTTGTTCCTGATTAAACGGGTTTTTGCTTCTTGTAAAAAACAACAGCGGATTTACAAAAATTTTCCCCGCAATAATATCGGACTGACTATTTGATGTAAAAGAAAATGTCTCGACTAAAGGATCCTTTAAGTTTGATTTTTGATTCTCGGTACGGTAATTTGAAATATTTAAATTGCCTAACTGTCCTTCCAGCTTCTCCAGATAATTTTCTTGGCTTTTTTCGCTATTTTCTACTCTAAATTGATACGCATCATAATCTGTTCTCATGATTCTAACCTGGCCGTTCATTTTTCCTTCACGATCTATTTTAACCATGACATTAAAGTTCTCTTTAGATGGATTTAAAGGATCTAAATCAATTTCTATTGAGGTTCCGTCATTTTTTATCAATCTGCCTTTCCAGTTTAAAACATTTAGAGGCAGAATATTTGGAGTGGTATATTTGTGTGCTGCGTCGAGCAAGATTTGCTTACCGTCTATTTCTGCTGCCGCAATTACATAATTAAATCCTGTTCTGGTTGGGTAAACAGCTTGTCCGTTTTCGGTTGTACTAACCAAAACCGGATTTACCTCAACCCCAGCCAATCGGAGCATATTGATTAAAATAAAATTAATTTCGGCAATATTTCCTGTTTGTTCTGAATAGGCTTTTATAATACCTTTATCCGTATAATAACTTCTGCTTCCATTCCAGTTCATTTTGTTTTGTACATAAGCAAAAACCAGATTCAATCTTTCGTTTAAAGAAGTTACATTGCCTATTAAACGCTTAACATCTTCTACTAAAAAGCTCTTTTCGTTTAGCTGTTTTCCAAAACTGTCATCTTTGTAAATGGTTTTTGCAACTCCTTCCCAGGTCAAAGCATAATCTTTTACAGGCTGTTCCAGCATTCTTACTCTTTCGAGTTCGTGAATGATTCTTCCTCTGTAATTTTCAATATTATTTACATAGGGTTCTTCGATTAATGCGGGAATATTTTTTCCGGAGTAAAAGGCTTCAATTTGTCGATATGTAAATGAGGTGCTTTTACCGTGTTCATTATCGAAAGTTGTGCTGCCTGTAGAGAATTTAGATTCTGTTTCCAGCGGAATACCTCCTGTTAAAATGGGTTTATAAATGTAGAATTCCGGTATTTCAGTTTTATAATAGAAATAGTTAACCGGTATTTCGTATTGAATATCAAAGTCAGGAAATTTTACAAGATTTTCAGATCTCAATATGTATTTATATTCAATAATAGAACCCACTTTTACATTAGGTAATGTAATTGCTTTTTCTTTCCAGTATTCATTGATTTTCTGTTTGAATGCTCCTTGATTTTCAAGCTTAGTTTTTACAATTGCTCCTTTTTCGAGATTGTATGTAATAGCATCCTGAAACTGCAGTCTATCTTCGTTTAAATTTTCATATCCAATATAGAAAAGAACTTTTTGATTGGCCCATTTGAGTCCTTCTTTTTTATAAATCTTGATTTTGATTTCGCAGGCATGATTGGCAGAAAAACCAACATCTCTGTTATAAGTAAAAAAGGTTCTTCCTTTTCTAAACAAAACAGCAGCGGGTGCGCTGCTGTCTTTAGGATGTACTTTCTCTTCAAGTTCTGCAATAGTTACTTTTCCTAATTCGTAATTTTGGGATTGTACTTTTGCAATAAAAAGAAAAAATATTATGAATACAGAACTTGAAAATTTCATTTGATTAGATTCTTTTTAAAACTATTTTCTCTGTTTCTTTAGCAACCATTGCCTTGTAATATTCTTTTAGCATTTCGTACTTTTCAGTACCAACGATTGCGTCATTTATTTGATGCAGAATAGCCAATTGCAGCACATTACCGCTTGCCGCAATATTGTATCTAAAAGTTCCCAGATTTTCTTCCATTACTAATGCTGCCGGAGCTGGTAATGATTCTACAGAATAACCATCTGGAATTTGAATCGTGATGTTGAATTTATCTGCATACGGATAACTAAAATCTACAGGGTATTCGCGAACTTCCTGTTTAAATGGATTTTTGTCATTCGTAAAAAACAACATCGGATTTACATATATTTTACCTCCAATTACTTCGCACAAGTTTCCTGTAAACGAATAGGATTCAAGTGTTGGCATTAAAATTTCTTTTTCGTTTGTTCTGGTATATTCGCTGATCTCTATTTTATTATAATCATTTTCGAGTTTATCCAGATATTCCTCTTCTTTTAAACTGTTCATGTTTTGTCTGGTGATCATCGCATTATAATCTGTACATTGTCTTCTGGCTTTTCCTGTAACTTTCCCTTCTGCATCAATGGCATAATTCATAAATACATTATCGTTTGACGGTTTGCTTGGCATTAAATCTATTTCCTGCGATGTACCATCTTTACGTATTAATCTTCCTGACCAGTTTAAAACTTGTAAAGGTAGAATGTTTGGTGTTGAATATTTAGAAGTTGCATCGATCAAAATATTTCCTTCTGGTGTTTCGACAGCTGCGATTACATAGTTAAATGCTGTTCTGTTTGGGAATAGGGCTATTCCGTTTGAACGTGTACTTACTAAGACCGGATTTGCTGTTAAACCTGCATAACGTAGCATTGCAGTAAGCATTAAATTAATATCGGCAATGTTTCCTGTTTTTTCTTTGTAAGCTTTTTTTACACCGCTATCGCAGCTGTAGCCTGTATAACCGTTCCATTTTACATTCGATTTTACGTGGTTTAAAATAAGCCATATTTTTTCTTCCTGTTTTGTAATTCCTTTAATCAAGTTATTGATATCGTCTTCAAAATATCCGGTTTTATTTAATTCAGGTCCAAAATCATCGTATTCATAAATTGTTTTTACAACCGAATTCCAATCTGTAGAATATTCTTTCATTGGAGAATTTGGAAATTTTGTCAAGGATAATTCATGCGAAACTGACGCCGTATAGTTATCAATATTATTTACGAAAGCTTCATCTTTCATTGCCGGCAGATCTGCAGCGATAAAAGTCGTTTGGTTCTCTATATAATCATGTTTACTTGTTGAAAAAGTAGTTGGCGCAGGAGCAACTCCTTCCCCTCTTTCTTTATTAGTAAAAGTGATAGATTTTGGATTTTTTAATGTGGTTACTTTTGGAAAAAGATACCCTTTTTGTCTTGAATTAAAAACATAATATTCCGGGATAAAAGTTGAAAATTCAGAATAGTTTACCGGAATAGAAGTTTGAAAATCCCAATCTCTAATCACTCGATCACTAGGACATTTTATGGTGTATCTAAACTCTATTACAGATCCTTCTTTTACATTTGGCATCGAAATTTTCTTTTGTCCTCTATACTTATTCAATACTTCGTCAAAAATTCCGTCGCTTTTCAGCTTTGTTTTTTCAATTTTACCATTAACTAAATTATAAGTAACTGCATCATTAAAAAACACTCGTTCCTTAAAATTGGTTTGATTATAATACCATACTTTTTGATTGGCCCAATCGTATCCCTCTTTTTTATAAATTTTGATTCTTGTTTCAACATCAGTCAATACATTAAAGCTTCCATCATTTACATCATACTCGATTCTAGATTCGCCTTTTCTGTACAAAATTGCTGCAGCAGCAGATGAGTCTTTGGGATGTACTTTTTGTTCTAGTTCTGCAATTGATACTTTTCCTAATTTAAATTCCTGCGCTGTTATTGTCGAAACGGTCAGCAATAGAAATAGTACGCTGAAAAATTTGATTGATTTCATTGGTTTGGTAATTTGATTTTTTTTTTAGTTTTTGATTAATTCTTGGTTAGTATGATTTTTGCATTGTCGTTTTTTGATATCTGTTCTATAAAAAGGCGATATTCCTCGTATTCTTTATTTGAATATATCCCCTTATTTACAAACACAGATCGCTTGTAAACGAGTTTGCTATTGTCTTTTTTAATAATCTCCGTTTTGTATTCTCCGAATTTTCCTTTCAGCTCAAAATTCTGAGGGAGAAATTCAATAGAAAAACCTACCGGCAGATTAATTTCGATTTCATCTGTATCTAAATAACCACGCTGAATTTGAAATGGATTTTTGCGGTTTCTTATTCGCTTAACATTATCTGAATTTTTATTAAAAGCATCAACCGTAAAAATCATTTTATTTCCTGTAATGGCTCCATAATTTATGGCCGATAACTGCACCTCTTCAGAGAAACGAATATTCTCTTTATCGTTTGTAAATGTTATTTTTCCTAATTTGATGTTGTTTATATTATCCCAGTATTTTTTATAATGCGCTTCTTTTTCTGTTGGCTGCAACTTTTCAATTTGTTGTTTTAATCCATATTGCGAACCTTCAGAAATAATATTTACTTTTCCTGAAAACACCCCATTTTCATCTAAAGAATAGTTTCCTTTACTAAATTGAGTATTATCTTTTGGTTCATAAATCTTCGTTCTGATTATCTCTCCGCCATCAGGTTTAATCACAATAACTTTTCTATTATCTGTAAAATTTGCCTGATAACCAAACGGATCATATTGGCTTGTACATTCTAAAAAAACGTATTTGTCTTTATTTGGTACACATAAAATGGCATGATTTCCTTCTATAGAAAAGAAATCTTCATCAATATCTCTTAACTCGCGATCACCATATAATTCTGTGTAATAGGAAGGAACTCCAACAACATCTAAAAGTGCTCTTGTATAATTCGATAATGCTTTACAATCTCCGTATCCTAAACGGTCAACATCTGTTGCCAGCATAGGTTTAAAACCTCCAATACCTAATTGAATGCTTACATATCTGGATTTCTCCTGTACATATTGATAAATAATTTTTGCTTTTTTCATAGGATCTGATTCGTTTCCTACAAGCGATTTTATTTTAGTTTTAGTTTCCTCAGGTAATACTATAGTTTCTGTTAGTATTTTTTCTGAGAACCATTTTCCATATTCTTTCCAGTCTTTTGCATTCCCATCAATTCCTTCCAGGTTAAAATATTCCAGACTCATAACCACTTTTGGATATAATTCATTAAATGCAGGACTGTAATCCTCTGGTTTTTGAGCTAAAATATTTTTTGCGATGTATGAAAGCTGCTTGTCTGTATCATCTGTTTTTTTTATATCAAAAACAGATAAAAGACTTTCCTTTTTTCTGAATCCAAGATTATTAGGATATTTTACATTTAAAATTGATTTTTCTACACTTACATAATAGTTTTCCAAAGGATACCAACGCGGCAGAAAAGCTGTATTTGAAGTTTCTTTTTCACTAGTATAAACTATTGTAAACGGATATGAGGTTGGAGTATAATCTAAATAAATATATCTGGCATCTGAAGCGAGCGTGGCACCATCTGCAGCACTTATATCTTTAAAATCTTTTCGCTTGATTTTTTTTACCTCATTGCCAAATGCATCATAGACAATTGCCTCAATATTTTTAACAGCACTTCTTTTGTTGTAATTTTCAACAGCATTAATGGCTCGTGTTCCTTTTTCATTAAAGACTGTAACAACTCTCTGCGTTTTGATATTCATACTTCGCTGCGAGGCAATAGTAATGTCCATTTGGTCTAAACGAACAACGGC
>Ga0157370_10005355_pt1 | contig 14406 bp, 12 predicted proteins | sample C35metaG_FD_113463 | JGI IMG/M metagenome (GOLD analysis project Ga0157370, IMG submission 113463) | Corn rhizosphere microbial communities from Kellogg Biological Station, Michigan, USA - C3-5 metaG | ecosystem: Host-associated > Plants > Roots > Rhizosphere > Soil | place: USA: Michigan...
AAGTGATCGGCACCAACCACACCCTGCCCACCACCGGCACCGCGCGTTACACCGGCGGCCTGTGGGTCGGCAAGTTCATCAAGACCTGCACTTATCAACGCGTACTGACGGACGAAGCGTCGGTGTTGGTCGGCGAGTACTGCTCGCGCTTGTGCGGCATGGAAGGCTTCGCCGGGCACAAGGAGCAGGCGGATATCCGCATTCGTCGCTACAAGAAAACCGCTTGAGATTTCTTGCTCAGTTGCAGCACTTGGCAAGCGGGTAGCGTGAAAAAGGGTCGTTTCTCGCTGCTGCTGGTCACTCTCACCGTCTTTCCAAGTGTTTTCAGGCTCTCCGTATGGGGAGCTTTTTTTTGAACCGCTCAAAAAAACTTTGTTCCAGGCTGGATTTTAGTGAGGCGATGCGATGGTAACCTTGTCGATTAAAACAAGAATTACGCTGGCTGCCGGGAGTTGCCTGTTTGTCATGGTGCTCTGCCTGGTGGGGTTTTCGATTCAGCAGATGCGCGACACCTCGGCGGTGGTCAGCGAGTCCAGTACCCAGGCGCTGTCCCAGGCCTCCTTGCAATACCTGGAGGCGATGGGGTTGTTGCAGGCCAATGGCATTGAGCAGCGTTTTCTCAGCAGCTTGATGTTCACCCGCTCCCTGGCCACTCAAGTGGTGATGATGCGTCGCCAGGCCAAGCAAAATGGTCTGGCGCCGACGCAGCTGCGTGGCGATCTGTACCGGTTGATTCGCGCACAAGTGGCGACTACACCGGAGATACTCGGCGTCGGTATTTCCTTTGAGCCGAATGCCCTGGATGGTGCCGACGGGAGTGCCATCAACGGCGTCGATTTCACTGGCAATGCCAAGGGCCGGTTTGCGGTGTATGTGTCGTCGATGCAGAACTTCGTCCTCGACGAAAAGGAAATGCTGGACGACGGTGACCCTGGCAAAGCCTGGTGGAATTGCCCGAAGAAAATCCGCAAGTCCTGCCTGATCGAGCCGTATACCTTCCAGCTCAACGGCGTGCCGACCCTGACGTCGAGCATCGCGATTCCATTATTGGATGGCGGGAAATTCCTCGGCGTGGTCAGCATCGACTTGCCATTGAGCAGCTTGCAAAACATTGCGCAGAAAGCCAGCGCCTCTCTGTTCGACGGCCAGGGGCAGCTGACGTTTGTCAGTGCCGCCGGTGCCATCATGGGTAAGAGCGGTGACCCTGCGGCGTTGGGCAAATCCATCAAGGACCTCTATCCGAGACTGGCGAATGACATATTCGAAGGCGCGAAGTTGGGGAAAACCTTGGTTCTTGATGAGCCTGACAATGCTAACGTGATGCTGGTCGTGCCATTTTCCCCGATCCCGAACGCCAGCCAGTGGATGACCGTTATCGAAGTGCCGCGTGCCACGTTGATGGCCTCGGTCGCAGAGATGCAGCAGGTGATGGAGCAATCCAATCGCCGGTCGATCATGGTGCAAGTGGCCACCGGGATCGGGGTCACCGTGGGCGGTACGTTGTTGATGGGGTTGTTGGCGGTGAGTGTCACGCGGCCTATCCGTCGGGTGTCCGCCATGCTTGAAGACATCGCCAATGGCGAGGGTGATCTGACGCGCCGGTTGAGCGCAGAGCGCCGCGACGAAATGGGCGCGCTGGTGGGCTGGTTCAATCGCTTCCTCGATAAGCTGCAGCCGATCATTGCCGAAGTCAGCCAGAGTGTTCTGGATACACGAACCACTGCGGACCAGTCGTCGTCGATTGCGACTCAAACCAGCAGCGGCATGCAACGACAACTGCGCGAGGTGGAGCAAGTCGCCACCGCTGCCCATGAGATGAGCGCGACTTCTCAAGACGTCGCGCGCAATGCATCCATGGCCGCGACCGCCGCACGCAATGGCGATATCGCTGCGCGGTCCTGCAAAGACACGATCGAGACCGCTGCGCACTCCATTCAGTTGCTGGCCGATCACATGAACGGTGCCATGAACGGGGTCCGCCAGCTAGCCGACAGCAGTGAGAAAATTGGCAGCGTGCTCGACGTAATTCGCACCATTGCACAACAGACCAACCTGTTGGCGCTGAACGCTGCCATCGAAGCGGCGAGGGCCGGGGAGACGGGGCGCGGCTTTGCGGTGGTGGCCGATGAGGTTCGTCATTTGGCCCAGCGCACCCAGGATTCCGTGAGTGAGATCCAGGGAGTGATCGAAAGCTTGCAGAACGGTACGCGGGAAGTGGTGAATGCCATGCAGAGCCAACACCGCCAGGCAGACGCCAGCGCTGCGCAGGCGCTAGAGGCGGTCAGTGCGCTGGTCCATGTCAGCCAGAACATCGAAATCATGACCGACATGAACCTGCAGATCGCCAGCGCGGCGGAAGAACAGAGCGCGGTGACCGAAGAAGTGAACCGCAACATCTCGGCGATAAGGGACGTGACTGGCGCGTTGGTAGAACAGGTCGATCAATCGGCGCGGATCAGCCAATCCCTCAACCACCTGGCGAACCAGCAACAAGTCCTGATGAACAACTTCAGAGCCTGACCCTTCCCGATGTAATCCACAAACCCCGTGCTCGGCACAGACCTCCGGTGGCTAGTGAGCACGCCGGATATGATCCGCAGCTTTCTCGCCGATCATGATCGCCAGTGCGTTGGTGTTGCTGGAGCACAAGCTCGGGGCGACGGAGTTGTCGGCGACGCGCAGACCTGCGATCCCCTGTACGCGCAGGGTGTTGTCCACCACTGCCATGTCGTCCACCCCCATTTTGCAGGTGCCGACAGGGTGCAGGGCGGCGTGGGCCTGTTGGCGCACGAACTTGCGATAGTCGTCGTGGGTGCGCAAGGGTTCGGCGGGGACGTGTTCGCGCAGGATGTGTCCGGCCATGGTGCTCTGAGACATGATGTGGCGACCGAACTCGGTCGCTTGCACCATGCACTCCAGATCAAAGGGATCGCTCAGATAGTTGGGTTGAATCGACGGCTGGTCCATGGGGTTGGCGCTGCGCAGTTGCACGGCGCCAGTCGAGCGCGGGCGGGTCTGGCAGACGTTCAAGGTGCAGCCATTGCCACCGGGGACGGACCCGACACCCGCTTCAACGCCGGCACCGGCCATGAAACAGTACTGCGCATCTGCACGGTTCTGCGCCACCGATGTACGCCAGAACGCGCCACCTTCGACCACGTTGGAGGTCACCGGGCCTTCCCGGAAGAGCGCGTACTGCAAGCCCGCCGCGAGCTTCCAGTGTGGCTTTTTGTACTTGTCGTAGCTCAAGGGGCGCCGCAGTTCATTAATCAAGGACACCTCGATGTGATCCTGTAAGTTCTGCCCGACCCCTGGCAGGTCATGCATCACCTGGACCCCTTTCTCGTGCAGGTGATCGGCCGGACCAATCCCCGACAGCATCAACAGTTTCGGCGAATTGATCGCCCCGGCGCTGACGATGACTTCGGATTCGGCCCTAAGCACATGGCGCTGGTTTTTCTGCACATACTCAACGCCCGTCGCGCGCCCCTTTTCGATGAGGATGCGCAAGACCCGGCAGTTGGTTTTAACCGTCAGGTTCGGGCGCTTGCGCGCAGGCTTCAGGTACGCAACCGAGGTGCTCGATCGCAGGCCGTTTTTCGTATTGATTTGATACAGCCCGCAGCCGTCCTGCACCCCGGAATTGAAGTCGGGATTATAGGCCAGTCCAGCCTGTTGGCAGGCTTGCAGCCAGAGCTTGGTCAGTGGGTGGGTATGACGCTGATCGCTGACGCCGAGCGGCCCATCGGTACCGTGGGCGTCGTTGCTGAAACGGTCGTTGGTTTCGCATTTCCTGAAGAAGGGCAGCACGTCCTGGTAGGCCCAGCCCTGGGCACCGCCGACGGCCCAACTGTCGTAATCGGCGGGTTGCCCGCGCAGGTACACCATCGCGTTGACCGAACTCCCGCCGCCCAGCACGCGCGCCTGCACCATGGTTGGATTGGCGGCGCCGATGTAGTCCTCTGGCGGCTCCCAAGGATAATGTTCCACCAGGTTGCCTTGGCTGGTCTTGTAGAAACCGACCGGCAGATGAATCAACGGGTGGCTGTCTCTCGGACCTTCTTCGAGGAGGATCACCGAAGCCTGCGGATCTTCGCTCAGGCGTGCTGCAATCACGCACCCGGCTGACCCGCCCCCGACCACGATATAGTCGACCATTGTTGAGTACCGCCCAGGTAAAAAAAGCGCCGGATCATGCTCTTGTGCAAGAGCGAATGATCCAGCGCTGAAGTGACCGATAAATCCCGCGCTGAACACGGCAGGATTTTTGTTTACGCCGGTATCACCACAAAACTCTCCGGCTTGCAGGTCAGTGCCACATCCGATCCGGGCGGGAGCGTGTGACTGCCGGGGGTCGGCAGTTGCTGGCATTTGAGGTCGATAGTGCCGCCAGCCACCGCCACCCGGTAAATGACCCGGTTGCCGATAAACGAGGTGTCCTTCACCTTCCCGGCAAAGGCACCGTCAGCCAACATCGTGCCTAGAGCGGGTTCAAGACAGATGGTTTCAGGACGGATCGAAACATTCACCGGCCCGGCCCCGAGGCTGTTCTTGGCCGTGTGTGCATAACGACCGAACGGCAGATCGACAAAACCGTTGCTGGTATCGCCCAGCCCATAAGTGCCGTTTACGATGTTGGTGTCGCCGAAAAACTTCGCGGCGAACAGTGTGCGCGGCGACCAATACATCTCCTGCGGGCCACCGATCTGCTCGATGCCGCCCTTGTTCAGCAATACCACGCGGTCCGACAGGATCATCGCTTCGTCCTGGTCATGGGTCACATAAACGAAGGTGGTCGAAGTCTCTTCGTGGATCCGTTTGATCTCATTGAGCATGTGATGGCGAATCTTCAAATCCAGCGCTGCCAGCGGTTCGTCGAGCAGCAACACTGCAGGGCGATTCACCAATGCCCGGGCCAGCGCGACCCGTTGCGCCTGCCCGCCACTGAGCTCGGAGATCCAGCGATTCTTGAAGCCTTCCAGCTGCACCAGTTCCAGCGCCTTGGTCACTTCACGCTTGATCTCATCCTTCGGTTTCTTCTTCAGGCGCAGACCGAACGCCACGTTATCGAAGACATCGAGGTGCGGAAACAGTGCGTATTTCTGGAACACCATGTTCACTGGGCGCTGCTCGGGTGGCAGGGAGGTGGAGTCCTTGCCGTCGATCACGACCTTGCCGGTGGTGGGCTCTTCGAAGCCGGCGATGATGCGCATCAGGGTGGTCTTGCCGCAACCGCTGGGGCCGAGCAAGGTCAAGATTTCGTTGCGTTTTACGGTCAGGTCGACTTTGCCCAGGGCGGTCAGGCCACCGTAGCTTTTGGAGATTCCGGTCAGTTCAATACTGTTGGTCATGGTGATTACTCTGCAGTTTCAGCACGTTCAAGTTCGAGACGACGACGGCGCAAGGTCATGACCAGGCCGGCGATAACGATGATGGCGATGGTCACGACCAGCATGAATACCGAGGCGGCATTGATGGTTGGGCTGACGGCGCGGCGCATCATCGAAAGAATCATGAGAGGCAGCGTGGTGTCGCTGCCGGTGACGAACACGGTGATCAGGAATTCGTCCATCGACAGCGCCACCGCGAGGATCGCGGCACCGGCAATCGTCGGGCCGATGATCGGCAGCGTCACCAGCCAGAACGCCTTGAGCGGTGTGGCGCCCAGGTCCCGGGCCGCTTCTTCGAACGACAGATCGAAGTACTCCAGACGTGAACGCACGGACTCGACGAAAAACGGAAAGGTGAACAGCGTATGGCCGATGACCACGGTCAGCAACGAACGCGGCAGGCCAATCAACGAGAAGAAAATCACCAGCGCGATCCCGAGGAACAGACCGGGCAGGGCGATGGGGGCGAAGTTCATGAAAGCAAAGATCGATTTGACCCGGCCTTTCATGCGCATCAGCGCCAGTGCCGAAAACGTGCCCAGCAGGGTGGTGAGCACGGTCGAACCCGCCGCGACAATCGCGCTGTTGGTCAGCGCTGTCATGAAGTCCGAACTGCTGAACAATGCCTCATACCATTGAGTGGAGAAGCCCTCGAACGGGAACGACAGCGAGGCCGACGAGTGAAAGCTGAACAGCGTGATAATCGCGATCGGCGCGTAGAGAAACAGCATGTAAACGTAAGTGAAGAGTCTGATCATGGCGGTCACCTTGCATTGTTATGGGCGGCATTCAGTCGTGGTAACGCTTGCCGGGCGCCAGGTTGGCCGCCCGCAACACACCCAGCAGCAGCGCATAGACCAGCATGAAGACAATCAACAGCAGGTAGGCCATCGCCGCACCCAGTGGCCAGTTACCCACCGAGCGGAACTGGTTGGCGATCACCAGGCCGGTGGTCATCGCGTCTCTACCACCCAGCAACTGCGGCGTGACGTAGTCACTCGCGGCGAGAACGAAGGTGAACATGAACGAACTGACGATGCTCTTGTGCGCCATCGGCATGATCACCCGCCACAAAATGGTGGCGCCGCTGGCGCCCAGGTCGGCCGCGGCTTCGAGGTAATCCTTCTTGATATCGCGCAGGCCCGACACCAGCAGTAGAAGGGTGAACGGCAGCATGATATGGACCAAGGTCAACACCACAGAGAACTTGCTGAACACCAGCCATTCCAGTGGCTGATCTATCAGCCCCAAGTGCATCAGCGTGGAGTTGATCACGCCGTTGGTCCCCAGGATCGAGCGCCAGGCGTAGACCCGTACCAGATAGCTGGAAAACCACGAGATCAACGCCAGGTACAGCACTGCGTTGGAACGCGTGCGATACACGATGTAATAGGCCACCGGCGCACTGATCACCGTTGACAGCACGGCGGTCCAGAAACCGTTTTGCAACGCGATCCAGAGCGAGTCGTAAAATCCGCTGGCGCCAAGGGCCTTTGCATAGTTGGCCAGGGTCGCGGCCGGTTCCATGCTGAAGGTTTTGGCGGTCCAGAAACTGGCGACCAGCAGCAGCACCGACGGGATGAGAAAGAACACAACCAGGAAAAACAGGGGAGGCGACGCCAGCAAATAACCGCTCAGGGTCTTCTTGTCGATTTTCACGTGTTTTCCGGCCGGCGAATCCCGTTCCTCAAGAAGGATGGGCTCGCTGTTGTTGACTACGTTCATGATTATTGTGCCTTTGCTTTTTGTTTCGATAACGAGGGCGCTTTGGCGAGCCCCTCCATCAAGCAGAGCGCGTGCTCGCAAACACGCACCCTTCGGTCACCGTCCGTTCACCCAACCTTTCAGTCTGCCGAGTGGCCGAGCGCTCTAGAAAGAGCCTTTGAAGTTCGCCCACTGATCGATCCATTCAGCATAGGTCACATACTTGTCGGAGCTCAGGGGCGGCTGGCCGTAGAGTTTCGATTTCTCGAAAAAGCTGTCCAGGTTCGCGTAGTCGAAGGTGTTTCTCAGGTCTTCGGGCAACAGCGGCACGGCTTTCTGGTTGACCACCCCGGAGAACATGGTGGTGGCCATCTTGGCCTGGGTATCCGCCTCGAGCGTCTTGTTGATGAACTCCAGCGCCAGGGGTACGTCCTTGGCGGTTTTCGGAATAAACAGGGCGTCGCACCACAGCGCCGCGCCTTCTTTGGGAACGGACAGCGCAGTGGTGACGCCGCGCTTGACAGTTTCGCTCGGGGTGTTGGCGGAGGCCGAGAACACTGCGTCGACTTCCCCCGACACCAGCAGGGATACCGCGTCACCCGAAGAGGCGGCAAATACACGGCATTGATCGCGATACGGTTTGAGTTTTTCGAAGGCGTCGTCGAACTCGGCCCGGGTCAGGTTGGGGAACTTATCGCCGTAGCCGGCAATGATCGCAATAAGGGACCAGTTGGAAGTACCGTCATCGACGAAGGTCAGCTTGCCCTTCAGTTTCGGATCCAGCAGGTCTTTGTACTCGGCAGGTTTTTTCACGTTTTTCGGGTTGTAGACAATGGTGTTCATGCCCCACAACAGCGGCACGCCCCACTGTTTGCCATCCCAGAACCAGCGCTTGCCCTTGTAGAACAGCGGGACGGTATTTTCTTGCGAGTAGTTGGGGATCTTCGAGGTGTCGATCGCCTTGAGCAGGCCCATCTCCTGGTAGATGGTCTCGTAGCCCAGGGCGTACATGGTCAGGTCCAGTTGCACTGGATCGGAGCCGGCCAGCCTCGCCGTAATGTCGTCCTGATTGCTGGCGTAGCTGGAGCGCACGGTGATGCCGCGCTGTTTGCGCCATTCGGCCAGCTCCGCGTCACCGGTTTCACCTTCCCAGCCAAGAATCTCCAGGTGCCCACCCGTCGCGGCAAACGCACTGGGTACGAAAGAACCCACGTACAACCCCACGGCAGAGGCGGCGGCCCCGAGCAAAAACGTGCGCCGTTTCAAGCTGATCGAATCCAGGTCAATGCCGGTCAGTCCATAACCCGTCTCTGTGTCTTTTTTCATTTCGAGTTCCTGCCTAGGGTGGTTGTTAGCAAATGCTTAGCGACTAGCAATGTCTGTAGATCGGCAGTGTTATGGCCAGCATGGATTCCTTGCAGCTGGGGAGGTTGGCAGCGCGAAAATGCCTGATGCAACGGGCATTGCGCGGTTGATCTCCACTGATCCGATTGACTCTTCCTTGGCTGGGCGGCGCCGCTTTCCCCGGGTTGCGAGGTCAAGCCTTGAAGCGGCGCACCCAGCGCTTGATAGCGCTCGGCTTGTTGTTTTCATGGATCAAGTATTGGCCTGGCAGGCAGAGCACTCAATTTCGCAGCATCTTTAAAAGCGACGCACTCTGACGCATCAAAGTGACCTAATCGGCGCAGGAGACTCCGTTTAACCATAGTTCTCCCTGAACGGGTGAGGGGGATGGATGAGTTGCGTCAACCTGCGTCTCTTTTACCGGGTGTGCGAAATTGAGCCGGGGCTGCTTGCGGGCGAATACTCCAATCGCGATCCTGAGGTTTGATTGGAGTGTCCTGTGAAACTCACTGGTGGCCAGATTGTGGCGAAAGCGCTGAAAGCGAACGGTGTCGACTATGTCGCCGGGATGTCGGGTGACGGCTCATGGGCATTGATGGAAGCCTTGCTGACCGCCGGCACCGATATCCCGTTCATTCAAGTCATGCAGGAGCAAGGCTCGGTGCATCTGGCCGATGGTTATTTCCGCGCCTGTGGTCGTCCCATGGCGGTCCTCCTTCCCGTCCCGCCAGCTATTTCGAAAGCGTTGGGTGCGATGGCGGCCGCGTTGGCAGATTCATCGGCGATGCTGGTCATCAGTAGTGACAGCGCTGTTCAGCGTCCGGCCACTTTGGCCCCAGGGATTACCAAAGCGCATGTGCAGGTCTCGGCGATTGAGCAGCTGCCGCACGCCCTGCGTCAGGCGTTCGATACGATGTTAAATGGCCGCGTCGGTCCGGTCAGCCTGGAGATTGCGCAGGTGGTGCAGAACGCCTTGCTCGACGTCAGCCTGGCGCCCGCCACGTTACGACCGAGCAGCGAAGTGCAGCGGCCAAATCCCCGATTGAAAACGGTCTTGCCAGATGCACATCCAGCGGCGCACTGGGCTGAAGATTGTGCGAGTAACGTCCCGGCCTTGACCGTTCACAAACCCTTGGCTGAATTGCGCGCGGTGCTGGAAAGCGATGCGATGCTGGTTATCGGCGCGGGGCGTATCCAGGCCATCGCACGGGAGATGTTTCCCCTCGATAATACCGGCAATCATCTGTACACCGGTGGTCTTGGCACGTTGGGTTGGGCGGTGCCGGCAGCGATCGGCGCGAAGCTCGCCATGCCGGCGCGTCAGGTGGTGTGCGCCGTAGGCGACGGGGATTTCCTGCAGTCGATGCAGGAGATGGCAGTGTGCGTGATGCACAGCATTCCCGTGGTGTTCCTGGTGTTTAACAACAGTGGTTACGTGTCATTGAGCGATGTGCAGGTCTCGGCGGTCGAGCAGCACCGCGCCGGCGAATTCAATTTGCCGGACGGAAAACCTTACTCGCCGGATTTTGCCGGCATTGCCAGGAATTTCGGGCTTGAAGCGTGGCGGGTCGAGCACGCTTCACAACTCAATCCAACCTTTATCAAGGCCCTGAACAGCAAAGGGCCGTCGTTGGTCGAGGTGATCACGGCGCGCGGTTCACGAGTGTATTAATCAACGGGTCTGCAGAGGAATCATGCGATGGGCATTTTGGACTGGAAGCACTGGATCGTCATTCTGGTGGTGGTTGTGCTGGTTTTCGGCACCAAGAAGTTGAAGAACCTGGGCACGGATGTCGGTGAATCCATCAAGGGCTTTCGCAAAGCCATGAATGACGATGAGCAAGGCAGCGAACAACCGCCAATGCCGGTGCCCCCTCCCAGCACCACGGTGGATGCGTCGTCGATCATCAACGGGCAGCATCATAAGGTCTGAACATCAACGAGGCGGTTTATCAGCTGCCTCAGTCCTGGCCGCCCCACACGATTGTTGCGTTGTCGCCGGTCATGTATTCGCGCACTTCCAGCGGTAAAGACTGGTCGCTGGGCAGCACTGCGGTGGCATTGCGCAGGTGATGTTTGCGGATCTTGCCTTTGTCCACCAGCCCCAGCGCCATTCGGGTGGAGAAGGGCTGCCGGAAGGAAGAAGACGCCACGCCAGTCACCAAGCCATAGAGGAAGCGGATCGGTCGGCGATGCTGTGGCGTCAGGATCGAAAACGTCATCTCGTTGCGTTGCTTGCCTTCAAAGTCCACCAGGAACAAACGGTCCCCCAGAAGCAAACAAAAGCCATGGTAGGTGAACGAATAGCCAATCTTGCCGCTGCCATCGAGCAACGGGAAGCGTTCTACCGTGACGTACTGCACCATCGAATCGGCTCGATACAGACACGTCACCGAGCGCAGTATCCGGCCCTTGTAGATCGAGGAGTTGTGGTAGCGGTAATAGACGCCCAGATAGTCTTCGAGCAAGTCGGCCGACTGCTTGGCCAATGGCAGGAAATGATTGAATTGCGCCGAGGCGCGCAAATCCGTCGGCAGTTCGTTTTCATAGCCTTCATAGAACTTCTTGAACTCGGCGGGTGGGCGAAACAGGTCCTCGGCTTCCATCATGAAATAGCGGCCGATCTTCTGCAGGATCTTCTGCGAAGGAACGTGCTGACCCACCAGGTATTTGTTGAACTGCTGGCGATTGACGTCGACCTTTCGGCACATGTCGGCCACCGACCGGCAGGACTCGACCAGCGTACTCAGGTTCTTTTGCACATTGGCCTGCAAGTCACTGCGAACCTGCTGTCGCTCGGGATGCGAGGTGGCGGCAGTCAACGACATGGGGGGCTGATCTCCTCTGCTGGGCATTGTTATCTCGATGGGGTCTGGTTAATTAAGTGGCAGGTTATAAATGTTATAGCGCAGTTATCGAAATAACCCTTTGCTTAACCACAAGTGCTTGAATTTATTGTTATTAATCCAAGCATGTTTTATGCCGGTTTATTCAATTCGAGGAAACTTGTTTAAACAGTTGGATGCAGCATGTTTTCGCCTCGGTTGGCGCTGCGTTGACTGATCTATCGCTTTCGCGAGCAGGCGCGCTCTCACTGGATCATCGTGGCCAGCCGGACCGGCGCAGAGCCTTCCGGTTACTCCTGACCACAGTCAGTAACACATTGATTTTAGTAGGTAACACCCGATGTTGCTTCGTTAGGAAAATGTTCGTCAGCGGCCCGAGTGCTTCATTGCGTGTCATGTATCGAAGTGGTGCGAAATGGAATTTAAAAGAGGCGGCGTTAATACTTCGTTTGGGCACAACTCGTGGAGTTTTTAAGCAATGGCAAGGCTAACCGGCGACATTCCTGGGCAAAGGCGTTTCAACGTCGGCATGATTGGCGGCGGGCAGGGCGCTTATTTCGCCAGCTATCATCGAGCGGCGATGCGCTTGTGCAATCGCTTCGATATCGTCGCCGGTGCGTTCTCTTCGGACGCGGATAAATGCCATGAGGCCGGGGCGGCGTTCAATCTTGAGCAAGACAGGATTTACCTGTCATTCGCGGACATGGCCGCAGTCGAATCCCGGCGGCCGGACCCCATCGATGCGGTGGTCATTGTCACGCCCAATCACCTGCATTTCGAACCGTGCCGACTATTTCTTGAGGCCGGAATCCCGGTCATTTGCGACAAGCCGTTGGTCAATGATCCGCAAGAAGCCTTCGAGTTGGCGCGCATTGCCGAGCACAGCAATACGTTTTTCGCGGTGACCTACACCTACCAAGGCTATCCAATGGTTAGGGACGCGCGTAGTCGCATTCATGCCGGGGAACTGGGTGAGATCCGCTTCATGTATGTCGAGTATTTGCTGGAATGGCTGGCGCCGGGCGTCGATGGCTTGAGCAAGAGCCTCGTGTGGCGTGGGGACCCTGCGAAGGCCGGCCCGACCGGAGCGTTGGGCGATGTCGGGACCCACGCTTTCAATATGCTCGAGTTCCTTTCCGGGCGACGCTGCACGAGCCTCAACGCCAAATTGACCACGGTCGTGCCAGGTTGGGGGCTGGATGACACCTGTGTGGTTCAGCTGGAATTTGCAGGCGGTGCGGACGGCTTGTTGTGGGCTAGTTTCGCCGCGCCGGGACACCGCAATGGGTTGCGGTTCAAGATTATTGGTAGTAAAGCGTCGCTCGAGTGGTGCCAGGAGTCACCGGAAACACTGCTGTTTACGCCCATCGACGGTGCCGATCGAGTTTACCGCCGCGGCCAGAGTGACAACGCGGCTCAGACGTTGACTTTCACCAGTTTGCCCGCAGGCAATACCGAGGGGTATCTGGAAGCGTTGGCCGTGCTGTATGCCGATTTCGCCGAGGCCCTCGATGCTGGGGCGCGGTGGCGCACGGCGACGACCGTGCCGTTGCCGGATATTCACGAGGGAGTGCGCGGCGTGGTGTTGTCCCAAGTCTGCGTCGAATCCAGTCAGCGGCGTGCCTGGGTGGCTTTTCCTGATCAGTAAACGCGCTGGTTCAAGACGCAACCACAATATTTGAAACCTTGGCCTGAATCGGGCCAAGGCGTTCGGCCGGGGCGTCTTTTTCCACCACTAGTACGCCCAACTCCTCGCAGGTAGCGACCTGGTAATGCGCGATGCTCGAGAGTTTTTCATTGGTCGCGGCCACCACAATCTGCCCGCTGCGAGACACCACCGTGCGCTTGAATTCTGCATCATCCATGTCGAACGCCGTCACGCCCTTGACCGCATCAATCGCGCAGGCGCCCAAGAAACACAGATCGAAATTGAAATTCGACAACTGTTGAATAGCTGTCAGTCCGACGGTGCTTCCCGTCGCCTTGTGCAGGCGCCCACCGAGCAAGATCACGTCGGCCAGCGGCAGCTTTTCCAGTTCCAGCGCAATCGCTGGTGAATTAGTGGTGATTGAAATTGCGAGGTTGTGATCGATTGCGCTCGAAATCGAAGCGTTGGTGGTACCGCCGTCGATGAAAATATGTTGGCCAGACTTGATCAGTGCCGCAGCGGCAATCCCCAGCGAGCTTTTGCGGTCAGCCTGTGCATGGTCACCGCCGCGTACCGGCGCCACGGAAATAGCGCCGCCGTAGACCCGCTTGCAGATGCCTGCTTCCGCCAGTGCCGCAAGATCACGGCGGATCGAGTGCTCGGAAACATTGAATTCCTGGGCCAGATCGCCTGCCAGCACCCGGCCATGGGTCGCCAGCCGTTCAGCGATAAGGTTCTGTCGTTCCCCGGGGAAAGCTTCATGAATGAGCATTGACTAAATCGAATCCCTGTGTAGAGTGAGCGCAAACGAGCAAGCGTCGTGTGTATTGTGCTCGAAGTTGATCGGTATCATGCGTGGCACTGCGTCATGCGTCAATAAAGTCGAGCGTTCTGCTCAAAAACGGTGTTGAGGAAAAGCGATGTCAAGCGAACTGCATCAAGCTGCGTATTCGGTCCTGCTGCCCGCATTCGGGGATTTGCACCTAGACGACAAGGTCCGTCGTTACTTGAGCCGTGGCGGCGTTTCCATTTTGCTGGGTGAAACCCGGGATGAATACGTAGGCCGTGATATGAGCCCGGCGCGCAAGGGCACTGAGACCCAGGCCGACTTTATCGCGATCGCCGCAGAGGCTGCGGAACTGGCCGGGGCACCCGTGTTGATTGCGGTGGATCAGGAACTCGGTGGCATCGAGCGTCTGCACCGATTGGTGCCGGCTGTAGCCTCGAGAGAACAGCTCAACGACCTGAGTGCTCAAGACATCGAGCAACGCTGCTTTGAGATGGCAGCCGTGGCGCGAGGCGTGGGAGTTAATCTGTTCCTGGCGCCGATTGTCGATGTGGTCACGGGCGCCAACCCGTGGTTGCACAACCGGCATCTGGGGGCTGATCCGGTAGAAGTCAGTCGGGTTTCCTGTGCATTTATCCGTGGAGTTCAGCGTGCCGGGGTCATCGCCACCGCCAAGCACTTTCCCGG
>Ga0157370_10005356_pt1 | contig 14404 bp, 13 predicted proteins | sample C35metaG_FD_113463 | JGI IMG/M metagenome (GOLD analysis project Ga0157370, IMG submission 113463) | Corn rhizosphere microbial communities from Kellogg Biological Station, Michigan, USA - C3-5 metaG | ecosystem: Host-associated > Plants > Roots > Rhizosphere > Soil | place: USA: Michigan...
AGCTTCTATCAACCAGGTTGCGAATACCGGCAGATCCTTCGCTCGGCGCAGTGGGGGCTGGCAGCAATGCCGGCCCCCATTTCTTTTGGGGCAACGAGATCCCGACGGGGGTCGTGACATTGCTCCCTCCTCAAATTGGTCCACTCCCTCGCCGCCGGACCTGCCGTCTGATATGCCCCGCATGGAGTAAGCATCTCGCGCGGGGGGTGGGGGACTGCCATGGCGGCCAAGCAAGACGGAACAGCCGGCGAGCTGCTCCGGGTCCTCGGCATCGGATTCGGCCTGGCGGTCGTGGTCGGCGGGATTGTCGGCCAGGGCATCATGCGCACTCCCGGCATCGTCGCCGGAGCACTTCCGAACGAGGCTTGGATCCTCGGCGCCTGGACACTTGGCGGAGTCATCGTCCTGCTGGATGCCTGTGCGACCGTTGAGCTCGGTACGTCGGTGCCGCGAGCCGGCGGCCCGTATGTCTTCGCCGAGCGCGCGTTCGGACCGATCGGTGGAACCATGCTCGGCTGGGCCGACTGGATCAACTACACCGTCGCGATTTCCTTCGTTTCGGTAGTCTTCGCCGAATATGTGCAGCGCCTCGGCCTTGCGACCGCGCTCCCGCTCGGCGCGATCGCGGTGCTGCTGATTGCTGCCGTCGGGGTCGTGAACTGGATCGGCACTCGGACCAGCGGCGCGAGCCAGGTGTTGGGAAGCGCGGTCAAGGGCATCGGCCTCATCCTGCTGATTGCTTTGCTGTGGCTAGTTCCCCGCCACGCTCATGCTTCCAATCATGCCGCATCAGCGATCACGCCGGTGCTCGGCATTGCGGCATTCGCGATCGCGATGCGCCCGGTCGCGATCACCTACGGCGGCTGGAACGGATGCGTCTATTTCTGCGAGGAGGTCCATCGGCCCGAGCGCAACATTGTCCGCGCGACCTTCGGGGGAATTGTGCTGGTCGTGCTGCTCTATGTCGCGGTGAACGCGTCGCTTCTGCACGTGCTCAGCCGAGGCCAAATTGCCGGGTCGAAGCTTCCCGTCGCGGACGCCGCGGCGGCGGTACTCGGGCCGGCGAGCGGCGCAGCAATCACCGTGCTGGCGGTCTTTTCGGTGATCGCAATTTGCAACCTCCAGGCGATGACGGCGACACGGATCGCCTTTGCTATGGCGCGCAATCGCGTGCTTCCGACGGTCCTCACCCGGGTGTCGGCATCGGGAACGCCGCGCATAGCTTTGCTATGCACGATAGGAGCCGCGGCGCTTCTTGCCTCGACGGGCGGCTACGAGCGACTGATCGCAATCGGCGCTCCGTTCACGATCGGTGTCCCGGCGGTCTGCGATCTGGCTGCGGTTGCATTGAGATGGAAGGAGCCCGCGCTGGAGCGACCGTTCCGGATGCCGCTGTTTCCGCTTCCTGCGCTCGTCGGCTTCGCCGTCAACGCGCTGCTGATCGGCAGTCTCTTCTATGAGGACCCGTTCAACAGCTCGCTCGGCGTCGGGCTGCTCGTCGCCATCGGAATCGCGACCAGGATCCAGGCGCATGCGGCGCTTCAACGCGCCGCGGCTACCTGAACTTCATCCGCGTTAACTCACCGTTAGCACATGTAAGTTAACGCAATTACTGCGCGACGGAGTGTTGTGTCATGTCAGAGCTCACCAGGTTGCGCCAGGATCATGCGGACCTGGCGGGGATGTTCCGCCAGCTCCAGGCAATCATCGACCAGCCTGAGGCGCCGTCGCAGTTGGCGCTGTTCGAATTTCGCCGGATTCTGATGCAGACACTGATCGGGCATTTGAAGTTCGAGGATTGGACGCTCTACCCGCGGCTGATCAACAGCGGCGATGCCCAAATTTCGGCGAAGGGCCAGTGGTTCAAGGAAGAGATGGGCGGCCTCGCCCCGGCGTTCCTCGCTTATTGCGACAAATGGAACGCGAACACGATCGCGGATGACTGGCCCACCTATTGTAGCGAGACGCGCGGCCTGGTCGACGCACTGACGAACCGGCTGACTCGCGAAAACCGCGAGTTGCTGCCCTTGCTCGAGCGGCTCGACCAGGCGGCTTAGGCTCCGGCGGGCGTACGCTTGCGGCAGGCCACCGTTTTTCAACCGGACCCCTCCAAGCCGCACTGCGGCCGACGGACACTAATGCGGACTTCCCGCGTTAGGCGTGGCAGGTGACGACGGATTCTTCCGTCGTTGATGGGCGGTAGCAATGGTGCTGCCGGAGCGGGCACGAATGGAGTGAACGGTGTTCCGCGCAATTGCAGCCTTGATCCTGGCGTCTGCCGCGTCCGCCCATCCAACCGCAACCAAAACCATCGCACCCAGCGTCCAGCCGCCGGCGACGCAATCGAGCGCAGGCGATTCAACCGAAACCCTCGCTTCGAACACTCCCTGGTGGGAGCGAGTCACGGTGACGGTGAACGACGACGGCCAGACGCAATCCTGTCTCTATGAAACGAGCAGGCTTCCCAAAGCAGCGAAAGATTGCTCGGTCGTCGGAGCAACCGCGCAGCCGGCGTCGATGAGCAGCGAAAACGCCGGCTCCAAGGACGAAGTCACTCGAATCACCTTTGAGCGGCGGTTCAGTCCGACGACCAAGCCGGACCTTTCCGCCCTCCAGACCGGCGACATGCTGCTGAGCGGCCAGGTCATGGCCCTGGCGATCGACGCCAGCGGCGCCGTCAAGGGCTGCAAGGTGATCGAGACTTCGGGCTCGGTCGCGTCGCAATATGGCTGCTCCGACGCTGCAGCCGAGAAGTTCGAGGCCAGTGCGGCCGGAACGCGTAGCGGTCCGCGCGAAGCCTATCTCGCCGTCCGCGTCTACGGACACAGCGAACATGTGGTGTGAGCTGAGCGGGCTCGTCGCCGCAGCTTATCTGACGTCTGAGCGCCGGACGAAACCGCAGCTGAAGGCCGAAGATCGCTGCCCGCCTCCGCCGGCGGCCAGCGAGTCAATGTCAATGCGGCCATGAGGCGACGCCTAGGGTTCCCAATCTGGCCGCTGGGTGAAGTTCACGTAATCTTGAAACCGCCGCGTTGATGCTCCCGTTGAAGGAGCCGCATGAGCCCCGCCACTCGGACCGGCGGTGCATGAGTGAACTAAGGAGTAGCCCAATGAGAATGTTCTTTCTGGCTACGGCGGCCATCGCAACCGTTACTGCCACGACCCCGCTAGTCGCCCAGACTGTCAATCAGCGCGAGCATCGTCAGGAGCAGCGCATCCGCCAAGGCGAGGCGACCGGACGGCTGACTCCGGCGGAAGCGCGGCGGCTTCATTTCTTGGAAATGCGGCTGCATCGCACCGAAGCCGAGATGCGCTATCGTAACGGCGGCCACCTCTCACGCTGGCAGCGCCATCGGCTGCAGGAGATGGCGAACCGGGACAGCGCCGCGATCTATCGCCTGAAGCATAACGAGCGGTCGTTTTAGAAACCGTCTTGGTTGCTTGGCCCGGCGCTGACCCTCGGGGCCACTGATCGAAATTGAGGTTTGACCGGGGCAATGTTCAGAATCTTGGCTCGTTTGTTCTGCTTTGCGTTCGGCCATCGCCGCTCACGCCGACGCGCCTACATCCACCCGGAGCAGCGGAGATGGTGCAGCTATTGCGCACGTTGCGGCGCGCCGATGAGGAAACATCCGATTGAAGGATGGAAGGTGGCGGTCGACCTGAGCTCCTCGCGGCAGCCTATCGTCGATCGGCCGTCAGCGGGTGGGTGAGCTTGAGCGTCGATCGTACCCTTGCCACCTCGTGAGCATCGACCGGTGGCGCTCGGTTGCCCCATGAATTGCGGACGTAGGTCGCGACATCCGCCACCTCCTGGTCGCTGAGCTTCCACGCGAAGCTCGGCATTGACTGGAAGCTGGGCCGCGAGCGCGTTGGCGCGGTGCGCGCGCCGGCGAGGATCAGGCGGATCACTCCGCTCGGGTCGTGCTGCTGCGCGACCGCACTGCCCTGTAGCGGTGGGAACATGCCCTGCTGCCCCTTGCCGCCCGTGAGATGGCACGCTGTGCAGCCGTCGAAGAACACTGCCGACCCTGCGCGCATCGCCGCCGCGTCGGGTGCGGGGCTCGGGAGCACGGAACTGGCGGTGAGCGACTTCAGGTAAGTGGCGATTGCGGTGAGGTCGGAATCGGACAAAAGCGAAGTCGAATAAGTTACGACTTCACCCATGAGTCCCGAAGCGTTGGCACGAGCGTTGCGGCCGGTCCGCAGATACTGGACGATGTCGCCGACGCTCCAGCGGCCAAGCCCGGTCCGCAGGTTGCCGGTCAGGTCCGGAGCGACCCAGTTCTCGATCACCGAGCCGCGGAACGCCTGATCGTTGCGCTCCGAGCCGAGCACAGTCTTCGGCGTGTGGCACGCGCCGCAATGCCCGAGTCCTTGGACGAGGTATGCGCCGCGGTTCCATTGCGGGGACATCGCTGGATTGCCATGGAACGCGTGCGGCGAAAAGTTGAGCGCGTCCCAGCCGATGAGGCTCGCTCGGATGTCAATCGGGAACGGCAGGCGATTGCCCGGCTGCACATAATGAATGGGGGGAACGGTCTTCAGATAAGCAAGGATCGCGTCACTGTCGGCGCGGGTGATAATCGTGAAATGCGGGTAGGGCAGCGCCGGATAGAGGTGCTTGCCTCCCGGCGCTACGCCGTCGTGAAGCGCGCGGTAGAATTGGTTGTTGGTCCAGGCGCCGATCCCATATTGGCGATCGCTCGTGAGGTTCGCCGAATAGATAATTCCGAAGGGGGTCTGGAGGCCGAGCCCCCCCTGGAACGGACGGCCGCCCCTTGCGGTATGGCATGAAGCGCAATCGCCCGCGATCGTCAGGTAGCGGCCGCGGCGAATGAGGTCCGCGTTGGGGCCATCGGGAATTGGGTTGGTGAGTATCGTGAGCAGCCCCGGCGGCGGATCGCTGATGTTGGGCTGGGTCGCCCTGAACCACAGCCATGATCCGACCGCAAGGAGGATCAGCAGCAAGATGATGATGACGATTACAGAGACGATGCGGCCGCCGGCACTGCGCGGCAAGACAGCCCTCATGCGGCGACCAGCGGCGCACCGAGCGCTTTCACGTAGCGGGATTTGATCGCATCCGCCGTCATGAAGCAGAGCGCCGCCAACGTGCCCGTCGGGTTGTAGCCGGGGTTCTGCGGGTACAGCCCAGCACCGGTGACGAACAGGTTCGGTACGTCCCAGCTCTGCGAATATTTGTTGACGACGCTGTCCGCGGGACTGGAACCCATCATTGTCCCGCCGACGTTGTGAGTCGTCTGATAGCGGGTGATGTCGTACGGCCCCTGGCGCGCCTTGGGGTGGACATGGCTCGCGCCCATCCTCGCGGCGATCTCCGCGGCGCGATCGGTGCAATATTTCGTCATCTTGAGATCGTTGGGCGGGAAATCGAACGTCATCCGGAGCATCGGCCGCCCGAACTGATCCCGGTAGGTTGGATCGAGGCTGAGATAATTGCCCGCCTGCGGGTAACTCGAGCCGTGGACCGACAGCCCCATCGCCCGCAGGAAATATTTCGCCGCCGCGCGCTTCCATTCGAGGCCCCATTTCGGAATCCCGTCGGGAACCTTCAGCATCTCGATCGGCCGGGCGCCGGTGACCGTCCCGGCGATGTATGCGCCGCCAATGAAGCCAAGCCCGTCGTGGTCGAAATTGTCGCCATTATAATCGTCGATTACCGACCCGAGGGCGCCCGCGCCGATGAACGGATTGAGCAGCTTGTCATCGAAGAAGACGTCGACCGAACTCATCGTCTGGTAGCAATAATTGCGGCCGACCTGGCCCTTTCCAGTCGCCGGATCGTAGGCTTGGCCGATACCCGAGACGAGCATCAGGTGGACGTTGTGCAGTTGGTAAGCGGTCAGAGCGACGATCTCGGCGGGCTGGAAATACTCCGTGCCGGCCGCGTCGATGTAAGTGACTCCGGTAGCATGCCGACCGTCCGGAGTGCGCTCGACCTTGAGCACCTCGGCCTCGGTGCGCAGCTCGAAATTGGGTTTGGTCAGGATGTACGGGATCAAAGTCGTCTGCGGCGAAGCCTTGGAATAATTGCCGCAGCCGAACTTTTCGCAAAAGCCGCAGAAGGTGCATTTGCCGAGCTGCAGGCCAAGCGGGTTGGTGTAGGCCTGCGAGAGATTGCCGGCGGGGTGAGGAAATGGGTGTAGCCCCATGCTTGACGCAGCCTGCTCGAACAACTTTGGGCCGTAGGTCATCGGCAGCGGCGGCGTCGGAAAGGGCATGCTGCGTGGCCCTTCGAACGGGTTGCCGCCAGCCTGTTTCGCGCCCCTGAGGTTCCCCGCCTGTCCCGAGGTTCCGCAGATCTTGTCGAACATGTCGTAATAAGGCTCGAGCTCCTGGTAGCTGACGGGCATGTCCTGAAGCGTCAGGCTCGCGGTGGCCTGCTTGCCGTAGCGCTGCTCGTTGTGGCTCTTGAGCTTGAAGTCGGTCTCCAGCCAGCGCCAGATCTGACCGTTCCAGTGTATGCCCGCGCCGCCGACCCCGGTGCCCGGCAGGAACGAACCCAGGTGCCGCATCGGAAGCGCGGTCTGGTTGACGTTGTTGCGGAACGTGAGGGTCGAATATTTGACGTTCTGGAACAGGTGGTGGCGCCACATGTAGCGCAGCTCGTCCTGGTCGAAGGTCGTCGCCCAATTGTTCGGCGTCGTGCGCGCCGAGGCGCGTTCGAGCGCCAGGACCGTCATTCCGGCGTCGCACAATTGCTGGGCAAGGATCGCGCCGGTCCAGCCGAAGCCGACCAGCACGGCATCGACCTTGGGCATCGTCTTGGCCACTGTTTAGCCCCGCCGCCAGGCCGCCCGGCCGCGAAGGCCGACGGTCTCAACGGGCACCGGCTTATTATAAGCGGTGACCCATTCGGAATAATCGTAATGCGCGCCGGGAAAGCCGATCATCTTCCAGGCGGAAGCGTCCTTGTTGCCGCCGTAAATCGGGTCCGAGAAATAGCCTTCGAGCACGTTCTGCAGGAACATGGCGAAGAAGGCCTTGGAGGTGATCGGGCCGTCGAGCTTGAGGTCGCCGGACTCCATCTGCTTGAGCAGCACGTCCTGAAGGTCGGCCGGGACCTCCTTGAACGCTTTGCCGTTCTCCCTTTTGCCGACCGCCTGCTCGATCGCGGCGATTGCGTGGCGGTAGAGTTGGGCGGGAGTAAAGCGGCTCTGATAGCCCTGGCTTTCGGTCCCCTTTCCCCAGGGACCTTCGAGATAGAAGCGCGCGCCGTTGCCGTAATCGCCAGCGAGCTGGCGATCGAGGAACACGACCACACCCGCCTCGGACGCGCTCGGCCCGGTCGGGTCGGGTGGAATCAGGCGATCGACTGCTGCAGTCAGAAAGCCGACCTCGCCCTCGTTGAGATATTGCCAGCCGCCTTCGCCAGCGGCCTCCGGCTCGTCGGTCAACCCGTCGTCCCAGGGAAGCGCATTGGTATAAGTGCGGCTCGGCCCGCTGAGCATTCCGTCATGCCGCGAGAGGGCCTCCGCCGCGGCGGCCGTGCCAAGCGCGCCGCCGAGCGCCAGTAACTCACGACGATTGACCCGGCGTTTGGATTTCTGCCCCATCGATGCTCCAGTCAGCGACTGGCGCACCAACGAGGATCGTCTCCTCTCGTTCCGGCTCTGAACTAAACGATGAGTAAACTGACGCTGGTCAAGCGAAGCCGCGGGGAAGCGAACGCCATCTGTCGGTCGCCCGCTGATGCAAATAAGCGGCCGCGGCGAGGTCCTGTACGACGTGGCCGAGCGATTTGTAGATCGTGACCTGCTCGTCGTTCTCTCGCGCCTGGAGCCGGCCGGCGAGTACGTCGCCGATCTCGCCGATCACGTGAGCATCGTCGACCAAGCCAGCGTCGCACGCGACCGCCAGCTCGGCGGCCTGGGCTAGCACACCGGGGCGGTAATCCGCGACGTAGCGCGCTCGGGCAACGAGTGCGCTGTCGACCTCAACCGGGCCGAGAAGGCTGGAGCCGACCAGGTTGATGTGGGTGCCGGGCTTGACCCATTCGGAAAGCAGGACCGGCTCGCGAGAAGAGGTGACGGTGCAGATCACATCGGCGCGTGCGGCCGCCTCGCGCGCGTCTGAAACGGGGATGATCGCTTGGCCGATTTCCTCACTCATTTCGGCCGCGAAGGAGCGCGTCCGTTCGGGCGAGCGTCCCCACTGCAGGATTTCGCGAAAGCGGCGAACGAGGGGTAGGGCACGAAGGTGGGCTTGAGCCTGGGTTCCGGTGCCGAAGACGGCGAGGACCTCGGAATCGGCCCGGGCCAGCGCGTCGGTCGCGACCGCGCTCATGCAGCCCGTACGAATCTTCGTAATCGGCTCGGCATCGGCGATGCAGCTGACGGCGCCGGTCTCGCCATCATAGACGACCACCACGCCCTGATGCCGTGAGCGTCCGGGATGGACCGGGTCGCCGAAGACGCTGACCAGCTTGGCGCCAAAGGTCGAAAGTGCCGCAAGCTCGCCGGGCATGGTCCCGAACATCTCGTTCTGGCCGACCGTGAAGATCTGCCGCAGCGGCTGCGGTCGCTCGCTGCTCGACAGCGCCGTCATCGCGGCCCGCATCGCGTCGATGCAGCCTAGATAATCGAGCAGCTCCTCGACCGCGTGGGCATCATAGAAGGCAATGGTCATGGCGCGGTTGTGTACAACGAAGGCGGCGTCAGGAGGAGGGGCTCACCCATTAACCACGACTGCTGACGAGCATTTAGCCATGTGCTGCGATGATACTGCGCATGATGAAGTTTCGAGTCCTAATAGCGTCCGCAGTCTTGCTCGCCAGCGCGGGGTCCGCCCAATCGGGTCCGCGAGGCGCAACGGGAGAGGTCGCCGCGCGAATCCTCGCCGCGCACAACGAGCAGAGGGCGCAAGTCGGTGCTCCGCTGCTGGTTTGGGACCCGGTGCTCGCCAGTCATGCCGCTTCGTACGGGCCGGTGCTCGCCAGCATCGGGCATTTGGTCCATTCGCCGCGCGAGGGGCGGCCCGGCGAGCGCGAGAATCTGGCAATGGCCTGGCACGGCAGCATGTCACCCGAGCAGCTCGTCGGACTGTGGAGCAGGGAGCGCCTGCTGCTTGAGCCGGGAAGCTACCTGTTTCCAGGCATCAGCCGGACGGGCCGCTGGGAGGATATTGCCCATTATACACAGATGATCTGGCCGACGACGACGCGCGTCGGCTGCGCGATCTATTCCGCCCAGTGGGACTATCTGATCTGCCGCTACTCGCCGCCGGGCAACAAGGACGGGAGACCAATTTTCGTGACGGCTGCGGCGAGTTCCGCTGCAATGGGCGCCACCGGGCGACGCTGACGGGAGGGCAGGTCTCTCGACCATTCGCTCTTCGTCGAATGGCGACCTCCCCCGGTGGGAGGAGCTATTCTACGACGATCAAATCGCTCATGCCCAGCTGCTTGTGAAAGAAGTGGCTGCAGTGCGCGTGATAGGTCCCGGCGCGAGGGATCAGGGTGATGCTCCGGCTTGAGTGCGGCGGGAGGTCGACCTCGCCGTCGGACGCGTCGCCGGATAGGATCCTCGAATTGGCAAAGAAACCGGGCGCGCTGAAGTCGTGGCTGCTGCCCGACTGGTTGACGAAGGTCAGCGTCATCGGGCGTCCGGCCGCAAGGCGGATCGGCTGCGGCGCGAAGCCGTAGCTGTACACCTGGACGACGAGTTGGGCCGGCTGGGCAGCTGCCGGCGCGGCGAAGGCCACCGGCGCGGCGATCGCGATTGCGAAACGGAGCAGGAACATCCGAAATCTCCTTTTCACCTTAGTGGAGCGGACAGGACCGCGCGTTCAAATTCGCCGCTGATGAACCAATCTGGATAATAATCATTGTCATTGCCACGCCGATCCGGCACATCACGGGCGTGGTAAAGAATTGCTGGGCAGACTCAAAAGGAATTCACCCACGAATGCGTGGTGACCTACGCCAGCGGCGGGCGGCGATCGTGTCGGCCACCGGCGGAAGCACGATCGACACCGAAGTCCAAGCGAGAACCAATCCTCGCCGCAATGCGCCAGCATTGCTCGATCGAGAGCCAAGCCGTTCCCGCGGACCTAATCGCTGCCAGCCTCGGCTGACGCGAACTGGGGCGGCGCGCTGTCCCAACCATAGATGTCCGGCAGGTAGGTCAGCTTGCCGTCCTCAAGCTTTGCAGTGATGTAGGTCAGGTAGATCGGTGTGCCCTCCGGCAGCCGAACATTTGTCTCCGCATCTTTTCCGGGTGCGACCGGGTCCTGGCCGAGTAGCCAGCGGCCGAGCCGCTTCGCATCCTCGACCCGGACGCACCCATTGCTGAGGTCGCGCGGGTCCTTGGCGAACAGCCCCTTACTCGGCGTGTCGTGAAGATAGATGTCCTGCGGGTTCAGGAACGGGAATTTCAGATTCCCCATCGAGTTCAGCGGCCCCGGGTCCTGGCGGACCCGCAGGTGCAATGTCCCAGCCGCAGCCGCCTTCCAGTCGATCGTGGTGGGGTCGATGACGTTCGCGTCTGCGCTCCACTCATCGATTACGTGATAGCCGTGGGATTTGAAGTAGCGCAGCCCTTGTCGCAGGTAGGTCGGCGCAATCGTCTTGCGCACCAGGTGATCGGGCGCATGCCAGTAGGGATTGTAGGTGATATAGTACATGATGCTGGCCATGAGCGGCGTCGGCAGCTTCGGCGTGCCGGTAATCACCTTCATCGAATCCACCGCCTGCCCATTGTCAAACAACGTCAGCATGGACGAGCCCGAGTCGACCAGCAGAAAGCGGCCGCTCGCCGGAAGCGAGCGGACCCGATCGAGGTTTGCGAGCAGCCGGGGATCGGGCGTCAGATTCCCACTGGCCTGCGCCTCCGCCCAGCCGGCATCCCGTAACTGCGCATAGATCGGATTCAGATCTGAGGTCGCTTTCAGATAGGTTTCGAGCGACGGTGCAGCCGCAGCGGTGAGAAGGATTTCATCCGGCCGGGTGCCATGCGGTTTCAGGCTTGGATAAGCGTAGATCATGCCTGTTGTCGGTCGCTTGATTGCTTGCACGTAGCGAACCCACGCCGCCGACAAGACGCGGTCTGCGTCGGCTAGAGCAGCGGGGTTTGTGCGGACCTGAGCAACGGCTGCCTGGACCTGCGCGGCCAGCTCGGGTCCATCCGCAAAACCGTCGAACGGCGCCCGCTGCAATATTAAGACTAGCTGCGCGACGGCTGCCTCGTCGAGACCGTGACGCGCCCAGATCGGCTGAATGCGGTAGGTGTCATAGACAGCCGAGACGTCGGCGGGCACTGCAAAGGACATTGCAGGAGCGGTTCCGGGCGCGAGCGGCTGAGCCACGAGAGGCGTGGCAAGTGCGAGCATTGTTAGGCTTATTCCGATCAGGGACGATCGTTGGATCATTGAGTGCACCGCAGCTCCCAGAGTTGATTATCTGTTGGAATAATTAACACTTATCATGACTTACACGAGTCGCATTTGCCATGAACTTAGGTCAATTTTTATTTCTCAATGCTCGCGTTTCGCGACGGCGGGCGCTGGCCGCAATGTGACACCGCCTGCGGTCTTGTCTTGGACCGCATTCGGCGGATAGGCGGGCGGACGCATCTAGTCAGAGGAACGAGCATGGATATCGACGGAGTGGCGGCGGTTGTGACCGGCGCAGCATCGGGCCTTGGCGAGGCGACCGCGCGCGAGCTTGCCCGCCGCGGCGCGAAAGTGGCGATATTCGATCGCGATTCGGCACGTGGTGAGAAGGTCGCGAGCGAAATCGGTGGGGTGATCTGCGAAGTCGACGTGACCTCCGACGAGAAGGTGAAGGCAGCTTTTGAAAAAGCGCGGGCAGCCCACGGCCAGGAGCGAATCCTCGTCAACTGCGCCGGGGTTGCCAATGCCGCGAAAACCGTCGGCCGCGACAAGGAAACGAAGGCGGCCAAATTCTACCCGATGCAGCAGTTCGAACTGGCCATTCAGATCAACCTGATCGGCACCTTCCGCTGCATCTCCAATTCGGCGTTCGGGATGGTCGATCTGGAGCCGATCGCCGACGGTGAGAAGGGCGTCATCATCAACACCGCCTCGGTTGCCGCGGAGGATGGCCAAATCGGGCAGGCCGCCTATTCCGCCTCGAAGGGCGGCGTCTTGGCGATGACATTGCCGATCGCGCGCGACCTAATGAACGAGGGAGTGCGCGTGAATACCATCCTGCCGGGCGTGTTCAAGACGCCGATGGTGGGGATGATGCCGCCGAACGTCCAGGATGCGCTCGGCGCGCAGGTGCCGTTCCCCAAGCGCCTCGGCCAGCCGGAAGAATATGCTCGGCTCGCCTGCTTCCTGATCGAAAATGTCTACATGAACGCAGCGGCAATCCGGCTCGACGGCGGAATCCGGATGGCACCCCGCTAGAGATGGATTACAGCCGGCTTCTCGATGATCTCGCCGAGGCAGCGCGCGAAGCGGGCGAGGGCATCCTACAGGTGGTCCGGCGCGGGTTCGAGATTGAATCGAAGAGCGACTCCTCGCCAGTAACGAAAGCTGATCGCGCGGCCGAGCTGATTATTCTCGCCGCGCTGGCGCGCGCGGCGCCGGGGGTGCCGGTCGTCGCCGAGGAAGAAGTCGCGGCTGGCCGAATCCCGATCCACGGCGATTGCTATTTCCTCGTCGACCCGCTGGACGGCACCAAGGAATTCTGCCGCGGGGGCGACGATTACACCGTCAACATCGGACTGATCGAGCACGGTGAGCCGAGGCTCGGGATCGTCTTTGCGCCGGCGAGCGGCAGGTTGCACAGCGGATGCGTGGGCGAAGGCGCGTGGCTCGATGAAGGCCGCGGGCCGCAGGAAATTCGTACGCGTTTGCGCGGCGAGCAGCTGACTGCGGTAGCCTCCAAATCGCATCTCAATCAGGCAACGATCGACTATCTCGAGGCAGCCCTCGGCACGTGCGGCTACATCGCCATCGGCTCTTCGTTGAAGTTCTGCATCGTGGCGGAAGGGAAGGCGGATATCTACCCGCGAGCCTCGCCAACGAGCGAGTGGGACACGGCAGCGGGCCACGCCATCCTCGTCGCGGCCGGTGGGCTTGTTCATGGACCCGACGGAAAGTCGCTCCGATACGGCAAACCGGCATTTCTCAATCGGGCGTTCGTCGCGACCTCCGGATGGGAGCCGCCGACGCTACAGCCTTATCTTGAGCCCTTCGCAGGCGGCGGGGATTTGCCCGAAGGATTATGATCGCTTGCGAACTTGCCTGATTTCCATCCGATGATGAACTCGATCCATTTCGGATCGTCGTCGTTGCGTGGGATTCCCTGTCGACCCAGTCTCAACGACCCAACCTCGAACCGGGCCGCTTCGACGCGAGCGTGAAGCTCGAGCGCCTAAGTGTTGGAATTCACCTGATTTAGCTGTGCCAGTAGAAGCTACGCGGAGTCGAGCACCTCCGACAGCTCGGCAAGTCGTCGTGCCTGGATCACGGGCGGCGCTTCTGTCGGTACGCACTTGGCCAATCCACTCCGATCTGGAGCCGAAATCGGTCTGACTTTTATCCGCAATGCGGGCTATCAAGACCGTGCTCGGTCCCGCTTCTGCCTTTGAGTGTGCCACATGGACGCGATTCCGACCGACGCCGCGGAGATTCACTATTCGAGCCGTGCTCCAGTGCTTGTTGCTGCAAGCAGCGATGTTGCCATGGACCGGGCACGGCGAACGATCGACGCATTCGGCTTGAGGGTCGGAGCCAGCGTCCCGATTGAAGGGGCCAGAGCTCGGATTGAGCAGCAAGTCGCCGCGACTGCTCTGTGGATTGAGATTGACAAAGATTGCGGCGGTCGTGTCGACGAGCTGCTGGCGCACGTCAGCCGCGATGTGGCCAATGGCCGCTATGCAGCGGTGGTTTCGGCGACTGCCTCCCTGGTCGATCCAATTGCAGCACGGCTCGGCGGAAGCCATGTCGAACTAATCGTCGATGCCGACGATGCCGAGCGCGCTGCCGCGCTCGCGATCGCGACTGCGCAGATCGGTCTGCCGCTCCGACTGTCCGATGTTGCCAGCGATCAAAATGCCGAGCGGCTCCGCATGCTCAGCGACGAAGTCAGCCGTATTGCCTCGACCCTCGCTCGATTGTCGGCTGGCCCTGGCGCCGCACCGCCTGCAGTCGAGCTTTCTGTCAACAGCGATGCGCCGTCGGTCCCGGTCGAGACAGTGCGGTCCATCATTCGGGCGCGTCGGCTCCGCGCGCGCTATTTCCCTGAAGAGTTTTTCGCCGATCCCGCCTGGGACATGCTGCTCGACCTTCTACAGGCCGAGATCGCGCACTTGCGCGTGCCCGTCTCAAGTCTATGCATTGCCGCTGCCGTCCCTCCGACGACAGCCCTGAGATGGCTCAAGACGATGGTTGCCAGGGGCATCTTCATTCG
>Ga0157370_10005364_pt1 | contig 14396 bp, 18 predicted proteins | sample C35metaG_FD_113463 | JGI IMG/M metagenome (GOLD analysis project Ga0157370, IMG submission 113463) | Corn rhizosphere microbial communities from Kellogg Biological Station, Michigan, USA - C3-5 metaG | ecosystem: Host-associated > Plants > Roots > Rhizosphere > Soil | place: USA: Michigan...
CCAGTCACATTTTCGCTTCGATTCTTCAAGTCCGACAGACTGCTAGGAGGATCTATTTCTAGGTGGTATGGCAGCATAGAGAATAAGCGATAAAGGACCTGTATTTTAAAATGTATTCGCTTCGATCGGCAGCGAAAAGTCGAGCCGCAGCTTTTAATGCCGCAGGCCGGGAGGCGTTGCGAAAGGAGTTTTCTGCTCCAGCGGTTGCGGGTCGAGCACCGCTACAGTCAGACTATCATCCTTCAGATATTTTTTTGCTACTTCGCGCACCTGTTCGGCGGTAACAGCTTGAAGTTTTTTCAACATCGTGTCTACATCGCGAAAAGACAATCCTATACTTTCCAACTGGCCGATCTGCATCGCCTGGTAAGACATCGAATCGAGCTGAAATACGTGACTGGCTACGACCTGTGCCTTGACACGCGCAAGTTCCTCTGCAGTCACACCGTCACGCACGAGTTTTTCTATCTCGCTGCGCAAGGCAGCCTCCAGATCCGCCACTGTTTTTCCTTCGCTGGGTGTGCCGTCGAGATAAAACATCCCTGGACCGCGCGCAGTAGAGTCGTAGCCAGCCCCTGCTGAACTGGCGATGCGTAGCTCCCGCACCAATTCCTTGTTGAGCCGTGCGGACTCGTTGCCATCCATCACCCCTGCCAGCATTTCAAGTGCATAAGGCTCCCAATCTGTGGCGGGATTCCGCAGCACCGGCGCCTGATAGCCCATCGCGAGATACGGCATTCGCGCTGGCGCCTTCACCGTAATCCGCTTGATCCCGACTTGCACCGGTTCCGTCTGTGGCTTGCGCTTATCCAGGGTCAGTACCGGGCGAGACTTGATGGAACCGTAATACTTTTGTGCCAACGCGAACACTTCCTTCGGGTTTACGTCGCCCACCACCACGAGCACAGCGTTGTTCGGCGCATACCAGCGGTCATACCATTCCTTCGCATCGCTGACATGCATGTTCTCCAGATCGTTCATCCAGCCTATAACCGGACGTCGATAAGGATGCGATTGATAGGCGGTTGCCATCATTTTCTCATGGACCAGCGCGCGGGGCTGATCATCGGTACGCAATCGCCGTTCTTCCATTACCACCTTGATTTCTTTGGCGAACTCACCTTCTGTCAATACCAGATTACGCATCCGGTCGGATTCCAATTCCATCGCCATTGGCAGCCTGAATTTTTGTAGTTGCTGGAAATAGGCAGTGTAATCGCGGCTCGTAAACGCGTTTTCCCGTCCTCCTGCCGCCGCGATGCGCCTGGAAAATTCGCCGCCGGGAACTTTTTTCGTGCCTTTGAACATCATATGCTCCAACACATGGGCTACGCCGGTTACGCCGTTCAACTCATCGATGCTGCCTGCCTTGTACCAGATTTGCGAGATGACTACCGGTGAGCGATGGTCTTCCTTGACGACCAACTTAAGACCGTTACCAAGCGAGTACTCGTTGGAAGTGGCAAAGGCTCCCGACGAAAATAACGAAATCAGCAGTATCGCTACTGTCTTCCGGCCATCGCAATGATTGGTAACGTGACGATAAAGTCTCATTTTTTTAATAACCTAAAGCTGAGTAAACGGAATAAAATCCCGGAATAAAATCCTGCTTGCAAATTTCAGCCGCAAATTTCGACTAATGTTGACAGACTAACAGAATGCCCAGTTTCTTCAAATCCCAAAATAGCTCCACCCCTGCCGAAACCCCATCAGCGAATTGGGCAACCCGAGTTCGCCAAGGCCTTTCGCGGACGCGGAACAATCTGGGCAAGCGTTTATCCGGCTTGCTCGGCAGCGGCAAGATCGATGAAACGCTCTACGAGGAACTGGAAGCCATCCTGCTCACAGCCGATGCCGGTGTGGATGCCACTGCCTGGCTGCTGGACGAATTGCGAAGGCAAGTTAAAAGCAAGGGCCTCACCGACGCGACACAACTCAAGGGCGCGCTACATGAAGCACTTGTCGCCTTACTTGCACCGCTGGCACAGCCTTTGCATACCGACGCATGCAAACCCTTCATCATTATGCTAACTGGCGTGAATGGTGCAGGCAAGACCACCTCGATCGGTAAGCTCGCCAATCATTTTCAGCTGCAGGGGAAAACCGTCTTGCTCGCCGCTGGCGACACGTTCCGCGCTGCCGCGCGCGAACAGCTCATGGCTTGGGGTGAGCGAAACGGTGTGGCCGTTATCGCCCAGGAAAGCAGTGCTCAGCAAAAAGGGGATCCCGCGGCAGTGATATTCGATGCGGTTAACGCCGCTAAAGCGCGCGGCATAGATATCGTATTGGCGGACACCGCCGGGCGTCTCGCCACACAGCTGCATCTGATGGAGGAAATTAAAAAGGTGAAACGTGTTATCGCCAAGGCCGAGCAGGGCGCGCCTCATGAAGTGCTGCTGGTGCTCGATGCCAACACAGGACAGAATGCAATCAGTCAGGTACGCGCTTTCGACGATGCGCTCGGTCTCACCGGCCTCATTGTTACCAAGCTGGACGGTACTGCCAAAGGGGGAGTAATCGCGGCTATCGCCAGACAGCGGCTGCAAAAATCGCCATTGCCCATCCGTTTTATTGGCGTAGGGGAAGGCATTGAGGACCTGAAACCGTTCGATGCGAATGAATTCGTTGAAGCGTTGTTTGATTAAATCAAAACTACTACACAGGATTGAAGCCGCTCAAGTGCCTCGATTCCAAGCCGATTCTAAAGTTTTGCCTTCTTCATTCTCCTGAAAGGTTAAAATGAATCTTTCGCGGTAAAAATCTTTTAATGATCAGCTTCAGTCAAGTCTGCAAACGTTATCCCAACGGTTTCGACGCACTCAAGAATATCAGCTTTACCCTTGAAGCGGGGGAGATGGCCCTGATTACCGGACATTCGGGAGCGGGCAAAAGCACACTGCTAAGGCTCATTGCTGCGATCGAACGCCCCACTTCAGGCAGCATTATCGTCAACGGCCAGAATGTAAGCGCGCTCAAGAGTGGCGCAATCCCATTTCTGCGGCGCAATCTCGGCCTCGTCTTTCAGGATCAAAAGATCCTGTTCGACCGAACCGTATTCGACAATGTGTTGCTGCCGCTGCAAATCAGCGGTTTTAATTCCAGAGGGGCGACCGGGCGGGTGCGCGCGGCACTTGACAAGGTAGGACTGCTGGACAAGGAAAGAGTGCGTCCCATTACGCTTTCCGGTGGGGAACAACAGCGGCTCTGCATCGCCCGTGCGATAGTAAATCGTCCTTCTGTTCTCATTGCCGATGAGCCAACAAGCAATCTCGATGCTGATTATGCAAGAGATATAATGGGTATGTTCAAGTCGTTTCACCAAGTGGGCGTAACCGTCCTGATAGCCACGCATGACGTGGAATTGCTTGGCAACATTCCGTTGCGTATTTTTGCGCTCAATCACGGCGAGCTGGCGGCATGAGCGTGTGGCTTGCCCATCACTGGCATGCCTTTGTCCTGGCACTTAAGCGGCTGGCGGGAGCACCAGTCGGCAACTTGCTCAGCATTACCGTCATCGGCATTGCCTTCAGCCTGCCTGCCGGAATTTACATGCTGCTGGGAAATTTGCAGGCATTCTCGGGACAGGTTTCGGGAGTACCGCAATTGAGCTTGTTTCTGGAAGAGGATGCGAATACCGGCGAGGTAGAGCAGATTGAATCGCGCTTGAAGCATCATCCGCAGGTAGCAAGCTTCGAGTTTATTTCCAGGGATAGTGCCCTGGAGCAGTTCAAACGAGGCAGCGGACTGGCAGACGTAATAGACAGCCTTGACCAAAACCCGCTACCCGATGCTTTTCTGATGAATGCCAGGAATCTCTCACCCGGGGCGCTGGAAGAATTACGTATGGAGCTGCAAGGATGGCCCAAGGTTGAACATGTGCAGCTTGACTCGGCTTGGGCCAACCGGTTGGACGCGCTACTCAGACTAGGAAGATTGGCCGTATTAATGCTTGCCGCGTTGCTGGGTTTCGCGCTGGTGGCCGTGACATTTAACACCATACGCCTGCAAATTCTTACAAAGAGAGATGAGATAGAAGTATCCAAGCTGATCGGCGCAACCAACGGTTTCATCCGCCGCCCCTTTCTGTATTTTGGCGCCATGCAGGGATTGGCTGGAGGCGTCGCAGCATGGCTGATTATCTCTCTCGGAATCCATCTGATGGATGATGAACTGAGGGATTTGATGCAATTATATGAAATGAATTTTCGTCTCTACCATCTTCCCATTGAGGAAAGCCTGGGTCTATTGTTATTCTCGGCCTGCCTGGGCTGGACCGGAGCATGGTTATCGGTCGCAAATCATCTCTGGCAAGTAGAACCCCGATAATTCAGAAGCTTGCCTATACCCACGCGTCCCCTTTATTGGGAACTTTCCGAACGATTGACTCTCTTACTGGTAAGGTTAATTTTGTAGGAACCAAGGAGGACACATGACTTTCGCTTTAACCGTACCTTCACCTGGCGGCAGCATTGAAAGCTATATTCAATCCGCCAATCGCTTTCCCATACTCTCCCAGGAAGAAGAGATCCGCCTGGCGCGATCTCTGCGAGATGAAGGTGATATAGGCGCCGCCCGTCAGCTGGTGTTGACGCACTTACGCGTAGTAGTCGCTATCGCTCGCGGTTACAAAGGCTATGGCCTTCCCCAGGCTGACCTGATTCAGGAGGGTAACGTTGGTCTGATGAAAGCGGTCAAGCGCTATGATCCGGAACGCGGCGTAAGACTGGTTTCGTTCGCAGTGCATTGGATCAAGGCGGAAATTCATGAATTCATATTACGTAACTGGCGCTTGGTTAAAATCGCTACTACCAAGGCGCAGCGCAAGCTGTTCTTCAACCTGCGCAGCATGAAGACGGTGCTGGATACCATGAATCCTGAGGAAGTCGATGCCATGGCCAAGCAGCTGGGTGTAAAAGCCGAGGATGTGGTGGAAATGGAAACCCGTTTCAGCGGACGCGACATCTCCCTCGAACCGTTGTCCGAAGATGATGATGATACATTCAGCCCCATCGCTTATCTCACCGATGGATCGGAACCTCCGCAATTGCTGGAGGCGGAGCAAACCAGTCGCTTGCGCGGCGAAGGGCTGGAACAGGCGCTGTCCGGTCTGGATGCACGAAGCCGCCGCATCATTGAGGCGCGCTGGCTGCGTGAAAAGGATACTGCAACCCTGCACGATCTTGCTGATGAGTGGGGCGTATCCGCCGAGCGCATTCGCCAGATTGAAGCCAAAGCAATGCAGAAGATGCGGGAAACGATGGTGGCGACTGCGTAAGCGCCGTACGCTTGCGCAATAATAATCGGGTCAACGCCGGTGCGCAGACAGACGTATCAGCGGAGATTCAAATAAAGGCTGGAACGGTAAAAACGGCGTGAGTGTCAGCGGCAGGGCATGAGGAAATTGCGGATATTTCTATGCAGCGATGAGCAAACCTCACTCTGCGCATATTATGCCTCACTGCTTTCCGCCCACTGTTCCGGTGTCAGGGTTTTCATGGATAGCGCGTGAATCTCTTGCTTCATCCTGTCGCCCAGCGCGCGGTAAACGATTTGATGCTGCTGAACCCTGTTCTTCCCGCGGAATTCGGCACTGACAATGACGGCATTAAAATGACGACCATCTTCGCCTTCCACATGCACTAGTTCGCATGGCATAGCGATCTCAATGTGGTTTTTTATGCTTTCTGGTGTGATCATTCTTTTTCCTTTATATTAATGACTCTTCAATAGATAAGGGATCGTCCCGATCGAAGCCAGGAGTTGCCCGCCCTTGGTTGACCGGCGCCTCTGCAGCCAGCTCAACCATTCGAAAGCGTTTACGAGCTATGCAAGCTGAATTAATTCGTAAACGCCATACAGTTGGGCAAGACCTTCCAGATTCGGCGGCATGCTGGCGAAACGTATCCGGCAGCTACGGCGGATAGCTTCCCGCTGCCATTCCAGCAACATGCAGATTGCGGCGGAATCCACCTCGGTTACTTGTTTTAGATCTACTATCAAACTGTCGCGATCAAACAAAGAAACGCCCCGCTCCACCACCGTAACCACGTTATTGATGGTTACCGCTCCTTCGACGCTCAGTTTGCCACCATCGAAAAGCACCACAGCGGCCATCGGATTAGGGGGCCGCGTCGGCCTTTTTATCGCCAGCTATCAGCGCACGATTTTTTTCGGTCAATGTTTTGATCAATTTCTCCACTCCACCCTCGTGAACCTGGCTATTGAAAGTGCTACGGTAATTCGTTACCAGGCTTACGCCAGCTACCGTTACATCGTAAACTTTCCAGCCGTCGCCAGTTTTTTCCATGCTGTAATCGATAGGTACAGGCTGTTGACCATGACCTTGCATCACCTGGGTTTTTACCAGGGTATCGCTATTGTCCGCCTTGGCTTTCAGTGGTTCAACCTTGATAGTATGGTCACGATAGGTAGTGAGCGCATTGGAATAGGTACGCACTAGCAGGGTACGGAATTCTTTCACCAATTGCTGCTGTTGCTCAGGCGCGGCCTTGGACCAGTTCTTGCCCATCGCAAGCCGGGTCATACGCGTAAAATCGAAATGAGGCAGTATCTTGGCTTCCACCAGGTCGAGAATCTTGGCCGTATTGCCTGCCCGGATATCCTTGTCTTGCCTGACGATGGCAAGTACCTCCTGGGCCGTATTATCTACCAGGGTATCGGGACCCACTTCCATTGCCCATGTAGGGAGCGCAAACAGCGCCGCCAGTAATGCCAAGCTACCAAAAACTTTTTTCATGAGCTCCTCGCAAAAATTATCTAAATACACAGAAAAAATGGAATGGATACTACTGCTAAAAGCGTGATTAATTCTTATCACTTCCGCTCCCATTCCCCTCCGACGCCTTATTGAATAAGAACCTTCCGATCAAATCCTCCAGAACGATCGCCGAATTTGTTTTCATGATTTTATCGCCATTCTTCAGTGAAGTTTCGTCCCCTCCTGCCGCCAGGCCGATGTATTGCTCGCCTAAAAGCCCTGCTGTGAGAATGCTGGCAAAAGTATCCTTGGGAAATCGATAACGGGTGTCTATACTTATGGTCACCGCGGCATCGAAAGTCTCCGTGTTCAGCTGGATATCCGTTACCCGTCCTACCACCACGCCAGCGCTTTTTACAGGTGCTCTGACTTTCAAACCGCCGATATTCTCGAAATTTCCAACTAGCGTATAGCTATCCGCAGCACTGTAAGTGCCCAAGTTTCCGACTTTCAACGCCAGGAACAACAATGCACCTATTCCGGCCATGACAAAAAGTCCTACCCACAAATCCATTGTTGTTCGCTGCATCAGCTCATTCCCCTGAACATGACCGAGGTTAAAACAAAATCCAGTCCCAGAATTACTAGCGCAGAAGTCACCACGGTGCGGGTTGTCGCGCCGGATACTCCCTCAGCCGTGGGCGATGCATCATAACCCTCGAACACCGCAATTGCCGTCACCGCCACCCCAAAAACACAGGTCTTGATAACACCGTTGACGATGTCGTACCGAAAATCCACCGCATTTTGCATCTGCGACCAGAAGGAACCCTCGTCCACACCAATAAGCACTACTGCTATCAAATAACCGCCAAACACACCAACCACGGAAAACAACGCCGCCAGAAACGGCATGGAAATCACGCCGGCCCAAAAGCGGGGAGCAACCACCCGCGCAATTGGATCTACCGCCATCATTTCCATTGCAGCCAATTGATCAGTGGCTTTCATCAAGCCAATTTCAGCGGTAATGGCGGAACCGGCACGGCTGGCAAACAATAATGCCGCCACAACGGGACCCAATTCCCGCACCAGCGACAATGCAACCATCGTACCCACAGCAGATTCGGCACCGAATCTCTGCAATGTCTCATAGCCCTGTAAACCCAGTACCATTCCGACAAACAGCCCTGACACGACGATGATGATCAGCGACAGTACACCCGTGAAATAAAGCTCGCGGATAATCAGGCCGAAGCGCCGAAAACTGGTGCCTGACTTCAGCAGCGTCAGCAGGAAAAAGCGGCTGGCGTAGCCCAGCCGCCAAATACTATCTATAACGCGATGACCGACGCCCCGAATGCCGACAACGATGCGCCTAGGCAAAACTGCCCTCCAGCTTCAGATCGCTTGTATAAGCCTCGGCAGGGTAGTGAAACGGGATGGGACCATCTTCTTCGCCATGCACAAACTGATGTACGAAAGGCGCAACCGATCCGCGCACTTCCTCCGGGGTACCATGCGCGGCGATCACGCCCTCCGAAACAAAATAAACGTAATCAACGATCTTCAAAGACTCTTGCACATCGTGCGTAACAACGATGGAAGTCATGCCTAGCGCGTCAGTCAGGCGGCGGATCAGATTTCCGATTACAGTGAGTGAAATTGGATCAAGCCCGGTAAAAGGCTCATCATACATGATGAGTAGTGGATCAAGTGCAATCGAGCGAGCCAGAGCGACGCGACGCGCCATACCCCCGGAGAGCTGTGCAGGCATCAGATCATGCGCCCCGCGCAGACCGACAGCTTGCAGCTTCATTAATACCAGATCACGTATCATGGATTCCGGCAGATCAGTATGCTCCCTCATCTGGAAAGCAACATTGTCGAAGACAGACAGGTCGGTAAACAGCGCACCGAACTGAAATAGCATGCTCATCTTCCGTCGCATCTGGAAAAGCTCATCCCTTTTAAGCTCATGCACTACCTTGCCGGCAATTTTTACGTAACCCGCAGATGGGCGAATCGCACCGCCGATAAGGCGTAACAGTGTAGTCTTGCCGCTGCCGCTACCACCCATGATAGCGATGACCTTGCCACGCGGCATGATCATATCAATCCCCTTCAGGATGGGGCGCTCTCCATAGGAAAAATTCAGGCCCTTGATTTCGACCAATGTTTCAGATGTCATTGCCTGAAGAGCGGATACTTGATTGACGGGACTTCGATTTTAATCCAAATGTGCTTTTTAGCACAGCCGATAATTTTGGTGTGCTGCAACTACGGGCTGTGTCAAGCGGCTGGATAAAATAAAAACAATCGATATCCGGCCGCATTCAGGTTACCGCTATCGAGATAGAGCCTTACGTTGAATTCATAATCTGGAGCGATAACGCTGGACGGATTTGAATTTTTTTCAAGATATGTATCGGGATTGAAGATACGGCTTGCAAGTGGCCGGTCCTCGGGGTCGGTGAGGGTAAGTTCAAACAGTGGAAATGTCTGGGGATAAGGAGCGTAATTACGTACTGTTGCAGTAAGCGTGATGACGCCAGAGTATTGCGTATCCGCTTGCATCTCGGATGACTCGATATTCAGTAATTCCGAATTTTGGAGCAGCGGAATAGTACAGCCCAACAATTTACAATATTGCTCCAGATACGGCTTGGCACCGGGCACAATAACAGAAAGCTCAGCGCGATAAAAATAGAGGGCCTGCCCCGCCAAGGCGACAAGCAGGACCAGGCTGGCGAAACCCCAAATAGGGGAAGAAATCCTGCGCGGTTGCGCCACGTCGAAAGGATGGCTGTCCGGCACGCGGTTCTCAAGCGCAGGGGGAGGGCCGGATATTGGCGGGATCGATTCTTCTTCAGCCGACGGAACGAAGTTCCGGGCCTCCGGCGTGACCGTTTCCGCGACGATATCGGGCTGTGTTATCTTATGGCTGGGTGCCGGAAGCGAGATTTCCTGATCAGATAATGCTGGGGGAAGCGGATCCTTCTTTGAAGCAGCCTCAGGAGTGTCATCGGACTTGTCCGCAATGGGCATTCCCGGCGCATCGACTACTTCCGGCTCCTGCATCGTTGCCAACGACGAGAAACCGTTGAATACCTCCGCACAGCGTCCGCAACGCACATCGCCTCCGTGTGCCTGCAAATGCAGGGGGGTAACACGAAAAGCAGTCGCACAGCTAGGGCAACGGGTTATAAGTGCCATAGTCTCGCGATTTAGCAGAAAATATCAAATTCATTTTTTCGTTCCTGTCAGCAACACCCATCCTTCTTGTACCCTCGAAGTATGCATTTCGAACCATTGCCGATAAACTTGCTTTACCTCTTCCGCCTGTTCTTCAAGTATGCCAGAAAGCGCAATAAGCCCACCCGCCCGAGTAGCGCACATCAGTATCGGAGCCAGCATGATCAGCGGATTCGCAAGGATATTGGCAATCACCACATCCGCCCACGCCTCACTTGCCGGATCTGGCCGGCCCGCAAAATGCGTATGAAACCTTACCTTAATGTCGTCGCATTGGTTATGCACGGCGTTTTCGCGGCTCGCCGCGACCGCCTGCGGATCTATATCAATTCCTACCACATGATTCGCTCCCAGCTTTGAAGCGGCGATGGCAAGTATGCCCGAACCGCAACCATAATCCAGAATATCTTCGCCCCCCCGCAGGGTTTCGTCAAGCCAGGCAAGACACAATTGGGTAGAGGGATGACTGCCTGTGCCGAAAGCCAGGCCGGGGTCGAGTATCAGATTAATGGCGGCAGGATCGGGCGCTTCATGCCAACTGGGAACGACCCATAATCTTGACGATATTTGTATCGGACTAAATTGCGATTGAGTAATCCGCACCCAATCCTGCTCTTCCACATGTTTCACACTGTAGTTGGGCAGACGGGGAAGCCGTACTACTTGTACCGCGGCCCGCACGATAGAAGTTATATCCGCATCCGCGTTGAATAGAGCGGTAACTTCGGATGCTGTCCAGATTTTCGCCGAAATGCCACCGGGTTCGTCAAACAAAAACTGCTCTCTTTCGGTGTTAGCACCTGCATCATGTATGTCCGCCGACAACGCGCCCAACTCAAGCATTGCATCGCTCAATGCCTCGGCGTGTGCATCATCGGTTTCTATGGTGAGGTTGATCCAGGACACGTTTAACCCGGCAATAGCGATCTGAATAATACTGATTCGGGCGATTCGGGCTGACTTAGCCGCTTAACCACCCGCCCGATTGTTGAAAATTGATGGAACAGGCTACAGTAAGCAGCGCATTCCCTCTCTAGGGCTGTTAACACTTATGTCACGCCCATGACTGCGACGGATTTCGTCCAGCACGAGGCATGAGCCGCGCGACGGAATGGGCCTCCATAAGCGGCGAGTAACGAAGGGCTGGACGAAATCCGTCCCGTCCCTTCGGGTGTACACGAAAAACGCAGATGCCATGTTGCAAAGCTTGGCCATAGGCTCACTATGTCCTGCACTTCGCGCGCCTTGCCTCCGCGTTTTTCGTGTAACAACGCGGGGCAAAATAGGTGTTAACAGGCCCTAGCTTGGCTTGTTATAGTTGGCAAGCTTTTGCTCAAGGTAATGGATGGGTGTGCTGCCATTCAAAAAAGCAGCATCGGATAAAAGATCAAGATGTAACGGGATGTTAGTGTTGATACCCTCAACCACCATTTCGGACAGCGCAATACGCATTCGGGCAATAGCCTGGTCGCGTGTATCGCCATAGGCGATGACTTTGCCAATCATGGAATCATAATAGGGCGGCACAATATAATTATGGTAAATATGGGAGTCGACCCGAATGCCGGGGCCGCCTGGAGCATGATACTGAGTAATGCGGCCTGCGGATGGTGTGAGCTTATAGGGATCCTCGGCGTTGATACGACATTCGATGGCATGCCCTTTAAAGGAAACATCCCGTTGGCGAACGGTCAGTTTCTCGCCTGCAGCAACACGGATCTGAGCCTGAACGAGATCAATTCCCGTAATTGCTTCGGTAACCGTATGTTCCACTTGAAGACGCGTGTTCATTTCGATGAAATAGAATTCATTTTTCTCGAACAGAAACTCAAACGTTCCGACGCCGCGATAACCGATACGACGACAGGCATCGGCACACCGGCTGCCCATCCTGTCCCGCAATCTGGGAGGAATTCCCAAGGCAGGCGCCTCCTCAAGGATTTTCTGGTGGCGGCGTTGCATTGAGCAGTCTCGTTCCCCGAGGTGGATCGCATTGCGGTGTTCGTCAACCAGAATCTGAAACTCGATATGGCGTGGATTTTCCAGGAATTTTTCTGCGTACACTGTTGGGTTGCCAAATGCCGCTTGAGCTTCGTTCCGGGTAATTATGACCGCATTCGACAGCGCGGCTTCGGTGTGCACTACGCGCATTCCGCGGCCACCACCACCTGCCGACGCCTTGATGATAACGGGGTAGCCAATTGCACGAATAATGGCCCTGACCTCTTCAGGTGATTCCGGCAGTGCGCCGTTGGAACCAGGAACGCATGGTACACCCGCCTTTTTCATGGCGCTCTTGGCGCTTACTTTGTCTCCCATCATACGTATTGTTTCTGGACGTGGACCAATAAAGACAAAGCCGCTTCTTTCCACACGCTCGGCGAAATCGGCATTTTCCGAAAGGAAGCCGTAGCCCGGGTGAATAGCTTCCGCATCGGTAACTTCTGCCGCGCTGATTATGGCCGGAATATTGAGATAGCTCTGAGCCGATGGCGCGGGCCCGATGCACACCGACTCGTCGGCGAGTTTCACATATTTGGCGTTGGCATCCGCTTCGGAGTGCACCGCCACTGTTTTGATACCCATTTCACGACAGGCACGCTGAATGCGCAGGGCAATTTCCCCACGATTTGCTATCAGGATTTTTTCAAACATATTATCGAATGTCTCTATTGAGCTGCGACGGCATTGGCCATCTTGTACTTCTATAAAGAAAGAAGAGAGCTGGAAAATTACTCAATCACGAATAGCGGCTCGCCGTACTCGACTGGTTGACCGTTTTCCACCAGGATCGCTTTGATAACCCCGCTCTTGTCCGATTCAATTTCGTTGAGCAGTTTCATCGCTTCAATGATGCATAGCGTATCGCCTACCTTCACCGTCTGTCCTATCTCTACGAATGGGTTGGCGCCGGGCGTAGAGGTACGGTAGAACGTACCCACCATCGGTGACTTGACCACTTGGCCTTCGGGCAACGGCTCGGCTACCGCTGACGCTGAAATAGCTGCCCCTGCTGCGGCGGATGCCGCAGCAGGGGTCTGCAAGGCAGATGCTCCCGTTGCATAGGTCTGCGTGGCGGACGAAGACTTACTGATGCGAACCTTCTCTTCTCCTTCGGTAATCTCCAGCTCGGCGATCCCCGATTCCTCGACCAACTCAATCAGCTTTTTAAGTTTTCTCAGATCCATAATAGACCTCCCATAGCGACGCGCGTTTTCGAGCGTTTCTAACTATTCCGAACGGTGGAAGCCAATTGCTGCGCCGTTCCATCGGCTTGCATTTGATTCCCACTAATATTTTGATCCCATATATCGCCGAGGCTTGCATAGATCAGCTTTATATCCACGAGTTTCACTTGGTTAATATCGAAAATAACGTCAGGATCAGGTTCTTCAGTAAAGTGCTAGTGTAGTGGAGCGCTCCTAACGGAACTTATAATCAGACTATAAACCGCGTGGATACTGGGTTTCATATGTTTCAATTAGCGTACAACAGTACGCTAGCGTGCCGTCAGGGCATATTCGAGGGCCAATTCGTAACCTTTGGCGCCCAACCCGCTAATGATGCCGAGAGCCCGATCCGAGAAATAAGATTCCCGGCGAAAAGATTCGCGGGCAAAAATATTGGAAAGATGGACCTCGATAAACGGCAGTGCAGTAGCAACCAGCGCATCGCGCAAAGCAATGCTTGTATGGGTATAAGCAGCCGGATTGATAATGATGAAATCAACCTCATCATGAATCGCCTGATGGATGCGGTCTACCAATGCGCCTTCGGCATTACTTTGAAAGGAAGACAATTTTATGCCGGCCTTCTGAGCCAAAATCGACAAACTTCTGTTAATTTCCTCCAATTTCACCGAACCATAGGTTTCAGGCTCCCTCATCCCCAAGAGATTCAAATTGGGCCCATGAAGGACCAGGACATTTTTTGCAGGAAGAGCTTTGCTTTTCATCCTACAAGTTTGCCGTAACCGTGAATAAAAGTCTAGATGTTAGGGGACAATCGAAGATTTTAGAAGGAAATCCTTATAATTATCGCTTGAGATAAAACCCTCGCGGATCGGATTCCCTGTTTGCGAATAGAGGTTTGACGAAACCTCGCTGCGGTTATGCGGCTTTTCGTGAGAGAATGTGATATCCGGGCGTATGCAGCTTAATAACTTTTGCGATACTCAGTGGAAAATCAGTATATTTGAGTTACGCTATTGCCACACACGTTTTTTCAAGGAGGCTTGTGCCCGATTTGATACTCGCTTTTTTGGTAGATCCCCGCTAAAGGGGATTGCCACGCGGCCATTTGCCCAGCGTTTCCCAAACCTCTATAATCCAAGCTCCGGTTTGTTTTTCCAGGCTGTTGTAGCTCAGTTGGTAGAGCAACTGATTCGTAATCAGTAGGTCGGAGGTTCGACTCCTCTCAACAG
>Ga0157370_10005366_pt1 | contig 14391 bp, 13 predicted proteins | sample C35metaG_FD_113463 | JGI IMG/M metagenome (GOLD analysis project Ga0157370, IMG submission 113463) | Corn rhizosphere microbial communities from Kellogg Biological Station, Michigan, USA - C3-5 metaG | ecosystem: Host-associated > Plants > Roots > Rhizosphere > Soil | place: USA: Michigan...
GACCGCGCGACGCTCACGCGCGTACCGCATCATCTGGTCGACATCCTCGATCCCACCGAGGCGTATTCCGCCGGGCGCTTCCGCGACGATGCCGAGCGTGCGATCGCCGACATCGAGCGGCGCGGCCGCCTCGCGATCGTCGCCGGTGGAACGATGCTCTACTTCCGCGCGCTCATGGGGGGCCTCGCCGACCTGCCGCCCGCGCAGCCCGCGATGCGCGCCCGCATCGAGGCGCGCGCCACGCGCGAAGGCTGGCCGAGCCTTCATGCCGAGCTTGCGCGCGTCGATCCCGCGAGCGCGGCACGCATCGAGCCCACCGACGCGCAGCGCATCCAGCGAGCGCTCGAGGTGCATCACCAGACCGGCAAGCCCCTCTCCGAGCATCATCGAGACGCGGCCGCCGCGATCCCCGCGGTCGACGCGCTCGCGATCTCGCTCGAGCCGTCGCAGCGCGCGCTCCTGCACGAACGCATCGCGCGCCGCTTCCGGGCGATGCTCGCGGCGGGACTCGTCGAGGAGCTCGAGGGATTGCGCGCGCGCTTCGCCCTGCGCTCGAGCCTGCCTTCGATGCGGACCGTGGGTTATCGCCAGGCGTGGGAGACGCTCGAGGGGCTCGCGCCCGCGGCGACGCTCGAGGCGCGCGGCATCGCCGCGACGCGCCAGCTCGCGAAGCGCCAGCTCACGTGGCTGCGTGCGATGGGCGAGAAGCCGGGAACGCGCCCCGTGGAGCGCTTCGATGCGCTGCGCCCGGATCTCATCGCGGCGGTGCTCGAAAGGGTGGAGCGCTTCCTCGAAGGGCGGCGTTAGCCGCCGCGCGTCTCCTCGACCTTCGCTTTCGCGCCGCCTTGCCCGAAGCGGATGTCGATCGCGTCGCCGCCCGCGAGCGCCGCGCCCGAGCGCACGACATGCCCGTCGGGACCGCGCACGATGCTGTAGCCGCGCCCCAGCACCTGCGTGGGATCGAGATGGCCGAGCGATGCGCGCAGCGCCGCGAGCCGCCGCGCACGCTCGGTCGCGGCGCGGGCGGCAGCGAGCGCGAGCCGCTTCGCGGCCCTCTCCAGCTCACGCCGGCCGGCGGTCGCGTCGGGCATCGCCCGGCGAAGGCGCCGCGCGTACTGCGCGAGGCGCTCGCGGTCTTGCTCGATGCGCTGCGCCGGTGTGAGAAGCCGGCGCGAGGCGACGTCGAGGCGCTGCCCGGCGGTCTCGACCAGGCGGCGCAGGTCGCGCGCGAGCCGGCGGCGTACGCCGGCGAGCTGCTCGTGCAGGCCCGCGCGATCGGGGCTCGCCGCCGCCGCGGCGGCGGTGGGCGTCGCCGCGCGCAGGTCGGCGACGAAATCCGCGATCGAGAAATCGGTCTCGTGCCCGACGCCGCTCACCACCGGAAGGCGCGAGGCGAAGATGGCGCGCGCGACGGCCTCCTCGTTGAACGCCCACAGGTCCTCGAGGCTCCCGCCACCACGGCACACGATGAGGACGTCGCATTCGGCGCGCGCGTTGGCGATCGCGATCGCGCGTGCGACCTGGCCGCCGGCACCTTCGCCCTGCACCTGGGCGGGATAGAGCACCACGGCGATCATCGGCGCGCGGCGCGAAAGCGTGGTGAGCACGTCGCGCAGCGCCGCCGCGGCGGGCGAAGTGACGATCCCGATCGCGCGCGGGAACGCGGGAAGCGGGCGCTTCCTCGCCGCGTCGAAGAGTCCCTCGGCCTCGAGCTTCGCCTTGAGCTTCTCGAACGCCTCGTAAAGCGCGCCGAGCCCGGCCTTGCGGATCTCCTCCACGACGAGCTGGTAGTTGCCGCGCGGCTCGTAGAGCGTCACGCGGGCGCGCACCTCGACGCGTTGGCCGTCTTCCGGACGGAAGTCGAGGAACTGCGCCCGCGTGCGGAACATCGCGCATTCGATCTGCGCGTTCGCGTCCTTCAGGCAGAAGTACCAGTGGCCCGAAGCGGCACGTTTTACATTCGAGAGCTCGCCCGACACCCACAGCACCTCGAACTGGTTCTCCAGCAACGCGCGCACGCGCCGGTTCAGTTCCGTGACAGTGAGGACCGGCGCGATTCCGGGCAAGTCGGGTGTCATGCGAGTCGGACTGGTTCGAACGAGATCGTAGGACGGAACGAAAAAGGCGCGTAGGACAAGCGGAAAATGTGCGTAGGACTTCCGGAAAGCGGATTTCTTCCTGGAGGAACGCGCGAGCGTCTATCCACCGCCCCTCGGCGCCAGAGGGGGAAACGCCCCTGCCCGCTCCACCGCACTCTCTGCAGAGGGGCGGGAATCGATAAGTGCTTGATCGGCAGGAAGAAACGCGCTCCGCTCAAAAATTGAGCGGACGAAAGAAAACCCTTTCGGCAAGGCCACTTGGCGATGGCCCCAAGACACCTTCCACAGGCTTATCCACAGGCTCTGTGGATGATTCACGACAATGTCGGCGGCGAACAACAGGGGGTTCCTCGATGCCTACACGAGTGGGGACAATGGAACGCGCGAAGAGCGCGCCACGCGCGGTCCGCGATTGTGCGGCGAACGGGTTCACGGCGCCAAGCGGCTTGTGACACGTTCCGCAAATTCGTACAAGACCTTGTGGAACGAGCGACGGCCAGCTAAAGTGCGTCGGCATTTCTTGCAGGAGTCCATTCGCACGTGCTGTCGATCATCGAAGCGGCCGGATGGCCGATCTGGCTCATCATCATCGCCTCGGTCATCGCGCTCGCCATCATCGGCGAGCGCTTCTGGTCGCTCCGCACCGCGCTCGTCGCGCCGCGCAGCGTCCTTCCCGCCACCATCCGCGAGTATCAGGCGAGGGGCGCCACGCCCGAGCTCATCGCGCGCCTGCAGCAGGGACCGCTCATCGGACGCATCTTCGCCGCGGCGCTGGTGAACGAGAAGGCGCCGCGCGAGGCGATGAAGGACGCGGTGGAGGACGCGGGCCGCGCGGTGGCCCTCGAGCTCGAGCGCTTCCTCACTACCCTGGGTTCCATCGCCACCATCGCCACGTTGCTCGGCCTCTTCGGCACGATCGTCGGCATGATCGAGATCTTCGGCTCGCAGAATCCCACCAGCGGCGCCGGCAATCCCGCGCAGCTCGCGCACGGCATCTCGGTCGCGCTCTACAACACGCTCTTCGGCATCGGCGTGTCCATTCCCGCGGTGATCTTCTACCGCCACTTCCGCAATCGCGTTGACGTGCTCGTGGTGGAGATGGAGAGCCAGGCCATCAAGCTCATCGAGATCATCCACGGCGAGCGGCGTGCATGAACTTCCGGCGCGGCCGGGAGCGCGAGCAGCCCGAGGTCAACCTCATCCCGTTGATCGACGTCCTCGTGGTCGTCCTGATCTTCCTGTTCCTCACCACGACGTACAACCGCTTCTCGGAGCTGCAGATCAACCTGCCGGAGGCGTCGGCGGAGAAGGCCGCGCAGCCGCCGCAGGTGCTCAACGTCGCCGTGGATGCCGCGGGCAAGTACGCGATCAACGGCGTGCCGGCGCCGTACAACGGCCCGGACGGCTTCGCCGAGCGGCTGCGCGAAGCGGCGAAAGGCGCGAAGGAGCCGGTGATCGCGATCAACGCCGACGCGCAGGCGACCCACCAGTCGGTGATCAACGTGATGGAAAGCGCGCGCATCGCCGGCTACAACCACATCTCGTTCACCACCCAGAGCCGCCGATGAGGCCGGGAGCGGCGCTCGGCTAGAGCGCGGGACGCGCGCGGTGCGGGACTGGCTCGAATCGGAATGGCAGCGCCGCGGCGGCGGAGCGCTCCTCCTCGCGCCCTTCGCGCTCGCCTTCGCCCTCGCCGTGCGGTTGCGGCGATTCCTCTACCGGCGCGGGGTGCTCCGCACCTGGCGCGCGCCGGTGCCGGTGGTCGTGGTGGGCAACGTCACCGTGGGCGGCACCGGCAAGACGCCGCTCGTGATCGCGATCGTCGAGCTCCTGCGCGCGCACGGCTGGAATCCCGGAGTGGTGGCGCGCGGCTATGGACGCGTTCCCCCGCGCGAGCAGGATCCGCTCGGCGTCGTGCGCGTTCTGCCCGACGTCGCGACGCCGGAGCACTTCGGCGACGAGCCGGTGCTCATCGCGCGCCGCTGCCGGGTGCCGGTCTACATCTCCCCCGATCGCGTGGCCGCGGTGCGCGCGCTCCTCGACTCCGATCCCGAGGTGAACGTGGTGGTGAGCGACGACGGCTTGCAGCACTACGCGCTCGGCCGCGACGTGGAGATCGCGGTGGTGGACGGCGAGCGGCGCTTCGGCAACGGCCTGCCGCTCCCCGCCGGCCCGCTGCGCGAGCCGGTCGCGCGCCTGGGCGAGGTCGATGCCGTGGTGGTGAACGGCGAGAGCGACGTGGCGCTGCCCGCGGCGCGGCGCTTCACGATGCGCCTCGCCCGCGAGCGCTTCGTCTCGCTCTCGAACGGCGAGACGCGCTCGCCCGCGGAGCTCGCGGCGGCGTTGCGCGGGCGTCGGGTCGCGGCGATCGCCGGCATCGGCCATCCGCAGCGCTTCTTCGATCACCTCGCGGCGCTCGGAATTCGCGCGAGCGCCCACGCGTTTCCCGACCATTACGGCTACCAGCGGCGCGACCTGAAGCTTCCCGGCGTCGACGCGATCCTCATGACCGAGAAGGATGCCGTAAAATGCGCGGGCATCGCCGATGCCCGGATGTGGTTCATGCGCATCGAAGCGGTCCTCGCGCCCGGGTTCGACGATTTCCTCTTGAGCCGCCTCGCCACCGCCCGCAGGAGCGTCGATGGACCCCAAGCTGCTTGAAATCCTCGTCTGCCCGGTCTGCAAGGGCCCGCTCGTCTGGCGCAGGGATGCGCTCGAGCTCGTCTGCAAGGGGGACCGCCTCGCATTTCCCGTGAAGGACGACATCCCGGTGATGCTCGAGGACGAGGCGCGCACGCTCGCGCCCGACGAAGAGCCGTAGCGCGTGGAGGTTCCGGCCTTCCGCGTGGTGATTCCCGCGCGCATGCGCTCCACGCGCCTCGCGCGCAAGATGCTCGCCGACATCGCCGGCAAGCCCCTCGTCGCCTGGGTCGCGGAGCGCGCGCGAGCGAGCGGCGCCGCGGACGTCGTGATCGCCACCGACGACGACGAGATCGAGCGCGCGGTGCGCAGCCTTGGATGGAACGCCTGCCGCACTTCCCCCGAGCACCCCACCGGCACCGATCGCCTCGCGGAGGCGGTGGCGCTGCTCGGCTACGCCGACGATGACATCGTGGTGAACGTGCAGGGCGACGAGCCGCTCATCGACCCGCGCTTGATCCGCGCGGTGGCCTCCGAGCTCGCGCGCCATCGCGTCGCCTCGATCGCGACGGCGGTGCACCCGATCGAGTCGGCGCAAGCCTTCTTCGACCCGAATGTGGTGAAGGTCGTGACGGACGAGGAAGGTCTCGCGCTCTACTTCTCGCGTGCGCCGATCCCGTACGCGCGCGACGCCTTCGCGCGCTCGCGCGAGTCGCTGCCGCCGGATTTCCCGGCCTGGCGCCACATCGGCATCTACGCCTACCGCGTTCGCTACCTGCGGGACTATTCGCGGCTCGCGCCGACGGCCGCGGAGCGCTTCGAGGCGCTCGAGCAGCTGCGCGCGCTCGGCCACGGGCATCGCATCGCGGTCGCCGTATGGAACGAAACGCTCGAGCCGGGGGTCGACACGCAGCAGGACCTGGAGCGGGTGCGCCGCCGGCTCGGCGCCTGAGCCCGGCCCTTCCGCGGCGAGCGGAAACAACAAGACCTCCCGCTATAATGCCGGGCTGACAAGAATCGGATCCAGGCGCGATGCGTTTGATTCTGCTGGGCGGACCCGGCGCGGGCAAGGGCACGCAGGCCGCGTTCATCACGGGCCACTACGGCATCCCGCAGATCTCCACGGGCGACATGCTCCGGGCGGCCATCCAGGCCGGCACCGAGGTGGGACGCGCGGCGAAGATCGTGATGGACCGCGGCGAGCTGGTGCCCGACGGGGTCATCATCGGGCTCGTGAAGCAGCGCATCGCGAAGCCCGACTGCGTGCGCGGCTTCCTCCTCGACGGCTTCCCGCGCACGATCCCGCAAGCCGAGGCGATGAAGGACTCGCAGGTGCCGATCGAGCACGTGCTCGAGATCCGGGTGCCCGACGCCGCCATCGTCGAGCGCATGTCGGGGCGCTGGTCGCACGTCGCCTCCGGGCGCACGTACCACGTGAGGTTCAATCCGCCCAAGGTCGCGGGGCGCGACGACGTGACCGGCGAGGCGCTCACGCAGCGCGAGGACGACAAGGAGGAAACGGTGAGGAACCGGCTCGCGGTCTATCATCGCCAGACCGAGCCGCTCATCGAGTACTACCGCACCTGGTCCGCCTCGGGCGACGCGCGCGCGCCGAAGTACCATCGCGTCGACGGACTCGGAACGGTGGAGCAGGTGCGCGATCGCATCTTCGCCGCGCTCGGCGGCTGAACGGAAACGAGACATGCCACGCAACGCCTTTTATGCGCAGTCCGGCGGGGTCACCGCGGTCATCAACGCGAGCGCCGCGGGCGTGATCGAGACCGCGCGCAAGCATCGCAAGCACATCGGCAAGCTCTACGCGGGACGCAACGGCATCCTCGGCGCGCTCGAGGAGGACCTCATCGACACGAGCAAGGAGTCGGCCGCGGCGATCCGCGCGCTCACCTGGACGCCCGGCGGCGCGTTCGGCAGCGCCCGCTACAAGTTGAAGGGCGTCGAGAAGGGCGGCCATGAGTACGAGCGCCTGATCGAGGTCTTCAAGGCGCACGACATCGGCTACTTCTTCTACAACGGCGGCAACGACTCCGCGGACACCTGCCTCAAGGTCTCGCAGATCGCGGAGAAGCTGGGCTACCCGATCGTCGCGGTGCACGTGCCCAAGACCGTCGACAACGACCTCCCGATCACCGACACCTGCCCAGGCTTCGGCTCGGTGGCGAAGTACGTCGCGACCAGCATGCGCGAGGCGGGGCTCGACGTGGAGTCGATGGCGAAGACCTCGACCAAGGTCTTCATCCTCGAGGTGATGGGGCGCCATGCGGGCTGGATCACCGCCGCCACCGGGCTCGCGCAGTCGAAGGCGGGCGAGGCGCCGCACGTGCTGCTCTTCCCCGAGATCGCGTTCGACGAGGCGGCGTTCCTCGCGAAGGTCGAGGAGAACGTGAAGAGATACGGCTACTGCGCGGTCGGCGCCTCCGAGGGCCTGCACGACAAGGAAGGCCGCTTCCTCGCCGAGAGCGGCCTCAAGGACGCGTTCGGCCACGCGCAGCTGGGCGGGGTCGCGCCGCGCCTGGCCGAGATCGTGCGCGGGAAGTTGAACCTCAAGCACCATTGGGCGGTGGCCGACTATCTCCAGCGCTCCGCGCGCCACATCGCCTCGAAGACCGACCTCGAGCAGTCCTACGCCGTGGGCAAGGCCGCAGTCGAATTCGCCGTGAAGGGCATGAACAGCGTGATGCCCACCATCGTGCGCACCTCGGCGCGTCCCTATCGCTGGAAGATCGGCGTGGCGAAGCTCTCCGACGTGGCCAACGTCGAGAAGAAGATGCCGCGCGATTTCATCACCGCGGACGGCTTCCACATCACGCAGAAGTGCCGCAACTACCTCGAGCCGCTCATCGCCGGCGAGGCGTTCCCGCCGTTCGAGAAGGGACTACCGAAGTACGTGAGGCTGAAGAACGCGCCCGTGCGCAGGAAGACCGGCGCAAGCTTCGCCGCGTGACGATTCCGCAGCAAACCGCACTCAACGATAACTAGGGAGAAGCAGCATGTTGAACCAGGCAATCCTCTTGGCGCTCGTCTGCGGGGTGGCCGCCCTGCTGTACGGAGGCTTCACCGCGATGTGGATCCTGCGCCAGCCCGACGGCAACGACCGCATGCGCGAGATCGCCGCGGCGGTGCAGACCGGCGCGAAGGCCTACCTCGCGCGCCAGTACACGACCATCGCCACGGTCGGCGTGATCCTCTTCCTCGTCATCGGCTTCGCGCTCGGCTGGTCGACCGCGTGCGGCTTCGCGATCGGCGCGATCGCCTCGGGCGCCGCGGGCTTCATCGGCATGAACGTGTCGGTGCGGTCGAACGTGCGCACCGCCGAAGCGGCTCGCCACGGCGTGGCGACGGCATTGAACGTCGCGTTCAAGGGCGGCGCGATCACCGGGCTCCTCGTCGTGGGCCTGGGGCTCATCGCCGTGTCGGGCTTCTTCATGTACCTGCAGGGCTCGAGCGCGCACGACCTGAGCATGACGGAGGTGGTGAAGCCGCTCATCGGCCTCGCGTTCGGCGCGTCCCTCATCTCGATCTTCGCGCGCCTGGGCGGCGGCATCTTCACCAAGGGCGCGGACGTCGGCGCCGACCTCGTCGGCAAGGTCGAGGCGGGCATCCCCGAGGACGATCCGCGCAACCCCGCGGTGATCGCGGACAACGTCGGCGACAACGTGGGCGATTGCGCCGGCATGGCGGCCGATCTCTTCGAGACCTACGCCGTGACGATCATCGCCACCATGGTGCTGGGCGCGCTGCTCATCCCGAGCGCGGGACTGGTCGGCAACGCCGTGACCTATCCGCTGGTACTGGGCGCCGTCTCGATCATCGCCTCGATCATCGGCACGTTCTTCGTGAAGACCACGCAGGGCGGCAAGATCATGAGCGCGCTCTATCGCGGGCTCGCGGTCGCCGGCATCCTCTCGCTCATCGCCTTCTACTTCGTGACCGACTGGATGATGCACGACGTCGTGGCGGCGTATCCCGCGTTGACCGTCGCGAAGCTCTGGGGCTGCTGCGTGGTGGGCCTCGTCCTCACCGCGCTCATGGTGATCATCACCGAGTTCTACACCGGCACGGACTACTCCCCGGTGAAGCACGTGGCCGAAGCGTCGACCAAGGGCCATGCGACGAACATCATCGCGGGCCTGGGCGTGTCGATGCGCTCCACCGCCTGGCCGGTGCTGGCGGTATGCGTGGCGATCTGGGCCGCGTACACGCTGTGCGGCCTCTACGGCATCGCGATCGCCGCCACCTCGATGCTCTCGATGGCCGGCATCATCGTCGCGCTCGACGCCTACGGCCCGATCACCGACAACGCGGGCGGCATCGCCGAGATGGCGGAGCTGCCGAAGGAGGTGCGCAACGTGACCGACCCGCTCGATGCGGTCGGCAACACGACCAAGGCGGTGACCAAGGGCTACGCCATCGGCTCCGCCGGGCTCGCGGCGCTCGTGCTCTTCGCCGACTACACGCACCGCCTCGACGAAGCCCACCACCACCTCGACTTCGATCTCTCGAACCCCGCGGTCATCATCGGCCTCTTCGTGGGCGGCCTCATCCCGTACCTCTTCGGCGCCATGGCGATGGAAGCGGTGGGGCGCTGCGCGGGGTCGGTGGTCGAGGAGGTGCGCCGCCAGTTCCGCGAGATCAAGGGCATCATGCAGGGGACCGCGAAGCCCGACTACTCGCGCGCGGTCGACATGCTCACCAAGGCGGCGATCAAGGAGATGATGATCCCGTCGCTGCTGCCCGTGCTCTCGCCCATCGCGGTGGCGCTCGTGGTGGGCGCGCTGATGGGCCGCGACGCCGGCATCCAGGCGCTCGGCGGCATGCTGATGGGCACGATCGTGACCGGCCTCTTCGTCGCGATCTCGATGTGCACCGGCGGCGGCGCGTGGGACAACGCCAAGAAGTACATCGAGGACGGCCACTACGGCGGCAAGGGCAGCGACGCCCACAAGGCCGCGGTGACCGGCGACACCGTGGGCGATCCCTACAAGGACACCGCCGGTCCCGCGGTGAACCCGCTCATCAAGATCATCAACATCGTGGCGCTGCTCATCGTGCCGCTGCTGGTGGCGGCGCACTGAACTCTCTCTCTCTCCCTTGGGAGAGGGCGGGTCGAGGATCACAAGGGCCGCCTCGCGCGGCCCTTTTTTCGCGGCTTGCGGAAACGAAAATCTTCGGCGCTTTCAAAGCCTTTCGCCCGCATCACTCCCAACCCGCTGCATAATCCGGCTCCATGAAAGTCCTCGTCCTCGGAGCGGGAGTCGCGGGAGTCGCCGCCGCGTGGTACCTGTGGAAGGACGGGCACGAGGTGACGGTGCTCGAGAGGAACGACGCGGTCGCGCTCGAGACCAGCTTCGCGAACGGCGGCCAGCTTTCGTACAGCTACGTGGCGCCGCTCGCGAGCCCCTCGGTGATCCCGAAGATCCCGCCGTGGCTGCTCAGGCGCGACTCGCCGCTCAAGTTCGTCCCCGAGTGGAGCGCGGAGCAGTGGCGCTGGATCGCGGCCTTCCTCGCCGCGTGCAACCAGCGGCAATCGGAGCTCACGACGCAGCGGCTGCTTCGCCTCGCGTTCTACAGCCGCGCGCTGATGCACGATCTGGTCGAGAAGCACTCGCTCGATTTCGACTATGTGCGCAACGGCAAGCTCGTCGTGCACACCGATCCGCGCTCGTTCGAGTCGGCGCGCCGGCTGCTCGCCTACCAGCGCGACCTGGGTGCCGAGCAGGAAGCGCTCGATGCCGACCGCGCCGTGGGGGTCGAGCCCGCGCTCGCTTCGATGAGGCGGCGCATCGCCGGCGCGATCTACACGCCGAGCGAGGACGCGGGCGATTGCTTCAAGTTCTGCAACGAGCTGGTTCGATCGATGACCGCGGGACCGAATCCGGTGCGGCTGCAGTTCGGCGTGGCGGTCGAGCGACTGCTCGCGATCGGCCGGCGCGTGGTCGGCGTGGAGACCAGCCAGGGCGTCTTCGAGGCGGATCGCTACGTGCTCGCGCTCGGCACGAGCGCTCCGGCGATCGCGAAGCCGCTCGGCATCCGCATCCCCGTCTATCCGCTCAAGGGCTACAGCCTGACGCTGCCGATCGCGAACGAGGCCGGCGCGCCGCGCATCAGCGTGACCGACTACCAGCGCAAGGTCGTGTACGCGCGTCTCGGCAACGAGCTGCGCGTCGCGGGAATGGCGGACCTCGCGGGACGCACCGCGACGATCGACACCGAGCGCGTCGGGCAGCTCGTCGACGAGGTGCGCGCGACGTTTCCCGAGGCGAGCGATTTCTCGAGGCTGCAGCCGTGGTGCGGCCTGCGTCCCGCAACGCCGCGCGGAACGCCCGTGCTGGGCGCCACGCCGTACTCGAACCTGCTGCTCGACGCCGGCCACGGCGCGCTCGGCTTCACGCTCGCGCTCGCCACCGGGCGCGTGATCGCGGATCTCTGCGCAGGCCGCAAGCCCGCGGTGCCGCTCGAAGGATTCCGGCTCGACGACTGATCCCCACGAACGAAGAAAAGGAGAAACCCGATGGCACTCGCCTTCTATCACGGTCACGGCTCGCCCTACTCGTGGCGCGTGTGGCTCGCGCTCGAGCAGTTGCGCATTCCCTACGACCTCCACGTTCTCTCGTTCTCGGCGGGAGATACGAGGAAGCCGGAGTTCGTCGCCATCAACCCGCGCCACACCGTACCCACCATCGTCGACGACGGCTACGCGCTGTGGGAGTCCGAGGCGATTCTCGAATACCTCGACGAGCGCTTCTCGCCGAAGGCGCCGGTGCTCTATGCCGGCGATGCTCGCTCCCGCGCGCGTATCCGCCGGCTCTCGCGCGAGGCGCAGGAATACCTCAACGTGCAGGGCGTGGACCGCATCGTCGACGAGTATTTCTGGAAGGGCGACGCGCCGCCCGACGCGGCGAAGCTCGCCGAAGCGCGCGAGCGCGTGGCGAGCGAGCTCGAGTACTTCGCGAAGGAGCTGCGCGGCGACTACCTCGCGGGCAACGCGCCCACGGCCGCCGACCTGGTGCTGTATCCGATGGTCGCCTACGTGAAGCGCATCACCGCGCGCAAGCCGGAATCGAACCTCACGGAGCTCATCCCCGCTCCGCTCGCGGCCTGGGCTTCGCGCATCGAGGCGATGCCATACTTCGACAAGACCTTCCCTCCGCACTGGCGTTGAATGGGTCCCCGCCTTCGCGGGGACGACGACACATGCGCTTCCACGTTAGCTCCACCGACGGCCTCGCTCGCCGCGGCACGCTCGCACTCTCCCACGGCGTCGTCGAGACGCCGGCGTTCATGCCGGTGGGCACCTACGGAACCGTGAAGACCATGAGTCCCGCGGAGCTGGTCGAGCTCGGTGCGCAGATCGTGCTCGGCAACACGTTCCACCTCTGGCTGCGTCCCGGGCTCGCGGTGATCGAGAAGTTCGGCGGCCTGCATCGCTTCATGGCGTGGGAGCGGCCGATCCTCACCGACTCGGGTGGCTTCCAGGTGTTCAGCCTCGGCGCGCTGCGCAAGGTGAGCGAGGAGGGCGTGGCGTTCCAGTCGCCGGTGAACGGGGATCGCCTGTTCCTCACGCCGGAGGAAGCGATGCGCATCCAGCGCGTGCTCGACTCCGACATCGCGATGGCCTTCGACGAGTGCACCGGCTATCCCGCCACGCACGAGGCGGCCGCGGAATCGATGCGGCTTTCCATGCGCTGGGCCGCGCGCTCGAGGAAGGCGCACGAGGGCAACGCGAACGCGATCTTCGGCATCGTGCAGGGCGGCATGTACGAGGACCTGCGCGACGAATCGACCGGCCAGCTCGCGGCGATCGGCTTCGACGGCTACGCGCTGGGCGGCGTCTCCGTGGGCGAGCCGAAGGAGGACATGCGGCGCATCGTCGCGCATTCGGCGCCGCGCCTTCCGGCCGCCTCGCCGCGCTACCTCATGGGCGTGGGCACCCCCGAGGACATCGTCGACGCGGTGGCGAACGGCATCGACCTGTTCGACTGCGTCCTTCCCACCAGGAACGCGCGCAACGGCTGGCTCTTCACGAGCCGCGGCGACGTGAAGATCCGCAACGCCCGCCATCGCGACGACACGGGGCCGCTCGATCCCTCGTGCGATTGCTACACGTGCCGCAACTTCAGCCGCGCCTACCTGCACCACCTCGACCGCGCGGGCGAGATGCTGGGCCCGCGGCTGAACACCATCCACAACCTGCACTACTACCTGGGCCTCATGGCGCGGCTGCGCGAGGCGATCGAGGCGGGAAGACTGGCCGATTTGAGGAGGCGCTTCCAGAGCGAGCGCATGATAGAATCGCAGACTGGCTAGGCGGTCGAAATACTTAACCGCGTCAACCCTTTCCGCTCGGAGTTTCCCATGATCGGCACTGCATTCGCCCAGTCCGCGGGCGCGGCGCAGGGCACGGACACGCTGATGGGCATGCTGCCCATCGTGCTGATGTTCGTCGTCCTGTACTTCCTCATGATCCGGCCGCAGATGAAGAAGGCGAAGGAGCACAAGACGATGCTCGAGCAGCTGCAGAAGGGCGACGAGGTGGTGGCGGTCGGCATCCTGGGCCGCATCGAGAAGATCTCCGACAACTTCCTCTCGCTCGAGATCGCGCCCAACGTGACGATCCAGGTGCAGAAGCAGGCGGTCACGCAGCTCCTTCCCAGGGGCACCCTGAAAGGCGCCCAGTAAGTCATGAACCGGTATCCGCTCTGGAAGTACGCGATCATCGCCGTCGCGCTGGTCGTGAGCCTCATCTACGCCGCGCCGAACATCTTCGGCGAGATCCCCGCCGTGCAGGTCGCGGGCAAGCGCACCGCGATCAAGGTGGACGACGCGATGCGCGACAAGGTCGTCGCGGCGCTCAAATCCGCGAACGTGGCGCCCATCGCCGCCGAGATGTCCGACGGGAAGCTCTCGCTGCACTTCGCCGACACGGACCAGCAGCTCAAGGCGCGCGACGTCGCGCAGAAGGCGATCGACGCGAACAACTACGGCGTCGCGTTGAACCTCGTGCCGAATACGCCGCGCTTCCTGCAGGCGATCGGCGCCAAGCCCATGTACCTCGGCCTCGACCTGCGCGGCGGCGTCCACTTCCTGCTCCAGGTCGACATGAAGTCGGTGCAGAACAAGGCGGTGGAGCGCTACCTGGGCGACATCCGCTCGCTGCTGCGCGACCACAAGATCTACTACTCGGGCCTCGACCGCCAGGGCGAGCGCATCGTGCTGCGCTTCCGCGAGAAGGCGCAGGAGGAGGCCGCGCTACGCGAGATCGGCGCGCAGATGACCGACCTCGTGCTGAACCAGCAGGACAGCGGCGCCGAGGGCGTCGTCGTCGCCACCATCAAGCCCGAGGTGGTGAAGGCGACGCAGGACGCGGCGCTGCAGCAGAACATCCAGACGCTGAGGAACCGCGTGAACGAGCTGGGCGTCTCCGAGCCCATCGTGCAGCAGCAGGGCGCCGACCGCATCGTGGTGCAGCTCGCCGGCGTGCAGGATCCGGAGCATGCGAAGGAGATCATCGGGCGCACCGCCACCCTCGAGATCCGCCTGGTCGCGGAGGAATACGCGCAGGGACGCGGCGAGGACGCGTTCGCGCAGTACAAGGACCAGCCCGCGCCCGTCGGCACGGAAAAGTACTATGACC
>Ga0157370_10005367_pt1 | contig 14390 bp, 6 predicted proteins | sample C35metaG_FD_113463 | JGI IMG/M metagenome (GOLD analysis project Ga0157370, IMG submission 113463) | Corn rhizosphere microbial communities from Kellogg Biological Station, Michigan, USA - C3-5 metaG | ecosystem: Host-associated > Plants > Roots > Rhizosphere > Soil | place: USA: Michigan...
TATGTATGAGGAGAGTATGGGGAGAGTATGGGGAGAGTATGAGGAGAGTATGGGGAGAGTATGAGGAGAGTATGGGGAGAGTATGGGGACAGTATGAGGAGAGTATGAGGAGAGTATGGGGAGAGTATAGGAAAGGTATAGATAAGGTATAGATAAGGTATTCCAAAGGTATGACACACTGCACAGATGACAAAGTATCGGGAATCGCAAAGGTATTGCCGGAATTTTCAATTGCCTAAGGTATTGAATATCCGGTATTTTTACACCCATCAATTAACCTTTTCGATTAAACAATAAAATCCGTAATATGCGGCTATGAAAACAAGAACTTAAAAATGCGCTCACATTCCATTATCCTTTTAACAGGAATAGTTGTCCCGGTTAAAAAATTGTTCTGCAAATCTTTTTGTATAACATGCGCGGGTTATGTGAAAATAAGTCGTCTAAACCGTTGCCCTTTAAAAACAGAATCCTCTTTTATTGATGAAAAAATTACCTGTCCTTCTTATTGTTTTTCTTTTTCTTTTTCAACAAATTTCCAATGCTCAAAAAAAAACCGAAGGTTCTGTAAAAGGTGTTTTGGTAGATACGGCTATGCATGAATCCATGGCGAATGCTACAGTTTCCATCATCAACAGTATCGATTCTTCTTTAGTTGCTCATACCATTGCCCGTAAAAACGGTGATTTCTTTTTGATAAATCTGGAGGAAGGAAATTATCAGCTGGTAATTTCTTTTCAGGGATATAAAACTTTGTTTAAAAAGTTTTCCATTTCAACAAAAAAAATCAATGTTGATTTTGGGAAAATTCCTATGCTTAAGACGAATGAAATGCTGGGGGAGGTAATTATTGAGCGGCCTCCTGTTGCAGTAAAAGGAGATACTGTATCATTTTCTGCTGATGCATTTAAAACGATTCCAAATGCCACTACCGAAGACCTTTTAAAAAAGCTACCCGGTGTGGAAGTGGATAAGGATGGAAATGTGACCGCACAGGGTGAGGCTATTCAAAAAATTTATGTAGATGGAAAAGAGTTTTTTGGCTCCGACCCAAAGATGGCTACCAAAAATATTCCCGCGGATATGGTGGCATCTGTGGAGGTATATGATGATATGAGCGATCAGGCAAAATTTACCAAAATAGATGATGGCAGCCGGTCAAAAACAATCAATATTAAACTGAAGAAAAAAACCCGCCAGGGATATTTTGGAAAAGTAAGTGCAGGCCATGGAAACGATGATCTTTATCTTGGCAACATTATGATTAACCGCTTTTATAATGACAGGCGGATCTCCGTTTTAGGTTCTTCAAATAATCTGAATCAGCAGGTATTTACCAGCCAGGATCTGGTAAGTGCAATGGGCGGTTATGGTGGAGGGAATACGGCAAACGGAATCAGCACAAATTCTTCAGCAGGCATTAATTATACAGACGTGATAGGCAAAGTGGACATCCAGGGAAGTTATATGTATGGCGCTACCAGCCAGCGTTCCATACAAAGCAGCACCCGTCAGACTTTCTTTCCGGCCGATTCTGTAAGGCATACCCGCGACTCTTCTACCCTCACGAATGACGAAAGAATTTCTTTAAACAAAAACGAGAATCATAATTTTAATCTTCGCCTTGAATACAAAATCGATTCTATGAATTCAATTTTGTACACGCCGGGTTTGAGCATTCAAAACTCAGCAGATAATTTTAATGATTCGAATTATACCAGGATTTCTGTAGCCAACCAGGAATATAAGGCATTGAGCGGCATCAGTCAAAATGTAAATCAACGCAAAGGCCTTGCGCTGAATAACCAGCTGCTGTACCAGAGAAGATTTTATAAACCCGGAAGAACATTGACAGTCGGTTTCAGAAACTCTGTTAATAATAGCGATGGAAGTGGCAAAACTTTTTCGCCACTTACCTTTTACAACCCTGCCGGACGAATAGACAGCGTTCGCCAGAAAGATTTTCTTTCATCTCAAACAACCAGATCCGATAATTATGTGGTTAGTTCTTCATATACAGAACCAGTTGGGAAAAATAAAATCATTGAATTGAATTACGCCTATATCAATAATTTCAGCACATCTGATCGTACTGCTTTTGGTTATAGCACTGTTTCCAAAAAATACGATAGCATTAATCCCCAACAGACGAACTCATTTAAAAATAAATACATTGCCCATCGCCTTGGATTGAATTTTAAATACAATAAAAAAGACTTATTTTATTTCCAGGCTGGTGGATCTGTGCAGGCTTCCAGTGTGGATAATAAAAGTATTCGCGGCATTTATACCGTGCAGGGTATAGATTCAGCAATTTATACCAAACAATCTTACATCAATTTCTTTCCCACTGCATCTTTCCGCTATAATTTTAATAAACACAGGAATCTCTATTTGGGTTATCGCGGCCGTACCAACCAGCCGAATGTCAGGCAACTTCAGGATGTTCGCGATGAAACGAATACATTAAGCACTTCGGTCGGCAATCCTGATTTGAAACAGGAATTCAATAATACCCTTTATCTTTCATATAAAGCATACAGCCCCGTTACCTTCAGGTATTTTAATGTGAATGTCAATCTCAATCAAACCACTAATAAAATTGTCAACAGTATTGATTTTGATACTGCGAGAGGAAATGGGGTTCAATTAATAAAACCGGTAAATCTGGGCGGAACCTACAATGCATCCTATGATGCCAGTTTCGGTATCCCCCTGCAAAAAGGTATAAAAGGAAACAGTATTAATATGGGCAACCGGATGAGCTATGGCCAGAGTGTAAGCCAGCTGTATGGCAAAGATAATTTTACCCGCAATTTTTCCGTATCACAATCATTAGGATTAAACCTGGATGTAAAAGAAAAACTGAACATGGAATTCAGGGGAAGATTTACTTATAATTCCGTAACGTACAGTGGGCAGGAAAAGCAAAAGAATAATTTAAATTCCACGTATTACTCACAAAATTATTCGGCTGATGTGAACTATTACCTCATGTCTTCATTGATTCTTTCTTCGCGTTTTAATTATACGATAAACAGCGGGCTGGCGAATGGCTACAACATCAGTATTCCCTTGTGGAATGCAGCTCTCGCCTGGCAAATGTTTGAAAAAAAGAACGGCGAATTACGTTTCTCAGTAAATGATATTCTGAATCAGAATAGTAATATCAGCAGGAGTATCGGCGAAAATTATATTTCTGATTCCAGGACGGAAATATTACAACGTTATTTTCTTTTGACTTTCACTTTTAATTTCAATCGTTTCGGGGCAAAAGGAAGCTATAATAAAAGTGCTGGTGAAAGATACCGGGACAGGATGTATCATGGAGGAACGGGAGGGTATCGTTGAAATAGAAATAACCATTATTAAATATTTTGTATTTTGCAATTTTCACATTAGCAGATGAGTATAATTTCGGTTCTGATTAAAAGTTGTATTTTGTTGGTATAAAAAAGCTATTAATTTCATCCTCCTGCTCCTGGTCTCTTACATTCCCTTCTCAAAATTATGCAATCGGTTGCGTGACTTGTTTAGAAAAAAAAGAAATAAATTGAATCCGTTTAATTAATCTGCGAAGATTTTAAAACTATTTTCTTCATTAGCCATATTAAAAAAACTGTAAAAATTTTTATTAAAAATTATTGAGGATAAAGCATGTTGTATTCTGATACTATTCAAGGGGTAATAATTGATACTGATGCCAAACTACTTCAGCAAATTGCTGATGGCGACAATCACGCTTTTACAACATTATATCGCCGGTATTGGGAAGGATTATTTGTAACAGCTGCCAAAGCTTTGCGCAGCAAGGAAGAAGCTGCAGATGTAGTACAGGACGTTTTTCTTTCTTTATGGAAACGCCGCAATGAGATAAATGTTCAGGGATCACTTTCTGCATATCTGCATATGAGTGTTCGTTATAAATGCATTCATTATATCGAAAAAAATATTATCCGCCGCGATTATCTTTTACAGCTTTCTGAGGTGGAGGTAAGCAACTCTTCTACAAATGCAGAAATCAACTTACAATTAAAGGAAATGCAACAAGCTTTAAGTAATACCGTTGCTAAAATGCCTGCTAAAATGCAGGAAGTTTATAAACTCAGCCGCCAGGAACATCTTAGCTATAAAGAAATTGCGGATAGCATGGGCATATCGGTTGAAACCGTTAAAAAGCATATTCAGCATGCGCTTCATTTAATCAGAACAAACCTGCCTTCTCACACTCTTTCCTTCCTCTTTTTGGCCTTACTTCCTCTTTTTTAAAAAAGTTAAATTCTTTTTACCCCTTTCCCTTCGTTCGCCGGACTATAATAAGAACAAGATAGTTTTCTCATGGATATTCATCAGGCTAAAGAATTATTGAAAAGGTACCAGGCAGGCAATTGTACAGATTCTGAAAATGAATTAATAGAGAGTTGGTATCAGCAATTAATTGAAACGGGAGAATGGCAATGGAATGAAGGTGAAAAAGATTTGACGGAGCAGCTTCTTGAGGCGAGAATCATGAAACAGGTGAATGATTCAGAATTAAAGAATAAATATATAAAATTCAAGCCCTTAGTTTCTTTACTCCGCCCTTATCATTGGTGGGCTGCGGCTTCCGTTATTTTTTTCCTTGGCGTTGCCGGCTATTTTGTAGTTATTAATAAAAGAACCGGAGCAAAGCAAATCGCACAAGTGAATCTTGAAGATGTAAAAGCGCCACAAATAAGCAAAGCGGTGATTACTCTTGCAAATGGACAAAAGGTATATTTAGACAGTTTGGGAAAGGCGGGTTTAGTAGTTCATGGAGGCCTGAGACTGCTAAAACTTTCCAATGGTGAAATTGCATATCAGCAAACAGCAGGAGAAGAGACCGGGCAAATTAAGTATAATACCTTATCAAACCCTCGCGGAAGTAAAGTAATCAATATGCTATTGGCGGATGGCAGCAAAGTCTGGCTTAATGCAGGATCCACTTTGACTTATCCGGTTTCATTTCAGGCTAAAGAAAGAAAAGTTTGTGTAACGGGAGAAGCTTATTTTGAAGTATTTCATAATGCTTCCAAACCTTTTATTGTCAACAATGGCCCAATGAATATCCGTGTGCTCGGTACGCATTTTAATGTAAATGCTTTCCAGGATAACGGAGATATAAAAGTAACGTTGCTACAGGGATCTGTAAAAATAAACAAGGGCAATGCATCTGGTATATTAAAACCGGGGGAACAGGCGTCGGTAAACACCCAAATAAAAGTACAAACGGATGTGGATATCGATGAGGTGATGGCCTGGAAGAACGGCTATTTTCACTTTAATAATGCCAGCCTTCAAAATGTATTGAAGGAAATATCACGGTGGTACGATGTAGATGTGGTTTATGAGGGCGATAATCAGCCAAGGGCATTTGCAGGAGAAATCGAAAGAGACTTAAGTTTATCAGAAGTACTGAAGATTTTAGAAAGAAACAAAGTGAATTTCAGAATAGAAGGAAAGAAATTGATTGTGTTAGACGATTAAGTGATACTATTTAAAATTATGTAATAAGAACAAAAAGATTGTACGGACGCGCTAAAATGAAAACAGGGAAGTGTTGAAGCCACTCCCCTGCAAAGTTTTAGTGTCGAAATAAATAAACTTCTTACCGATCATTTATTATTAACTAAAACCAAAAACAAAGTTATGCTTTTTAAGGCCAAATGTCACTATGGCACACTTATCAAAAAATTTCTGTTGTTTATGACCTTGAATCCGGGCTACCGGGTGGAAAGCCATCGCTTCAACAGGGAAAAAATTTTTCTTGCGATGAAAATTACAACGATCCTGCTATTATCGGCCAGTCTCACTGCAAGTGCTGGCGGCTTTGCACAGAAAGTAACCCTGACAGCCAAAAACATGAGGCTGGAGAAGATTTTTAAGGAGATTAAAAAACAAACCGGTTATGTTTTTTTCTATGATGCCAACCTCTTGAAAAGAACAAAACCGGTTACCATGCATGTAAAAGATGGCTCAATCGAAGAAGTATTAAAGGAAAGCCTTGAAGGCAAACCACTTGATTTCTCAATAGAGCGGAAGACCATTACGATTGTGGAAAAAGAAAGGGATGCTTTAAACAAAGGACCATTGACCCCAATAGTTTTATCACCTGTATCTCCTCTGTTTCAGCAAATAAAAGGAATGGTAAAAGATGATAAAGGAAATCCTCTGGCCGGCGTTTCTGTAGTGGTTAAAGGAACGACCAGAGGAACCAGTACTGCAACTGATGGAAGTTTTAGTATTGATGCTAATCCTGGAGACGTGCTTGAGTTCTCCATTGTTGGGTATCAAAAGAGGAGTATCGGGGTGAAAAATAATCAGCCTGTGAACATTCAAATGGAAATAGAAGCAGTGGCAGGAAGCGAAGTGGTGGTTGTAGGTTTTGGAACACAAAAGAAAGTAAACTTAACTGGTGCAGTTGCCCAGGTAACTTCCAGGGAAATTGAAAACCGTCCGGTATCCAACATAGGACAGGCATTACAAGGTTTGATCCCCAATCTGAATGTTACTAACAGCAATGGGAGTCCGAATAGTACTCCGGCGATCAATGTAAGAGGCGGCACGTCATTTGCCAAAAACAGCAGCGGTGATTTTGTATTCCAAACCGGCGCTCCCTATACTTTGGTAGATGGAATTCCGATGGATATAAGCCAGATAAATCCGGAAGATATTGAAAGTATTTCTGTGTTGAAAGATGCTGCCTCTTCAGCTATTTATGGCGCCAGGGCCGCCTATGGCGTATTGTTGGTTACAACCAAGAAAGGAAGGCGTTCCGATAAACCATCCCTTTCTTATTCTAATGATTTTCAATGGAACAAACCTGCAGCCGTCCCTGATTTATTAAATGCATATCAAATTCAGGATGCGTTAATAAAAGCACAAGCTTTGCAAAACGGATCTGCTTCAACAGATATGGAAACCACTCTTGCTGCAATAAAAGCATACATGGATGATCCGAAAACTGCACCTCCCTATATTATGAGTATTCCTGGCAACGATGCAAGCTCGGTTATTTGGGTTGCTAATCAAAACCCGTATAAGGAAGCAGTAAAAGAATCATCGCCAATGCAAAAACATAATCTCAGCCTTTCAGGCGGAAATGAAAAAAGTACTTATTATGCATCACTTGGTTACTTAAATCAGGACGGAATGTATAAATTAAATACTGATAAATTCAAACGTTATAATGCAACGTTTAATTTATCTTCTTCAGTAACGAATTGGTTTAAAATAGATTTCAGAACATCCTATTATAATACACAATATACACAACCGGTTAATCCGGCGGGTAAGGGCGGCTGGTGGAGAGCTTTGGCGCAGGAACCGGGTAGGAATGTAAATATGCCTATAAAAACGCCGGAAAATTCGCCCAACGGAATGGGCGGCATGTACACGGATAATATTTTATCTTTTATGGATTACGGTTCGCTCGACAAACAAAATACAGAGAATTTATTGCTGGCTGTTTCTCCTTCCATCAAATTAACTAAGGACTGGAATATCAAAAGCGATATATCTTTTACTTCCAATAATTACGGCGAGAAACAAGTTATACCTGAATTAGACAGGGTTGAAACGAGCTGGTATTCGACAGATAATGTTTATACCAGCCCCACCTCTGTAGATAAGACCGTTGATCATTACAATCAATACCTGGTTAATCTATACACAGATTATAAATGCGATATTAAAGATCATCACTTTTATGCTTTAGCCGGCTTTAACCAGGAATGGTATAAAGATAATTACCTGGAAGGTGTAGGAAATGGAATGATCACTCCTGAAGTTCCTGTTATTGATCAGACTACTGGTCAGAGAAACGCTTATGATGCAGAAAGCGAATGGGCTGTACGGGGTGGCTTTTACCGGTTTACTTATAATTACAAGGGAAGATATTTATTGGAATCGAATGGAAGGTATGACCTTACTTCACGCTTTCCTCATGCTTCCAGGGGTAAATTCTTTCCATCACTTTCTGCCGGATGGAGAATTTCACAGGAGAATTTTGCACAAAGCATAAAACCTATTGTTACCGATCTGAAATTGAGAGGTTCTTATGGCAGTATTGGAAATCAGAATGTCGCTAATTACATTTATGTTCCATCTTATGGAACCATTTCCCAGGTTCAGCAATTATTCAATGGAGTCCGGCCTGTCGGAATCACGCCTCCCGGATTAGTAGATCCGAACATCACGTGGGAAACAGCATCTACCCTGGATTTTGGACTCGATGCAACGCTTATCAACAAACTTGATCTTACATTTGATTGGTATAGGCGAACCACATCCGATATTTTAGTTGATGGAGATAAATTTCCGGCAGTTTTAGGCGCCTCCGCTCCAACTCAGAATTCCGGGGCATTACAAACTGAAGGATGGGAATTTTCAGCGAAATGGCATGACCGGACAAGCGGTGGATTCAGTTATAATCTCGCCTTTGTATTGTCTGACTATCAGACGGTGATTACGAAATTTAACGGCAATCCAAATAAATTACTGAGTACGTTGTATCCAGGTGAAAAAATGGGTGAAATATGGGGATATGAAACTTACGGTATCTTTCAAAATCAGGATGAGATCACTAAAGCTCCAAGCCAGAAACAACTTTATTCGGGCATAATATATCCGGGCGACATTCGCTATGCGAATATAAACGGGGATTCTATCATTTCTTCAGGTTCTAATACTGTTGCAAATCCAGGTGATAGAAAAATAATCGGAAATAGTACGCCTCGCTTTCAAGTTGGCTTAAATAGCAATTTTTCATGGAAAGGTTTTGATCTGAATATATTCCTTCAAGGTGTTGGAAAAAGAGATGTTTGGGTTGGTGATAATTTATTTTGGGGTGCTATTGCTGGCGGAACAGGAACAAAGGAAGTATACGAAAACTCATGGACTCCTGATCGACCGGATGCTTTGTATCCTGCATACAGAGCAGCTTCACAGAATATCCAGGTACAAACAAGATATTTACAAAACGCGGCATACATCAGATTGAAAAATATTGCCTTCGGCTACTCCTTGCCAATTAAAACAGTAAACCGTATAGGATTGCAAAAGATCAGGATTTATGTAGCCGGATACAATATATGGCAGTATAGTAAAGTGCCCCAGGTATTCGATCCCGAAGTACTCAGTGCAAATTATCCTATGATAAAATCTTATGCATTTGGCGTCCAGGCAACATTCTAAAAAATTAAAATGAAAAATGAAAATAATTATGAAATTTAGATTAATCATCCTATTTGCTATTGCATCTTTTCTTAACAGTTGTAATAATAAGTTCCTGGATAAAACTCCATTAGATACCATCAATGATGCAAATTTTTGGACAACTGAGCAGGATTTACAACTATATGTGAATGCAATTTATCCACAGTATATTGTAGGCTTTGGCTATGGCTTTGGTGATGCAACAATTCAACCGTATGGCTATACTCAAGCTGCTATTGCTTATGGAGATGTAATTACCGATAATGCAGCTCCTAATTCTTATTCCAAGGTAGCTGCCAATCAATACATCAGCTATCTTTCGGGAGGCAGTGGTTCAGGCGGATGGAATTTTGTGAACCTGCGTACAATCAATTTGTTTTTGCAAAACTTCCGCAGAACTAAAATTCCACGTGCGGTACAAAACGTATATGGTGGAGAGGTATATTTTTTTAAAGCCTGGGATTATTTTGAAAAAGTAAAGCTTTTTGGCGACGTACCATGGCTTTCTTCTACATTAACTACAACTTCTCCTGAATTATTTGCTCCTAAAACGCCGCGTGCTGAAGTGATGGATTCTGTTATGAATATTTTAGATACGGCAATTGCCTGGCTACCTGCGAAAGGATCTGAGCAACCTGACCGCTTAAATAAAGATGTGGCTTTGTTTTTAAAAGCACGGATTGGTTTATACGAAGGGACATACAGAAAATATCACACAGAATTAAAGTTGGATGGAACAAAGTTTTTAAATGCAGCCGTAGATGCTTGTGAACAATTAATGGGAGGAAATTATTCACTTGACAAAAGCGGGGGAGATGTTAATCACGTGTACAATTCTTTGTTTGCGCGATACACCTATAAAGGTAACCCGGAAGTAATTTTGTCAAAAGAATATTCTGCAGATTTGCAATTAGGGGTAGCCTTCAGCCGGTATTTCGCCCAGAATTTAAGGCACCAGTTTGGTGTAACAAGAAATTTTGTTGATGCGTATTTATGTACCGATGGCAAGCCGATTTCGACAAGCCCACTCTTTCTTGGAAAAGATTCAATACAGGAAGAATTTCAAAACAGAGACCCGCGTTTGCGTCAAACAGTAGCTATGTTTGGAGAATATGATAACGCTACGGGAGTAATGGGTGCGAATAATGCTCCATTGCCAAACATTCCCGGTTTATCGGGAAATAAATGTCCGACAGGTTATAGATTGGCAAAATGGTTTTTGAATGATCCTGCTGATTGGAATAGAGTCACCAATGGAATGCAGGCAGCACCAATATTCAGGTATGCTGAAATTTTATTGGATTATTCAGAAGCAAAATTTGAGTTGGGGCAAGCAGACCAGTCGGTCATTGATAAAACGATCAATGTTATCAGGGATCGGGTTGGAATGCCGCATCTTGACGTAACGAACATTCCAGCTGATCCGGTTTTAGATGCAAATTATAGCAAGTATTGTGGCTATGTTCCCGCTCCATTATTAAGGGAAATAAGAAGAGAACGGCGGATAGAAATGGCTTTTGAAAACACAAGATGGGATGATTTGATGCGCTGGAAAGCAGGTAAATTCTTAGAAATTCCGGTTGAAGGAATGAAATTTGTTCAGTCTCAATTCCCTACAGTTAAAGTCGGCAAAGACGTTTATTTAAGTAGTGATGGTTTTATAATGCCTTATGCCAAAACCTTACCAGATGGCCGGCAATTTGACGAAACGAAGGAATATTTATTTCCTATTCCTATTGAAGATTTGGTACTGAATGATAAATTGGTCCAAAATCCGGGATGGCAGTCAAAATAAGAGACTGAAAAACGTTGTAATAAAATAGTCGCCACCAAGTCGGTTATCTTGTACTTTCGGAAGAACGTTTAAGAAACAACGTACATAATTCACCAGTCTCTAAATTCGTATACAATGAAAAATTACTTCCTCCTGTTGCTTCTTTTCTTCTCCGCTTCTGGGTTTGCTCAAAAAAAAATAGGTGAGCAACGTCCGAATGTCCTTATCATCTTCATGGATGATATGGGCTACGGTGATCCGGATTGCTATGCAGGGATTGGTTACAATACGCCAAATATTGACCGGCTGGCGGCTGAGGGAATGCGTTATACCAATTTTTATGCGGCACAAGCAGTTTGCTCGGCATCGCGGGCGGCCATCCTCACCGGATGTTATCCCAACAGAGTCGGTATTCATAATGCACTGATGCCATGGAGCAAGATTGCCTTAAATCCGGATGAAGAAACGATTGCTGCCTCCCTAAAGAAAGTCGGCTATCATACCGGGATGGTGGGAAAATGGCATCTCGGAGCCAGGGTGCCTTATTTACCAATTCATTATGGTTTCGATGAATTCCTGGGATTGCCGTATTCCAATGATATGTGGCCTGTTGACTATGCAGGCAATCCCATAACTGACACATCCGACTGGAAATCAAAATATCCGCCTTTGCCATTGCTCGAAGGGGACAAACCGATCAAATTTATTCGTACACTGGAAGATCAATCGCAATTAACTCAAATCTACACAAAACGCGCCTGCGATTTTATCAGGAAAAATAAGAATCATCCTTTCTTTTTGTACCTGGCGCATTCAATGGTGCATGTACCGATAGCAGCATCAGAATGGTTTCGCGGTAAAAGCAAACTGGGGCTTTTCGGAGACGTAATGATGGAGGTTGACTGGTCGGTCGGAGAAGTAATGAAAACCCTGAAAGCGGAAGGGCTTGACCGGAAAACGCTGGTGGTATTTACGAGTGATAACGGGCCGTGGCTCTCGTTTGGAAATCGCGCAGGAAACACTGGCGGGCTTCGTGAAGGAAAAGGCACTTCCTGGGAAGGAGGCCAGCGCGAACCCTGCATCATGAGATGGCCGGGAAGAATTCCGGCAGGAACGGTTTGCAATAAGATCGCTATGACGATTGATTTGTTTCCAACGATTACGGCGATTTGTAAATCGCAGTTACCGGCAAAGAAAATTGATGGCGTCAATATTTTGCCTTTGTTGTTGAACGAAAAAGATGCCAATCCAAGAAACGAACTGGCCTATTATTATAATGTAAACAGCCTTGAAGGGGTTCGCGAAGGAAAATGGAAGCTTGTTTTCGCTCATCGCTCTCAAACTTATAAAAAATTTCCTCCTGGTAAGGATGGATTTCCAGGTAAAACGGCACAAGTGAATGTGCCAGAAGCGTTGTACGACCTGAGCACCGATCCGGGAGAAACGATTGACGTCGCTGCAGAACATCCGGAGGTTGTAAAACGATTAAAAGATCTGGGTGATAAATATCGTGAAGATCTGGGCGACGATTTAACCAATAAGGAAGGAAAGGGGCGCCGGAAGGCTGCCGTAGTTGAATGATTTTTGAAGATTAAAAATATCTCAACGTGAAATATTTCAATATTTGTTTTTTTACTGTTCTTCGTCGTAAACACCCGACACATCGTATCTGTGTCATGCATCGTACCTCTCCGAGAAATACCGTAGTATCCATTTTTTTTCTTTTTGTAAACCTGCTATCTGTAGCAGGACAAAAGGCGGCTCCCCGCCAAACCCTTTCTTTCAACGATTCATGGCAATTCAGAAAAGCGCCGGTCCAAAACAGCTCAGATACTTCCTGGAAAAATGTAACGATTCCGCATACCTGGAATAATGTGGACATGCAAACAGGAAAGGATTTTTATGCAGGCGATGCTTTTTATCAGAAACAATTTTTTATAGATAAGAAGTTAGAAGGAAAAAGAATTTTCATCCGGTTTGATGGTGTTGGATCGGTAGCAGATGTGAGTGTAAATAACCAATTGATCGGCGAACACAAAGGTTCTTATGCGGCATTTGTTTTTGAGATAACCTATGCATTAAAATATGGACAAGAAAACCTGATCAAAGTAAAAGTGAACAATGCGCCGCGCAAAGATGTAATTCCTATTAATAATTTTCTTTTCGCTGTTTATGGCGGTATCTATCGGCCCGTTTCTCTCATTGTTACCAATAAATTGAACATCACCACAACAGATTATGCTTCTCCCGGAGTTTACATTCATCAAAAAAAGGTTTCCGAAAAGTCAGCAGACATCAATGTTTCAGTGAAGATTGAAAACACATGGCATACAACACGAAAGGTTTTATTGCAGAATGATTTGCTTGATATGAAAGGTAAATTGGTAAAAAGAACTACCCAAAAAATTATCGTTTTACCGCAGGGAAGGCAAACTTTTTCTCAGAAATTCACAGTTAATAATCCGCATCTGTGGCAGGGAAGAAATGATCCTTATTTGTACAAAATTGTAACAAGTATTGTTGAAAATCATCAGAAAATTGATGAAGTCAGTCAGCCGCTTGGCATTCGAAGTTTTCACATCGTTGATGGCAAAGGGTTTTATCTGAATGGAAAACCTTATCGCTTATATGGTGTTTGTCGCCACCAGGATTGGTGGGGTTATGGCAATGCATTGAGCCCGTTACAGGAGGATTCTGATATGGATATGATCAAAGATATTGGCGCTACCAGTATTCGCTTCGGTCATTATCAACAGGCACAACGGATTTATAATGATTGCGACAGCATTGGCTTTTTGGTGTGGACCGAAATTCCCTTTGTGAATACCGTATCAAAAGAAGAATCAGACAATGCAAAGCAGCAAATGACCGAACTCATCCGTCAAAATTTTAATCACCCTTCTATTTTTACGTGGGGGACATGCAACGAAGTATATGGGAAAAATCCGGAAGATTATACACCGAGGCTCATTCGCACCTTAAATGATATTGCAAAAACAGAAGATCCGGACAGGTTTAGTGGAAGCACCAATGGTTATGGAAACATGAACAGGCCTGAAAATTTTAACACCGATATCCAGGGCATCAATCGCTACTATGGTTGGTATGAAGGCAAAATGGGTGGATTGGAATATTGGATTGACGGTTTGGAAAAAAATTATCCGGATTGCAAAGTAGTGCTAGCAGAATATGGTGCCGAAGCCAATGTAAATCAACATGAAGAGGTTGATACGAGTAAAGTTCCAAAATACGACGGCCAGTTGTTTCCCGAAGAATATCAAACAAGATTACATGAAGTGCAATGGGGAATTATTGAAAAACATCCATATCTCGTTTCTTCTTATGTATGGAATATGTTTGATTTTGCCACGCCACTCTGGAA
>Ga0157370_10005369_pt1 | contig 14389 bp, 9 predicted proteins | sample C35metaG_FD_113463 | JGI IMG/M metagenome (GOLD analysis project Ga0157370, IMG submission 113463) | Corn rhizosphere microbial communities from Kellogg Biological Station, Michigan, USA - C3-5 metaG | ecosystem: Host-associated > Plants > Roots > Rhizosphere > Soil | place: USA: Michigan...
ATCCGCAAAATTCGTCATCAGATCATATCCCCATGTACCCTTCCCATCGATCACCTCCTTTGCCTTGGCCGCCGCCATCGCGTATTTGTCCGTCTGTTTCAGCGGCCATCCCGCCATCGTCAGATACACATTGGCCAGCAGCGCCTTCGCGGACCCCCGCGTCGGGAATATATCGATCCCATTCTGGTTCGCAGGGCTGGACCAGTGATCAGGCAGCATCGTCTCCGCCTTTTGCAGGTCCGCCACGATCAGATCATAGATCTCCTGCACCTTCGCATTGGGTCGGTTGTCTACGATAGTAGCATCCACAGGCATCGGAACCTCGCCCCAGGTCCTGGTCAGATAAAAATAGCTGATAGCCCGCATGAAATAGGCATAGCCCCCGGCATTATTTCGTTGGTCATCCGACGCCTGTGTCGCATCGGGATATTTGGCAAGCAGGGAGTTCGCCGACTTGATGGTAGCATAAAAATAATTCCACCAGTTCGTCATCCGGCTGTTCGAAGAGTTGGCATTGAACACATCGAAGTCCGACATGTCGATCTTATTCCCCGACCTTTTCGAGACGATATCATCCCCTCCATAATAAGAGGACCCGATCTGGTTGAAAGCCCCATTGAGCTGCAGGGCAAGCGCTGCCTCCGCCATTTGAAGATCGTTGGCTGTCTTATAAAAGCTCACGGGAGTAATGCTCCCTTTCGGCGTCTCGTCCAAAAAACTTTTGTTACAGGCCGTGGCAGCCATCGCCAGAGCTCCGGCACAAATAATATATTGAAGATATCTTTTCATGTTAATGACTTTAGGAAGTAATTAAAATTTCAATTGCACACCCACGGTGACTGTCTTGGGAGAGGGATAAGCCCCCAGTTCGATCCCCGCATCGACGTCGCTGCCAGCCGGCATGGTGGAAGCCTCCGGATCAAATCCCTTGTACTTCGTAATGGTCGCAATGTTTTGAGCGCTGACATATATCTTCGCCGACAGCACCTTCAACAGGCTCTTGCCAAGCGTATACGACAGGCTCACATTCTTAAGACGCACATAGCTTCCATCCTGCAGGAATTGCGTGGACTCCACCCAGCTCTTATTCTTGCTTGCCGGGTTTGCCCAGGTGCTTCCGGTGTTGGAAGGCGTCCAATAATTGGCGGCGTCGGCCAGGTTGATGAACTTCACATCACTGGTAGGCACAGCCGTAGAAGCATAGGTGGCATTGAATATCTTATTACCCTGCGACCCCTGTATGAAAATATTCAGCTCAAAATTCTTATAGGAGAAATTGTTGTTAAAGCCCCAGGTAAATTTGGGCATGGCGCTTCCGGAAATAACCCTGTCCTCGAAGCCTACGGAACCATTGCCATCCACATCCCTGTATTTGGCATCGCCCGCTTTATAGATCCCTTTGTCAGACTGATACACTCCCTGCCAGGGTATCAGGTAAAAAGCACCCATCGGCTGCCCGACCTTTACTACCTGTATCGGCGCCGATATAAGCCCTCCGCCGGTGAGCAGCGGCCTTTCCAGCAGAGAATCCTTACCAAGATTTATGACCTTGTTCTGATTCCACGCGCCGTTAAATGCGGTGGACCAGGTAAAGTTACCTTCTTTATAAAGCGTTCCCTCGATGAGGAATTCCCAACCCTTGTTATTTACCTTCCCGATATTTTTCAGATAATTACCTCCGCCGTCATAATTGGCGATCCGGGTCAAAAGCAGCAGGTCGCTGGTATTCTTGTTGTAATAGTCGGCAGTAATATTGAGCCTGCCGCCCAGGAGTCCCACGTCGAGTCCGATGTCCGTCTGTTTCGAAGTCTCCCACTTGACATTGGGTGTGGCAGGATTCCCCAAGGTATAACCCTGGTACACGGATGCAGTACCGTAGGAATAGATCACGCCATTCAACAGACCCAGCGTGCTGTATGGGCCTATTGCCTGGTTGCCGGTTACTCCCCATCCCGCTCTTAACTTAAGATTTGAAAAAACACCCAGCGCCTGGATGAATTTCTCATTGGACAATTTCCATCCCGCACTAAAGGAGGGAAAACTGCTCCACTTGTTATTCCCCTGGAACTTGGAAGACCCATCCCTTCTGATAGTAGCTGTCAAAAGATACTTATCATTATAGCTATATGCCGCACGACCCATAAAGGACAGCAACGACCAGTTGGAATAGCCGGAAGCAATGGATTGCGAAGTGTTCAGACCCAGATTATAGTATCCATTGGAGATGGAGCTCAGCCCCGAGCCGGAGGCGCTGAAACTAGTGTACTTATTGGAAGTAGCCTCTTCCAGGGCCGTGACGGTAAGGTCATGATCCCCGAACGACCTATGGAAAGTAAGGACATTGCTGTTCTGAAAGGTATAGTTCTCCGAAGAGCTTTGTCCCGACCCCGGATTGCCAGGGCTGATCCAATCGTTGTTAAGATAGGCGTATTTCGAAATATTCATATCCAGCCCCCCATTGACGGTCAATGTCAGCCAGTCGGTGATCGCATATCTGAATCTCCCGTTGAAAACGCCCACATTGGAATAGTTGTCACCATCCCTTTCTTTGATAGTCATATAAGGATTCGCCCAGATGGGTGATATCCCAAATCTGTTGTATTGACCCGGCGCATCATAGACTTGCTCCGTAGGCGCCCAGGTAAGCGCCGACGTGACAGGATTACCCTTGGAGCCCATATCGCCATTGTTATGGGAATTGAGCCTGCCGGCATAGACATTGATCCCAATATCTATTTTTTTACTCAGCTTCATGTCCAGGTTGCTCCGGAGGCCGAATCTCTTTTGATTGCTGTTCACCAGTAATCCACCCTGGTCGATGTAGAAGCCGGATATATAATACTTCGTACCTTCTTTCCCTCCCGCCACGGATACTTGATGGCTCTGTGTGGTGGAATTGGCAAAGATCAGGTCTTGCCAGTCCGTACCCTTGCCGGCAAAAGACTGAGGGTCCGCAAACACGCTGGCTCCAGCCGTAAGATTGGCGGTCTTGGCATAGGTAACGGCATCCATCAGGTCGTATTTCTTCATTGGCTTGTTGAAGCTGACAAAGCTGTTATACTCGACGCGCGGTATGCCTGATTTACCGCTCTTGGTGGTAATGAGAATGACGCCGTTGGCGCCCCGCGATCCGTACACCGCCGTGGCAGATGCATCCTTCAGCACCTCCATGGATTCGATATCATTTACATTCAGATCGCCGAGCCCGATGCTGCTGAGCGCGATCCCATCCACCACATACAACGGATCGTTATTGGCATTGATGGAATTGGCGCCCCGGATCCGTATCTTCACCGAGCCACCCGGCGCTCCGGAATTATTCGTTACGGCAACCCCCGCCACCCTGCCCTGGAGGGCGGAAGAAGCATTCACGACGGGCTGATCCTTATACGACTCATTGGACAGCGTAGCTATCGAGCCCGTAAGATCACGACGCCGGGCTGTACCATAACCGATTACTACGATCTCCTCTGTCTTGTTATCCTCCAGGCTTAGCTTCACCGATATTTCCCCGCTTTTGTTCACCGGTATTTCCTGCACCCTGTATCCTACATAAGAGATGATGAGTATACCCCCTTTGCCAGGAATGGAAAAGGTGAATTCACCTTTGTCATCAGTGCTGGTGCCGCCTTGTGCTCCCTTTAGCTTAATGGAAGCGCCCGCCAGCGGTTTGCCGGCCTCATCCGTCACCCGGCCCGATATCTGGATGGGAGGCAGCGGCTCCTCTTCACTACGATCCCCCGCCTGATTCACGACAGGCGGTTTGGGACTTATAACGATATAATTGTCGGAGATCTTAAAATCCAGCGGCTGATCATGAAAGATCAGCTCAAGCACCTTGACCAGCGGCTCGTTTTTAACATTGACATTCACCCGCCTTGCCGAATTGATCAGCTCTCTCCCATAAATAAAGCTGAACCCGCTTTGCTTTTTTATCTCGCCAAACACCCTTTCCAGCGGTTTGTTTTTGGCAGCTAAAGTGATCGTCTGACCTTCCGTGCGGGCGGACACTTGAAGGCAGGCAGTCAATAATAGTATGGCAGTCAGTCTCATAACCCTTATAAATTTAAGAGCCCCACCCCTATGGCCCACAGGGTGATAATTTGCAGTCAAATGCATAACTTCGCATTGTTTGGTTAAGTAATAAAGGTCTCTTCACCTTGTTTGTTATTTATCCGAATCTGGCTCCTGTTCTCAGCAGGAGCTTTTTATTTGGCAACCGTTATTTTATTCCCCTCGATGACAAACTTTATTTGCTTCGTCATCTCTAGTAAGGCAAGAAGCTTTGAAACGGGCAGATCCCTTCTGATATCCGCCACAAACGTTTCGTTTATTTTATCTTTATAAACTATATCCAGGTTGTACCAGCGCGAAAGCTGATCCATGATCTGCTCGACACTACATCCGTTGAATTGGAATCGGCCCTCCTTCCAGGCCATCACCTCATCCACATCCACGGCCTCCACCAGCCTAGCCATACCGCCATTACTGTCATCAGCTCTCGCCTGCTGCCCGGCCTTGTTTAAAATGACTGGAACGGTATTTTTCCCAACCACTTTCACCGAACCCTCCACCAAAGTGGTTTGCAGGTCCGTCCGGTTGTAAGAGTTGATATTGAAATGAGTTCCCAGCACTTCGACGACCTGGTTCCCGCAGCGCACCTTGAACGGCCGGCGTACATCTTTAGCCACTTCAAAATAAGCCTGGCCCGTTACCTCCACGACCCGCTCATCCCGCGGGAAGCTGGTAGGGAATTTAACGGAAGACAGCGCATCCAGCCATACACCGGTGCCGTCAGCCAGCTGCAAGTGAAAGGTCCTGCCTTTCTCCGTGGTCAGCGTATTATACACAATTTTGGAAGCATGGTCCCCCAGAAGGGCGAGGGAGCCCGTTTGCTTGATAGCCCGCGTATTCCCCTGCAACGACATCGTGCCGGATGAAATACTGTCCATCACCTGGGTAGAACCATCCGATAAAGTAAGGAGGACCCGTTGATTGGCAGGCGATATATCGTTCTTAAATCGCTCTTGCTGCGGCCGGCCGGCCAGTCCGTTGTCATGCGCCCGACCCCGCCCGCTATAAGTAAAGAAGTAAGCCCCTGTTCCAAGTACCAGCAGCAGCGAAGCCGCAACCCACCAATACGCGGGTCTTAAAAAAAGCACCCGGCGGACCTCTCCCCGGTCCTGAGAATTGATCTTCTCCAGTAAGCTCCTTTTCATGGCTTGCTGAAGCTGCATTCTTTCCTCGTCGCTCCACTGCCATTCACCCGTAGCCACAAGCTGGGCCCACCATTGTTCCACAATCCGCTTTTCCTCCGGCGTGGATTCACCGGCGCGGTACTTCTCGAGAATGGCCTTGGCCTGGTTTGCGTTCATACATAGTACTGTCCGCCGGCAGCAACCCAGGGAGTAATCGGCCAAAAAATTTTTTTACGCCAGCAAAAAGAAGATCAGGATAGAGACGGCAGTAGTATGGTAGTTCAGGGCGGTCTTGAGAAGCTGCACCGCACGCTGACTATGCTTTTTCACCGTTTTCACAGAGATACCCATCTTTTCGGCTATCTCTCTGTGGCTCAAATGCTCACGACGGCTCAGATGATACACCTCCTGCATCTTGGGCGGCATCCTGGCCACGGTTTCCAGGATGGCCTCCTGCACTTCCTTTAATTGTAATTGAATGTCTGCCGAAGGTGGTATGGCATTGATAGCGATCTCAGTAAGTAACTCCAGGTAATCGCGGCGGTGAATGTTCCTTTCTATGTAGTGAATGGCCTTATACCGGATACAGGTATGTAAATAGGCCGATAAAGACTCCTCTATAACGAGGTCCTTCCTCCGGCGCCAGAGCGAGAAAAAAACGTCCTGCACCACGTCCTCCGCCTCCGTCCTGCTACGCAGCGCCTTTACAGCGGTAATAAACAGGTCCTGCCAATACCGGTCATAGATCATGGTAAACGCTTCCTGATCATCACCGCTCATAAGCTGTAACAGGTCCTCGTCGGTATAGTTTGGTGTAAGAGACATGCAAAGCAATCGTCTCTCAAAGATAATAAATTTATAATACCAAACTGTTAATGCCCCGCTGCCCATGCCGGGCCGCCAATGCCAGGCCGCCGACGTCAGTGACCCAGCACCACCCTGATCCACTTCCGCGCAATCAGCTCATGTCCCCCGGGCATCGGATGTATCCCATCCCATATCCAATAGTCGGGCGGCGCTTTTTCACAGGCTTTATCAAATTCCTCCTGCAAAGGAACAAAAGTAGCATTGAATCGCGCAGCCAGCTCCCTCACAATGGTCTGTCGCACTTTCATCTCCGCAGACCATGCCTTCCACTGATCTTTCACCCTGCCCACCGGCAATAAAAAAGGCTCGCACAGCACGATCCTGATACCCGGCAATCGCTCTCTGGTCCTTGTCAGCAGGCCCGCATACACCTCCCGGTAGACATCCGCCGTAACAGCCCCATCATGTGTGAACATACTGTTCGCATCATTGACGCCGACGAGAATGCTAAGCAGCTGCGGCTTGATGTCCAGCGTATCCTGTTGCCAGCGCGCCGCCAGATCAGTGACTTTATTGCCGCTAACGCCGCGGTTGAAAAAATGGAAACCCTTCGACGGATGGTCGCACCATAGCCTGCTTGCAATGAGATACACATAACCATGCCCCAGCACATGGTTCCAGTCCAGGTTGCGGCTCCGGTTCCCACTATCATTAGTGATCGAATCCCCCAGGAAGAGTGTTGTAAAATTCTCCTCCAGGGGAACCCAGCCAGCGACATGTCGGGCGGCAATACCCCACAACATGATTTTCTTTACTAAAGCTCTTCTTGTCAGTATCATCACTCAATATCCATCATTTTGCACTAACGCCGGCTTATTCCGGTCTATTTCTGTCTGTGGTATCGGCCAATATTGATAAGCATCCTTATAAACATAGGTCACCTGCGGTGTCACGGGGTTCGGATGAAAACCGTTGAGCTTTTGCGTGGCAATCCCCCACCGCCGGAGGTCGAAATACCGCAGTCCCTCCATAGCGAACTCCACTCTCCGCTCATGCCGGATCTTCTGCCGCATCTGATCCTGCGTAAGCCCCGCCGCCAGCGGAGCCATATTCACACCGGGCCTCGCCCGTACGTCATTCACCTGCTGATAGACGGAGGCATCCGGGCCCACAGCTTCATTTTGCGCCTCGGCATACATTAGCTTGATGTCGGCATATCGAAGTAATACAATATCATTGTCATCCAGCGTCCCGTAATTGGGATTGACCAGCCCGGGCGTCAGCCATTTCTTCACGGCATAATAGCCTACGATCCAGCTGTCGCTGCCAGGTGTGGCCACGCCGCCATTGTTCGTGAACGGCCATCCCTGCGCCGCCCCATCCCCCGGGAAGAAAAATGTCATCGTCTTCCTCGGATCGCCGGATTCGTATTCATCGATCAGGTCCTGGGTCGCCAACTCGCCTTTCCAGTATTGAAGACTTACGGCAAAGGCTACGTCCTGGTGCTGGACAGTGGGCAGCTGGTATTGCACGGAGAACATGATCTCCGGGCTCGACTTCTGATCCGGCTTGTAGAAATTGGAAGGATAGCTGGAATTAAGAGAGAACTTCCCGCCTGCAATGATCTGCCCCGCCAGTGCGGCGGCATCGCTGTAATTCTGTTCAAACAGCAGGAGCCGCACCTTGTATCCCTGCGCCGTCGCCTTTACCACATGCCCCGTCGTATAAGCCACATCCGGCAGATATGCAATAGCCGAATCCAGGTCGTCCGAAGCCCGCTTCAGCACATCCGCGCGGGGTGACTTGGCCATCTTGGTACTGTAGGACAGCGTATACGGATCTGCCGTAACGATGGGTACGTTCCCATACAGCTGCGCCAGCCAGAAATAATTGAAGCCCCGGAGAAAAAAAGCCTCCCCCTTGTATTGATTCAGCGCCGTACCGGAAAGCACCTTTCCCACATTGGCCAGGAAAGAATTCTCCGCCGCAATGGCATTATAGCAATTTGCATAATAGCTGCCCACATAGGTTCCACCCAGATCCGTGGCAGGCACAATACCCGCCGTCGTGGCAGTAAGCCCTCCCCCGTAGTTGTATTGGCCGTACGAATCATCGGAGAAATTATCCCAGGCAAAGACCTGGAATTGCGAGGTAGCATAACCTCCGCCATTCGAGTAAAGGAAGTTGTATAGCCCCGTCAGCGCGTAATCCGCATCCGCGGACGATTTCCAGAAAGTATTCGTGGTCAGCGCATCGGGAGGGTTTTGATCAAGTATGCCTTTCTGGCAGGAACCAAAGCATACCCCCAGAAATAGAAACAGAATATATGGTGAGTTCGTTTTCATGTTGCTGATATTTGAGATTAGAATTGAATGGAGGCGCCAAAGGTGAAAGTGCGATTTTGCGGATAGTTTACAAACCCGTACCAGCCGTCACCTCTGTTATTTATTCTTTCGGGATCGACCCATTTCAGCGGGCTGAAAAGCGCCAGGTTGTCTCCTGAAAAATAAACACGCAAAGATTGGATTCCCTTGATGGTTTTCCCAGGAATGGTATAGCCAACCTGGACATTCTTGATACGCATAAAGCTTCCATCCTTCAGATAATAAGTGGAGGCGACGCTCGTGATCTTGGGATAGTTGAAGCCCACATATATCTTAGGCATCGTAGTGGAAGGATGGGCAGGCGTCCACGCATTCAGCCAGTCGGTGGTAGGCATGGAGCCCTGGGTGAAGGGATCCACCCCCCATTTGTCCATATACAGCTTCATGCCATGACTGCCGTACAGCTGCACGCTGATGTCGAACCTTTTCCAGCTGGCCCCGGTATTGAACGAATACTCGAAGTCGGGATACATCCCGCTGACCACCGTACGGTCGTTGGCATCGATGACGCCGTCATTGTTGACGTCCTTGTACTTGATATCCCCCGGAGTGGGAGCAGGCGTCTGCGTTGCCGACTTATTGATCTCATCCTGGGTTTGGAAAATGCCATCCTTGACATACATATAATACGAATTGATGGGCTGCCCATTCTCCATGATCGTATTGCCGCCGATCTCGGGATTGCCGAAGGACACCAGCTTATTCTTGTAATGCTGAAAGTTCGCTCCCACAAAATATTGAATATCCTTCCCCACACGATCCTTGTATTGGACGCTAAGCTCGAAGCCCGTGTTCCTTACAGCCCCATTGTTGATGGTAGGCGCATTCAATCCGAGCCACAAAGGCACCTGCGAGCTGCGGAGTATGTTAAACGTATACTTGTTGAAGTAGTCGCCTGAAATATTCAGCCTGTTATGGAATAGCGTAATATCCGTACCCAGATCGAACACACGGGTGGTTTCCCAGGTGAGGGAAGGGTCGGTGAGCGTCCTGGCCGTAAAACCCGTCGTCACATTTCCCGCAAAGGCATAGCTGCTGTTGGTCAATACCGCCTGATAAGGATAATAACCTATATTCTGATTACCCAGCTTCCCCCAGGAGGCGCGGATCTTCCAGTCGTCAAGCCAGCTGATGTCCCGTAGGAAAAACTCCTTTGAGATACGCCATCCGCCGGAAAAAGAATAGAACAATCCCCACCGGCTGTTCGCAGGCAGCCGGGACGTCCCATCGTACCGGATGCTGGAGCCGAATAGGAACCGGTCGTCATAATCATAGTTGGCGCTGCCGTAATAGCTCCGGATCGCCCATTGGAAAGAAGTACCGTCGTTGGTCTGACCACTGGCAGGACCTGCATTCAGTTCCCGTAGCTGGTTGGTAGCAAACTGCGTACGGGTCGCATCGATATTGCTGCCCACATTGTGTTCCTGCTGAACCCCTCCCAGGAGCGATACATTGTGCTCGCCGAAACTATGCTTATAGGTCAGCTGGCTGTAAAAAGTAGTGTAGATGTTGTCCGACCTTCCCACATAAAGTCCGGGCGTGCCATCATCCAGCCTGCCCGCGGAGCTCGTATCATGGGAATAGTACATAGGCACCACGGGCGCGAATGTATTGTACTTATTGGCGTCGAAATTGATGCCTGCCCTGTTCTCCCATCTCAACCCTTTGATGATATCGACATCCAGGGATAGATTGCCCTGTCCATAGTAGTCCGGCGCCAGCGTCAAAGAATTTTGAGCAATGGCCACGGGATTCTTATTGTTGGCCTCATTGGAATAGGCGCTTTTGATCCAGAGTCCATTGTCGAGCTGCGGCTTGGCCAGCGGGCTTTGCGCCAGCGTGGAGGCATAGAAATCCGTAGAGCCGTCCTCCGGGCTGATCTTGTTGCCATAACGCACCTGTATATTCGAACCAAGCGTTACCCTTTTATTCACTTTGGAGCTCAAACCCAATGACAACGTATACTTTCTGTAAGTAAATCCGATCATAGTGCCCGGCTGGTCGGTGTAGCCAAGTCCCAGGCTGTAATTCGTGCCTTCCTTGCCTCCGCTGAGATTGAGGTAATGGTTCTGGACGGTCACGGTCCTGAATACGTCTTTTAACCAGTCATTGTTGGGATACCTGTTCCTGTCGGTGGCATTCTGATAAAGGTCGATCTGCGCCTGCGTATACAGGGGCGCCAGGCCCGAATTGGAATAGGCCTCGTTGGACAGCTGCATGAACTGGGCGGAATTGTGGACCAGGTCGGGTAGCCGGGTTGCCGTTGAGATGCCGGCATTGTAGTTATAGGTGAGTGAAAAGCCATTGCCTCTTCCCTTTTTGGTTTTGATGACGATGACGCCGTTCGCGCCCCTGGAACCATAGATGGCTGCCGATGCCGCATCCTTGAGCACAGATACGGATTCAATGTCGTTTGGATTGATGACGGACAAATTACCGGGCAATCCATCCACGATGATCAGCGGGTCGGTCCCCGCGCCGCTGAAGGTGCCGACACCCCGGATACGCAACGCGACATTTTCATTCCCCGGCTCCGCGGAATTCTGGACGACGGACAGGCCGGGCAGCTGCCCCTGCAGCAGGCTGGCCGGATCAGTGGCGACACGCTTGGTGAGCTGATCACCTGTCACGGACACAACGGCACTGGTCAGCTTGTGCTTCTCCTGGGTAGTATAGCCGACCCCTACTATCACCACCTCTCCTTCCACGGCAGATATAGTGAGCGCAACATTGATGGCCGCATTGGGAGAAGAGACCCGGACCTGCTGCGTGTGATAGCCTATCGACGAGAACTCGAGCACATCCCCGGCGCTGGCGTCGATCTCGAATTCTCCATTGTCATTGCTGATTACTGTCTTCTTCGTCGACTTGTTTACGACGGTGACGGCGCCCAAAGGTTTTCCTCCCTCTCCGGTGATCTTCCCCTTGATCCGCGCCATTACGGGCGGTGCAGGCAATCCCGCCGCCTGGACTGTCTCAGGAACCTTTTCCTTGACAACGATCGTTCCAGCCATTTGTACAAATGAGAACGGCTGCCCGGCGAAACATATTTTCAATACGTCCGCCACCGGCATGTTCTTCACATTCAGGTTGATCTTGCCTGCCTGCTTGACAACCTCCATATCATACACGACATCGAGCCCCGTCTGCCGGTTGATCTCCTTAAAGACCTGTGGCAGCGAAATGTTCTTTTTAGAGATAGTAACTGTCTGGGCAGTCCCACTGAAGGCATATGCCTGCACACTTGCCGAAAGGATCAGTGCGATCGTTAGCTTCATACTCATAAGCATTTTGGCCCGGCAATTGACCCACCATAGGCAGGAATTGCCGCAAAGTAAAAGTTTCATACTTTTGCTTAGTTTTTGGTTAGAAATTATTGGTTACAGAATCCTATAATAGACAACCAGAACATCCGCCGGAGGTGGTCTCAACACTTCCGGTTTCTTTTTGGCTGTAGATCACCACAGGAACCGCCGGCGCCATTCGCCGGACAGCGCTTATTTGGAAACTATGATCTTCCTCCCCTCCACTTTAAACCGCACCTTCCCTGCTGCCTCAAAATTGTCGAGCAGCTGCCTTATATCTGCCTTTCTTGAAACAATACCTCCCAGGCGTGTATCCGCCTCGACGTTTTCATAGGTTACCTCCACGTCATACCACCGCGCTATCTGGCGCATAATCGTTTTAATGTCCACATTATTGAAATGAAATTTCCCGTTCTTCCAGGCTACCACTTCCTCCAGGTCGACATCCGTATTTAGATTGAACGAGCCGTCGTCCTTCCAGACTGCCTGCTGCCCCGGCGTAATGCCGTACCTTTCCCCGCCCCTGGACACGCGTACACTCCCTTCCAGCAGCGTCGTGGCGATCTTGCCCTCCTCTCCATAAGCCATTACGTTGAAGTGAGTCCCCAATACCTCCACCTCCACATCTTTTACTTTAGCTTTAAAAGGCATGGACGGGTTTTTTGCCACTTCGAAATATGCTTCTCCAGAAACTTCGACTACCCGGCTGTTTCCGGTAAAAGCTACGGGGAATTTTATCGAGGAGGTTGCGTTGAGCCATACCTTGGTCCCATCAGGTAAAACCACCTGGTATTGCCCACCCCTCGGAGTGGTCACCATGTTATACGCCACGTCGGCGTCGCTGGCTTTGCCAGGATCGTAAACTATTTTTCCATCTATGATGCTGATACGGGTATTACCCTGCGCAGCCATCCTCCCGGCGGCTGAACTATCCAGATCGACTACCGTGCCATCCGCAAGCGTCAAAGTGGCCCTGTCCTTCCCGGGCGCCACTGGCGGAACATTCTTGGCAAGGGCTCTCCGCTCCGGCAAAGCGGTCCCTTTTTTTACCGTCGTCTCGTGATAGATCGATAGCCCGATCGCAATGACCACCGCTGCCGCGACGCTTCGCCACATCATCTTTTTATACGATGGCTTAAACCGAAGTCCGTGTGCCGCGCCCACAGAACCTTCCTGGATGCCAGCAGCATCCGTCACAGCCACTCTCGCCTCGTCGATCCTCTCTCTCAATGCCTGGAATATCTCCGCACGCAATACCTCCGCCCCTTCCATATCCGTCACCACCTCTTCATCCCCATCTTCCCAGCTGTCGTACAGCAGATGCAATTGCTCCTCTTCGGCCGGAGATGCCGTCCCGGCCAAAAACTTTTCCGCCAGAGATGCCAGCAGTTGCGCTTTACTAATGCTCACAATAGATATTTTATACCCTTATGAGTGCCGGGCGGGCGGTTTACCCTTAGTCCTCGAAAAAAAATTTGAGATCGCCAATGTCTACAGATGGGCCTATACGGCCTCCCGGTCTCAGAACAACAGGCAGGAGATGGTCTCACCTAACTTTCCTCTTATGATTTTCAACGCTTTAGTAAGGTGAGCCTCGGCAGTTTTGGGAGAGATATGAAGTTCTTCCGCTACCTGCGCCAGGGGCTGGTCAAGCAGCTTGTTCCTGATAAAGACCAGCCTGCATTTTTCCGGCAGCCGGGACGACAGCTTCGAAATTCCTTCCAGCATCATCTTATTTTCCAGCAGCTCCGAAAGCACTGCCGATAGCGCCGGATGTACGGCCCCTTCTCTCAGCTTCTCAGCCTGTCTTTTCTTTTGGGCGGCACTGGCATACACAGCATAGCGGGTCATGGCAGCCACATACGCGGGAAATGATGCAATGGAAAGTGATTTCCGCTCAGCCCATATGATAAAGAAGATCTCCTGTACGATCTCCCGTGCATCTCCATCGGACTTGAGATGCTTGTGGGCCAGAAAATAAAGCTTTTTCCAATACCGGTTGTAGAGCTCGGTATAGGCCAGCTCATCGTCTTTTCTTACATAAGCAAACAGGTCGTTATCATCGAGCGCGCTGTACACTTCAATTTTTACACTATGTAAATTGCTGAAAAAAATCAGGATAAGCTAAAATATATAATAAAAAATTAATTCACACTAAAATCGACCCCTACATCACTTACTTTCTGTTTTACATCGCCATAAAGAACATCGTTCACAAGCGGATCGCTCTTTTCAACCACCGATAGTATCCCATCTTTATACATCAATATCTTACAATGTGTCCTGCCCGCGATATCCTCCAACGAAAAGTCCTTTTTGCATTCAATCTCCGGTACAATAACCACTTGTACACACAGCCGGTTGGCATACCAGGCAATGGCCTCCGAAAACTTACGGCTTTTGCAAACATGGATTTTAACCGTGCTGTTCGGTCTGCATTCTTTTATCTCCTGCTTCAACCTGCTCATATAGAGCATATCCGCCCCCCTTATTCCAAACACAGAAGACCATATATTGGGTCGGAGAACATCGAGCAGATGGATCACACAGAATCTTGGGTCTGCCATATGAATGGCTATCTCGATTGCCTTGTCATCCTTCGAATGAAGATTGACGGGTACCAGCACATTGACAAAATGCGCGATCATGACTTTACATTTATATGCCACCCAATTTAGCCGCATTCATTAGAACA
>Ga0157370_10005370_pt1 | contig 14388 bp, 17 predicted proteins | sample C35metaG_FD_113463 | JGI IMG/M metagenome (GOLD analysis project Ga0157370, IMG submission 113463) | Corn rhizosphere microbial communities from Kellogg Biological Station, Michigan, USA - C3-5 metaG | ecosystem: Host-associated > Plants > Roots > Rhizosphere > Soil | place: USA: Michigan...
AAAATGTCGCCGCTTAGGCGGTGCCTTCGCTTCAGGCTTCGAGCCTAAGGTCTCGAACCGTTCGCTCAGCGCCATTTTTGACTGCGGTTTTGAGGCATTTAAACCGTGCCGTTTCAGAAGTATTGCCGCTCTGATCCTCCCCATGCTGGTAGGGAGTATTGCAGCAAAGTTAGTGGCTTATGTGAAGCCGGGAGTGGGTTTGCTCCTTCTCTTCTCAGAGGAGAAGGCTGGGATGAGGAGTGGTTTGACTCGGAGCAGAATGCAGCAAACCTCACCCCAGCCCTCTCCTTAAAAATGAGAGGGAGCAACTGAAACGGTTCGGTGTAGAAGCCAGTAGGTCGCGTTCAGAAGTGACGCCGAGGGAGTGGTTCGAGACCAAAGGCTCGAAGCCCGAACTGAGGGAACCGCCTAAGCGGCGGCATTTCGCGACGAACAGCGTGGTTGCTGAAACATGTCCATCTTGACCCTGCGAAGCCTCGATTTACCAGCAGCAAAAAAACGCAGGATTCCAAAGGGTTTCGTTTAAAACCCTTTGGGCCAGTGTGGGCGGCGAGCCCACGACCTTGAACTTGACCAGCTTTTAAAAGCGCAAATTACTGTGCTGGTGCATCCTGACTCGTCCCAGTCTTGGCACTGTCATCGATACGATCGGAAGTCTTGGTGTAGACGATTTTCTGCGTGTCGTTTTCGCAGTGACCCACTACCTGTCCGCCAGCCTGATCGGCTTGATCATTTGGCACGATATCTAACTTGAAATTGGCTTCAGGCAAGCCGTTAGCAACGATTTTTTGGGTGATATCGGCTTTCACGCTGTCGCATGATGCTTGAGCTGCTAAGGGCGCGAGGGCGAGAATGGCCAGTCCGGCTAACATGGTTTTTTTCATCATCTAATCCTTTTATGATTATTCAGTAAAAGAAGGTCTTCTACTTAAGTTTAGCAGCCTGAGCGCAAAGGGGGGCCTTTACGCTCGTTGGCTGTTAACTCTGCGTTACGGTGCTAACAGGGCGCGGCCGGTGCGGCGGTCAAGACAGCGCTCAGTGTTAGGTTCCCAGTAGGCATTCAGGTTTTGGCTGGCTTCGCAGGCATCGCGCGCATCCACGGCTTTGTCGAACTTATTGAAGCTCTTGGTCGCCCGCTGGTTGATTGAATGACGCAGCTGCTGTGTGTCATTCCACTGCTCTTTGCTCTGGCGCGCGGCTTCGTTATTCACCGCGTCATTGCCGGTACCGCTGAACACGCAGGTACCGCCGGAACAGTTGGTATTTGCGGCCTGTGCAGAAACCTGCCAACTTGCCGCCATGACCAACAGGGCAACCGGTAACAACCGGCGGGTCATTTGGGTCATAAACATTGTATTCATTAGCTCTTCCTTATAGGTTTACACATCGCTCAGGCGAATAAATAAATTATACCATTGCGACCACGAACGTCACTCTTTGACGGTCGAGTGGTTTATTACTGATTGAACTATGGACTGTAAACTTTCGCCATGCTCAAAACGTCAATACTGTTTTTTGTCACCGCGCTGGCTGAGATCATCGGCTGCTTCTTGCCTTATCTGTGGTTAAGGAAGGGAGGAAGCATCTGGCTGCTGTTTCCCGCCGCGCTGAGTCTCGCGGCGTTTGCCTGGTTGCTCACCCTACATCCGGCAGCCAGTGGCCGTGTTTATGCAGCTTACGGCGGAGTCTATATTATGACCGCGCTTTTGTGGTTACGTTTTGTCGATGGCGTGAAATTAAGTCATACCGACTGGCTGGGTGCCTGCGTGGCCTTGGCGGGGATGCTGATCATTGTCTCTGGCTGGAAAGCCAGTTAGGTTGTTTCAGATATAAAAAAAGCGCCCATCGGCGCTTTTTTGCTTTCCAGCTCGCAAAAATTACTCTTCGCGATGCACCTGCAAGCCTGCCAGAGACTGGCTGACGGGCATCATTTCGATGCTATTGATGTTGACGTGCGCTGGCAGCGTAGAGACCCAGAACACCGACTCCGCCACGTCGGCTGCGGTCAGTGGGTTGGTGTTGTCGTAGGTTTTGCTGACTTTCTCGTCATCGCCTTTAAAACGCACATTGGAGAACTCGGTGCCGCCGCACAGGCCCGGCTCAATGTTAGTCACGCGAACGTGTGTGCCATGCAGGTCTGAGCGCAGGTTGTAGCTGAATTGGCGAACGAAAGCCTTGGTCGCGCCATAAACGTTGCCACCGGCATAAGGCCAGTTACCGGCCGTTGAGCCGATGTTGATAATGTGGCCCACGTTGCGCTCAACCATGCCCGGCAGCACCGCGCGGGTCATGTACACCAAACCTTTGGCATTGGTATCAATCATATTTTCCCAATCATCTAGATCGGCTTTGTCGGCTTTTTCAAGACCCAGCGCCAAACCGGCATTGTTGACTAACACGTCAATGTTGCGCCATTCGGCAGGCAGCGCGGCGATTGCTTCGCCAACAGAGGCGCGGTTGGTGACATCTAACTGCACCACGTACAGCGCGTCGCCCAGCTCAGATTTCAAATCGGCCAGACGCTCTTTACGGCGTCCGGATGCGATAACCTGATGACCGGCTTTAACAAATTTACGGGCAATTTCAGCGCCAAAACCAGCGGTTGCGCCTGTTACAAAAATAATCATCCCAATAATCCTCAATAGTTATCACGCATTAAAATGTGAAGCTGCACACAGTATTAACATAAATGAAGCGAAATCGGCAGTGTGCTAAAGCCATTATTTTCCGCCAGCGGGGGCAGAACTCGGCGGCGCTTTTTTACGGCGAATTTCATCTCCGGCGGTTGGGCTAAGGGAGAGGTTATTCAGCGTGCCGACCAGCGAGAACAGCCCGATAATAATAAACGCTACGTGGAACTGCTCGAGGTGAACCGTGCTGCCCGCGTCGGTCTGGAAATGCTCCGCCACGCGCAGTGAAAGGGCGCCAATGGTAATGCCCAGCCCGGTGGAAAGCTGCTGCACAGTGTTAGCCAGGGTGTTCGCGCCGCCCATTTGCTCATTCGGCACTTGGGAGAATGTCAGGGTATTCAACGCGGTGAACTGCATGGAACGCGTCATGCCGCTGGCGAAGAGTAGCAATATTGTCAGCGAGGTCGGCACCTCAGGAGTCAGCAGCGCGCAGGCAAAAATAGTCAGGCTGTTAAGCACCCCGTTGACCAACATGACCGAGCGAAACTTAAAGCGATGCAGAATGGCCGAGGTAAAAGGCTTCATCGCCAGATTCCCGGCAAACACCGCCAGCACCAGCAGACCGGCATCAAAAGCACTCATGCCATAGCCCAGCTGGAACATCAAAGGCAGCAGGAAAGGCAGGGCGCCGATGGCGATACGGAACAGCGAACCGCCATAAATAGTGACGGCGTAACTTTTTATCTTCATTGCCACCATTGGCAGCAGCGGGTAAGGCGTGCGGATGGAGTGCAGCACGGTTAAGGCTCCCAGTAGAATGCTTCCCACCACGCAGGCAATCGGCAACCAGCTCACGCCTTGCTGATTAAACAGGTCAAGGCCAAACATAAGGCCCAGACAGGCCGCGCCGGTCAGCACAAATCCCAGCCAATCGAAGGGCACGCCTTTCTCACCCGGCAGCGCCGGAACCAGCTTTTGACTGAAGTAGAGGGCCACCACAGAGAGCGGCACATTGATGATGAAAATCCAGTGCCAAGAGGCAAAAGTGGTAATAAAACCGCCCAGCGGCGGGCCGATAATGGGCGCGACCAGACCCGGCCAAGTGATCGTGGCGATAGCGCGAATCAAATCAGATTTGGATGTATTTCTCAGCACCACCAGACGCCCAACCGGTACCATCAGCGCGCCGGAAAAGCCTTGCAGCATGCGGGCGGCGGTGAAGGTGGCGAGGCTGGTACTGACCGAGCAGAGGATCGACGCCAGCGCAAAAAGCACGATAGCCATCGAGAAAACATTGCGCGTACCGAAGCGATTGGCAATCCAGCCGCTGGCCGGAATAAACACCGTGGTGGTCAGAATATAGGCCGAAACACCGATATTCATATCGACCGGGTGTACCCCAAACGCCTGTGCCATTTGCGGCAGCGCGGTGACAATCACCGTGGCGTCTAGGTTCTCCATGAAGAATGCGCCCGCCACCAATAAAGGTAAGGCGGAGCCAGCAGGGAGGCTGAATTTGAAGGACATGAACCACTCCGAAAAGGCGACTGACGATGACACTAATTTACGTTCAGACTACCTTTTCGCGAGAAGGCTGTCACAGGGAATGTTACTGAAATGTAATAAAAAGCAGCATGATCTGGCGGGCAACTGACTTAATCCAGATGAATTGAAAAGTAGCGAGCCAAAGCCTTTTTGCCTTGGGCGGTGACCGACAACTGGCGGCTGTCGAGCTGGCGCAAAACCCACTCTTTTCTTTCAAAAGTCGCCAATATTGCCGCGCCCAACGCACCGCCAAGGTGAGCTTTGCGTTCACTCCAGTCGAGGCAGCTACAGGCAAAGTGGCGGCGCGAAGCGGGCTGACTGCAATCCACGCCCAAAGTGGTGAGTTTTTCACGGCCTGCATCGCTTAATAGATACTGCTGATCGCCACTCAACCAGCCAGCGCGGAACAGGCCGTCATGCAGTTTCACCGCGACGTCACCGGCCATATGGTCATAACAGGTGCGGGCAAATTGCAGTGCGCCGGGGGTAGAGCTTTTCACCACCGGGCGTTCGACACCGGCCATCGCCATCAGGGATTCCAGCAGTTGGGCTACCTCTACACCTGCCAGCCGAAAGTAGCGATAACGCCCCTGTTTGACGCAGCTGATCAGGTTCTGCTCCAGCAATCGAGCCAGATGGGCACTGGTTGTGGACGCTGCGACATCCACCGCCGCGCTCATTTCCGTGGCAGTGTAAGCCCGCCCGTCCATTAACAGGCACAACATGCGGGTGCGGGTTTTGTCGGCCATCGCCGCCGCGAGGGCAGCCAGCCTATCTTCAATATCAATGTTATCCATACTTCGAGGGTAAGCGAAGTATGGCGTTCGCGCCAGTCATAAACTGATGGAAAAGTCCCGTAACACCACGTCAGGAGAACCTCATGATTGCTGTGATTTTTGAACTACAACCTGCTGAAGGTCGGCGCGAAAGCTATCTGGCGATTGCGGCGGCGCTAAAACCGCTGCTGGAAGAAATTGACGGCTTTATTTCCATTGAACGGTTTCAGAGTCTGTCCGATCCCAACAAGCTGCTTTCGCTCTCTTTCTGGCGCGACGAAGAGGCCGTCAAGCAGTGGCGAAACCTTGAGCCGCATCGGTTGGCGCAGAGTAAAGGGCGGGAAAATATCTTGGCGGATTACCGGCTGCGTGTCGCTGAAGTTGTGAGGGATTATGGCCTGAAAGAGCGCGAACAGGCTCCAGCCGATAGCCGCTGTTGTCATGGTTAAAGGCTGATTGACCTGCATACCCGGTCCGTGGCAAAGTCTAATAACTATCACTTCCCTCAAAAGAGGCCATTATGGCGCTGCGTATCGGACTGGTTATTTTCCCCGGATTTCAAATGCTGGATCTGGCGGCTCTCTCCGTTTTTGAAATTGCCAATCTGGAAATGGCCATGCGCGGCCATGAAGAGCCATATTATCAGTTCGACATTGTCTCGAGTCAGGGGGGCCTGATCAGCAGTTCGGCTGGGGTCAAAATTGATAGCCAGCCGATTGAGCAGCTCGAGTTCGACACCATTATGGTCGGCGGCAGTACGGATATTCCACACGTCGGCCCGCTATTAATCAGCCAAATTCAACATGTTGCGTCGCAAACGCGGCGCGTTTCCAGCATCTGTAGCGGCGCATTTATCTTGGCGGAGGCGGGGCTTTTAGACGGCCACAGCGCCACCACGCACTGGGGACAGGCGGCCGCGCTGCAACAAAGATTCCCCAAATTGCGCGTCGATCAGGACAAAATCTATATTAATGAAGGCCAAATCTGGACCTCTGCGGGTATGACGGCCTGCATTGACTTGGCTCTCGCCATGGTAAAGCAGGATTTAGGCGCGGAACTGGTCAAAAGCGTGGCGCGAAAACTGGTGGTTTATCATCGCCGAATTGGCGGCCAGTCGCAGTTTTCAACCGTGGCCGAAATGGAGCCAGATTCCGATCGCGTTCGCAAAGCATTGGAATTCGCCAAAGAGAATTTGTGTGAACCCTTAAACGTTGAGCAACTCGCCGAGCAGGTTCACTGGAGCCCAAGACATTTCAGCCGCGCATTTCAGCATCAGACGGGCCATTCACCAGCCAAAGCGGTAGAAAAATTACGCATTGAAGCTGCAAAATCGATGATTGAAGCTGGGCATTCTTCTATTGCTCAGATTGCTTTAAAAACGGGATTTGGTGATGAAGAACGCATGCGGCGCGCCTTTTTACGCACGCTCGGGCAGCCGCCGCAGGCGTTATTGCGGGAGATCCGTTCCCGCCATCCCTATGTGGAACAGGCACCCGCATCCGAGTAATGCCTGCATTTTCAATCGGTTATAAATAGCGCGGGCCTGGAGTTTTATTAGCAAACAGCCCGGAAAGCTCAACGCGCGCTGCATCATAAGCCAGCCATTTGTCACCGTCCTGCAACGGCGGGATGGTGACAACTTCGCCCTGATCAAAACCGCGCAATGATGCGTCCACCATCGCTTCGGCACTCATTACCCAGTCCTGCGGCAAGTTGGAGGCGTGAGTTCCGGCCACGTCCCAAAATTCGGTGGCCGTCGCGCCTGGAAGAACCACTTGAACTTTAATGCCTTTATCCGCCAACTGGTGATGCAGCGACTGAGTGAAGTTCAGTACATAAGCTTTACTGGCGTTATAGACATCGTTCAGCACATTGGTACTGATCGCCACGATGGATGAGATATTGATGATGGCGCCGTTGCCGCGTGCCACAAATCCCGGTACGGCGGCGTAGGTCAGGCGGGTCAGGGCGGTAACGTTCAGGTCGATCATCTGTTCCATTTCATCGACGTTGGCATTCAAAAGTGGGAACACTGAGCCAAACCCCGCGTTGTTGACCAGCAAACTTATCGGGCTATCTTCACGGCGTAACAGGGCTTCCACCTGACGTAATTGCTCAGGCTGACCGAGATCCGCGGCCACCAAGGTAACGCCAGCACCTGTGCTTTCCTTAATAATATCAGCCACTTTCTCTAACCGAGTCTGGTTACGCGCCACCAGAATCAGGTCATAGCCACGGCGTGCTAAACGGTCTGCATAGATAGCGCCGATGCCAGTAGAAGCGCCGGTGATCAGAGCAACAGGGCGAGCAGTAGATGTTGTCATTTTAAGTATCCAATAGTGTCTCAGTAAGGGAGAGTCAGTATCGATCTTTAAACCAACATCACAAATGACATGAAACCCTCTTTTTATGCCATGGTGAAATGACGCGTTCTGGCGAATTCTGCATGGGCAGAGTAGGCAGACAGTTACAATTTTGGCACAGCGTTGCCTTGATTATTTCAAGACGATCGGTCATTAATGAATTAAGGCCAATGTCTCTATGAACTGAGAAGTGTCGTGGGTTTTGGCTACACCGCGTGTCTTTTACTTAATAGCAGGATATGAAGCGATGAAAAATGTAGTCGTCGGGCTGGTTGTGACGCTTTCGACATTGGCCAGCTTGCCAAAGGCAGTGGCTGCGGATCAGGATCCCTTATCAGCACACACCCGAGAAACCATCAGGAATGATTTTATTCATTTGGCGGATTTGGCGAACAAGCACGATATTACGGGGATTCACAATATGTTCTGGCAATCGCCGTCAGCCATGTTGGTAGCGAAAAGCGCCAATCCGGCAGTGGAGGGCAATTGGTCGGCAGTGTGGGGAAATGCGGCTATCGATCAGAAATTGTCAGACATCGCGCACTCCGGCCCGGTAGTTTTGACCCCGGATCTAAGTAAGTTAAAAGTGGTGGGATTAACCAAAGATGTGGCCCAAAGCTACGCGCCGGTGACCATTACCGTGTCCTACGCCGGGCAAGACGGGAAGCCGAAACCTTTCCTGTTGATTCATAACTGGTTGAAAGTTAAAAAAGAATGGAAGATCGCTTCAGAAATTATTTTGCCAGTTCCGCCAACGCCGCCGGTTAAGAGTTAAAGAGAGTTGCGGCCGAAAGGTCGCAATTTTTATGCTAGAAACCACATACCGTATGGTGGATTTGGACTGGGAGCAATACGTGATATAAGTAAGTGAAATGTACATTTCAGAGGGGCTTAAAATGCATAGAATCACCGTAACACAGGCTAGAGCCAGGATAGGCGAAGTTTTACAGGAAGCTGAAAAATCAGCCCGTAGCCGTACAGCGCCGTGGAAAAGAGGACGTTTACATCATCGGCCGTGAGGACTATGAACTTTTAGCTAAAGCAAAGGCGCGGATACAAAATAAACATGCTGGAACGATTCGGGATCTCGCAGACCGATAAGGCGTAATAGCAGAGCGCCTAAGAGTATTAGTTGAGCCCGAGGGTTAAACCCAAATACTCAGACCAAACGGAGTCGGGGTCAATTTCGTGATAACAGGGGATGAGGTAAGCCAGTCAGGCTGGTACGCTATGATATCTAATTTAACATAATATACATTATGCGCACCTAGATAAGGATACGTAGAATCTGGGGCTTTTGCGCTGTCATTGTGTTGCTCGAGGATCTGCGGTTTTGCGCCATTTCACCTGTCTCTCTTCCATTCACTCCTTCATTGCTGTTCCTTGATGAAATCTCATCTGCCAGCCGTAAGGCTCTGACCATTGCCAAATTGAACTGCGCAATGTGCGCCGCACTTTCACGTTGTCTGGCGTTAACTCGAAACTTTGATAAGTCAGAATGACCACGCCTTCGCTGATTTTGCCCAGCGCAAAGTTTTCGGCTGCTATCTTCGATTGATGGGTTTCAGCCAATAACGCCTCGACAACATCCTTCCTGCTGTACAGCTGCCCCGAACGACCAATCTCTGCAAACTCACTATGCAGCAAATGCTCGAGGGTTTGATCATCGCGGCGTGAATTGTATTGATGCAAACGCGTTTCTAGTTCGATGATGTGCTGCATTAAATCGGCGTCATTTGTCATGTGCTCGTCAGCCATCTCAGTGGGAAGAAATAAACTCGGTGGCCTGATGCTCAGGCGGCACGGCGAAGTTCTCTTTCATGCGTTTCACTTCTTCGACCGGCGTGCGGCCAAATAAGCGTTTAAATTCACGGCTAAACTGCGACGCACTTTCATAACCGACTTGTAGCGACGCCGTCAGCGCCGTGATCTCCTTTCTGACCATCAACAGTCTGGCTTGGTGCAGCCGCAAAGACTTCAGATATTGCATTGGCGATGTCTCAGTGATTAGCTTGAAGTGGCTGTGGAAAGTCGCCGGACTCATATGGGCCATTTGGGCTAACTGATTGATATCTAAGTTTTCACTATACGCGCTATGAATGTGGCGAATCACGTTATAGATACGGCCAAACTGGCCTTGCAGCTGTAACGCGGTGCGGATCCCCGCGCCCTGCTCGCTGGTTAATACGCGGTAGTAGATCTCGCGAACCAGCGCCGGGCCTAGAATTTCGGCATCCAGTGGTTCACTCATTACCTGAAGAAAACGCAACACGGAGTGCTGCATGGCTTCGCCCATGGGTGTCGAAACCATGCTTTGCGGCCTTGGTGACTCTTGAGCAGAGTTTGGGTCAATCTTCATGATCAGTTCAGCGGCGACAGAAAAATCGAGATGCATATAAATGGCTAACAGCGGCTGTTCAGCGCTGGCGTCGGTTTCCATGGTGAAAGGCACCGGCAGCGCCACGGCGAGGAAATGCTGTGCGTCATAAACGTACACCCGGTCACCAAAATAGCCGCGTTTTGTCCCCTGACAGACAATCACAATGCCCGGATCATAGAGCACCGGCATGCGTTTTAATGGCCGATTGGAGCGTAAAAAACGCACATCGGGCACCCGTGACAGGTTATAGCCTTCAACCGGCGCCAGCTTTTCCAGCAGTTTCACCATCTCCTGCTGCACTGCCCCAACCTGCCCCACGTTTACGCCGTTCATGCCAATCACCTCATGGATTACTCTGATGCAGTGTAGCAAGTTGTGATGATGATAAAAACAGCACTAATAGTTTTAGGCAATAAACTCCGAGTTTCAGGTCTCTTGCTGATGACAGATTGGCGCTACTCTGAGCGCCGTGAAAAGCCGTATTGGCTTTATCAATGCTCTTGGAGAAATAACCATGTCTGATACTAAAAACATTTTGATCACCGGCGTAAGCAGTGGCTTTGGTCGCGCTCTGGCGCAACAGGCGCTGTCTGACGGCCATCGCGTGATAGGCACAGTGCGCAACGGAAGAGCCGCCGAAGAATTTACCGCGCTGCTCCCAACTCACGCCATCGCGCGCATTTTAGATGTCACCGACTTTGCCTATATTGACGAAACCATTGTTGAAATTGAAGACAACGTCGGGCCAATTGACGTACTGGTGAATAATGCGGGCTACGGCCACGAAGGGGTGTTCGAAGAGTCGCCGTTGGAAGAGATGCGCCGCCAGTTTGACGTCAACGTGTTCGGCGCGGTGGCCGTCACCAAGGCCGTGGTGCCCTTTATGCGCCAACGCCGCCGGGGCAATATTCTGAATATCACCTCCATGGGCGGCTTCATCACCATGCCGGGGATCGCCTACTACTGCGGCAGCAAATTTGCTTTAGAGGGTATTTCTGAAGTGCTGAGCAAAGAGCTGGCGCCCTTCAACATCTTCGTCACGGCGGTTGAGCCGGGTTCATTCCGCACTGACTGGGCGGGCCGCTCAATGGTCCGCAGCCCGCGCTCGCTCACTGATTATGACGCCCTGTTCGACCCAATTCGCCAGGCGCGCGAAGCCAAAAGTGGCAAGCAGCTTGGCGATCCGCAGAAGGCCGCTCGCGCCATGTTGACGCTGATTGCCAGTGAAAATCCACCCGCTCACCTGCTATTAGGCAGCGATGCCCTGCAACTGGTTCGACGAAAACTGGCCAGCTGGAGTGAGGAAATTGACCAATGGGAAAGCCTGACTCGCTCAACTGACAGCCAATAGCCGCGCTTAATGATCGCCAGTCGTTTACATTCTCCCGGCGCTTCATACAATGGGTGTAAAACGGCTGGCGACGCCCATGTGGGACTTTTCGCCAATCAGATGATCAGGCAATAATTTTCCGGCCATGTAATAGGAACAGCAATGAAAAACATCACTTTCTTCTCGCGATTCGAAACCGACATTCTGGCCGAGCGCAAAACCATTACCCTGCGCGAAGCCAGCGACGCCCAGTTCTCAGCGGGTGATAAAGTCCGGGTTTCGCGCTACGAAGATGGGGTGTTTTTCTGCAACATTGAAGTGATTGCGGTGACGCCGGTGCTGTTTTCAGAGTTAAACCAGCGTCACGCGGATCAGGAAAACATGACTTTAGAGCAGCTCAAACAGGTGATTTCAGAGATTTATCCGGGGCTAAATGAGCTGTTTATGATTGAGTTCCGCCTGCTTAAATAAAGCCTATTTGCCTGCGGCGGGATCCTCCTGCTGCACCATTTCAATGAATTTATCCCGCGCCCTATCCTCTATTCTTGGGTCCCAGGCAATCCCCGTCTGCCAGCTTAAGCTGCGCCCTGTCAGTGGCACTATATTCAGGTCCGACGGCGCAATATGCACAATGCTCTGTGGCAGCAAAGCCACGCCCAGCCCGGCGAGCACCATAGCCAAAAGCGTATGAATATCAGCAGCATATTGTTCACTCCTCGCCTGATAATGCTGCTCATGCATAAACAGATCAATCTGCCGATTCAGCCCCTGCCCGCGCCCGGACTGCAACCGCAGCAGCGGATGTTTTGCCAGCCACTCTTCTACTGACAGGAAATGGCTCTCCGGGGTGATCAGCACCAGACGGTCCTCAAACAGCGGCAAATGCGCCAGCGGGCTGGGTGACGGAACGCGCACGAAACCAATTTGCAATTCGCCCTGCTGCAACATCTGTATCTGCTGGCTTGAAGGCAGATCCTGCAAAGTGATATTGATGGCCGGAAAACGTTTGCCAAACTTAGCCACGCTTTGCGGTGCATAGACAAAGCTCGATAAGCCAAATCCTATGGCGATTTTGCCCTCCATTCCCTGAGCCACCAGCCCGGCGTGCTGCATAAACAGGGCGGACTGCTTCAAGACTTTCAGCGCTTCGGGCAGCAGCCGCGCGCCGCCGGGCGTAAGCTGCGACCCTTGCCTGCCACGGCTAAACAGCCGCACGTTAAGCTCCGCCTCGAGCAGATTGATCTGCTTGGTCAGCGCGGGTTGGGTCATTGACAGCGCTGAGGCTGCTTCGGCGTAATTGCCCTTCTCAGCCAGCATCGCAAAGGCTTTCAGCAGCTTGATATTCATGGTTTTGCATTCCATTTGGTAATCAATATTAGAAAATACTTCATTATAAAGTTATCAGCGAAGTTGCTGTAATACCAGCCAGTGAACCGAAGTGAACGGGAGAATGACATGACTGGTAGCAATCTGATTAAAAGCGCCGTGGTGCAGTTTCAGCACCAGGCGGGCGACAAGAAATACAATTTGATGGTGATTGAGAAGTATATTGAGCAGGCCGCGCTACAGGGGATTCAGATCCTCGCCTTCCCGGAGATGTGTATTACCGGCTATTGGCACGTGCCGAAACTCAGCGCGGATGAGGTGCGGCAGCTGGCTGAGCCGCTGTCCGACAGCCCTTCTCTGGCGCTAATTCGCTCGCTGGCCATGCGCCACAATATGCTGATTGGCGTGGGGTTAATCGAGCTGGCCGACGACGGGCGTCTGTTCAATGCTTATGCGGCCTGCATGCCGGACGGCAGCTTCCACACTCATCGTAAACTCCACGCCTTCGAGCATCAGGCCATCAGCAGCGGCGATGCTTATACCGTGTTTGATACCCCTTGGGGCGTTAAGGTCGGCATTCTAATCTGCTGGGATAACAATCTGGTGGAAAACGTCCGGGCGACTACCCTGTTGGGCGCTGACATTCTGCTTGCGCCGCACCAAACGGGAGGAACGAACTCCCGCAGCCCGCACGGTATGAAGCCGATTCCATTGGATTTATGGCAACAGCGGCATGAAAAGAAAGAGGAAATTACCGCCGCCTTCCGTGGCCCGAATGGCCGTGAATGGCTGATGCGCTGGTTGCCTTCACGGGCGCACGACAATGGATTGTTTATCCTGTTTAGCAATGGCGTGGGGGCTGATGACGATGAGGTGCGAACGGGCAACGCGATGATCCTCGACCCCTATGGGCGGATCATCAATGAAACTTGGGCGGCGGCAGATAGGATGGTCACCGCCGAGCTGGATCTGACGCTTATCCCGCTGAGCACCGGGCGGCGCTGGATTTACGGCCGTCGCCCAGCGTTGTATCAGATTCTGGCTGAGCCACAGGGCTATGAACGCGACGCCATCAGCGCGCGTTTCTCCACAGAAGAAACCGCCGTGGCCAGCCACAATATCAAACAGGATTAAGGCAAAACCCCGCGTCACAGCCTGCGGCGCGGGTCAATCCCTCTTAATTACGCCTTCCAACGTGAAGCGCGGATAATCTGGCAGAAATTACCTTTCATAAAATCTGGCTCTTTATCAGCAATGACGTCGGCTTTCACATTACCGAAAGTGGTATCCGGCTTGTGTTTAATGCCGTCGTAAAATGCCTGAATAATGTCTTCTTTAAATTGCGCGGTGCGTGGGAAAGCCGCCACCACGTCTTCGCGAACTTTATCCTCATAGCCGCCGTAGTTAATGCCGAGCACGTCCATCTCTACCCCGGCGGTGACCAGCGCAATCACTGGGTCCATAAACTCCGGGATGCCCGGCGTGGTGTGCAGCGCGATGGCGGTCCACACCTTGTCGATATCCTGAGCTGAAACGCCGTACTGCTGCATAAAGTCACGGGCGGTGTTGGCGCCATCCACTTCGAAGCGTTTATCGCAGCTACAGTGCTCGTGGGTCAGACCCATGTCGTGGAACATACAGCCGATATACAGCAGCTCCTGGTCGACGGTCAGATTGCGCTGTTGCCCGGCTAATGCTGCCCAGTAGTACACGCGGCTGGAGTGGTTAAACAGCAATGATGACTCGGTGTCGCGCACCAGTTCTGTCGCCTCGCGGGCCATCTTGCTGTCGGGAATGCGAATACCGTTAATGTTTAGACTCATGATTGTTCCTCGTTGGTCAGTAGTGATGCAGTGAGTTGCATGAGCAGAGAATAAGGGGGATGATAAATGTCTTCAAACGTCGTACTACGACTAAAAGCGACATTGCGTTGTTACGCGACAGGAAAACAGAGGAAAGTGCTCAGATGGTAAAACAGGTGATTATTTTGGCGGTGCCGGGGGTGCAGTTGCTTGACGTCTCAGGGCCACTCGACGTC
>Ga0157370_10005371_pt1 | contig 14387 bp, 12 predicted proteins | sample C35metaG_FD_113463 | JGI IMG/M metagenome (GOLD analysis project Ga0157370, IMG submission 113463) | Corn rhizosphere microbial communities from Kellogg Biological Station, Michigan, USA - C3-5 metaG | ecosystem: Host-associated > Plants > Roots > Rhizosphere > Soil | place: USA: Michigan...
CAGCAGATGCTCGACGACAAGGTGAAGGGCTACTTCGTCGTCGGCGAGAACCCGGCAGTCGGCAACGCCAACGGCAAAGCGCACCGGCTCGGCTTCGCGAAGCTCGACTGGATGGTCGTGCGCGACATCGTCGAGATCGAGAGCGCGTCGTGGTGGTACGACAGCCCCGAGATCGAGACGGGCGAGCTGAAGACGGAGGAGATCGCCACGGAGGTCTTCTTCATGCCGGCGGCAGCGCACACCGAGAAGGACGGCTCGTTCACGAATACGCAGCGGCTGCTGCAGTGGCACTGGCAGGCGACCGAGCCGAAGGAGGACTGCCGCTCCGAGCTCTGGTTCTACTTCCACCTCGGCAAGCGCCTCAAGTCGCTGCTCCAGGAGTCGAAGGGAGAGCGCGACGTCCTGATGCAGAAGCTGAACTGGGACTACCCGGTACACGCACAGATCGAGGAGCCGAGCGCGGAGGCCGTGCTGAAGGAGATCGGCGGCTACAAGACGCAGACACGCGAGCCGCTCTCCGGCTACAAGGAGCTGAAGGACGACGGCACGACCGCGTGCGGCTGCTGGATCTACTCCGGCTGTTACCAGGACGGCATCAACCAGCCGGCGCGCAAGAAGCCGCACTGGGAGCAGAACTACATCGCGCCCGAGTGGGCCTGGGCCTGGCCGGACAACCGACGGATCCTCTACAACCGCGCGTCCGCCGATCCCGCCGGCAATCCGTGGAGCGAGCGCAAGAAGCTCATGTTCTGGAACGGCGAGAAGTGGGACGGCATCGACACGATCGACTTCGACGAGACGAAGCCGCCGGACTACACCCCGCCCGACGACGCCGAAGGCCCCGACGCGATCGCCGGCACCCACCCGTTCATCATGCAGTCGGACGGGCGCTCGTGGCTCTACGTCCCGCAGGGCCTCGAGGACGGGCCGCTGCCGACGCACTACGAGCCGCACGAGTCGCCGTTCGACAGCACGCTCTACTCGCAGCGCGCGAATCCGCGCCGCCAGCAGCACAAGGACGCCGACTGGGATCCCTACAATCCCGTCGAGGGCGAGCCGGGGCACGAGCTCTTCCCGCACGTCCTGACGACGTACCGCCTGACGGAGCACCACACGGCGGGCGGCATGACGCGCTCGGTGCCGTACCTCGCCGAGCTGCAGCCGGCGATGTTCTGCGAGGTCTCCCCGGAGCTTGCGCAGGAAGTCGGGCTCGAGCACGGGGGCTGGGCGACGATCTACACGAGCCGCTCGGCGATCGAGGCGCGGGTGCTCGTCACGAACCGCATCCCGCCGCTCACGGTGCAGGGCCGCACGGTGCACCAGGTCGGCCTGCCGTACCACTGGGGACAGCGCCTGTTGACGTCCGGTGACAGCGCGAACGACCTGATGCACGCCGCACTCGACCCGAACGTGCACATCATGGAGACGAAGGCCGCGACGTGCGGGATCCGTCCAGGACGCCGGCCGCGCGGCAAGGCACTGACCGAGTTCGTCGAGTCGCTGCGCGCCCGGACGGCGAAGACGCGGGTCGAGCCGGAAGAGACGCGAAAGACGGTGCCGTCGTGAGTGCGCTGATGCAACCGACCGGCGCGCCCGCCGGCTACGAGGCGTGGGGTGACGACAAGCACGAGCGGATGGGCTTCTTCACCGACACGTCGGTGTGCATCGGCTGCAAGGCGTGCGAGGTGGCGTGCAAGGAGTGGAACCTCATCCCGGCGGACGGACAGGAGTTCCTCGGTCGCTCGTACGACAACACCGGCGAGCTGAACGCGGAGACGTGGCGACACGTGGCGTTCATCGAGCAGGAGAAGCCGCTGCGCACGAACGGCGACGGCACGACGGGCCTGCGCTGGCTGATGGAGTCGGACGTCTGCAAGCACTGCACGCACGCGGCGTGTCTCGATGTCTGCCCGACCGGCTCGCTCTTCCGCACCGAGTACGGCACGGTCGTCGTGCAGCAGGACATCTGCAACGGCTGCGGTTACTGCGTGCCGGCTTGCCCGTTCGGCGTGCTCGACAAGCGGCACATGGCCTCGAGCGAGAACATGGGGCACAAGCCCGACCTACCCGCATTCCTCGGCAAGAAAGAGGACGGGCGCGTCTGGAAGTGCACGCTCTGCTACGACCGCCTGAAAGGCGGGCACGAGCCGGCGTGCTCGCACGCCTGCCCGACGAAGTCGATCCAGTTCGGCCCGCTCGACGAGCTTCGCGAACGGGCGGACAAGAGGCTCGAGAAGCTGCAGCACGAAGGCTGGAACGGCGCGCAGCTCTACCTGCGCGACCCGGACGACGGGATCGGCGGCGCGGGCGCGTTCTTCCTGCTGCTCGACGACCCCGAGGTGTACGGCTTCCCGCCGGACCCGCTCGTCGCGACCGCGAAGCTGCCGGAGATGTGGATGAACATGGGGACGGCCGCCGCTGTGCTCGCCGTCGGCATCGTCGGCTCGTTCCTCTTCGGACGCGAATGACCGACTCCTACTACGGACAGCCCGTCATCAAGGAGCCCACGTGGACGTGGGAGATCCCCTGTTACTTCTTCACGGGCGGTCTGTCCGGCGCGTCATCGGTTCTCTCGACGTCGGCGAAGCTCTTCGGGAACGAGAAGCTCTCCCGCACGGCGCTCTACATCGGCGCGGTCGGGGACGCGATCTCGCCGCTGCTGCTCATCTCCGACCTCGGCCGGCCCGAGCGGTTCCACCACATGCTGCGCGTGTTCAAGGTGACGTCGCCGATGAACGTCGGCTCGTGGATCCTGCTCGTCAACGGCGGCGCGTCGAACACCGCCGCAGTCCTCGAGCTCCTCGGCGTCCTCAAGCCGATCAAGCTGCTCGCGGAGCTCGTTGCGACGCTGTTCGGGCCGCCGCTCGCGACGTACACCGGCGTGCTCGTCGCCGACACCGCTGTCCCGGTGTGGCACAACGCGCGGCAGGAGCTGCCGTGGATCTTCGGTGCGAGCGCAGCGGCGTCGGCCGGCGCGGCTGCGTCGATGTTCGTCGCTCCCGGCGAGGCAGGCCCGGCGCGGCGGCTCGCGGTTGCGGGTGTCGTCGCCGAGGGCGCGTTGATGCAGACGATGGCGCTGCGCCTCGGCGAGGTCGGCGAGGTCTACCGCCGGGGCGCGGCCGGAACGTTCTCGACGGCGGCGAAGCTGCTTGCCGGCAGCGGCGCTGCGCTGCTCGCGACCCGCGGTCGCAAGTCGCGCGGGGCGGCTGTGCTCGGCGGCGCCCTCGTGTGCGCGGGCGAGCTCTGCCTGCGCTGGGCGGTGTACAAGGCGGGCTTCCAGTCGGCGCGCGACCCGAAGTACACGGTCACGCCGCAACGTGAGCGCGCGAATCGCGAAGGGTCGAAGGCGACGATCAAGGCGACGTGAAGGGCGACGAACGGGCGCACGTCGTCCTGACGCCGATCGCGACGCCGCTGCCACTGACCTTCCTCGGCCTCGTCGTCGCGACGACGATCCTCTCCGGCCTCGAGCTGCACTGGGTTCCCGCCGCCGACGCCCGACTGACCGGCTGGACCCTCCTGGCTGTGCCGCTCCCGTTGCAGTTGACGGCCTCGATCTTCGGCTTCCACAGCCGCAGTGCGACCGCCGCCACCGGCTCGAGCGTCCTCGCTGCCGCCTGGCTCGGCATCGCACTCGCGCTGATCAACGCTCCGGCCGGCTCGTTCACACCGTCGCGGCCCGTCGGCATGCTCGCGTTCGCCGTCGCCGCCGGCCTCGTCGTTCCCGCCGCCGCCGATGCGCGGAGCGGATCGCCGTTGCCGACGGCCGCGCTCGGGCTCGCATCGGTCCGGTTCGTGCTGACGGGGATCACGGCGTTGACCGAGGCGTCCGGATTGAAGACCGCGACCGGGATCGTCGGGCTCGCCGTCGCCGCGGTGGCGCTCTATGCGGCGCTCGCACTCGAGTTGGAGGACACCTCGATCGAGGACACGCTGCTGCCGACCTTCAAATGGGGCGAGTCGGCGCAGGCGCTGCAAGCCCCGCTCGACGCGCAGGTCGAGGAGCTCGAGCACGAGGCCGGCGTGCGCAGGAATCTCTGAGCCGTCGTTTGGGGCGGCGGCGCCGCGAGCATATAGATCGTGTCACGATCCAATAGGAGGAATCCATGTCCTCTTCGGCGCTGCGCGAGCGTTTTGCTCCCGCCGCGGCCCCGCCTGCCCGCATCGACCTGCAGCCGGTCGCCGACCCCACCGTTCTCGGCTCGTTCGCGCTGGCGAGCGGGCTGATCGTCTTCGGCCTCTGGTTCGCCGGCGCGTTCGGCGCCGCCGGCGCGCCGAAGACCTTCTTCCCATTCGTGCTCCTGTTCTCGGGCGTCGGCCAGCTGTCGGCCGCCCTCTGGGCGTACCGCGCCCGCGACGCGGTCGCCGCGTCGCTCCACGGCTCGTGGGCCGCGTTCTGGCTCGGCTGGGGGGTGCTCTGGATCCTGGCCGTGGCGGGGACCGTCGCCGTGCCGCCTCCCGGCGACGCGTTCCCGTCACTCGGCATGTGGCTGATGTACATGGCGGTGATCACCTGGACGACCGCTGCGGCGGCGCTCGCCCAGGGGATCGGGCCCTTCTTCGCGCAGGGGATCCTCGGCGCCGGCGCGTTGATCGCCGCGATCGCGCTCGACTCCGGCACGCTCTACCTGCGGCACGCGGCAGGGTGGGTCTTCGTGGCCGCCGCAGCCGTGCTCTTCTACTCCGGCGCGGCGACGATGCTCGACAACGCCGCCGGCAAGCATCTCCTGCCGGTGCTCCGCTGGGGCGAGGAGCAGCCGGAGCCGATCCAGGTCGAGTCGGGCGACCCCGGCGTGAAGGTAGGTCAGTAGCGATGGCGGCGACGACGTACGCACCGGAGCCTCGCATCCGCCTGCAGCCGATCGCGCCGCCGGCGTCGCTCGGGCTCTGGGGCTTCTTCGCATCGACGATGGTCGTGTCGACCTGGATCCTGCACTGGTGGGGCGACACCCGGTCGCCGACGACGTTCTTCGAGATCTGCGCGACCTTCGGCGGCCTCGTCCAGTTCGCGGCCGGGCTCTGGTCGTTCCGCGCGCGCGACTACGTCGCCTCCGCGCTGCTGACGATGTGGGGTACCTACTGGATGTCGTGGGGCGTCCTGCAGGCGCTCGGCGCAGCGAACGTGCTGACGATCCCCCCGCTCGATCGGCCGCAGCAGGCGTTCGCGGTCTGGTTCATCCCGCTCGGCCTCTTCACATGCTGGGGTGCGCTTGCGGCATTGCGCGAGAACGTGCCGCTCGTCTTGTTGCTCGGCTGCGTCGGCTCGGGGTGCGGGTTCGTCTGCGCCGGGTTCTGGACCGGCAACGTGTCGCTGACCGACGTCGGCGCCTGGCTCTTCATCTTCGGCGCCGGCTGGGCGTGGTACGTCGGCGCGATGATCATGCTCGAGAGCGCCTGGGGGCGGGTCATCCTGCCGCTCGGCGTCCTACCGTGGATGAAGCTGCCGCTCGCCGCGAACCGGCCGGGCACCGTGTTGTCGCACCCCGTCGGCTACGAGCTCGGCCAACCCGGGGTTCGGCGGTGATCACCAGAGCTCGAGCCCGAGCGCGACGCCGAGCCCGACGAGAGGCAGCGACAGGCCCCAGAGCTGCCAGTGCATCGTCGTCCAGGCGCCGGCGACGGCGCCGCCGACGAAGCCGAGCCACAGCGAGCCGTAGAGGAGCGACATCACCGCCGAGCGGCGCCGGTCGTCGAGCCCGAGCGTGTCGCGCAGGTAGCTCGGCTCGTTACGCGACGGTCGGGCGACGAAATGTGCGACGCCCTGCGCGAGGCGGGTCAGCATCCCCGACAGGTACGTGGTTCGGATCGTCTGCTTTCCCCACTTCGCGACGGTCGCCGTCTGCACGCCCATCGCGCAGACGGCGAGCGTCTCGCGCGCGTAGAAGCCGGGCGGGCGCCAGCCCATCAGCGCCGCGATGAGCGCCGCTTCGACGGCGAGGGCGACGGCGGCGGGCGCGCGCATGCCGCGCCTCGTCGCCAGCTCGATCGCCAGTGTCGCAGCGGCGATCGACAGCGTCCATTCGAGCACGGCGAGCGCGATCGGCGCCGCGGCCGCGAACGATGCCCGCCCGAGCCCCTGACCGACCTTGTCGGTGTCGCCCGTGATGTGGGCGACGAAGAGACCGTGCAGCAGGAGGTAGCCGACGGCGTCGACGAACCCCGCCACGCCTGCGAGCAGGACCGCGAGCGCTGCCTGACGCGGGCGTCCGCTCACCCGCCGCGGCGGCGCAGCGCGAGGCCGCCGCCGGCGACGAGCCCCACTCCAACCGCGGCTACCGCCGCAATGCGCCCTGCGTGACTGCTGTGACGCCCGTTCATCGCCGGGGTTTCCGGCTCCGGCAATGCGTGCGCCAGGAGCTCCGCGAGGTGCAACGCTTTCCGGTCCGCGCCGTGCTCGATCTGCGACCGACAGCTGAAACCGTCCGCGACGACGATCGCGTTCGGGTCGTCGCGCACGGCCGGGAGGAGCACGTCCTCGGCGCACCGCATCGAGATCTCGTACTTCTCCCCCCGCTCGTAGCCGTACGAGCCGGCGAGGCCGCAACAGCCGGAGGAGAGCACGTCGACGTCGAGCCCCGTACGCTCGAGCAGCTCACGCTCGGGATCGAACTCGAGCACAGACTTGTGGTGGCAGTGCGCCTGCACGATCGCGCGGCCTTCGATGTGCGGCGGGAGCCATCCTTGCTTGCACAGCCACTCCGACAGCGTGAACGTCTGCTTCGAGAGCCGCTGCGCGTCGACGTCGTCCGGGAAGAGGTTGAGGAGCTCGTCCCGGAACACCGCGACGCAGCTCGGCTCGAGCCCGACGACGGGGACGCCTGCGCGGATCTGCTCGCGCAGCGCCGTCAGGATCTGCCGCAGTTGCGCTCGCGCGAGCCGGAGCATGCCGAAGTCGTAGAGCGGCCGGCCGCAGCAGAGCCAGCGGTCGGGCAACTCGACGCGCGCCCCGGCGGCCTCGAGCACCCGCGTCGCCGCGATCGCGGTCTCCGGATGGAAGTAGTTGTTGAACGTGTCCGGCCACAGCAGGACGCGCGGCCCGTCGCTCCTGGGAGCGTCGCCGCGGTCGCGCCACCAGTCCCGGAACGTACGCTCGGCGAATTGCGGTAGCTCGCGTTCCGGCGCGATGCCGACGAGCGGCTTGCCGAGCGCCGCCAGCCGGTTCGCGAGGTGCGGCATCTTCGACGCGAGGCGCGCTTCCCACTGGATCAGTCCGAGTGCGTAGTGCCGCAGCGGCCGGAGCTTGCCCTCGTAGTAGTGCGCGAAGAACTCGGCCTTGTACGTCGCCATGTCGACGCGGACCGGACAGTCGTGCTTGCAGCCTTTGCACGCGAGGCAGAGGTCGAGCGCCTCGTGCACCTCGTCGCTCCGCCAGCCGTCGGCGATCTCCTCGCCGCGCAGCATCTCGAACAGGAGCCGCGCGCGGCCGCGTGTCGAGTGCTTCTCCTCGCGCGTCGCGCGGAAGCTCGGGCACATGACGCCTTCCGACGGATCGACAGCACGACACGCGCCGACGCCGAAGCACCGTTCGGCCGACTCGTTGAAGACGCCCTTGTCGTCGGGGAAGCGGAAGAACGTCGTCACACGGCGCGGCTCGTAGTCCGGCCCCGTCCGCAGGAACTCGTCGGTCCGGTACGGATCGGAGACCTTGCCGGGATTCATCTTTCCGGCCGGGTCCCAGATCGCCTTGAACTCGCGGAACGCCTGCACGAGCTCGTCGCCGAACATCTTCGGCAGGAACTCGGCGCGCGCGTGCCCGTCACCGTGCTCGCCGGACAGCGAGCCTCCGTACGACGCGACGAGGTCGGCGAGCGACGAGCCGAACTCGCGGTACCGCCGCACGCCCTCGCGCGTCGAGAAGTCGAAGTCGAGCCGGGTGTGGATGCAGCCGTGGCCGACGTGGCCGAAGTACGCGGAGACGCGCAGGTCGTGGTCGGTCACGAGCTTTTCGAAGTCGCGCAGGTAGTCGCCGATCCGCTCCGGTGCGACGGCCGTGTCCTCCCAGGACGGCCACCCCGGATGCTTGCCGGGGATCTTCGAATGACCGACGCCGCCCTCGCGGATCTCCCAGATCTGCTCGACCTCGCGTTCGTCCTCGAAGAGCTTCATGTCGATCTGGCCGCCCTTCTTGAACGCCTTCATCATCCGCTCGGCCTGCGCGTCGGCCTCTTCTTTCGAGGCGGCGCCGAACTCGCAGAGCAGCCACGCGTCGCCCTCGGGCAGAAGCTCGGTGTTGCGTGAGAACCCCTTCTCGCGCTCGTTGTCGACGAGCCGCTGGTCGAACGTCTCGAGCCCGATCGGCCCGAACTCCATCACCGCGGGCACGTGGTCGGCGGCGTCCCACGGCTCCGGGTAGCCGAGCAGCACGAGCGAACGGTGCTGCGGGCTCGGGACGAGCGTGCACTCGGCGCGCAGCGTCAACGCGCACGTCGATTCGGTGCCGACGAGCGCAGCTGCGACGTCGAAGCCGTTCTCCGGCAGGAGCCGCTCGAGGTTGTAGCCGGAGATCCGCCGGGGAATCGTCGGAAAGCGCTCGCGGATCGCGTCCGCGTAGCGGTCCCTGAGGTCGATCAGGCGGCGCGTCAGCTCGTCGGCGCCCGGGCCTTCGATCGCGCGCTCGCCCCGCGAGACGCGCAGTCGGCGTCCGTCGTAGAGGAGCACGTCCAGCGCCTCGATGTTGTCGGCGGTGACTCCCGCCATGATCGAGTGCACGCCGCACGAGTTGTTGCCGATCATCCCGCCGAGCGTGCAGCGGCTGTGCGTCGCCGGGTCGGGGCCGTAGGTCAGGTTCCGCTTCTCGGCCGCGTCTCGCAGCTGGTCGCAGATGACGCCCGGTTCGACGAGCGCCCAGCGCCGGTCGTAGTCGAGCTCCTGGATCTCGTGCAGGTACTTCGTGAAGTCGATGAGGACGGCGTCGTTCACCGATTGCCCCGCGAGCCCGGTGCCGCAGCCCCGGCCGAACAGCGGGGCGTCGTGCTTTCGGCACAGGTCGACCGTCGCGACGACGTCGTCGAGGGTGCGCGGGACGACGACGCCGATCGGCACCTGCCGGTAGACCGAGGCGTCATTCGCGTAGAGCGCTCGGGTACCGGCGCCGAAGCGGACCTCGGCGCCGGTCTCGCGGCTCAGGTCGCGCGCAAGCGCGCGCGCATCAGTCGTCGTCGCCGCCGCCACGAAACGGGCTCGTGACCTTTTCCGCAAGGCGGGCGGGCATGCCGTACGGACTGGCGCTGAACGTCGACTCGTCGATCATGTCGCGCCCGATCGTCAGCGCGATGCGCTTGCGGTGCTCCTCGCCGCGCGCGAGCGCTTCGGCGAGCAACTTCGTCTGCTCGGGCGTGACCGCCGGCGGATGCGGAGGCTCATGCGGATCGGTCACGCATTCGATCAGCACCGGCCCGTCCCACTCGAGCGCGTCCTGGAGCTTCGAATGGCAGTCCTCCGGATGGTCGATCGACACCGCCCGCAGGCCGCACCCTTCCGCGATCTTCACGAAGTCGACGTCCTTGAAGTCGACGCCGTACTCCGGGTTGCCGAGGAAGATCTGCTGCTCCCACTTGATCAGCCCGAGCGTGTTGTTCTTGATCACGACGACCTTGACCGGCAGGTTCTCCTGCGCAAGCGTCGCGAGCTCGCCGAGCATCATGGCCGCCGAGCCGTCGCCGGTGAACGCGACGACCTGCCGATCGGGGAATGCAGCCTGCGCCCCGATCGAGTACGGCAGCGCGGCCATCATCGAGCACATCGTCCCGCTGAAGCTGAAGCGCTGGCGTTCGCGCAGCTTCAGACGTGCCTGCCAGGTCGTGACCGTGCCGGAGTCGCCGCAGAGGATCGCGTCGTCCCGCAGGAGCTGGGCGAGGTTCCACGTCACGACTTGCGGCTTCATCGGCACGTCCTCGCGCGTCCCACGCTCCTCCTCGAGCTCCCACCAAGCCTTGATCGACCGCTGGATCTGCTCGATCCACGAGCGGTCGTCGTTCCGGTCGACGAGCGCGACGAGCTCCTTCAGCGTTTCCTTCGCATCCCCCACGAGCCCGACGTCGGCCGGATGACGCAGGCCGACGCGCTCCGGCTTGTCGTCGATCTGCACGCAGACGCACTGCCCCGGCTGCGGCAGGAACTCGATGTACGGGAAGGAGCTGCCGACGATGACGAGCGCGTCGCACTCCGCGAACGCCTCGTACGACGGCCGCGTCCCGACGACGCCCGTGCCGCCCGCGACGTACGGATGGTCGTCGGGAACGCAATCCTTCCCGAGGAGCGCCTTGACGATCGGTGCGCCGAGCTTCTCCGCCAGTGCGACGACCTCGTCGCCGGCGCCGCGTGCCCCGGCGCCGGCGAGAATTGCGGGCTTCGAGCGCCCGCGCAGCACTTCGGCCGCCCGCTCGAGATGAGAGCGAGGAGGCAGCGGCCTCGGTGGCAGCGTCAACACAGACGTGTGGCCTTCGACGTTTCGCTTGAAGCGGGCGTCGTCGCCGATCTCCTGCACCTGGAAGTCGATCGGGATCGCGATGTGCGCGGCGGTGCGGTTGGCGAGCGCGGTCCTGCACGCGAGGTCGACCACGTTCAACGTGTGGGCCGCGCCCATGATGCGCTGGCTGTAACCGCAGACGTGCTCGAAGAGCGCGTCGTGGTTGATGTCCTGCAGGTAGTGGGTCCCGATCAGGTCGTGGTACGTCATTCCCGTGATCGCGAGCACCGGCGCCTGGTCGACCGCCGCGTCGTACAGGCCGTTCAGCAGGTGAATCGCACCGGGCGCCGCTGTTGACATGCACACCCCCAGGCGCCCGGTGAACTTCGCGTACCCGACGGCGGCGAGCGCCGCGGTCTCCTCGTGCCGCGTGTGCACGAAGCGCACGCGCTCTCGATGCGTACGGAGCGCCTCCATGAATCCGTTGATCCCGTCGCCGGGCAACCCGAAGATGGTGTCGACGCCCCAGTCGATCAGCCGCTCGAGCAACAGGTCCGAGACGGTCTGGCCCATGTCAGCCCTCCGCGCTGGTAGATCGCAGTGCGATCTGATCTACCCGCCGGTCTCCGACGTAATCCTCGCCGTTTCGTGAGGTATGCGACCGCGCCGGGAAACGACGCGCCACAGCGCTCCGGCGAGACAGATGCAGGCGGCGCCGCCGACGGCCGTCGCGAGCGCGGTCACGAATGCGACGAGCCCCGGGCTCACCGCTCTTCCTGCTGCTCGCGCAGCCAGGACCTCAAGCGATCGATTTCGTCTTCGAAGACGGCGATGTCCTGCTCGAGTGCGCGGTTGCGCTGCCGGATCGTGCGCAGCCGCTCGCCGAAGCGGTCGAGGTGCTCCTCGAGCTCGCGCACCCGAACGGCTACATGCTCGACGATGTTCGCGTCGCTCATCGCTGCCTCCGCCCCGCACCGAAACACTGATCGTGGGCGAGGACGGCGGCAGGGGCGGGTGCGGGACGTCGCGCTGGGCCGTCGGAAGCCTCGCGAGGCAGAGGTGCCCGCGACGCGGCTCCGCAAAACGGCGGCCCGATGCAAGAAGTCCCATCAATGCACCGGTTGTGCGGAGCCCGTGCGCGACTACGGCGTGACCTTGCCGGTCTCCGGATCCTTGTCGGTGTAGGCGTCGCCACCGGGCGGCGCACCCGCCTCTTCGTTCGGTTCGTGCGGGTCGCCTTCGACCCGCGACGGCTGGACGTGCAGCAGCTCTTCGACCACCTCGTCGAGTCTCTCGTACTTCTTGTCCTCCGAGAGCGTGCGCAGGCCGTCGAGCAGGCGCGGCTCTGCGCGCTGCTGCACTGCGTACTCGAGCAGCTGCGGCTTCTCGGCCGGCAGGGTCACGCCGACGAGGGTCGCCTTCAGCTCCGCTGCGTCCGCAGGGTCCACACACCCTTGGTTTCCCGGATGGAAACGCGGAAACGCCGGATGCCATGCCAGAGCTCGGATTCGCCCTTTCTTCCGAGGATCACGGCCCGACGGCCCTCGTGGAGCAGGCCGCGCTCGCCGAACAGGCGGGCTTCACCTTCGCTCTCATCTCCGACCACTACCACCCGTGGATCAGGAAACAGGGCCACTCGCCGTTCGTGTGGGCGACGCTCGGCGGGATCGCTCGTGCGACCTCGACCCTGCGCATCGGCACGGGCGTCACGTGCCCGCTCGTCCGCCAGCATCCCGGTCTCGTGGCACAGGCAGCGGCCACCGTCGCGTGCATGACCGAGGGTCGATTCTTCCTCGGCGTCGGCACCGGCGAGCAGTTGAACGAGCACGTCTTCGGCGACCGCTGGCCCGCGCCCGACGAGCGGCTCGACATGCTCGAGGAAGCGGTCGAGCTGATGCGCCTGCTGTGGAAGGGAAAGGACACGACGCATCGCGGCGCGCACTACACCGTCGACCGCGCACAGATCTTCGACGTTCCCGACAGCGGTATCGACGTGTACGTCGCCGCAGCCCAGACGAAGGCGGCGGAGCTCGCCGGCCGGATCGGCGACGGCCTGATCTCGACCTCGCCGGATGAAGACGTCGTCAAGACGTTCGGCCAGGACAAGCCGAAGCTCGGGATGATGCACGTCGCGTACGACACGGACCCGGATGCCGCACTGAAGCGCGCGCACGAGCTCTGGCCGAACACGGCCCTGCAGGGCTCGCTGGGACAGGAACTACCGACGCCGCAGGACTTCGAGGATGCGGCGCCGATGGTGTCGCCGGAGGACGTCGCCGAGAGCACGCCGCATGGCCCCGATCCCGACCCGTATCTCGAGCAGATCCGCAAGTTCGAGCAGGCCGGCTTCACGCACGTCTACATCCACCAGATCGGCGACAACCAGAAGGAGTTCTGCGAGTGGGCGGCACGGAATCTGCTGACGAGCTGATCCCCGAGCCGGAGACGATCTACGAGCGCACGAAGGAAGAGGGCGCCCGCCGGCTCAGACGTCCCTTTGTCGAAGAGGTCTCGACCGCGCTCGCCGCAGGCTTCGACATCGTCGCGGGCGTCGTCGTGCTCGGACTGCTCACGTCACAGCTCGAGCACCGGTTCGGCACGCACGCGGCTCATGTCGTCGGCTCGCTCGGCTTCGGGATCGGCTTCGTCTTCCTGATCCTCGGGCGGGGGGAGCTGTTCACCGAGAACTTCCTCGTTCCGATCGCCGGGCTCGACGACCGAGACGGCGACAGTTCGTGGGCCAATCTCCTGAAACTGTGGATCACGTCGCCGATCTTCAACGTGCTCGGCGGCCTCGTGATCATCCTCATCTTGACGACGCACAGCGTCCTGCCGTACGGCACGGGCAAGGCACTCGTGGACACGGCGCAGACGATCCACGCGAACGGCGTGCTCGCGCTGTTCATGAGCGCCGTCTTCGCCGGCGCGCTGATCACCGCGATGACGTGGTTCGTCGAGGGACAGGCGACGATGATGCCGCGTGTCGTCGCCGGGTGGCTCGCCGGCTTCGTTCTGGCGCTCGGCAACTTCAACCACGTGATCGTGATCACGCTCGAGCTCATCGTCGGCTACCGGTTCGGCGCACACTTCAACTGGGCGTTCATCGCCGGCAACTTCGGCATCGCGGCGGCCGGCAACCTCGTGGGCGGCATCGGGCTCGTGACGCTCAACCGACTGACTCAGGGAAAGGCGGGTAGCAGCTAGATTCGGGACGTGGACACGCTGCGCGTCGGAGATCAGTCGTACTCGATCTACCGGCTCGATTCGCTGCAGTCCAAGTGGGATGTCGCGCGGCTGCCGTACACGCTGCGGATCCTGCTCGAGAACGTCCTCCGCAACGGCTCCGAGGCCGAGGTTGAGGCCGTCGCGGGGTGGGTCGCGGCCGACGAGCCGTCCCACGAGATCTCGTTCACGCCGGCGCGCGTCCTCCTACAGGACTTCACCGGCGTCCCCTGCGTCGTCGATCTCGCGGCGATGCGCGACGCCATGCGCGACCACGGCGGCGATCCCTCGAAGATCAATCCGCTGATCCCGGTCGAGCTCGTGATCGACCACTCGGTGCAGGTGGACGAGTTCGCGACCCGGCTCGCGATCTCGCGCAACGTCGAGCTCGAGTTCGAGCGGAACAAAGAGCGGTACGCCTTCCTGCGCTGGGGCCAGAGCGCGTTCGACAACTTCAAGGCGGTGCCGCCGAACACCGGGATCTGCCACCAGGTCAACCTCGAGTTCCTGTCACGCGTCGTCGAGTCGCGCGACGGCGTCGCATTCCCCGACACGCTCGTCGGCACCGACTCGCACACGACGATGGTCAACGGTCTCGGCGTGCTCGGCTGGGGCGTCGGCGGCATCGAGGCGGAGGCCGCGATGCTCGGCGAGTCGCTGTCGATGCTCGTGCCGCAGGTCGTCGGCTTCAAGCTGAGCGGCGCGCTGCCGGACGGCGCGACGGCGACCGATCTCGTGCTGACGGTGACCGAGATCC
>Ga0157370_10005375_pt1 | contig 14378 bp, 19 predicted proteins | sample C35metaG_FD_113463 | JGI IMG/M metagenome (GOLD analysis project Ga0157370, IMG submission 113463) | Corn rhizosphere microbial communities from Kellogg Biological Station, Michigan, USA - C3-5 metaG | ecosystem: Host-associated > Plants > Roots > Rhizosphere > Soil | place: USA: Michigan...
AGCTGGTCGTCGACGTGGAGACGCCCCGCAGTGTCGAGCAGCACCACGTCATAGCCCTGCAGCTTGGCCGAACTGAGCGCTCGCTTGGCGATGTCGACGGGTTGCTGGCCCGCGACGATCGGCAGCGTGTCGACATTCGCCTGTCGGCCGAGCACCGCCAGCTGTTCCTGTGCCGCGGGCCTGGCAACGTCGAGGGATGCCATCAGCACCTTCTTGCGCTCGCGTTCTGACAGTCGCATGGCCAGCTTGGCGGTCGTGGTCGTCTTGCCCGAGCCCTGAAGCCCGACCATCATGATCACGGCCGGCGGGGTGACGTTGAGGTTCAGCTCCGCAGTGTCTGACCCCAGCGTCTCGACCAGCTGATCATGGACGATCTTGACGACCATCTGCCCTGGCGTGACCGAGCGGAGGACCTCCTGGCCGACCGCTTTTTCGGTGGCCTGCTCGACGAAGTCCCGCGCGACCGGGAGGGCAACGTCGGCCTCGAGCAATGCGACGCGCACCTCGCGCATCGCCGAGCGGACGTCGGCATCCGTCAGGGCGCCACGGCCCCGAAGGCGGTCAAAAACGCTGCCGAGCCGATCGCTCAACGTGTCAAACATTCAAATCTCCTCAACGATGCCGAGCCGCCCATATGGGGAGCCTCAACGCAATTTGAGCCGGCGAACGAAACCTCGTCGGCCGGCTTGCACCCTTGGGCGCTCGATATCGATGTATGTCCCTTAAGACGCGGCGGCGCTTAGCCGCTGACGCATGAAAGTTCAACTCAGGCGCGGCTTGCCCTTGGGCTTGCGCGGGCGCCCTCCACCGCCGGGACCGCCGCGCGGCTTGTCCGGGCCGTTCCCCCGCGGCGGTCGTCCACCTCGCCGATGTCCCTCCACAGCTCCACGCGGTGGGCCGCGCCGGTCGCGCTCGGGAACCCGGTCGAGCGGACGCGACTGCTGCATCTGCTGCCTCGGTCCGACCGCATAGCCTTCCTTCAAGAGCTGGGTAAATGCGGATCGAGTCGTCTCCGCGATCTGATCCTGAAGCTCCTTCGGCAGGTCGGCGAATGTCACGTTCGCATGAATCGCCTGGACGTCACGAAGAAGCTGGTTGGGCAGCCCACCCGAACCGCGCTTCAGCGCCGCGATGCCCTCGAGCACGGCGCCGAAGATGATCGATTGCATGACGTCACTCGCCGCTCTCGCCATTGATTAGTTTCCCCTCGCTTGTGGACTTGCGCCGAGCCGCTCCCTAAGTGCCCGCGACGATGAGCTTCCCCAGCCCCGCCACTGAGCTAGCCGTCCTCTACGAGCACCCGCAGTGGTTTCAACCCCTGTTCGCGGCTCTCGATCGCCGTGGCGTGCGCTACCTGCCGATCCAGCTTTCCGATCACAGCTTCGATCCAGCCAGCCGTGAGGCGCCTGCGCCGGTGATCCTCAGCCGCCTCGCCCAGTCAAGCTTCCTTCGCCAGACAGAGCATCCGATCTTTTACGCCGCGGCGCTGCTCGATCATTGGGAGCAGTGCGGGGCAACGGTGCTCAACGGCCGCAAGACACTCGGAATAGATTCGTCGAAGGCGCGCCAGCTTTCGCTGATCGCATCGCTCGGCCTTGCCATTCCGCAAACGCGCATCGTCCACCGCAGCGCCGACTTGCTTCCAGCCACGCAGGGCATGAGCTTCCCGTTACTGGTGAAGGCGAATATCGGCGGCTCGGGCGCCGGGATCGCTTGTTATTTTGCGGCGGAGGAACTGCGCGCCTCGGTCGAGGATGGCACCGTTCCGCAATCGGTCGACCAGGTGCTGCTGGTGCAGGATTATGTTCCGCCCCGTAGCGGCACGATCATCCGGATCGAAACCCTGCGCGGGAATTTTCTCTACGCCATCGAAGTTGAGAGTAGCGGTGAAAACTTCGACCTCTGCCCCGCCGACGCCTGTCTCGCGCGTCCTGGCCGCTCTGCGATCCGGATGACGGCTGTTGACCCGCCATCAGAGATCGTCCGCGCGGCCGAGCAGATCGCGCATTCCGCAAATCTCTTTGTCGGCGGAATCGAGGTCATCATCGACGACCGCGACGGCACTCCGCGCTTCTACGACATCAACGCCATGTCCAATTTCGTCGCGAATCCGTTGAACGTCCTTGGCTGGGACCCGCACGACCGGCTCATCGACGCTCTCGAACCCATGTTCCACGGAAAGGCCGCGGCATGAGATTTGGATATTGGATGCCGGTGTTCGGCGGGTGGCTGCGCAACATCCCGGATGAGGGAATGGAGGCGAGCTGGCATTATGCGAAGCGGCTCACACAGCGCAGCGAGGCGACCGGCTGGGACCTGACCCTGATCGCAGAGTTGAACCTAAACGACATCAAAGGGGTGGACCAGCCAGCACTCGATGCCTGGTCCACGGCCGCGGCGCTTGCAGCGGTGACGTCGAAGATCGAGCTGATGGTCGCCGTTCGCCCGAACTTCCACCAGCCCGCGCTGTTCGCCAAGGCTGCGGCGAACATCGACAATATCTCGGCTGGCAGGCTGGCACTCAATGTCGTCTCGTCCTGGTGGGCGGACGAAGCGACGCAATATGGCCTCCAATTCGACCAGCACGACGACCGCTATGCCCGTACCACCGAGTGGCTGCAGGTGGTCCAGGGGCTATGGGCCGAGAAGCAGTTCAACTTCGACGGCGCCCGATACAGGCTGACGAACGCAATCTGCGAGCCAAAGCCGGTGCACAAGCCTTGGCCGACCATTTATGCGGGCGGTGAAAGCGAAGCAGCGAAAACGATGATCGCGACTCTATGCGACGCTTACGTGATGCACGGCGATCCGGTCGACATGATCAAGCCGAAGATTGCCGACATGGAGGAACGCCGCGCTCGCGCCGGAAAAAGCCGGATGCAGTATGGCATGGCGGCCTTTGCCATCGTCCGAGACAGTGAGGCCGAGGCGAAGAAGGAGCTCGCGCGCATCACGCAGGTGCCCCCGAAGCCGCCGAAGGGCTTCGACAATTTCGAGCAGTGGCTCAGCGGGACCGAATTGGAACGCGAGATCAAGCTCCAGGAATATTCGGTTTCGAACAGGGGGTTGCGCGCGAACTTTGTCGGTACCCCTGAACAACTGCGCGAGAGGATCGAGGAATATGAGAGCGCCGGCCTCGACCTCCTCCTGCTCCAGATGAGTCCGCAGGCGGAGGAGATGGACCGCTTTGCCGCCCAGGTGATTGCACCCATACGAGCGGAAAAGGCGGAGCTGGTTCCGGCCAAGTGAAGCGGCATTTTCACAAGATGCATGGGCTCGGCAACGATTTCGTGATCATCGATGCGCGCGAGCAGCCGTTCGCGGTCACGCCGGCGCTCGCCAAGGCGATCGCCGACCGGCGTGCCGGCGTCGGATGCGATCAGCTGATCGTTCTCGAGCCGAGCAAGAGCGCCGACCTCAGGATGCGCATCTGGAACAGCGACGGCGGCGAGGTCGAAAGCTGCGGCAATGCCACCAGGTGCGTCGTGCAGCTGACCGGCGCGCGGCGCATCGAGAGCGACGGCGGCCTTCTGGAGGGCGAGAATCTAGGCGCGGAGGTCGAAGTCAGCATTGGCGAGCCCCGCTTCGGCTGGGACGAGATTCCCCTCGCCTATCCGATGGACACCGCTGCTCTGCCCATGGCCTGGGACGGGCTGGAGCATCCGTTCGCGGTGAACGTTGGCAACCCGCACCTCGTGTTCTTCGTAGAAGATGCGCGCGATGTGCCGCTGCAACAGCTCGGCCCGAGGATCGAAAACGACCCAGCCTTCCCCCGACGAATAAACATCAACGTGGGAACTTATGTAGGTAATCGATTGAAGTTACGGACGTTTGAGCGCGGCTCCGGCGAGACGCTGGCGTGCGGAACGGGCGCATGTGCGAGCGCGGTGGCCGCTATTGTAACGAAGCGCGCCAAATCGCCTGTCACGGTTGATATGAGCGGCGGAAGCCTGGTCGTCAGCTGGTCACCTCGGCGTCCGGTCCGAATGCGCGGCGGCGCCACTCATGTGTTCAGCGGCGAGCTCGATCTGGATGCGCTGCAATGAGCGTAGAAACCATCACCCTTGGATGCCGACTCAACTTCGCGGAGAGCGAAACAATCGCCCGGTCCTCGCCCAGCGACGAAGACTGGATCGTTGTGAATAGCTGCGCGGTGACCAACGAGGCCGTCCGCCAGACGCGCCAGGCGATCCGACACGCCCACCGTCGTCGTCCGGACGCGATGATTCTGGTGACCGGATGCGCGGCCGAGCTCGACCGGCACAGCTTCGAGAGCATGCCCGAGGTCAGCCGCGTCGTCGGAAATGCGGACAAGCTCAACAGCCTGGCAGCGAATGACGTCATGGCGCCAGCTGGATTCCAGGGACATGTGCGGAGCTTCGTTGCGGTCCAGACGGGCTGCGACCATCGCTGTACCTTCTGCTCGATCTGGCAGGCACGCGGCCCGAGTATCTCGCTTCCTTTCGAGGTCATCCGCGATGCCGTCGCTCGCGAGATCGACCGGGGGGCAAAGGAGATCGTGCTCACCGGCGTCGACATTACGGATTATGCCTGTCCTGAGCGAAGTCGAAGCGAGGGCGGCCTTGGCATGTTGTGCCAGCGGCTGCTCGTCGCCGAACCTCGACTGAAGCGTTTGCGGCTCTCGTCGCTCGACGGGGTCGAAATGGACGAGGCCCTCCTTGAGCTGATTGCGGGCGAGCCGAGGCTTCTGTCGCACTTTCATCTATCGCTGCAGGCGGGCGATGATCTGATCCTCAAGCGCATGAAGCGCCGCCATAGCAAAGCGGACGCAATTCGAATTGTCGAGCGGATCAAGGCAGCGCGCCCAGAGGCAACCATCGGCGCGGACCTCATTGCTGGATTTCCTACCGAAACTGAAGAAATGGCTTTCAATTCATTGACATTGCTGGACGATTGCGATGTCATTTCCGCTCACATCTTCCCTTTCTCTGCGCGGCCGAACACGCCCGCAGCGCGCATGCCGCAGCTGGCGCGCGAGGTCGTCAAGGCGCGGGCCGCACGGTTGCGCGAAGCGGCCGCCGAACGCCGATCGCGCTGGCTCGATGGTCTTGTCGGGTCAGTCCAGCCGGTGCTGATTGAGAACAACGGCAAGGGGCATGCCGACAATTTTGCGCCGGTGATCATCGCAAACTCGTCCCGGGGGGAGACAGGTCGCGCAAGGATAATCGCCCACATCGACGACGGTTTGACGGCGGTTTGGGCATGAGTTGGCTCGACCGCCTGCGCGGCGGCTTTCAGAAGACTGCGGATCGCGTCGCCAACAATCTTACGGGACTGGCCAGTCGGGCGGCGCTCGACACTGCTACCCTCGACGACATCGAGGAAGCGCTGATCGCCTCGGACCTTGGCCCCGAAGCCGCGCACCGGATCCGAGAGGCGATCGCCGAGCAGAAATTCGAACAGCTCGACGAGCGCGGGCTCCGTACGATTCTCGCCGACGAAATCGAAAAAATCTTAAGACCTGTTGCCAAGCCAATAGAAATTACAGGGTTTCCTCGGCCGCACGTAATTCTGGTGATCGGTGTCAACGGCTCCGGCAAGACGACGACGATCGGCAAGCTTGGTCATTGGCTCAAGGAGCAGGACTATGGCGTCCTGCTAGCGGCCGGCGACACTTTCCGGGCGGCGGCCATCGAGCAACTGCAGATCTGGGGCGAGAGGATTGGCGCGCCAGTAATTGCCGGCAAGGAAGGCGGTGATGCCGCCGGGATCGTCTTCGACGGGGTCAAGCAGGCGACCGCGACAGGGGAGGACGTGCTCATTGTCGACACCGCCGGCCGCCTCCAGAACAAGCAGCATTTGATGGACGAGCTCTCGAAAATCCGGCGCGTGCTCGGGCGCCTCAACCCCGAAGCGCCGCACAACGTCCTCCTCGTACTGGACGCGACGACGGGGCAGAATGCTCTTGCCCAGGTCGAGGTGTTCCGCGAGACCGCTGGCGTGACCGGCCTAATCATGACCAAACTCGACGGAACCGCGCGCGGCGGCATCCTGGTGGCCGCCGCGGAGAAGTTCGGCCTTCCCATCCACGCGATCGGCGTTGGCGAGAAAGCCGACGATCTGCGGCCGTTCGACCCGCGCGCCGTCGCCCGCGCCATTGCGGGATTGCCGCCGGAATGACCGCGATGCAGGAACCGCGGGGCGGCGCCAAGCTGCTGATCGATCTGGGTCCGTTGCTGGTTTTCTTCCTCGTCAATTTCCTTGCCCCGGTGCCCGCGGTGATGAAGATTTTCGTCGCGACTGGCGCCTTCATGATTGCGATGGTTGTCGCGATGATCTTCTCGGCGCTGCGCTACCAGCGCATCTCGCCTCTGCTCTGGTTCTCGGGAATCATGGTGGTCGTTCTGGGTGGGCTCACGATCTGGCTGCACGACGAGACCTTCATCAAGATGAAGCCGACACTCTATTACGTCCTGGTGTCCGGACTCTTGTTCTTCGGCCTCGCGACTGACCGTCCGCTGCTTCAGGGCGTGCTCGGTGGCACCTATCCCGGTCTCGACACGAACGGCTGGAAGAAGCTGACCCGAAACTGGGCGATCTTCTTCGCCTTCATGGCCGTGCTCAATGAGGCAGTGTGGCGGAACAGCTCGACGAGCTTCTGGATCGGCTTCAAGATCTGGGGCGCGCTCCCACTGACCTTCCTTTTCGCCGCTGCCAACATCCCGATGCTGCTGAAGCATGGGCTGATGAAAGAGGACGCCGTGCCGGCCGAGCCTGGACCCGTAGAATGAACGATCCAATCCTCTCGATTCTTGGCTTAAGAAAAACCTATGGTACCGGCGTCGACGCGCTGAAATCGGTCGACCTCGACATCCAGCGCGGCGAGATTTTCGCTCTCCTCGGGCCAAACGGTGCCGGCAAGACGACCTTGATCAACATCGTCTGCGGAATCGTGACTCCGAGCAGCGGCCAGGTTCTGGTCGACGGCAAGAACTGGCAGGCCGACTTCCGCTACGCGCGCGAGCGGATTGGGCTTGTTCCGCAGGAACTGACCACCGAGGCTTTCGAGACCGTCTGGAATACCGTGACCTTCTCGCGTGGGCTGTTCGGCAAGCCGCGCGAGCCAGCCTATATCGAAGACCTGCTGAAGCGCCTCTCGCTGTGGGACAAGCGCAAGTCCGAAATGAGATTCCTCTCGGGCGGAATGAAGCGGCGGGTGATGATCGCCAAGGCGCTTTCCCATGAGCCTGAGATCCTATTCCTCGACGAGCCCACGGCCGGCGTCGACGTCGAATTGCGACGTGACATGTGGGAGGTGGTGCGCAAGCTTCGCGCAAGCGGCACGACGATCATCCTGACGACCCACTACATAGAGGAAGCGGAGGAAATGGCCGACCGCGTCGGCGTGATCAGCCGTGGCGAATTGGTCGCGATCGACGAGAAGACCGCGCTGATGGCCAAGATGGGCCGCAAGACGCTCGACATCGTCCTTGCCGATCCACTTGGGAGCGTCCCCGACGGGCTCTCCGATTGGAACCTCGAGCTCAACGACGACGGGCACCTGCTCCGCTATCAGTTCGACAGCCATGCCGAACGCACCGGAATCGCTTCGCTGATGCGCCGCCTCACCGACCTCGGGATCGCTTACAAGGACCTTTCAACCCACCAGTCGAGCCTCGAGGAGATCTTCGTCGAACTGGTCCACGGAGGACGAGAGCCGGCATGAACGCGCATGGCATCGCCGCAATTTACCGCTTCGAGATGGCGCGCTGGAAGCGAACGCTGTGGCAAAGCCTGATCACGCCAGTGATTACCACGGCGCTCTATTTCGTTGTGTTTGGATCGGCGCTCGGGAGCCGGATGACGACCATGGACGGCGTCAGCTTCGGCGCCTTCATCGTTCCCGGCCTGACGCTCTTGTCGGTGTTTATGCAGTCGATCTTCAACGCCAGCTTCGGCATTTATTTTCCTAAGTTTACTGGCACGATTTATGAACTTCTCTCAGCGCCAATCTCAAGTTTAGAAGCGGTGTTCGCCTACGTCGGCGCTGCAGTAACCAAGAGCGTCATCCTGGCGCTGGTGACGATCGCCACCGCGACCATCTTCGTCCCCGTCCACATCGATCACCCGCTTGCGATGATCCTGTTCCTTGTTGGAATCAGCGCCGGCTTCTGCCTCTTCGGCTTCGCGATCGGCGTCTGGGCGCAGAATTTTGAGCAGCTTCAGATCATCCCGATGTTGATCATCACGCCGCTGACCTTCCTCGGCGGCGCCTTTTATTCTGTGAAGACGCTGCATGACCCGTTCCGAACGATCACCCTTTTCAACCCGATCGTGCACGTCATCAGCGGATTTCGCTGGAGCTTCTACTCGGTCGCGGACGTGCCTGTCTGGTCGAGCGTTCTTGTGACCATCGCCATCATCGCGGTCTGCCTGGCGGTGATCGCCTGGATGTTCCGGACCGGCTACCGACTCAAGCAGTAACCCTGCCGTCCGCCACAGTGACCGATTGTCCGGTCGAGAAGCTCTCCGATTTTCGCAGCATCTGAGTCCGGGCATCGCTATCGCTGAGCTGATGATCGAGGCCGTCGAAAGCCATCAGGTCCGCACAGGCCAGCAACGCGACGCCCAACTTCATTCAGCCCACCTCCCCGGCAGGCGCATAATGCACGCCCTTAAGCGAGTGCGAGATGGCGGGGCCTCCGGGGCGGGGGTGGCGCTTTGCTAAATTACGCTATGCGTGCTCGGCGACGGCGGCGCCCTGCTGGTTCGCTCGTTCGAAGCCCTGTCCGTCGAGATTCTGGGCGACAAAGTCCCAGTTGACGATGTTCGACAGCACGCTCGAGGCGTAGCGCGGCCGCTCGTTCTTATAATCGATGTAATAAGCGTGCTCCCACACATCGAGTGTGAACAGCGGCACCATGCCTTCGTGGACAATTGGCGTGTCAGCGTCGTGAAGAGAGGTCACCCGCAACGAACCGCGATCGAGAACGAGCCACGCCCAGCCGCTGGCAAAATGGTTGACCGCTTCCTCGTGGAGCTTGTCAATGAGTGCCTGTGGGTTGCCGAAGCCATCCTCGATGAGCTTCGCCAACTTGCCGTCGGGCTGTTGTCCGCCGGCCGGCGCGAGGCATTGCCAGAAGAAGCTGTGGTTCCACAGCTGTGCGCTGTTGTTGAACAACTTGCTGTTGCTGAGCTCGCGGGCCCTTCTGACCACCTGGAGGAGCGACGCTCCGCTGAGATTCTGATCCCCTTCGATCAGCTCGTTGGTCTTGTTGACATAGGCCTTGTGGTGCTTGCCCCAGTGATATTCGAGCGTTTCGGCGGACATGACCGGTGCGAGCGCATCCTTGGCGTAAGGCAGTTCGGGCAGTTGGAAGGGCATGTTCAGCAACTCCTGCATTGGCCGCGAAAGCGAATCCGCGGCGCATTGGCCCCCACTCGTATGATATCCGACTTGCGTGCCGCCACCAGAATTTCAACCCGAAAACGACCATGGAATGAACTTTTGCGCCGAAGCGCTGCTTCGGGACCGGCGATATTTGGGACTTTTCCCTTTTGGGGGCGCCAGTCATAACGGCAGCGAAACGCTGCCCGCCGCAGCGCTCTAAAGCGGGAGCCGAAAAATGGCCAAGCTGTTCTCTAATTTGACACTGGTGCTCTTCATCGGTTTTGCGCTTGCGCTGCTGCTGGCAGCCTTCCCCCAGGCGGGCTACCGGCCACCGACCGGCGACCTGCTGAACGGCGTACTGCAGTGGCTGCACGTCTTCTTCGGGATCACCTGGATCGGGCTGCTTTATTATTTCAACTTCGTGCAGACGCCGGTCATGCCGAGCATTCCCTCCGAGCTGAGGCCGGGCTTATCGAAATATATCGCACCAAAAGCCCTGTTCTACTTCCGCTGGGGCGCGGCGTTCACGGTGTTGACGGGGTTGCTGCTCGCCTGGTCCTATGGCGAGCTGGTCCAGGCGTTGATGCTCCAGTCTTCGGCGCGCCTGGTCGGCATCGGCATGTGGCTCGCGCTGATCATGGCCTTCAATGTCTGGGCGATCATCTGGCCGAACCAGAAGAAGGTGCTGGGCTTCGTTGCCGCCGATGATGCGGCGAAGGCGAAAGCCGCCGCGGCGGCGGGAATCGCCTCGCGCCTCAACACGTTGCTGTCGATCCCGATGTTGCTGTGCATGACCAACGCCCATTAGCGTTGATCATGCAATGACAATCGGTCGCGCTTACTGCCCGACGATCCGATAGCGACTCAGCTCGAGCTTCGGCTCACTCCAGTTCGGATCGAGCCTCCGCGCCGTTTGCAAGCTGCCATAGGCGTCCCGCAGCTGACCCTGCTGCTCATAGGCAAGGCCGCGTACGTAATAAGCAAGCGCGGGCTTGTGCGTCCTGAGCTTGAGGGCATGATCCGCAAGATCGAGCGCGGCAGCACTGTTGCCGGTATTCACGAAGGCAACGGCCTTGTCGAGCCAGGCCTCCGCCTGCTGGGGATCGAGTGCGATTGCATCATCGAAGTCGCGAACTGCCGACATCGAGTTTCCAGCAAAGAGGTAAAGGATGCCGCGGTTCACGAGCGTTCCGGCCCGGTCGAACATCGTCAGCGATTTGTCGTCCAGTGCCGACGTGCACTCCTGGATCGACATCTCGTCGTGCCTGCGCTCGGCGGCCGATACATAGCAGGTCTGCGCCGCGCTTCCGCCCAGCGTGATAGCCGGGACGTCGGCGGCAGCAGGAGTTGCAAGGATCGAGAGTGGGAGTGCAGCACCAATCAAGAGGGTCTTCATTGAAGCCTCCATTAGCTAGCCGACCGTTTATACCACTAAATCCATCATACCGGCAGAACGAATCGACGAATTGACGAACGTCATCCGGCGGCTTCCGCGTCGAGCAGCTTATGCCGTTTCAATGCATGACGAAGCTGGTCGTAACTCAAGCCCAGCGCTGCCGCAGTTGCGCGCTGGTTGAAGCGGTTGCGGCGAAGTCCGTCGTGTAGAAGCTGCCGCTCGTAGTCGGCGACGGCCGACCGGAAGTCTCCGCTGGCGAGCGCCGGCGGTGCAAGTGCCGGAGCGGATTCCTCGACCTCGTTGGCAGGGACAGGGGTCGAAATGGTGGAGGGCTTACCGCCGCCGCGAGGAGCCCAAGGAGAATGGAACGGATTAAAGTTGATCTGATCGATCGGGCGCTCAGGATCCTCGTGCCGATAAACCGCACGCTCGACGACGTTTCTGAGCTCGCGAACGTTGCCTGGCCAGGGATAGGCTTCGAGCTCGGCCAACGCGCGCGGCGTGAAGCCGGGCCAGTTGGGCCAGTCGAGCTCGACCCCCATCCGCCGACCGAAATGCTCGACCAACAGCGACACGTCACCCTGGCGAGCGCGAAGCGGCGGCAAGGTGATGACCTCGAACGACAATCGGTCGAGGAGGTCGGCGCGGAACTTGCCCTTGTCGACCTGGGCCGGAAGGTTCGCGTTGGTCGCAGCCACTATGCGCACGTCGACCGAGATCGGCTTGGAAGCGCCGATGCGGGTCACCTCGCCATATTCGACCGCGCGGAGCAGCCGGTCCTGAGCCGGCATCGACAGCGTTCCCAGCTCATCGAGGAACAAGGTCCCGCCGTCTGCCTCTTCGAAGCGTCCGTGACGGGTCTTGGCGGCGCCGGTGAAGCTGCCGGCCTCGTGTCCGAACAGCTCGGCCTCAATCAAATTCTCGGGCAGCGCGGCGCAGTTCATGATAATCAGCGGCCCCGCCCAACGGGACGACAGGTGGTGCAGACGCTCCGCGATCAATTCCTTGCCCGTACCCCGCTCGCCGATGACCAGGACGGGCCTGTTGAGCGGCGCGGCACGGCTCGCACGTTCGACGGCGTCGAGAAACGCAAGGCTCTGGCCGATGAATTGGTCCGTCCGCTCCATTGGTCTTTCGATCAAGAATCTGACCGACTGTTGGTGGCAAATCCCATCATTTGGCAAGGATTTTCACCGCGAGAGAACCCGCAAATTCGACGAATTGCGGGATAACAGGTATTTTCGCCAGAATGGCACGGCTCTTGTATGGTTTAGGGCAAGTTTAGGGCCCAAATTTTCGCATGCGGAGTAACTGAATGAGTATCTTTTCCCGAACCCGGGATATTTTCGCCGCGAACATCACCGAGATGCTCGACCGCTCGGAAGACCCGGCGAAGATGATCCGGATGGTCATCCTCGAAATGGAAGAGACTCTGGTTGAGGTTCGCGCTTCGGCGGCGCGCTGCATTGCCGACGGCAAGGAGATGCGCCGCGCTCAATCGCGCCTCGACGAGCTTCAGAAGAGCTGGACCGAGAAGGCGGAACTGGCGCTGAGCAAGGGCCGCGAGGACCTCGCTAAGGCCGCGCTAATCGAACGCCAGAAGGCCGCCGACATGAGCGAGGGCCTGCGCGACGAGATCAAGACGATCGACGACACGCTGAAAGGCTATGAGGGCGATATCGCCAAGCTACAGAGCAAGCTGCGCGAGGCCCGCGCGCGCCAAAACGCGATCGCCGCCCGGTTCGAAAGCGCAGTGACCCGCGCTCGCGCCCGCGAGCTTCTGAACGGCAACCGCACCGAGGACGCATTCAGCCGTTTCGAAGTGCTTGAACGGCGCGCGGACTTCGCCGAAGGGCGCGCCGACGCGCTCGGCATGGTGGGCCCGAAGAGCCTCGAGGAAGAGATTGCGGAGCTCAAAGCCGCCGAATCCGTGGACAGGGAGCTTGAGGCCATGAAGGCCGCGCTCAAGGCCAAGGGGACCAAGTAATGATGGAAGATGTGCTTCTTCCCGTATTGATCGTCGGAATGCTGTTTGTCGGCCTGCCGTGGCTGATCTTCCACTATGTGACGAAATGGAAGCAGGCCGCGACGCTGACCTCGGGCGATGAAAAGCTGCTCGACGAGCTGCACGACGCGGCTCGCCGCCTTGACGACCGGCTGTGCACGATCGAGCGGATCATGACCGCCGAAAACCCCAACTGGCGCCAGCAGTGCATGCCCGGCCGAGACGACCAGCGCCTGCTCGCGGACGGTGAATGACATGGCCTACGACCGCTATCCCGTAGAACGCCGCTCGAACCAGCCGCAGCCGCTGGTCGAAGAGCCGCATTATTATTCGGAGCAGCCGGCGAGCCAGACGCGCTTCTACCGCGACAAGCAGAACGGCAAGCTGATGGGAGTTTGCGCCGGAATAGCTGACTACACCGGTTTCGACGTGGCGCTGGTGCGGATCTGCTTTCTCGCTGCCGTGTTCATGAGCGGCGGATCGGTGCTGCCCTTCTACTTCATTGCCGGATGGGTCGCCCCAACCAAGCCCCGCGAGCTGGCCTACCAGGCTAGCGAGGATCGTCAGTTTTGGCAGGGCGTGCGCGCGTCGCCGGCACGTGCCGCGCGAGACATCCGTTCGCGATTCAAGGACATCGACCGGCGGCTCGCCGACATCGAAAGCTACGTCACGACCGAGAACCGCTCGCTCGCCCGCGAAATCGAACAACTCCGATAGATCGCTCAAGGGGGAAAGGGATGGACGCTCAGCTCGCCCAGGTTATCGATCTGATGAGGATCATCTTACCCGTCGCAGCCGTCATCGTGGTTGTCTCGGTTGGCGGAACGCTGCTGAACAACTGGCTCAAGATCAAGAACGGCTATCCGCTCTCCAATAGCTGGGGAATGCCGATGCATCCGAAGAAGGACGGCGAGACGACCGAACGTATCCGGCTGCTCACCACCGAAAATGCCCAGCTCCGGGCTGAGCTCGGGTCGATCAAGGACCGGCTGGAAACATTGGAGCGGATCGCCACCGATCAGCCATCGAAGCTGGCGCGCGACATTGATGCGCTCACGTTGGACAAAGGAGGAAATGCGTAATGCAGCCTGGAGATGTAATGGCCTTATTGATTACCGTCCTCCTGCCGACGGTATTCCTCATTTACGTGTTCCGCCGCTGGTTCTCGTACAAGGAGAAGCAACTGGAGCTGAACGCTCGCGCCGCTGCCGAGCGAGCGGCGGAGTATGCCGTCAGCAACAAGGAGCTCGAGGATCGAGTGCGGGTCCTCGAACAGATTGTCACCGATGGCGGCGCTCAGACCGCGGCGCAGATCGAGGCGCTTCGCCGGACACCGCGAGCGAGTTCGCTCAACCGAGTTGCGGCAGGCAAAGCCACCGCTTGAACCGAGGCGTCGACGTCACGACATGATACATCTAAGATACATCGCAGGACCAAGGGGGCACCTCAATGTGGTCTGATCCGTCAAGCTGGATTTGGGTCCTTATTCCGCTCGCTGCGATCGGCATTGCGCCGTTCCGCATGTGGCTGAGAATCAAGGAAAAACAGATCGCCTCGCAGAGCGACCTTGCCGCTGAAAAGAGCGCTCAGTACGCGCAGCACATGGAACGGATCGAAGCGCGCCT
>Ga0157370_10005376_pt1 | contig 14378 bp, 13 predicted proteins | sample C35metaG_FD_113463 | JGI IMG/M metagenome (GOLD analysis project Ga0157370, IMG submission 113463) | Corn rhizosphere microbial communities from Kellogg Biological Station, Michigan, USA - C3-5 metaG | ecosystem: Host-associated > Plants > Roots > Rhizosphere > Soil | place: USA: Michigan...
ACTCGCTCCCATGATCGCCGCCGGTTAAATTGTCTGACCAGCATACAATATGGCAAGATAGTTTGGAAGGATGCGGCTTCGAGCCGGCGAAGAAGAGGAGCGCCCGTGCATCTTCTGGATCAGGTATCGGTCGTCGAATGGGGACGCGGGCTCGCCGCCGCTTACGCGGCGAAGCTCCTGGCGGACTTGGGGGCGAGCGTGGTCCGGATTCCCACCGACGCGCCGGATCCCCGTCGCGATCAGGCCGAGGTGCGTGCGTGGGTCGACGACGGCAAGCGTGGCGGTGCAGCGTCCGGTACGCGCCTTTCGATGGACGATCTCGCCGATTGCATCACGCAGGCGGATGTCCTGATCACCGATTACGGGGAACTGGAAATGTCCGACCGGCTCCCGTCCGGAAAGCCGACGCGCCTCAACCCGCAACTCGTCTGCGTATGTGTCACCCCGTTCGGACTCACGGGACCGTATCGGCAATATCGTGGCGGCGATCTCGAGCTCGCCTTTCTCTCGGGCCTCGCGTACCTCACGCCGCGCGACATCGCGCGCCCCGAGGGCGTACCGCTGCCCCCTCCGCTCAAGATGCCCTCGTCGCTGGTGTCGATCTACGCGGGGGCCAGCGCGGCGGGGGCTGCGCTGTGCGGACTGCTCGCGCGAGAACGGGGTCTGCGGGCGGGGGGCGTCGCCGACGTGTCGGTGCTCGAGACGCTGGTCCCGGTGCTACGCCGCGAAATTGCGCTTGCCGAAATGGAAGGCCGCGTGGCTTCGCGATTCATGCGTGTCTGGCGCCTCGCGCCCTACGGAGTGAAGCCCTGCCGCGACGGCTATATCTTTTTGCAGGTCGTCGAGAGATACCACTGGGAGGGGCTCGTCGATATGATGGGCGCGCCTGATTGGGCGAGAGACTCGAAGTACCTCGATTCCGATTTCCGGTACACCCATCGCGAAGAGATCGAAGCGCGCCTCGCGCCGTGGCTCCTCGCGCAATCGAAGGTGGATTTCGCCTGGGAAGCGCAGCGCCGGGGCCTGCCATTCGCGGCGATCAACGCGCCTGCCGATGTGGTCGGGATTCCGCAACTGCACGAACGGCGGTTCTTTCGCGGGGTCGCGGAGCCCGACGGACGCCCACGCCTGGTTCCTGGCGTGCCGTTTCTCGTCATCGAGGGCGTTGAGATTCGACGCGACGATACGACAAGCGCACCGGTGCATCGCCGCGCGCCCGAGGCGAACCCGGCCGACGGGCCCCTGTCCGGATTGCGAGGGATCGCTTTCGGGCACGTATGGGCGGGCCCGTACTGCGCCGCCCTGCTGGCGGACATGGGCGCTGAAGTCATCAAGGTCGAAAGCCGGCAGCGAATCGACATTCATCGACGCCAGGGGCCCTACGCCGAAGAGGTTCCCGGGATCGATCGCAGCGGTGTCTGGAATGCGCAGAACCGGGGCAAACGCAGCGTCACGCTGAACCTCGCGACGGAAGAGGGGCGCGCGCTCGCACGCCGTCTGGTCGCGCACGGGGACGTGGTTGTGGAAAACTTCGCTCCGGGCGTCATGAAGCGACTCGGATTGGGTTTCCGCGAGCTGTCGGGAGTGAAGCCCGATATCGTGATGGTGTCGCTGTCCGCCTTCGGTCAGAACGGACCGCAGCGCTCCTTCGTCGGCTATGGACCTTCGCTCGATGCCTGGGCGTCACTCGACTGGCTAACCGCGTATCCGGGCGGTGCGCCCAATGCGCTGGGCGGAATGTTTCCCGATACCGGCTCGGCGCTGCACGCCGTGGCTGCGGTGCTGGCCGCACTGGTTCACCGGGACCGGACGGGCAGGGGACAATACGTCGATGTTTCGGAACTGGAGGTGTCGGTGCTCCTCGCTGCCGATGTGCTGTCGGCAGCGCTTGCGGGGCACCCGCAGGAGGCGCAGGGAAACGGAGATCCGCACGTCTTTCCTCACGGCTGCTACCGATGCAAAGGTGACGACGAATGGATCGCGCTGTCGGTTCCGGACGAGTTCGCATGGCGTGGCCTTGCGGACGTTCTCTCGCGGCCGGACTGGCGCGACGATCACTCGTTCTCGACGAGTCCGGGGCGACGCGCACGCGCTCCCGAGATCGACGGTGCCATCGCGGCCTGGGCGACGAATCGCGACGCCAAGGGAGCGATGCAGGAGCTTCAACGGGCGCATGTCCCTTGCGGCATGGCCCACACGGCGCAATCGCTGCTGCTCGATCGCCAGTTGCAGGCGCGTCGCTTTTTCCAGCGAATCGCCCATGGTGTCGCGGGGGAGCAAACGATCTATGGTCCGATCTGGCGGTTCGACGGTGCCGGCCCGAGGAAGCTAGGACCTGCTCCGCAACTCGGTGCGGACAATGCATACGTCTTGAAGGAGATCGTCGGCCTCGGGGCCGAGGAATACGACGCGTTTATCGCCGCAGGAATCGTGTATTGACGGCGGAGTTCCGGAGTCTCGACCATGCTTCGCTCGCTTCTCTTCGTCCCGGGCTCGCGGCCGGATCGATTCGAAAAGGCGCTCGCGGCCGGCGCGTCTCGGGTCATCATCGATCTCGAGGACGCCGTTGCGCCCGACGCCAAGGAAGCGTCGCGTCGCGCCGTCGCCGATTGGCTGGCGCCCGAGCGGCCGGTGATGATTCGGATCAACGGCGCCGATACCCCTTGGTTCGATGCTGATCTCGCCCTGTCGGGCCACCCCGGGGTCATCGGCGTGGTGCTGCCGAAGGCCGAGGACCCGGCAGTGATCGCGCGGGTCGTGCGGAGTGGAGCGCGCATGGTGGTACCGATCATCGAGACCGGAGCAGGATTTATCGGGTTGCCCGCGATTGCCGGTGCGCCGAGTGTCGCCGCCCTCGCATTTGGCTCGGTGGATCTCGAACGCGACCTCGGCATGCACGACCCGCGCGAGGACGAGTTGTTGCCATTCCGGCTGCAACTGGTCATCGCATCGCGGTTCGCGCGGATCTCACCGCCGATCGACGGAGTGACCGTCGCCATCGACGACGAGGCGTCCCTGCGCGCCGACGCGCAACGCGCGCGCCGACTGGGCTTCGGCGGCAAGCTGTGCATCCATCCGCGCCAGGTGCCCGACGTCAATCGGGCGCTTGCCCCCAGTGCCGACGAGCGTGCGTGGGCGCTCCGGGTAGTCGAGGCGGCACGCCGCGCCGGCGACGGCGCGGTGACCCTGGACGGGAAGATGATCGATCGCCCGGTCGTGCTGCAGGCGGAAGCGATTCTCGACGGCACGGGCTGATCGCGACGAAGTCGGCGACGCCCGCAGCCTAGTCGGAGGAACCCTGTGCGGTGTAGTAGTGGTAGTGGCGGGTGTGCACCCAGGTCGTCCGCAATTCCACCGGCGTCGAGCCGAGCGCGAATGCGACACGCTCGATCCGCAGCAGCGGCTCGGAGGCCGGCAGCTCGAGCACCTTGCTGACAAGCGGGCCGGCGCGCACGGCGTATAGGGCTTCCTCGACGCGAACGATGTTCACGCCGAACGTCGACTGATAGAACGAGTAGAGCGACGACGCGCCGTCCGGGATTCCCTTCGCAGCAAGACCGGAGAACAGGTGGCAGGGGAGGACGATTTCCGCATATGCAAATGCCGGGAAGGCCGCGCTCAGCTTGATGCGCAGCCGATAGACCTGCGGCGGCGCAGATTGTGCCGGGAGATGCAGCTGGGCGATGGCACGGGCGTCCGCGCGCTCCTTCCGCAGCGACAGCAGCTCCCGGTGAAACGCCTCCTTCTCGCCTCCGTTGCGCACGACGTTGAAGAACCGATACACGTTGCCGCGCGCGTTGTGGTGCGCGACGCAGGTGCCTTTCCCCTGGGTGCGCACCACGACGCCGGCATCCGCCAGCTCGCCGATGGCCGCGCGTACCGTCGACACCGCGACGGAGAAACGGGCGGCGAGTTGCTTTTCGCTGGGCAACATCTCCCCCGGCGGCCATTCGTTACGCACCAAGCTCGCGACGATCTCGTTCTTGACCTGCTTGTAGAGGGGTTGGGACATGCGGGACAAGGTTCTCGAGTGGTTGACGTAAGTGCGATCCTACGGCATAGTCATTCGTATAACTCGAAGCATACGTATCTATGGAAGCATCGGAGCCCCTTGCTGACGTCGGCGCTTGGCTCGGTCGCCGCGAGTCGAGTGAGGATCAGCTTACCTTAGCGCCAGCTGCGGCTCTCGCCGCGACCCTCGATCGCGCGGAGATGCCGAGAGAGGGGGACGAGCTGCCACTGCTGTGGCACTGGCTTTATTTCCTTCCCAAGGTACGACAGTCGGAACTGGGACCGGACGGCCATCCGGCGCGCGGCGGCTTCCTGCCCCCGGTCACGCTCCCCCGGCGGATGTGGGCTGCAGGCCGCGTCACCGAGCATCGAACGCTCGTCATCGGATCGCCGGTCCGGCGCGAATCGACCATCGCGAGCATCGAGCCCAAGCAGGGGCGGTCGGGGGCCCTGGTCTTCGTCACCGTGCGACACGAAATCTACGATGCGAAGGGTCACGCGATCAGCGAGGAGCAGCACATCGTCTATCGGGACGCGGGTCGTGGCGCGGCATCCCTTCCGGCGAATCCGGAGCCGGGTGCGGGGGCATGGCGTCGATCCGTTCGCGCGGATCCGACCCTGCTCTTCCGCTATTCGGCCCTCACGTTCAACGGGCATCGCATTCACTACGATCGACCCTATGCCGTCGGGACCGAAGGCTATCCCGGCCTGGTCGTGCACGGACCGCTGATCGCTACCCTGCTCGTCGAGGGGCTGCATCGAACGCATCCGGCGTCGCGGATCCGTGAACTTCGCTTTCGCGCGCTGCGCCCGCTCTTCGGCGACGATGAGGTCGTTGCGACAGGTGAAGCACCAGGCTCCGCTCTGTCCTGTCGGCTCTGGGCGCCGGATCCTCGCGGAGGGATCGCAATGGATGCCGAAGCCACGATGGAATAGGTCCGGATCGACGGCCGCCATCCCGATTATCTGAGTCTCGACCATGACACTGGCACTGGTGCTGCTCGATCTGCAGAAGGGAATCCTCCACTCCCGACAAATCCCGTGGGAAGACGCGACCGCGCCCGTGCGAGTCGCGCGCGTTGCGGCGGAGCTGCTGGCCGCTGCCCGCGAGGGACACGTTCCCGTCGTCCACGTCGGCGTCGTGCGCCCCTACGCGCACGGGATATTCGACACGCCGAGGACGACGAGCGCGCAACGATCGGGCAAGGTTCCGCGCGATGTAGTGCCGCTTCATCCGGACTCGACCGACGTCGAGTTCGTGCACGGCCCGATTGCCGGCGAGGAAGTCGTGCACAAGGTGGGCGTTTCGGCCTTTCAGGGTAGCCGGCTCGATACTTTGCTGCGTCACGGTGGCGTCGACGAGGTGATGGTCGCCGGCGTGTTCACGCACATGGTTGTCGAGAGCACCGTGCGACAGGGTTTCGATCTGGGCTATCGCATGGTGGTGGTCGAGGATGGATGTTCCGCGCCGGCGGAGGGGCCGCATCGTGCCGCGCTGAGCGTGGGGATTCCGAATTTCGCGACGGTCGTGGACAGCGAGCATGCCTGTCGCCGCTTGCGCAGCGAACATCATGACTAGCGCGAGCGTACTTCTGCTCGGCGGCGGCAACCTGGCGGCCGTCGTCGAACCACTCTTGCGACGCGTGGCGAACGTGGTGCGGGTTGCGGATCCCGACGTCGGATCTGAGGAAAAGGCTGCCGGGAGCTCCGTCGGTCGCGATCATTCCGACGCGAACGTGATCGTCTCGCTGGTCGACGACGAGGAGCGACTGCGGAAGTTCGTGCACGGTCAGTTCGGGTCGGAGGGGGGCGGGAACGTGCTTCATCTGATCGATCTCGGACTGCCGCATCTCGAGAGGACACGTCGGCTGGCCGATGCGTGTCACTCGATCGGGATCGACGTGCATGCGGGGCATTTGTCGGTCTGGGCGGAGGCCGGCGCCTCGCGCTCGCTCGTGTACGCGCAGCCACGGTCGATGATCGCCGGCGCGCTGGCACCGATATTCGATGCGATGGGCGGGGTCGTGCCCGTTTCCAACCCGAAATCGATCGGATTGCTGTGCGATCTGCTGTCGGGGGTGAACCTGGCCGTTGCGCGCGAGGCAGTGAGGATCGGATTCGGTGCGGGCATCGACCCCGATGTCCTGCTGGGGTTGCTGCAACGAGGATCGGCGGCGAATGCCATGCTGAGCGACGCATCCGTCGTCGCGGCGCCGTCCCCGCATGCGGCGGGAGGCTTCGACGAGCGAAGTGCATTGGCGCGGGACCGCCTGCGCGTTGCCGTCGATGCGGCGCGTGCGTATGGACACTCGACGTTCTTCGGTGCCCTCGCACTGACTCGAATCGCCGCATCGGCGAGAGCTGCAGTGGGTCGTGTGCCGGGGTGACGGAGTTGCACGAATGACCCTGCCGGCGGTAGGCGTGATCGGTCTCGGCGCGATGGGGGCGTCGTTCGCGCAGAGCCTGGTGACCGCCGGCTACCCGGTTCACGGCTACGACATCGCGCCCGCTGCGGTCGAAGCGGCGCGCCGTATCGGCGTCACGAACCAGCCGAGTCCCGCCGCCGTCGGCGATCGCTCCGAATTGATCATCACCATTGTCTGGGACGACGCCGCACTGCGACAGGTCCTGTTCGGAGCGGACGGTATCGCTCGTGCGTCGCGGCCGCCGCAATGTGTAGTCGATCTCGGCACGACGTCGGTTGATATCGCCGTCGAGGCGGGAACCGAACTCGCCGGGCGCGCCGTCGCGTTTCTCGATGGAGCGGTCATCGGAGGCGGTGTCGCGGCGGCGAGGGCGGGGCGCTCTCCGATCGTGATTGCAGGCAACCTGGACGCTTTCGAGCACTGGCGAACGGTACTGGCGATTCTCGGCTCGTGCGAATACGTCGGGCGCCAGGGTTACGCCAAGGCCGTCAAGCTGATGAACAACCTGATCGTGGGTATCGTCACCGCTTCGAACGCCGAGGCGCTCTCGCTCGGGGCCTCGATGGGGCTGGATGCGCACGAGATGGTCGCAGCCTTCACCCGTGGCCCCGCTGCCTCGCACGTCCTCGAAAGCTACATGGGGCGCTACGTGGAGAGCGGTCGATACGGCGAGGGGCTTATCGGGCACCGGCTGATGGCGAAGGATCTACGGCTCGCGGCAGAGCTCGCGGAATCGATCGCTTGCGACGCCGCGTTTGCGCGGGTCGGCGAGCAGCAGTACCTGGAATTTGCGCGTGAGATCGGGGAGGACCGCCCTTTCCCGTCGTGCTTCGAGATCTATCGCGCCCGCGCCGCATCGGCTCGGTCGACGCGGCAGTCCTTCGAGTCCACCCCCTGAAGGAGGCTTCTCTTGCGAGCCATCGACATGCGACTTCGACCGCCCATTCCCGAATGGGTGGCCGGACCAACCTTCAAGACCGCCATGTACTACCCGCGCATGGTCCCCAGGTTCAAGGGCGCACGTTCGGCATGGGAGGAATCCATGGACCTCCTGTTCGCCGAGATGGACTCGGCCGGCATTCGGTACGGCGTGGTCATGGGCCGCGCCGCCGCCGGGAACCTGGGCGGCGTGGGCAACGCGGCGATCGTGGATGCCGTGCACAAGTGGCCCCAGCGCTTCGTCGGCTTTCTCGGCATCGACCTCGAACATATCGTCGAGTCGCTCGCGGAGGTGCGCGACCTGGTGCATGCCGCCGGTGTGGTGGGTATTTCGATCGAGCCTGGTTCGAGCAGGACTCCGCGCCTCGCCGACGACGATGCGCTGACTCCGATCTACGAGCGGTGCATCGAGTGGGGGCTTCCGGTTTCCATCTCGCTCAGCGGATTGCTTTCGGCGCTCGCCGGTCACGATCTTTCGTGGTGCAGCCCGATTCCGATCCAGCGCCTCGCGATGCGCTATCCGCAGCTGAAAATCATCGTATCCCATGCTTCGTGGCCCTGGGCCGAGCAGATGGTGTGCATCGCGCTTACCTGCCCGAATATCTACGTGTCGCCGGACCTCTACATCGCGACCGCGAGCATGCCTTGCGCGCGGACCTATGTGGACGGTGCCAACTGCTTTCTCGAAGATCGCATGCTGTTCGGCAGCGCCTATCCGACGCGTCCCCTGGACGAAAGCGTTCGTGACTTCCTCGCGATGGACTGGAATCCGGGGATCGTCGATAAGATCCTCCATGACAATGCGGCGCGATTGCTTGGCCTTCCGGCATGACGCTCTACACCATCCAGCCGCTCGAGATTGGCCGGAGGATGGCCGACAGCTCTCTGTTCCTGTATCTCACCGACCCCGGGGTCGAGATCGAGATTGCCTATCGACTCTGGGTCCTTCGGAGCAGCAAGGAGGTCATCGTGGTCGACACGGGGCCTCCGCTCGAGGAGGCGCGCCGGCGCCATATCACCCGGGTCAGGGAGGTCGACCAGGCGCTCGCGGAGGCAGGCGTTGCGGCCGACGAGGTGCGTACCGTGCTGCTTACGCACCTGCACTGGGATCACGCCGCCAATGCGGCGAAATTCCCGAACGCCACTTTCTTCGCGCAGAAACGTGAAATCGATTTCTTCGGAAGCGAGCTTCGCGAGCATCCGTCGATCGACAGATTCTTCAGTCACCACGAATACCTGCGCCGGCTGATCGACCAGGGAAGGATTCGCGCGGTGGATGCGGAGCCGGAGGTCGCGCCCGGGATTCTGGCCATCCGTGTCGGCGGCCACACGCCAGGCTCGCAGATGTTCGCGATCGATACGAGCGATGGTCTCGGCGTAATCACCGGCGATGTGGTTCCGCTGCATCGAAATTACGTTGCGAATATTCCATCGGGAATCGTGGTGGACGTGTTCGATGCCGTTGCCGCGCTCGATCGCGTTCGCGCATTGCGGCCCACGGCTGTCTATACGGGGCACGACATCGAACCCGTATTAAGGCCCGACGGCGGAGCAGTCCGTAGTGGTTCAACAAAGGAGGAAGTCAGATGATATCGAGGCGTTGGGTTTCTCGCATGGTCCCTGGGCTGGTAGGGATCATGCTAACGGTTGCGGTGACGGTGGGTCCGGCCTCCGCGGCGACCGCGGATTTCTCCAAGTCACCAAAGGTCGTCTTGCGCCTGACATCCGCGTCGCCGCCCGGGATGGAGGACAGCAAGGCGTTCAACGACACCGTCGAGTTTCTCAAGAAAGAGACCGATGGGACGGTCGTCCTGCAGCCTTTCTACAGCTCGTCGCTGTTCGATGAGATCGCCGGCATGGGCGCCGTGCAAAGCGGGCTCATCGACATGGCGGTCGCCTGCACCTGCAACATGACGAAGCAGACCAGCGACTACCTGTTTTCCGATGTTCCGTACCTGTGGAGGGGGATGGACAACGGGCGCCAGGTCTGGGACGGCCTGATCGGCGCGCGCATCAAGAAGGATCTCACGGAGAAGCTGGGAATGATCCCGGTCGCGTATTCGCCGAGCGGAGGGGGGTATCGCATCCTCTGGAACAACAAGCACGCGGTCAAGGTGCCTGCCGACATGCAGGGCATGAAGATCCGGACGACGGCGACCCCGATCGAGCAACAGTTCTGGAAAGGAATGGGTGCCATCCCCACTCCCGTCGATGTCAAGGAAATCTACACCGCGCTACAGCAAGGCCTCGTCGACGCGGAACACCTGCAGCCGGTATGGCTGACCCTGCTCAAGCACGACGAGGTCGTCAAGTACGGAACCGAGATCGGAGCGCTTGCCGTGTACCGGGTCGTGATGATTGGAAAGAAGTCCTATGACCGGATGGACGCTGCCCAGAAGGAAGCCTTCGGCAAGGCGATGAAGTTCTACGAGGACAAGGCGTACGCCTATAACCGGGCGCTGGGGGCGGAGTCTCTCGCGCAAGTCAGGAAGCGTGGCATCCAGCTCCATACGCCAACGCCCGAGGAGATGAAGCAGTGGCGTGACTATGGTGCCCGCTTCATGCAGTCGGACGTCGTGCGCTCGAGTGTCAGCAAGGAAACACTCGACGAGGCGATCGCCGCGCAGGCGAAGTAAACCGAAAGGCGACCGACAGGGTGGGCGGGTCGCGGGCGACCCGCCCACCCGGCATCGATCCGGGGTCATCATGATTCGAATCTTCGACGCGATAACGACGATCTATCGCTGGGCGGGCGCGCTGTGCGTGATGGCGATCATCGTCATACTTGTTGCCGCGATCGTCCTGCGCGAGCTCTTCGGTATTGCCCTGGTCTGGGCCAACGAGGTCGCGATCGTGCTGTTCGTCTGGTCCGTCTTCATCGGGGCCGGCATTGCTTTCGCGGAGAACGCGCACATTCGCTTCAACATCGTGGTCAGCCGACTCCCGCTGACCGGTCGCCGCGCAATCGGGCTGCTCGTCAGCTATGGGGGACTGGTCGTCCTGGTCGGATTCTTGGTGACCAGTATCTATGTCATGTACGTCTATCGCGATCAGCGCTTCACAACGATCGACGCGTCGGCGACCTGGGAGTGGGTGGCGGTGCCGTTGGGAATGACCCTCGCGGTTCTCGGCTGGTTGCGTCACGGGAAATGGACGTGGGCGAGCGGCGAGTTGACGGAGAGAGCCCCCGCCGAAGTTCCGGGGACCTGAAGACGGTATCGAATCGCCGGGGCGAGCGACAAAAAAGGGCGAAGCGTGGAGATCGTTCTTCTGACCAGCGTGTTTCTCGGGGCCGTTGCGCTGTCCTTCGACATGGCCCTCGCGATGATTCTGGGAAGTGCCGTACTGCTGGTGGTGACGGGGGTCGTCCCGTTGCACCTCATCGCCGAGAAGTCGGTGGCTCAGATCTCGCTTTTTCCGCTGCTTGCCATTCCGGGATTCATCGTCGCCGGCGAGCTGATGAACGTGACCGGCCTGACCCTGGCGCTGGGAGAGTTCGCCCGGGCGCTCGTCGGTCGATGGCGCGGCGGTATGGGCCTTGCGACAGTCCTCGCATGCATGATCTTCGGAGGCATGACCGGCTCCGGCCTCGCGGAGACTGTGGCCATCGGGACGCTGATGATCCCGATGCTCGAGAAGCACGGCTATCCACGGTCGTTCTCCGCAGCGATCGTCGCATCGGGAGGAAGCCTCGGCCCGATCATCCCGCCGTCGATCCCCATGGTGATTTACGCGAGCATCGCGCCGACGGTGTCCGTGGCCGCGCTGTTCGTCGGAGGCGTGGTTCCGGGGCTGCTGATCGGACTGGGCTTCATGGTCACCGTCGCGTGGCGGGTTCGCAAGCTGCGCGGCGTCGGCAGCGTACACGAAGCGCCGAAGTCGATCGTCGGCATTACGTTGCGAGCATTTCCTGCCGTGATGGTCCCCGTGATCATCCTTTACGGCTCGCTCGGGGGCTACGTCACGGTGACCGAGGCCTCCGTCCTGGCCGCCGTTTACGTCTTCATGTACGGGGTCATCACGCGCACAGTATCGTGGAAGGCGCTATTCGATGCCGCGGCGAACACCACGCTGGCCACCGGCCTGTTCGGTTTCATCATCGCTGCAGCCGGTCCGTTCTCGTTCTTCCTTGCGCTATATCGCGCCCCCGAGGCGATCGGGCACCTTCTGCTGACTCTCTCGGGTGGAAGCGTCGACGTCCTGATGCTGATGGTCACGGTCATGCTCCTCATTCTCGGATGCCTGGTCGAAGCCACGTCTCTGGTCATCATCCTCGCGCCGATCCTCGCCGGCACGGCGACCGTTGCAGGAGTCGATCAGCTGCACATGGCTCTGGTCGCCATCACGGCCCTGATGATGGGATTGTTCACACCGCCGGTGGGGACCAATCTGTTCGCCGTCGTGGGCATCTCCGGCGAGCCCATCGAGCGCGTTTCGCGCGAGGTGATTCCGTTCGCGATCGTCGCGGGCCTGGTGGTCCTCGCGCTCGCGGTGATGCCGCGGCTCGTGACTTGGTTGCCGCACCTGCTGATGAAATAGGACGCAAGACATGGCGAATATCGAAGGGACACCGATGACGGGGGGTGCGGCTGTTGCCGCAGGGCTCGCGGCCGAGGGCGTTCGACACGTCTTCGGCCTGATCGGATCGGCGGCGATGGAGGTGTTCGATGCACTCTACGAGCACCCGACCATCGCGTTCGTGGGCGTGCGGGACGAGCGTACCGGGGTGCACATGGCCGATGGGTATGCACGCGCTTCGGGCCGTGCCGGCGTATTTCTCGCCGGGCAGAACGGACCGGGCGCGACCAATACGGTCACGGGCGTCGCCCAGGCGTACGCGGCATTTTCTCCGGTCGTCGTGCTGGCCGGGTCGCTGTCGAGCGGCCACGTCTATCGCGACGCATTCCAGGAAGTGGACCAGCAGGCGTTGTTCCGCCCGATTGCGAAGCGGTGCTGGACCGTCACGCAGGCCGCGCGAATACCGGAGACGATCGGCGAGGCATTTCGGGTCGCACTGTCCCCGAGACAGGGGCCGGTTGTCGTCAATCTCCCGCGCGACCTGCTTGCCGAGGTACGGTCATTCGGGCCACCGCCGGGCTCGCGCCCCGACTTGACGGCGCTCGCTGCGGCAGGCAATCCCGCTGCGATTGCTGCGGCAGGAGATCTCCTCGCGACGGCGGTTCGGCCTCTGATCCTCGCGGGCGGTGGCGTCAAGAATGGGCGCGCGCAGGAAGCCACGCTCGCCCTCGCCGAAATCTTGGATGCTCCGATCGCAACGTCGCCCGGTCACGGTGATGCGATCTCCTGCACCCATCGCCTGTACGCCGGCCAGATGGGGCCGCGGGGAAATGTCGTCGCGTCGCGACTGGCGCGTGAGGCGGACGTCATCGTGGCCCTTGGTACACGTCTCGGGTTCAACAGCACGTTCTACTCGTACGAACACTTGAACCGGGATGCCCGGATCATTCAGGTCGAGATCGAGCCGACGGCGATCGGGCGCTTTTTTCCGGTCGAGATCGGGGTTCACGGCGATGCCGGCATCGTCGCATCACAGCTGACTGCAGCACTGCAGGGTCACTCGCCGAGTGCGGCGCGTCCGTGGTTGCTCCGTTTCCAGATGGAGCGCGAAGCGCTGCTGCGGGAGCGCGACATCGTCGCAATGCGCTCGACCCAACCGATCCAGCCGGCAGCGCTCTTCAAGGCGCTGCGCGACGCCGCGCCACCCGACGCGCTGTTCACGCTGGACGCGGGGACTCTCTGCCTGCAGGCGACCGATCAGCTGCCCTACGTCCGCACACCGTCGCTTCTGACGCCGCTCGATTATGGCTTGGTTGGGTTCTCGTACGCGTGTGGACTCGGCGCAAAGCTGGCTTGCCCGGATCGGACGGTCATCAGCCTGATGGGGGACGGCGGCTTCGGCATGACCCTGGGCGAAATCGGTACTGCGGTTCAAAACGGAATCAATACCGTTTGCATCGTCATGAACAATGGCAGCTGGGGTGCAGAAAAGGCATATCAGCGCGACTTCTTCGGTGGTCGCTACATCGGCGCAAACGTCTCCAATCCACGCTACGACAAGGTGGCCGAGCTGTTCGGAGCCGCGGGATTCCGGGCGGAAGCAACGAAGGAGTTGCCGGACGTCGTTCGGGCTGCGCTGGCATGTGGCCGTCCGGCCATCGTTGAGGTTCTGATCGACCCAGATGCTCTCTACAGCTTCCGCAGGGACTCGTTTCAACATCGGACGCGGACTGCGACACGCGCATGAGCGAAGTGGAATTCGACTATGTCGTCGTGGGGGCGGGATCGGCCGGGTGCGCGCTCGCTGCGCGCCTGTCGGAAAACGGAAGGTTCCGCGTGCTCCTGCTCGAGGCGGGCGACACGGATCGGAGCATCTGGATACATCTCCCGCTGGGTGTCGGAAAGCTTCTGACCAACGAGCACTACGCGTGGAAGTTCGAGACCGAGCCGCAGGCCGAACTACATCAGAAACGCATCTACTGGCCGCGCGGAAAGGTACTGGGTGGGTCGAGTGCGATCAACGGCATGGCCTACATCTGGGGTGAGCCACGGGAATTCGATCGGTGGGCCAGGTCGGGGTTGCAGGGCTGGGCATTTGCAGACGTTGAGCCGTACTTTCGCAGGCTCGAGTCAAACGAATATGCCACGACGTCGGGAAGGGGACATGCGGGTCCAGTAAAGATTACGGATCGCAAGGTGCGCGATCGAGACGTCCTGTCCGATGCATTCATCCGGGCGTGCAAGGAAGCCGGCATTGCGGAGACGCCGGACTACAACGCGGTCAGTTACGAAGGGGTACGCTATCTGGAGCAAACGGCCTACCACGGGCGCCGGTGGAGCACGGCGACCGCATACCTGAAGGATGCCTTGCGGCGTCCGAACCTTCGCGTCGAGACCAACGCGATGGTCGCGCGGATCACGTTCCAAGGAACGCGTGCCACCGGCGTCGCGTATCTGCGAGACGGCGCGCAGCACAAGGCTCGG
>Ga0157370_10005378_pt1 | contig 14378 bp, 14 predicted proteins | sample C35metaG_FD_113463 | JGI IMG/M metagenome (GOLD analysis project Ga0157370, IMG submission 113463) | Corn rhizosphere microbial communities from Kellogg Biological Station, Michigan, USA - C3-5 metaG | ecosystem: Host-associated > Plants > Roots > Rhizosphere > Soil | place: USA: Michigan...
CGATGGCGTTCCCGGCGAGGAACGATCCGGCGTCCATGGCGCTGTTGGTGTCGCGGATATATTCGAACACGGCGGCTAGGGCTTCAGCGGTGTTAAGGTCATCGTCAAGGGCTTCATCGAAAGCGTGGTGGGCTTGCTGAGTCCGGGTATCTAAATGTGAATCGAGGCCGTCGGGGAACTTCGCGGTTTCCAGGCGTAGCTTGTAGTTGCGCAGGCGGTCGATCGAGGTCGCGGCGGCTCTCAGGCCATCGAAGGTGAAGTTCAGCTTCTTGCGATAGGGCACCGAGGCCAACAGATAGCGGATAGCTTCGGGCGTGTAGCCTTCCTTTAAAAGGTCGCGCAAGGTGTGGAAGTTGCCTAGCGACTTCGACATCTTTTGGGCGTCGATGCTCAAGTGTTCGGCATGCAGCCAGAAGCGCGCGAAGGGTTTGCCAGTGATGGCTTCCGATTGCGCGATTTCGTTTTCGTGATGGGGGAATGTCAGGTCGACTCCGCCGGTGTGGATGTCGAGCGTCTCTCCCAGATACTTCATGGCCATCACGGAGCACTCGATGTGCCAACCTGGCCGGCCTTCGCCGAGCGGGGTCTGCCACGCAGGTTCCTCCTCTTTCTTGGCTTTCCAGAGAACGAAGTCCCGGGCATCGGCCTTATCGTATTCATCCATGTCGACACGGGCGCCGGAGCGGATGCCGCTGAAGTCGTTGTGCGAGAGCTTGCCGTAGGAGGGGAACTTGGCGATGCGGTAGTAGACCGAGCCGTCGCTCAAGTAGGTGTAGCCGCCTTCTTCGAGTTTCTGAATGGCGGTGACCATATCGTGAATGTGATCGGTGGCTTTGACGATGTGTTCGGGCCGCTGCAGGCGCAGCGTGGCCGTGTCTTCAAGAAAGGCCGCCGTGTACTGCGCAGTGTACTCGTAGATGGTCTGGTGCGCGGCGGCGGCGTGGCGGATGATTTTGTCTTCGATATCGGTGATGTTCATCACGTGATCAAGCTCGAAGCCGCGCGCCGCGAGCCAGCGGCGCAGGATGTCCTGAAAAGTGAAGGTCCGCAGGTTGCCGATGTGGACGTAGTTATAGACCGTTGGCCCGCAGGTGTACATGCGCACCACGTTGTCGTGCAGGGGGGCGAAGATCTCCACCTTTTGGGTCAGGGTGTTGTAGAAACGCAGGGCCATAGCGAGAGGGTTCTTCTATGCTAGCAGCCTGTGGCGCGGGTTCGGGTTGGGAGCGGCGCCACGTCGTATCGCTGTATGCTACTGTCATGGTCCTCGCGGCGTTTCTTTTTCTGACCGCGTTAGCCGCAGCTCAAACCAACGACGCGCGGGGTTGCTCCAGGAGATCGCGTCTTCCACTCGCGCCACCCAGAGCTGGAGAGCTGAGGGTATTGAGGTCAGTGAAGTGGCGGCTAGCGGCATTCAGTTGCGCAACGAGGTTCGTTTTAAGGTTGCCATTCAAGGCCCGTCGAAAATGCGGTGGGAGACCAGCGGCGACGATGATACTCTGATGGTTTGCGACGGTACTGACCATTGGACGTATTACCAGCATGGCCTCAGCTTTTACCACAATGCTGAGAGCGTCAGTCCCTGTAAACCCTCCCTGGGCGATTTCTCTCAGGTGACGGACAACTTGACGAGCGCTGTAGTCATCGGCCGCGATCAAGTCCAAATCGCTGACGCTCCCCAGGAATGCGAATTAGTGCGCGCCGAGTACACGGTTCCCGTTCCACCGGGCGCCGACCCCAACGTTCCTGGCTTTTTACGCACCTTCTTCATCGACACCGCGCGGGGGCTGGTCCTGCGAGAAACGAGCGAGAGAACGACTGCGAAGGGGCTTGGATTACAACGATTACGTACAGCCTTATCGAGCGCGAAGCGAAACTATCTTTGGAAGAATTCGAGTTTCAAGTCCCTACCGGCACTATTGAGGACGAAGGCCCGCAGGGGGGCGGTGACGATCCCATTCTTGAAGGTGGAGTTTACCGTATGGGCCCTCGCGTATCCGGACCGATACTGGTTTACAAGGTTGAGCCTTCCTACACGGAAGACGCGCGTAAGGCGCGAGTTTCGGGGATGGTGCTGGTATCACTCGCGGTCGATGCTAGTGGCAAGCCGCTGAACGTGACGTTACTCAAGGGACTGGGGCATGGACTGGATGAGAAGGCCATCGAAGCGGTTGGCCAGTGGCGTTATCGTCCCGGCATGAAGGACGGAGTCGCCGCCACTGTGGGAATCTCGAAGGCCGTCGTGAACTTCCGTCTGCCATAGCACGGGTACGACCAGGGAGCGATACAATTGGTCCGCTGGACGAAGAGGCGCTGGCCTCGCTGGATCGTGGTCTCGCCGATATCGCTTCGAATCGGATGATCTCGCTCGAAGATTTTGAGCGCGAACATTCGCAGCGATCTACAGGCCAGTTCTTTCCGACGAGGCCGCGAAGACGTAGGGCAGGCGCATCCACGAGCTTGCTGAAGATCCTTACGATTCGCGCCTCTCGTCGCCGTTGACCGGACGTGAGGGTTTGCGTAAATCGCGCGTCGGCGGCTGGCGCATTCTGTTCACGGTTGATCAACCAAGGCAGTTGCTCCAAGCGGCGGCGGTCGATACGCGCGGGCAGGTTTATCGGTACTGAAGACTACTTGGGGGCGCCTTTGCTCGCGCGCACAGTTTTGGGTGCATAGATCGTGAGGACAATCTGTGCACCTAAAAGGGAAACAGCCTCGACCGTCTTGGGCCGAATTGTAAAATCGCAGGAGCTCGGCTGTGTGCCCGCTTGAATGCCAATGCTGAAACTGCGAACGGTGGCAGCATTCCACAAGGCCTGCTCTGGTTTGAGAAGGCCTTCAATAAGGCCACAAAATGCCCATATGGCGGCATCGGCAGTCCTGACGTTCTTGGCAATTTCACGGTGTGCACAATGTTTTCCGCGCTCCCGCCCTATGTAGAGGACGATCACTTTTCGGCCAAAGCGCTTTACGAGCGATTGAAGATCGCGCTTCGAATAGATGTCCAGATCAACGTTCCAAAAGTGGGTGGCTGACAAAATGACCTTTCTGAACCGATTATGTCCCGAGGAAATTTCTCGTGTGTTTTGTAATCACTCAGACGCAGTCGATCTTACAATAGATCACAGTGCTCAGTTTTGAAATCCAGGCCACTTGTCCCCATACTGGGGCGCGGGCGGGGGTGTTGCATACGGCGCATGGCGATGTTGAGACGCCGGTGTTTATGCCGGTAGGGACGCAGGCTACTGTCAAAGGCCTCCTGCCGCGGGATCTGTTGAACGATCTCGATGCTAAGATCATTCTCGGGAACACCTATCATCTGTATCTGCGGCCGGGGCATGAGACGATCCGGCGGCTGGGCGGGCTGCACAAGTTTATGAACTGGCCGAGGGCGATCCTTACGGACTCGGGCGGATTTCAGGTTTTCAGCCTGAGTGGGTTGCGGAAGATCACCGAAGAGGGCGTGATGTTCCAGTCGCATCTCAATGGGGACCGGCATATGTTCACGCCGGAGTCGACTATTGATGTCCAGTTGGCGCTGGGCAGCGACATCATGATGCTGCTCGACGAGTGCCTGGAGTTTCCGGCAACGCATGAGGCGGCGCGCGCGTCGATGCAAAGGACGGTGCGGTGGGCTCGGGCGGGGTATTCGCATTATCGGACACACGGCGATGACGGGTCGCGGGCTTGTTTTCCGATTGTGCAGGGTTCGATGTATCTGGACTTGCGGCGGGATTGTGTGGAGCAACTCTTGGAGCTGAATGCGGACGGGTATGCGATCGGCGGGTTGTCGGTGGGGGAGCCGCGGGCATTGAGTCTGGAGATGACTGAGATTACTGCACCGTTGCTGCCAGCGGATCGGCCGCGCTACGTGATGGGGGTCGGGATGCCGGAGGAACTGCCGGAATACGCGGCGCGCGGCGTCGATATGATGGATTGCGTACTACCGTCGCGTAATGCTCGTAACGGGTACTTGTTCACTACTTTCGGGCGGGTGATCATCAAGCAGTCGCAATATAAGGATGACCCGCGTCCCGTGGATCAGGCTTGCCCTTGTTACACTTGCCGGAACTTTTCGCGCGCCTATCTGCGCCATCTGTTCCTGGCCGGAGAGATGAGCTTTTCGACTTTGGCGACTTTGCATAATTTGCAACGCTACCTTGACATCATGCGGGAGATCAGGCAGGCTATACTATTCGGGAAGGTCCCTGAGTACCTGAAGGCCGTTCGCCAGAATCAAGCGGAGGCGTCCGGCTGAGTGGTTCCCAGATCGTTGTAAATTCCAAATGCAAATTTACGGCTTCATTATGCTGTTGCAGGCTGCGGCCAATCCGGTGGCCAGTTTCCTGCCGTTGATCGCCATTGTCGCTATCTTCTACTTTCTAGTGTTCATGCCCATGCAGAAGCAGAAGAAGCAGCAGGCCCAGATGCTGGCGGAGTTACAAGCCGGGGCGGAGGTGCTCACGACGGGGGGCATCGTAGGCACCATTATCAGCATTTCAGGGGATACCCTGATCCTGCGCGTGAAGCCTGATAATATCAAGTTGCAGCTTTCGCGCGCCTCCGTCGCCAGTTTGGTCAAGCAGGAGTCGAGCGTCGAAGACAAGAAGTAGGCCACCCTATGAACAGCAATCTCAAAGTCAAAATTCTAGTGATCGTCGTCGTCATCCTGGCTTGCATTTACGGAATCATCGGCTTGCCGACCTCCATGGATCAGCTGGTCGAGAACTGGCACAAGAACATTCACCTCGGATTGGACCTTAAGGGTGGAAGCCAGCTGGTATTGCAGGTCCAGATCCAGGACGCTTTCAAGGCCGAAGCCGACACGGTGATCCAGCGCCTCAAAGACGACCTGAGCGCGAAGCGAATCACGTATGTGGAGATGAGCCGCAATGAGCCGCCCACCATCCAATCGGCCGGTACAATTCAGATCGATATAAAAGGCGTGCCGGCTACCAGCGCGGGCGATTTCCGCTCCCTGGTCAACGATAACTTCGGCGGCATCTGGAATCTGACGCCGGTCAACCAGACCGATTACCGCTTGAACATGAAAACCAGTGAGGCCATCAAGCTGCGCCAGGACACGCTCACCCAGAGCATGAACACCATCGAGAAAAAGATCAACGCACTGGGCCTGGCGGAATCGAGCGTACAGCAGCGCGGCGGGAGCACTACGGAATCCGAGTTGCTGGTGCAACTACCGGGCGTCGACGATCCCGCGCGTGTGAAGCAAATATTGAAGACCGCCGCGATTCTGGAATTGTATGAAGTGGTGGGTGGTCCCTATACTTCGCGGGAAGATGCGCTGTCGCAAAAGGGCGGAGTTTTACCGCTCAACACCCAGATTCTGGGGAGTGCCGCGCGCGGCGGGGCGCCGGCTGAAGTTTATATTTTGTCGCGGACGCCGGTGGTGACCGGGCGCGATCTGCGCGATGCCAGCCCGCAGCAGGATCAGAATGGGCGCTGGGAAACACGCTTCCAGCTCAGCCAGGACGCCGCCAAGCGCTTCGAGCGCTTCACTTCCGCTAATATTGGCAAACCGCTAGCCATTGTGCTCGACAAGAACGTCCTGAGCGCGCCGACTATTCGTGACAAGATCAGCGACACCGGTGTAATTACTGGCATCGGAACGCATGACGATGCAGCCGACCTGGCGCTGAACCTGCGAGCGGGATCGCTGCCGGCGGGCGTCGAGTATCTGGAAGAGCGCACCGTCGGACCGTCGCTGGGAGCGGATTCGATCCGGGCGGGACTCTACGCGGGCATGGCGGGCGTGATCGCGGTGGTGTTGGTGATGCTGGTGTACTACAAGAAGAGTGGCATCAATGCGACGCTGGCGTTGATTCTGAACGCTGTGATTCTAATTGCGGCGTTGAGCTACTTCGATGCGGTGCTGACACTGCCCGGGATCGCCGGCGTGATCCTGACAATCGGTATGGCGGTCGACTCTAACGTGCTCATTTTCGAACGCATCCGCGAAGAGATGCGCACCGGCAAGGCGGTAATCGCGGCGGTCGACGCCGGGTTCGGTAAAGCTTTCCTGACCATCGTCGATACCCATGTGACCACGGTGGTTTCCTGCGCATTTCTATTCTTGTTCGGCACCGGCCCGGTGAAGGGATTTGCGGTGACGCTGGTGATCGGTTTGATCGCGAACCTGTTCACCGCGGTGTTTGTTTCCCGTACCATTTTCGACTGGGAACTGGGACGGCAAAAGCATGCTGTTGCTTTGAGTATCTAGCAGGCTTTGAAGTTTGAGGGATTTATGGTAACGTGGAAAGCCGCTGCGGGTCGCGAAGGAACTTTTTGCACTCGTGCGGTGTCTATGAAAGACGAGCGAAGAATTAGCTGTCGGTAACGGGCTCGATGGAATTATTTAAAAACACCAATTTCGACTTCCTTGGAAAGAAGTGGCCGTTCATCATCGCGTCGCTGGTGCTGACGGCAGCCGGGCTGGGTAGTCTGGTATTGCGGGGCGGGCCGAATTACGGTATCGACTTCAAAGGCGGGGCGCTCCTCTATCTGCGCTTCAACCAGGAGCCGCCGGTGCAGAAGATCCGGGCCGCGCTTGAGAGCAAAGTGAAGGGCGAAATCTCCGTGCAGCAGATCACCGGGCAGCCGGAAGTTCTGGTAGGCACGGAAATCCGCGACGAAAACGAGCTCAATGCTAATCGCCAGATTATTGAAGATACGCTGCGGTCCACGTTTGGATCTCCGCAAGGGAAGCTTGACCTGAATAACTCTGCCGCCGACCAACTGGCGGACAAGCTGCGCGAGCCGCTGTTGCAGGCAGGCGTGGCGCTTTCAGAGCAGGAGTTGCAGGAAGTAGTGAAGAACGTCGAGGCGTTCAGGGCGTCCAAGGGCGGCATTCTGAATTCGTTTGACCAGCTCAGCGGCGTGACCGGTGTTTCCCCGCAAATTCTTCAGGCTATCAAGCAGCAGTGTGGGCTGGGACCGTTCACCATTCTGTCGGCGGACGTGGTGGGGCCGAAGATTGGCAAGGATCTGCAGCGGCAGGCAATTTTGGCAACTCTCTACGCTCTCGGCGGCATGCTGGTTTACATCGCCTTTCGTTTCGAATGGATTTACGGCGTGGCAGCGGTGGTCGCCGTATTCCATGACACCATCATCACCATCGGACTGTTTTCGCTGTTCAATAAGCAGATTTCTTTGACGGTGGTGGCGGCGTTACTTACGCTGGTGGGCTATTCGATGAACGACACCATCGTGGTGTTCGATCGGATTCGTGAAAACCTGAAACTGGTGCGGCGCGAGTCGCTGACCAACATCATCAATCTGAGTGTCAACCAGACGCTAAGCCGGACGGTGATGTCGAGCGGCCTGACATTTTTGACGGCGCTGTCGCTGTTCTTGTTTGGCGGTCAGGTATTAAACAGTTTCTCCTTCGCCCTGGTGGTGGGCATTATTGTGGGTACGTACTCGTCGATTTTCATCGCGAGCCCGATCCTGGTATTCTGGCAGAACTTTGTGGATTCGAGAGGGTCGAAGACCCCCCCGGCTCCGCCCGTGAAAGAAGTTCCGCGGCGGACGGCTGGGGCAGGCAAGGCGGTTCGCGGATGAGCAACGGCGCGGAAAGGGAATAATTTTATGGCAATGTTTGAGCAGACCTTTGTTGACGGAGTAGGCAAAACAAATAAAGGCTGGACAGTGGTGCTGTCGTTCGGGCTGCAGTTCTTGATCGTGGCCGTTCTGATTCTGATCCCCCTGATCTATACTGACGTGCTGCCGCAAGCCCAGTTGACCAGCATGCTGACCGCCCCTCCTCCTCCACCGCCACCGCCTCCTCCGCCTCCGCCGGCCCAAGTTGTCAAGATCAAAGTGGTCCCGCGGCAGTTTGATGCCGGACGGCTGATGGCGCCCCGTGAAATTCCGAAAAATGTATCGATCATCGTCGAGGATCCGAACGCCGCGCTGCCGAGCGCGTCGCAGGTGGGCAACGGAATTCCCGGCGGCATCCCCGGTGGAATTGGTGGTCTGGGTGGCATCGGTGTCGCGCCGCCGCCGCCGCCTCCTCCTCCTCCAGTGAAAGCTGTCGAAACGCATTCCGGGCCGCTCCGCGTGGGTGGCAACGTGCAAGCGGCGAATCTGGTTAAGAAAGTTACGCCGCAATATCCGCAGCTGGCCAAGTCTGCTCGTATTCAAGGAACGGTGCGCTTCACGGCAATCATCGGCAAGGATGGCACCATCCAAAATCTTCAGTTAGTAAGCGGTCACCCGATGCTGGTTCAGTCGGCGACCGAGGCGGTAAAGCAGTGGGTTTACAAACCGACTTTGCTTAACGGCGAGCCGGTAGAAGTAATCACTCAGATTGACGTCAACTTCACTCTGAGTCAATAAGTCCGAAGCTGGCATCTCCGGGTGCCCGCTTTCAATTTCAACTCGCAGGAGAAAATCATGGTAATACAGTTGCAAGTTTGGGCATTGATGCTGCTACAGGAAGGCGGCGGCGTCGGTTTTGATCCCCGCTCTATGTGGAATCAGATGGGCTTGCTGGCGAAGCTCGTTGTGATTACCCTGTTCATCATGTCGGCGTGGTCGATTGGCGTGATGATCGACCGTGTGATCGCCTACAGCGGCGCACGCAGCCAGTCGCGGCAGTTCGCGCCTGCAGTCGCCGGCGCATTGCGGGAAGGCAAGCTCGATGAAGCTATCAAGATCGCCGACCGCTATCCGAAGAGCCACTTGGCGAAGGTTGTGGTGGCAGGGCTCCAGGAATTCCGCGCTCATCAAATGAACTCGGATATTTCGGGCGAGGAGATCGACGCATCGAAACGCGCTCTCGAACGCGCCGAGGCGATTGTTCACGCCGAATTAAAGCGCGGCATTTCGAGCCTCGCGACTATTGGTTCGACCGGCCCCTTCGTGGGACTGTTCGGAACGGTGGTCGGCATCATCAACGCGTTCAAGGGCATTTCGTCTGAGAAGTCGACTGGTCTGGGCGCGGTCGCCGGCGGTATTTCTGAAGCGTTGGTGACCACCGCCGTGGGTCTGTTCGTCGCTATTCCCGCGGTGTGGATGTACAACTACTTCTCGGGCCGTATCGAAGCCTTCGACGTCGAGATGGGGAACTCCAGCTCTGAGCTGGTGGATTACTTCCTCAAGCGCACCCAAAAAGCCGGCGCGGGCAAGTAAACCGCCGGAACCTTGGGCTGTAGCGTCGTGCGAGTTGAAATTCGGCGCGCGCCTCCACTCATCGTGGGTAGAGGCGCGCTGCCTGAGTGAATCATCCCGCCGGGTAAATTGCCGGCGTGGCAGTTAGAGGAGTATTTTTATGAAACCGCCAAAGGCACCTTCCGTCACTTCCGAAATCAACGTCACCCCTATGGTGGACGTCATGCTAGTTCTGTTGATCATCTTCATGGTGATCACGCCCCTGTTGACTAAAGGCGTTGCGGTGGACATGGTAAAGGCTAAGAATCCCATCGCCATGAAGGACGCCGATAAAGAAGACGCTATTCTCATCGGCATTACCCGCAACGGTGAGGTGTTTCTGAGTCCTGGAAACAAGCGGGTGACGGCGGAAGAGCTGCCCGCCAAGGTTCGCGATTTGCAAACCAACAAACTGGATAAGACGGTTTACATTAAGGCCGATTTGCGCTCCAAGTACGAGAAGGTGGAAGACGTAGTGGATAATCTCCGCGCGGCGGGCGTGGATCAGTTGGGTCTGCTGACCGAACAAATCGGCGGCGGCAAGAAACCGGCAGCCCCGGCAGCCCAATAGTTTTTAAGAATTCGTAATTTTAAGGAGATTCATTATGGCGATGGGAGTTGGCGGACCCGGTGGCGGTCCGAAATCTGAAATCAACATGACGCCGCTGATCGACGTTCTGTTGGTGCTGTTGATTATTTTCATGGTGATTACGCCGCTGACGCCGCATGGTCTCGAAGCCCTGGCGCCGCAGCCGCCGCCTCCAAACGCGCCTCCGCCTCCGCCGGGACAGGATCGCACGGTGGTGATTGTGATCGATAAAGACAAGTCGATGAAACTCAACCAGGACCCGATCCTGGAGAGCCAGTTGGGAGACCGGCTCACCGAGGTTTTCAAGACTCGCGCGGAACGGGTGGTATTTGTAAAAGGCGATCCAGATCTGGATTTCGCGACAGTGGCTCACGCCATCGATATTGCCAAAGGCGCGGCCATCGATAAGGTCGGGCTGATGACACCTAAGGCCGAGGCCGGCCAGTAAGCGTAAAGGAGAATGAAGCCAATGTTACGGAAAGCGACTCTCCTCGGCGCCACGCTGCTCGTGGGCGCACTAACGCTGCTGGGAACGGGATGCAACAAACTGAAGTCGCGCGATGACCTGAATAAGGGCGTCTCGGCTTACAAGAACGCTAAGTATTCCGATGCAGTGAACTTCTTCCAGGAAGCCATCAGCCTAGATCCGGACAACCCGAACGCTCGAGTTTATCTGGCCACCGCTTATATGATGCAGTGGATTCCCGGCGCTGAATCCCCGGAAAATATACAGTTTGCCTCGAAGGCCAAGGACGAGTTCAGCAAGGTGCTGACCCAGGACGCCAACAATTCCGTGGCGCTGGCGTCGCTGGCGTCACTCGCGTTTAACGAAGCCGATCCGCTTCCGTTGGACCAGAAGATGGCCAAGCTCGATGAGGCTTCCAGCTGGTATACCAAGCTGGTTACGGCGGATCCGAAAAACCGCGATGGTTACTATAGCCTGGGAGCGATCGCACAGAAGAAGTTCTATCCCGCTCTGATGACCGCCCGGGTGAACGCTAATATGAAGCCGGATGAACCGGGACCACTGAAGGATCAAAAAGCCAAGGCCGAATTGTCGGCGAAGTACATGCCGGTGATTGACGACGGCATTAAAAATCTGCAAAAGGCCCTGGATATCGATCCGAAAAGCGATGACGCCATGGCATACATGAATCTGCTGATTCGGGAGCGCGCCGACCTGGCCGACAACAAGGAATCTTACAAGAAACAAGTGGATGAGGCCGACTCGTGGCTGCAGAAAGCCCTTGACACCAAGAAGGCTAAGCAGGAGGCTGCGGAGAAGAAGGGCGGCGGCGGTATCGTTCAAGAATAAACGCTGTGAATTGTTAAACTCCGGCGCCGTTCCCGTTAACCGGGGACGGCGCTTTTGTTTTGTCGCCCGCTCTTGGGGGTGTCCGTTACACTGGTATTAAGAATGCCCGATTCGACTCAGGCCGTCGACCGACCGGCGGTTCCCGCGATTGCCACTGAAGCTGTGGCGGGAGCAAACCCCGCGGCGGGCGACGAAGTTGTCCGGCTTTACAGTGAGTTAGAGAAGCGCGCGCATGAACTGCGGCCTAACGAGGATCTGGCCGTGCTTCGTAAAGCCTTCGATTTCGCTTCAGCGCGGCACCAGGGCCAAAAGCGTGTTTCCGGCGAGCCTTACATGGTGCACCCTCTTCTGGTGGCCCGGCAACTCGCCGACATGAACATGGATCTGGTATGCCTGGAAACCGGCCTGCTTCACGACGTGGTGGAGGATACCAGTGCCACCATCGCCGAGATCAAAAAGGAATTCGGCGACGATGTGGCGCGTGTGGTCGATGGCGTTACGAAACTGAGCAAGCTAAACCTGGCGTCGCGCGAAGAACGCCAGGCCGAGAGCGTCCGCAAGATGCTGCTCGCCATGGTAAACGATATTCGCGTGATCATGGTGAAGTTGGCTGACCGCCTGCACAATATGCGCACGCTGGGATCGCTTTCGCCCGAAAGGCAGGAGCGCATTGCAGCCGAGACCATGGAGATTTATGCGCCCATTGCACACCGCCTGGGGATGGGCAAAATTCGCGCTGAACTGGAAGACCTGGCGTTCCGCGTACTGGAACCGGAGGCTTCGAGCGGACTTCTCAAAGAGTTCGAATCCGCGCACGCGGCTAACGAAGCATTTCTCAACGAGATCAGGCATACGGTGGAGCAATTGCTGGCGCGCGAAGGGATTCCGGCCCGCGTCGACGGCCGCCTGAAGCGCGCTTATTCGGTGTTCCAGAAACTGAAGCGCCAGAAGATCGGGCTGGACCAGGTTTACGATCTGCTGGCGGTGCGCATCATCACAGACTCGGTCAAGAACTGTTATGCGGCTCTAGGCGTGATCCACAATGAATGGCATCCCATCCCGGGCCGCATCAAGGATTTCATCGCCATCCCGCGGCCGAACTTGTACCAATCGCTGCATACCAGCGTAATGGGTCCCGGCGGCCGCCACTTCGAAGTACAGATCCGCACCGAAGAAATGCACCGCGTCGCCGAAGAAGGGATCGCCGCGCATTGGAAGTATAAAGAAGGGCGGCGCGGGGCGGCTGAGGATGACCAGCGCATCACTTGGCTACGGCAATTGGTCGAGTGGCAGCATGAAATGCATGACCCCGGAGAGTTCATGTCGACCTTGAAGGTTGACTTGTATCCGGAGGAAGTATATACATTTACCCCTAAGGGCCGCGTCATCACATTGCCCCGCGACGCCACGCCGATCGACTTCGCCTACGCCATCCATTCCGACGTTGGCAACACCTGCACCGGCGCCAAGGTAAACGGTCGAATCGTGCAACTCAAATACGCTCTGCGTAATGGCGACGTAGTGGAGATTCTTACTCAGTCCGGCCATTTACCAAGCAAAGACTGGCTGGCGCTGGTGAAAACTTCGCGTGCTCGAAACAAGATCAAGCACGTCATCAACACCACCGAGAGAGTGAAGGCCATTGAGATCGGCGAAAAATATCTGGAGAAAGAAGCTCGCCGCTTTGGAGTGGCTTTGAGCCGAATCTCTGGGGCCCAAATGGAAGCGGTGGCGTCGGATTATGGTGTCAGCAAGATCGAAGATCTCCACGCGGCGCTGGGATATGGGAAGTATTCTGCGCGCCAAGTGTTGCAGAAACTGGCGCCAGATCGGGTAGCGCCGGAGACTCCGGCAGCCGGCCCCGCGCCAGAACCGCCTTCCGGATTGGCTCCTGGGCCACGGCTTCCCGCGGGCGATCAGGATCTGATCATCAAGGTAAAGGGCATCGACGACCTGTTGGTGTATCGCGCGAAGTGCTGCAATCCGATTCGCGGCGAAGCCATTGTGGGCTACGTGACGCGAGGCAAGGGCGTGGCAGTACATTCACTCAACTGCACCAACGTCCAGAACCTGATGTACGAAGTGGAGCGGAAAATCGACGTCGAATGGGCGCGCGCCGCCTCGGAAAAGTTCGAGGTAAAACTGCTAATTCACACCGAGGACCGGCCCGGCATCCTGAATCAGCTGACCACGGCGTTATTCGGCGAACAGATCAATATTCGCAGTCTCGAAGCCCGGGGCGATGACGAACGCGCCGCCGATGGCGCCATCATCGATGTCACTGTGGAAGTCCGCGACAAGAAGCAACTGGAGCGCATCGTTTCCGCAGTCCGCCGGATCTCCGGCGTGCGCGATATTGAGAGAGTAAATCAGTGAGTCATCCGTCCCAAGAACCCGAACACATCGCCATCTCCAAGTCCAAAGGCATCAAGATCGATTGGAAGGACAATCATCACAGCGAATATGGAATAGCCTACTTGCGCGATGAGTGCCCGTGCGCTACCTGTACCGGAGCGCACGGAACGCCGCCGCAGAAATCCAACTACGAGGGCGGCGAATTGTTCCCAATGTATAAGCCTAAGCTGCGGATGAACGCAGTGGAAGCCGTGGGCAGTTACGCGATTCGTATTGACTGGTCGGATGGGCACAATACGGGCATCTATTCTTTCGACCATTTCCGCAGGATCTGCCCTTGCGATGCGTGCCGCGCGGCGCGTGTGGGCTGACCGGGGTCCACTGTTTACGGGAGATTACGCCTGCCAGACGATCTCGCCGGCAACGATGGTTGCTACCGGTCCACCCCGGAAAGAAGCACCATCGAAGGGCGAGTTGCGGCTTTTAGAGAAGGACTTGTTCACATCGTAAGTCCATTGCTGCTGGGTCGAAAAAATGGTCACGTCGGCAGGAGCTCCTGGCGCGAGCGTACCGCGATTGAGGCCCAAAATCCGCGCCGGATTTATGGTGAAGAGCTCCACCAAGCGGGCGATGCCGATCTTTCCGCTGTGCACCAGGCAATCAAGCGCGATGCCCAGCGCCGTTTCAAGGCCGATGATGCCGAACGGGCATTTTTCGAACTCCTGCATCTTCTCGCTGCCTGCGTGCGGCGCATGGTCGGTGGCGATGGCGTCGATGGCTCCGCTGACAACACCTTCGACGACGGCGTTGACATCGCTAGCCGAGCGCAGGGGCGGTTTCATTTTGTAGTTGCTGTCATAGGGAATCATGCCGGCATCGGTCAGAGTCAAGTGATGCGGCGTCGCTTCCGACGTGACGGGCAGTCCCCGGAGCTTGGCGTAAGCCACC
>Ga0157370_10005379_pt1 | contig 14376 bp, 15 predicted proteins | sample C35metaG_FD_113463 | JGI IMG/M metagenome (GOLD analysis project Ga0157370, IMG submission 113463) | Corn rhizosphere microbial communities from Kellogg Biological Station, Michigan, USA - C3-5 metaG | ecosystem: Host-associated > Plants > Roots > Rhizosphere > Soil | place: USA: Michigan...
CTTCGCGCCGCGCGCCTTCGCGTGCTCGTATTCCTCGAGCACGATTACGCCGGCACCCTCGCCCAGCACGAAGCCGTCACGCCCGACGTCCCACGGCCGGCTCGCGGTCGCCGGCTCATCGTTGCGCGTCGAAAGCGCGCGTGCCGCGGAAAAACCGCCGACCCCGAGGGGCGAGATGCACGATTCGGCACCGCCCGCCACCATTACGTCGGCATCGCCGTACTTGATGAGGCGCGTCGCCTCGCCGATGCTGTGGTTGCCGGTCGAGCACGCGCTCACCGTGCCGAGATTCGGACCCTGGAAGCCATAATGAATCGACGCGAGACCCGCAACCATGTTGCTGATCGATCCTGGCACGAAGAACGGCGAGATCTTGCGCGGGCCGCCCTGCATGTACGCACGCTGCGTATCCTCGATCATCGGCAGGCCGCCGATGCCGGAGCCGATGCACATTCCGCATCGCTCCTTGTCGCCGGCGAAATCCTCGAGGCCCGCGTCCCGGATCGCTTCCATCGTCGCCACGAGGCCGTAATGAATGAACGTGTCGTAGCGCCGCGCTTCCTTCGCCGAAAGCCATTGCGATACTTCGAAGTTCTTCACCTCGCCGGCGATGCGCGAGGCAAAACCGCTCGCGTCGAAGCGCGTGATCGGCGCGATTCCCGAGCGTCCCGCGACGATCGTCGGCCAGGCCTCCTCGACGCCGAGGCCAACCGGCGAAACGATGCCGAGACCGGTGACGACAACGCGACGTGACATATCAGGAATCAGGGGACGGGGATCAATCGCGGCGATGTCTTCGGCGGCGCGACGCGTGTCGCGTTGCAACGGCCGATACCTGAACGACGCGAAGGTACGGGGCGCCTCCGCACGCGCCCCGTCGATGAACCGCTACTTCTTCAGATGCGCACCGACGTAGTCGATCGCCTGCTGCACCGTGGTGATCTTCTCGGCATCGTCATCGGGAATCTCGGTTTCGAATTCCTCCTCGAGCGCCATCACGAGCTCGACGGTGTCGAGCGAATCGGCGCCGAGATCGTCGACAAACGACGATTCGTTCTTGATCTCGGCCTCGTTGACACCCAGCTGCTCCGCGACGATCTTCTTGACGCGCTGTTCGACGTTATCCATGCATCTCCTCCCCTGCGAGGGGTCAACAACAAAACCGGCGGATTTTACCAGAGGCGAGGCTCGACGGCGCGACCGCCTCAGGCCATCAGCATGCCACCGTTCACGTGCAAGGTTGCACCGGTGATATAGCCGGCGCGCGGGCTCGCGAGAAACAGAACCGCGTTCGCGACGTCGTCCGGCGTGCCGAGGCGGCCAAGCGGAATGCGCGAAAGCAGCGCGTCGCGCTGCGCTCCGGCCATTGCCTGCGTCATGTCGGTGTCGATGAAGCCGGGCGCGACGCAATTTACCGTGATGTCGCGGCTCGCGACTTCGAGTGCCAGCGATTTCGTGAAGCCGACGAGCGCCGCCTTCGCCGCCGCGTAATTCGTCTGCCCCGGATTGCCCGAGCTCCCGACGACCGAGCCGATCTGGATGATGCGCCCGCGGCGCGCCTTCATCATGCCGCGCAGCACTGCTTTCGCGAGCTGGTACGCAGGCTTCAGATTGGTCGCCATGATCGCATCCCAATCGTCGTCCTTCATCCGCACGAGGAGGTTGTCGCGCGTGATGCCGGCATTGTTGACGAGGATCGCAGTTGCGCCGTGTTGCGACTCGATGTGCTTCACCGTCGACTCGATCGCTGCGGCGTCGCGCACGTCGAGACGCACGCCCTCGGCTTGCGCATCGACAACGCGCAGGTGATCGGTGATCGATTGCGCGCCTTCGTCGGTGGTCGCCGTGCCGATCACCCGCGCACCCGCGCTCGCCAGCGCTGCGGCAATTGCGCGCCCGATGCCGCGCGTCGCACCGGTGACGAGCGCAACCTGTCCGTCGAGTTCGCGTTCAGCCATTTGCGGCGAGCGCTGCGCGCGTCTCGTCGACCGCGGCGCCATCGATCAATGCATATGCCGCAAGGCGATCGTCGATCCGCTTCGCGAGTCCCGCGAGCACCTTGCCCGGGCCGCATTCGATGACTGCCGTCACGCCGTGCTCCGCGAGCCACTTCACCGTCTCGGTCCAACGTACGGGACTTGCCGCCTGGCACGCGAGCGCTGCGCGAATTTCGTTGGCCGTCGCGTGCGTTTGCACATCGACGTTGTGCACGACGGGAATGGCCGGCGTCGCGACGTCGACATGCGCGAGCCGTTGCGCAAGGCGCTCGGCGGCCGACGCCAGCAGCGAGCTATGGAACGGTGCCGACACCGGGAGCAGCAATGCGCGCTTTGCGCCACGCGCCTTCGCAGCGACCATTGCGCGTTCGACGGCGCTCTTGTTGCCGGCGATCACGATCTGATTCGGCGCATTGAAATTGACCGGCTCGACCACCTCGCCCTGCGCCGCTTCGCGGCACGCATCGGCAATGGCCGCCTCGTCGGCGCCGATCACCGCGGCCATTGCGCCGACGCCTGCGGCAACCGCTTCCTGCATCGCCTCGGCGCGAAAGCGCACGAGCGGCAGCGCATCGCGAAACGCGAGCGCGCCGGCCGCGACGAGCGCCGTGTATTCGCCGAGACTGTGTCCCGCAACATACGACGGCATCGCTCCGCCCGCAGCCTGCCACGCGCGCCATACCGCAGTGCCGGCCGTCAGCATCACTGGTTGCGTGTTGCGCGTAAGGTTCAGCGCGTCGGCGGGTCCCTGCTCGACGAGTTGCCACAGATCGTCGCCGAGCGCTTCGGACGCTTCGGCGAACGTCGCGCGCACGACCGGATGATCGGCAAAGCCGTTCATCATGCCGATCTGCTGCGAGCCCTGCCCGGGGAAAACGAAAGCAATGCTCATTGTCGAATTCACCACTTTAGAAAGACCGAGCCCCACGTGAAGCCGCCGCCGACGCCGAGCAGCATCACCTGATCGCCGGGACGGATGCGCCCATCGCGGACCGCAACGTCGAGCGCGAGCGGAATCGAGGCGGCCGACGTGTTCGCATGCAGGTCGATCGTCGAGATCACGCGCTCGCTCGACAGGCCGAGCTTCTTCGCCGTCGCATCCATGATCCGCACGTTCGCCTGATGCGGGATCAGCCAGTCGATGTCCTGGGTGGTCATGCGGTTCGCCGCGAGGGCTTCCTCGGCCACCTCGGCGAGCACCTTCACCGCGAACTTGAAGACGGCGTGCCCATCCATGCGCACGAACGGCGTGCCGGTGACGGCGCCATGCTTCACCTGACCGGGCACGCACAGGATGTCCCTGTATTGGCCGTCGGCGTGCAAATGCGACGACAGGATGCCCGGCTTCGCGGCCGGCTTCAGCACGATCGCGCCCGCGCCATCGCCGAACAGCACGCAGGTGCCGCGATCATTCCAGTCGAGAATCCGCGAGTAGATCTCGGCACCGACGACGAGCGCGTTTCGCGCGAGACCGCCCGCGACCATCCGGTCGGCGATCGCGAGCGCATAGACGAAGCCCGAGCAGACAGCCTGCACGTCGAACGCCGGACCGCCGCACGCCCCGAGCTTTGCCTGCAGGATGCACGCCGTCGACGGAAACACGACATCGGGTGTCGTCGTCGCGACGATGATCAGGTCGACGTCCTGCGGCGCCAGCGCCGCGGCAGCCAGCGCCTCGCGCGATGCAAAAAGCGCGAGATCCGACGTCTCTTCATCCCGAGCCGCGATGTGCCGCTGCCGGATGCCGGTCCGCGTGCGAATCCACTCGTCGCTCGTCGCCACGCGCTCGGCGAGCTCGTTGTTCGTAACGATGCGCGAAGGCAGGTACCGACCCGTACCGGCGACGCGGCTATGCATGGGCGCGAAGTGTGCGCGATGCCGCACCACGTCCTGTCCGTGCCTGCGCAGGCGTCTCGGCAATTCGCTGTGCGATGCGATCGAGCACGTTGTGCTCGACCTCGGTGTACGCCCGCGCCAACGCAGTGGTGAATGCAAGCTGGTCGGCACCGCCGTGACTCTTGACGACGACGCCCTTCAAGCCGACGAGCGTCGCGCCGTTGTAGCGCCGCGGGTCGATGCGGCTCTTGAACGACATCAGCACCGGATAGACGATCGCGGCGGAAAGCTTCGTCAGCACGTTGCGCTTGAACTCGGCCTTCAGGAATTCGTAGAGCATCTGCGCAAGGCCCTCGGACGTCTTGAGCAGTACGTTGCCGACGAAACCGTCGCATACCACGACGTCGCTCGTACCCTTGTAGATGTCGTCACCTTCGACGTTGCCGACGAAGTTGAGCGGCGACGCCTTCAAAAGCTCCGCCGCCTCCTTGACGACGTCGTTGCCCTTGATATCCTCTTCACCGATGTTGAGCAGGCCGACCGTCGGCCGCTCGATGCCGTCGACCGCCGAGACGAGCGCGCTGCCCATCGCCGCGAACTGCACGAGCTGCTGTGGGGTGCAGTTGACATTGGCGCCGAGGTCGAGCACGAGCGTGTCGCCGAAGCGCGTCGGCAATCGCGACGCGATCGCCGGGCGGTCTATGCCCGGCAGTGTCTTGAGCACGAAGCGCGCGATTGCCATCAGCGCTCCCGTATTGCCGGCCGATACGCATGCGTGCGCGGACCCCTTCTTGACGAGGTTGATCGCGACGCGCATCGACGAGTCCTTCTTGCGGCGCAGCGCGTCAGCGGGCGGCTCGTGCATCTCGACGACTTCGCTCGCGGCGCAGACGCTGACGCGCTCGCGGACCTTCGGTCGCGCCTTCGCGATCGCCGCATCGAGCGCCTGCTGCTGTCCGACGAGCACGACCCGCGCGTTCGGCGTCGCCTCGAGGAAAGCGAGCGCGGCGGGAACCGTGACGGACGGCCCGTGATCGCCGCCCATCGCATCGACCGCTACGGTGATCGCAACGGCACCGTCCATGCGCAGCGCGCGCGGTGCTTACTCGTCGGCCTTGGTGCGAACGACCTTCTTGCCGCGGTAATACCCGCTCGGGCTGATGTGGTGACGCAAGTGCACCTCGCCGCTCACCGGCTCGACTGCGAGCGGCGGCTTCGCGATAAAATCGTGCGCGCGGTGCATGCCGCGCTTGCTCGGCGATTTCTTGTTCTGCTGGACTGCCATCATCTTCTCCTGTTGGTCATTGTGCTGTCGCAGGCGCCCTCGGGATGACGTGGCGCGAACGGGATCGCCAGCACGAATTCATCTTCGACGAGCGTCAGCGGATCGATCGGTCCCGCCGCAAGCACCACTTCGAGGCTGCTGTCGGCGTCGAGCGCCGCAAGCTCCGCATCGTCGCGCGCGAGCAGCACGTCGGTCGCCTGGTCGATCGGCCATTCGAAATCGCCGAGGCAACGCTGGCATTCGAGCGTCACCGCGCCTTTCAATGTAATGCGAAGCGCCGGGCGTCCCGAGCCATCGGTCGTGCCTTCGATTCGCCACACGATCGCCGCCGGCCCCTCGGACAGCAGGTCGGCCACCCGCAGCAAGGCATGCGCGTCGACGCGGCCCTCGACGACGCCGCGCTCGCGGGCAAGCCGCAATGCGTCGAGGCGCCCCGGGGAACGTTTGCTGCGCGACACCATCGCCGCCTGGTTTCGACCCGGCGCACCCGGAAAGCCATCTTCCGGAAAGCGCCCGACGAAAAACGTAGAATCATACCGCTCTGGTGGTTCCCTGTCAAAAAATGCGAGCAAAAACAACGGAGAATCCTCCGCCGCTCGTCCTCGCATCGACGTCGGTCTACCGCAAGGCGTTGCTTGCTCGCCTTGGACTTGCATTCGAAAGCGCGGCGCCCGGCGTCGACGAGACGGCCCTTCCCGGTGAATCGCCTGCCGCGACCGCGTTCCGGCTTGCCGTGGCCAAGGCGCGCGCGGTCGCCGCACGCTATGCGCGCGCGCTCGTGCTCGGTTCCGACCAGGTGGCCGATCTCGACGGCGTCGCGATCGGCAAGCCCGGGGATTACGTGCGTGCGCGCGAGCAACTCGCACGCGTTTCGGGCCGCACCGTCGTATTCCACACCGCAGTGGCGCTCGTCAATGCGACGACGGGCAGCTGTCAAACACGCCTCGTCGATGCGACGACGAAGTTCCGCACGCTTACCGGCGATGCGATCGAGCAGTACCTGCGGCGCGAGCAGCCGTACGACTGCGCATCGTCGGTGAAAGCCGAAGCGCTCGGCATTGCCGTCGTCGAGGCGATTCACAGCGATGATCCGACGGCACTGATCGGGTTGCCGCTGATCGCCGTCGTCGACCTGTTACGCGGCGAAGGCGTCGACGTGCTTGCGCCACCGAACAAATGAAATCGTGAGCGGCACGCTGTACCTCGTGCCGAACCTGCTCGGCGTCACCGCACCCGATGCGGTGTTGCCCGCGCGCACGATCGACATTGCACGGGAACTTGCGCATTGGGTCGTTGAAACGCCCAAAGCGGCGCGCGCGTTTCTCAAGACGCTCGACGTCCAGCGGCCGATCGCCGAGCTGGACATCGCGGAGCTCGCGACCCGCAGCGCCGTGCAACGCACGCTTGCGACTCTTCGCGATGACGATGTGGGCCTGCTCTCGGATGCCGGGTGTCCGGGCGTCGCCGACCCTGGCGCGGCACTCGTCGCCGCTGTGCACGAGAACGATCTCCGCGTGGTGCCGCTCGTCGGCCCGTCGGCCATCCTCCTTGCGCTAATGGCCTCCGGCATGAACGGGCAGCACTTCTGCTTCCACGGCTATCTGCCGGCAAAGCCGAACGCGCGGATCGAATCGCTGCGCGCACTCGAGCAGCAGTCGCGCACGCGGCGGCGCACCGAGCTCTTCATCGAGACGCCGTACCGCAACGCGGTCCTTCTTCGTGCAATGGCGGAAACGCTTGCGCCGCGCACGCGCATCTGCGTCGCCGCCGATCTCACGCTCGACACGCAGACGATCGAGTGCAGGATTGCGTCGCGCTGGCGCGCCGACGACGGACATCGCTTCGATCGCCGGCCGGCGATCTTCCTGCTCTCCGCGTAACGCGCGAGGCGCGGCTACGTCGTTGCTTCCTCGTCGGGCCAGTTCTTGATGTAGCTCTTGAGCATCCGGTTCTCGAAGCTCTGCTCCTCGTAGACCGCCTTCGCCACGTCGTGAAACGATACGACGCCTTGCAACGTCGTTCCCTCCATTACCGGAACGTAGCGCGCGTGCCGCTCGAGCATCACCCGTCGAAGCTCCGTCACGTCGAGATCGGGCGTCGCGGTCAGCGGATCGCGCGCGTAGATCTCGGCAACCGACGCTTCACCGAGCGCGCCGCCGTGTCCGGCGAGCGCCTTCAGCACTTCGGCAAACGTGAGCATGCCGACCATGCGGCCATGATCCATCACGACGAGCGACCCGATGTCGTGCTCCGCCATCACCTCGACGGCCGAAAGCAACGAGCGCTCGGGAGGTGTCGTGAAGAGCGTATGGCCCTTGATGCGCAGGATTTCGCTGACAAGCATTCGCGTACCCTCCTTTGCTCTGCGGGCAGGACGATTTTGCATCACCCGAAGAGCAGATTACTCCGCGGTCCGCGTTGCAGGCAACGCCAAATCGCGCTCGGCAAAACATGGCCGATCGTTCAGTCGCGCAGGGCCGCCCCAAGCGACTGATCCGCCCCTCGCGGGGGCAGCGAGCAAAGCGAGCGCGGGGGATCTTTCACCCGCTGCCATAGAGGTAACCCGGCAACCACAACGTCAGTCCGGGCCACAGGTACATGATGACCATGCAGAGGATGACGACGAGCATGTACGGCATCATGCCGGCGAAGATCTGATTGAGCGTCACGTGCGAGGGCGAGACGCCCTTCAGGTAGAACGCCGACATCGCGACCGGCGGCGAGAGGAAGGCGGCCTGCAGGTTCACGAACACGAGCGTGCCCCAAAGGATCGGGTCGATGTTGAAGTGCTTGAGCAGCGGCAGGAAGATCGGCACGAAAATGACGATGATCTCCGTCCACTCGAGCGGCCATCCCAAAAGGAAGATGATCGCCTGCGACAGGATCATGAACTGCACGGGCGACAGGTTGAAGGACAGCACCCAATGCTCGACGAGCTGCTGTCCCCCCAGCAGCGCGAACACCGCCGAGAACAACGCTGATCCGACGAACAGCCAGCACACCATTGCGGTCGTCTTCGCCGTCAGGAACACCGACTGCTTGATGCGTTCCCAATCGAGCGTGCGCGCCTGGAATCCGAGCAGGAACGCGCCGGCTGCGCCGATTGCCGCCGACTCCGTGGCCGTCGTGATGCCGAAGAGAATCACGGCGAGAACGACGATCGTCAGGATGCCGAGCGGCATCACGGAGGACGACAGAAGTTTCAGCAGCTCGAACTGCGCGGGGCCCATCTTCACGTAGTACCAGCCGAGCCATAACCCCGCGACGGCCACGGTCAGCCAGAAATAGAGGAAAAAGCCCTCGGGTGGCCCCTCCTCTACCGGTGCCGCCGCCCCTTGCTTCAGCAACTCGGGGTTGCCCATTTCCTCCAGCTGCTCGGCAGGCGACGGCTCGCTCGCCGGTCCTTTGCCGGCTCCAGCGCCGAGCTCCTGCGGCATCGTGTCGTCAGGCGGTTCCTGCAGCCCGACCTGCTCCTCCAACGGTTTCGCCACGGGCCGATCCAGGCGTAGCGCAGGCGGCTGCTCGATTGCGTTTGCTGGCGCCGCTTGCTTCGCCGCGAAGGGAGGGGTCGATACGGGGGTCAGGGATGCCTGAGGATGAATCACGACATACCACCACACGCCCCACACGATCGCGCCGAACAGGAGCAGCGGGAAGAGCGCAACGGCGAAGTGGGCCGCAATCGCGCGGTAAGTCATCGGGCGCCCGTCGATCGCGATGCCTTTCGCCTTACGCGGCGCGACGAGCGCACGGATCAGCGCGACGGGCATGTTGCGCGCGTACGCGCGCTGGAAGTCGAGCACCCACTCCGACACCGGGATAACCGTCTTGGCCTTGGGCGCGATCTTCGGGTCGATCAACGCCCAGCCGACGATGTAGAGAAGATAGAGGAGCGCCAGGAAGAATCCGGGGAACATCGCCGACGCATACAGCTTCACGACCGACTGGCCGGCCACGGCCGCGTAGACAATGATCATCACCGACGGCGGAATGAGGATTCCGAGCGTCCCGCCGGCGGTGATCGCACCCGACGCGAGTCGCACGTCGTAGCCCGCCTTCAGCATCGGGTTCATCGCAATCACGCCCATCAACACGACGACAGCGCCCACCAGGCCGCTCGCGATACCCCAGAACGTGCAGACGATCAGCGTCGCAACGGCGAGGGAAGCGGGAAAATTGCGAAACGCGAGCTGGATGCTGTAGAACATCTTGTCGACGAGCGCGCCGCGCTCCATGACATATCCCATCAGCACGAACAACGGTATCGAGATCAGTGACTCGTTGTTCATCGCACCGTAGGTTCGCTCGACCATCAGGTCGAAGACCTTGTTATGCGTCCATGGCTGCGACCGCTCGTAGAACGCGACGAAGCCGAACGACATGCCGAGGCCCATCAGCGTGAACGCGGTGGGAAAGCCCATCATGATCACGATGACGATGAGCACGAGCATCGTCAGACCGAGTGCGGGATCGCTCATCGGACTATCCTCCGGCCATTTCGCGACACCCGATGGCCCTCACAGCTTCGCCTCGCCGCCGAGCCCGCGCTGGCGCGCCGCTTCGTCGATGTCGTGCGCGTGCTGGATCGCCCGCTGGCGCGATTCGTCGTCGACATACTGGCTGTCCGCCAACTGCTGCCCGACGACGTCGATCTCCTCGGCATCCTTGAGCCGTGGCGGCCATCTGCCGGTGCGCAGGCAGTCGATGCAGCGGATGATCTCCGCGACGCCCTGCAGGATCACCAGCGCGCCGGCGATCGGAATGATCGCCTTGAACTGATAGACCGGCGGTCCGTTCGCGGTCACGTTCGAGTGCTCGCGGATGCGCCACGACTCGTATGCGTACTCCTCACCGGCGTAGATGAGCGCGACGATGCCGGGCAGGAAGAACACGACGTAGAGCGCGAGGTCGAGCGCTGCCTGCGTGCGCGGCCGGAACGAGCTGTACAGGAAGTCGCCACGCACATGGCCGTTCTGCGCGAGCGTGTACGCGCCGCACATCATGAAGAGCGTGCCGTACAGCATGTTGTTCAGGTCGTAGATCCATGCAGTCGGCGCGTTCAGCAGGTAGCGCTTGAACACCTCGACGCAGACGACGAGCATCAGCACGATGATCAGCCACGCCGCCAGCTTTCCGGACCACGTGCTCATCCGGTCGGCACCATGCAGCACGCGTTGGTAATCCATCGCGGTCGCTTTCGGGAGAAAGGAGGATGCGACGAAAAGGCACCACCCGGACGCGCCGGATGATGCCTTGCCCGCCTTGCGAGCCGCCCGTTTACGTCTTCTTCGGAGACGCCTTCTGCCCGAAATAGTGGTTGTATGCCATACGACGGTTGACGTTGTTGTCCATGTCCCAGCGCACGGCGCGCTCGGCGAACGCGCGCTGCGAATCGAGGATCTCCTTGAAGATCGGGCTCTCGCTCATCTTCTTCTGGACGACCTGATCGTAGACTTCGAGTTGCTTCTGCAGAATGGAATCGGGCGTCTTGTAGAAACGCACCTTGTCCTTGCTCTGCATCTCGACGTAGTCCTTCGAGTAGCGGTCGATCGCCTTCCAGACGAGGTCGGCCGACGCGGCGTCGACGGCATAGGCGATGATCGCGCGCAATTTATCCGGAAGCGCGTCGTACCTGGCCTTGTTGAACGTGATCTCGAACTGCTCGGCGTTCTGATGGAAGCTCTGCAGCATGCAGACCTTGGACACATCGGGAAAGCCGAGGACACGATCGGATGTCATGTTGTTGAACTCGGCGGCGTCGAGAAGCCCGCGGTCCATTGCCGGAACGATCTCGCCGCCGGGCAGCGCATTGACGGCCGCCCCCATTCCCGTGAAGACGTCGATCGAAATGCCGACGGTCCGATACTTGAGACCCTTCAGGTCGTCCACCTTCGTGACGGGCTTCTTGAACCAGCCAAGCGGCTGCGTATACATGGGCCCATAGGGGAACGAAACGACATTGGCGCCGACCGATTGGTAGAGCTTCTCGAGCAGCTGCCTGCCGCCTCCGTAACGATGCCAGGCGAGAAGCATGTTGGCATCCATGCCGAACGCGGGTCCCGAGCCCCAAAGGGCGAGCGCGGTGCTCTTGCCGTAGTGGTACACGAGCACGCCGTGGCCGCCGTCGAGCGTGCCCTTCGATACTGCCTCGAGAAGACCGAACGCGGGGACGACGGCGCCTGCCGGCAGCACCTCGATCTTGAGATCGCCGCCGGTCATGTCGTTGACCTTCTTCGCATAGTCGAGTGCGTACTCGTGGAAGATGTCCTTCGACGGCCACGTGCTCTGCCAACGCATGCTGATCGGTCCCTGCGACTTCGCGATCATCGGAAAACCGAGCGCCGCCGCGCCGCCGGTGACGCCGCCGACGGCTTTCAAGAAACGTCGACGCATTCCAGTCGATTCATTCCCCACGGCCTTGCTGACGACTCTGCTCTTGCGTGTCATGGCTTCCTCTCCTGAGTGGTCGCGCGTGGCGACGGAAGGGCGGCCTGTTCTTGAATACTTCGATGGCCGGACAGCGAACACGACGGCGGCGGACGATCGTCCCCCCCAGCGCGCTTATGGTTACGGAGATTGCGCGATCGCGCAAGCATCCAAACGCGAAAATGTCGCCAGACGATCATGTCGGTGGACGATACAAGCGTGCAGCCTGCCACTCTGCGGCGATGCCATACGCCAGGTCACGGCGCCAGTCGTCTTCGGGTGCCCGGCTCGCGGTCTGTCGGTGATCGATACAACTTTTGGTGCGTGGAAACCGCCGTCGGGGAACCCTTACGGGATTCCTTTACTCGTGGTTCCCGTTGCGCGGCCTTGGCGCCGCGCCGCGTCGGCCGCGTGGCGCGGCCGTGTCGATCCGTTTGCTTCGCGCTACAGCGACCGCCGCTCGCGGAGCGCCTGGGCGAGCGTTCCCGGGTCGACGTATTCGAGCTCGCCGCCGACCGGGACACCACGCGCGAGCCGCGTCACGCGCAACGCCCGCGCGGCGAGCAGTTCGCCGAGGTAGTGCGCGGTCGCCTCGCCTTCGTTCGTGAAATTCGTGGCAAGGATCACTTCGCGCACGACGCCATCGGTTGCGCGCTTCAACAATCGCTCGAGGCGGATCTCGCGCGGCCCGATGCCATCGAGCGGCGACAGCCTCCCCATCAGGACGAAATACAGTCCCGAATACGCCCGCGTCTGCTCGACCATCAGGAGATCGGCCGGCGTCTCGACGACGCAAAGCTGCGACGAATCGCGCTTCGCCGAGTCGCACAGCGCGCACAGCGTGCCTTCGGTGAACGTGTTGCAGCGCTCGCAATGCTGGATCGACCGCGTCGCGTCGACCAGCGCGCGCGCAAGGCGCTGCGCACCGTCGCGATCGTGCTGCAGAAGATGCAGCGCCATTCGCTGCGCGGCCTTCGGGCCGACGCCGGGCAGGCATCGCAGCGCCTGCGCGAGCTCGTCGAGCGTGCCGAGCGATTCGGACGACGCCGCGCGCGCGCCGCCGTCGCGCGCGTTCATCGTGGAAGGTCCATCAGAACGGTAGCTTGAATCCTGGCGGCAACGGCATGCCGGCGGTCAGCCCGCCGAGCTTTTCCTGCGCCGTCGCCTCGGCCCGGCGCAACGCGTCGTTGAACGCCGCCGCGACGAGGTCTTCGAGCATGTCCCGGTCTTCGCCGAGCAAAGACGAGTCGATCGAAACGCGCTTCACGTCGTGGCGGCACGTCATGACGATCTTGACGAGCCCTGCGCCGGACTGGCCCTCGACTTCGGTGCGCGCGAGTTCCTCCTGGGCGCGCTGCATGTTTTCCTGCATCTGCTGCGCCTGCTTCATCAGGCCAGACAACTGGTTCTTGTTCATCATCGCGTTTCCTGCGTGGATGGAGTGGCCGGCGCGCCGCGCGGCGCGATCGATTCGATCGTCTCGGGCCGCACCGTCGCATCGAAGCGCGTGACGAGATCGCGTACGAATGGCTCGTTGCGAAACGCCGCTTCGCTCGCGGCCCGCGCCTCCTCGCGCTCGCGGCGCGCGATCGCGGCAGGCGACCCATCGCTGCTCTCGCCGATCTCGAAGGCGAGCAGAAGCTTGCGCCCGGTAGCCGCTTCGAGCGCGACCTTGAGCTTGTCGGCGTACGCCCTGTCGGCAAGATGCTTGTGCGTGGCCGGAATCGCAAGCGAGAGCGCGTTGCCCCGCACCGATTTGAGCTCCGCTTGCGCTGCGATCTGCGCAGCCATGCCGTTCAGGCGCAATCTGGCGACGAACGCCGGCCAGTCGGCCGCCGCTTCCGGGAGAACGAGCTTCGGCGTATCGCCGCTTGCCAGCGTCGACGGTGCTACGGCCGCCGCGGAAGCGGCGCGAATCGTCGTGACATTGCGGTCGACGCTCGATGCAGCAGGCGCCGGCGCAGCGCGAACCGGCGTTGCCGGCACGCGTGCGGCTCGCGCGGCTTCTCCCCGCGATGGCGGCGCCGGCTCGCCCTCGGTCATCGGCTCGAACGCGAGCAGCCGCAGCAGGGTCATCGAAAAACCGGTTGCCTCGTCGGGCGCAAGTGCCAGGTCGGTGCGTCCCTGCACGACGATCTGATAGGCGAGCTGCACGCTCTCGGGTGACATCCGCGCTGCGTAACCCGCGATGCGCTCGGCATCGTCGCCGCCGGGTGCGCCCGGCACGGCCTGGACGACCGCGATCCGATGGAAAAGCGACGCGAGCTCGTCGAGTGCTGCGGCGAACGCGTGACCGGCCGCCGCGAGCGCATCGGCCTCGGCGAGAAGCGCCGGTCCGTCGCTTGCGATCAGTGCGTCGACGATCCGATGGAGATAGCCGCGATCGACGACGCCGAGCATCGACCGCACGCCGGGTTCGCGCACTTCGCCGCCGCCATAGGCGATGGCCTGGTCGAGCAGCGACAGCGCATCGCGCAGCGATCCTTGCGCAGCCGCCGCAAGGAGCGGCAGAGCGGCTTCGTCGAATCCAATGTCCTCGGCACGAAGGATCCGCGCAATCCGCTCGGCGATCAGCGCGCGCGGAAGCGGCGTGAGATTGAACTGCAGGCAGCGCGACAGGACCGTCACCGGAATCTTCTGCGGATCGGTCGTCGCGAGAACGAACTTGATGTGCTCGGGCGGCTCCTCGAGCGTCTTCAGCATCGAGTTGAACGCGCCCTTCGACAGCATGTGCACCTCGTCGATCAGGTACACCTTGTAGCGGCCGCTGGTCGGCGCATAACGTGCGTTGTCGAGAATCTCGCGCATGTTCTCGACGCCCGTGTTCGACGC
>Ga0157370_10005381_pt1 | contig 14372 bp, 12 predicted proteins | sample C35metaG_FD_113463 | JGI IMG/M metagenome (GOLD analysis project Ga0157370, IMG submission 113463) | Corn rhizosphere microbial communities from Kellogg Biological Station, Michigan, USA - C3-5 metaG | ecosystem: Host-associated > Plants > Roots > Rhizosphere > Soil | place: USA: Michigan...
GTCGAGCTCGGCTTCGAGGCGGGCGCGGATGGCGGCGTCGGTGCCGGGAAACTCGAGGACGTCTAGTGCCGCCCGGACATAAAGCCCGGAGCCGCCCACCAGGATGGGGAGCCTGCCGCGGGACTGGATGCCGGCAATGGCGGCGCGCGCCATCGACTGGAAGGCGGCCACCGTGGTGTCCTCACGGACGGTCAAGAAGTCCATGAGATGGTGTGGAATGCCGCGCCGCTGTTCCAGTGGCAGCTTGGCGGTGCCGATGTCCATCCCCCGGTAAAACTGCATGGAGTCGGCGTTGACGGCCTCGCCGTTGAAACGTTCGGCCAGTTCCAGCGCCAGCTCGGACTTGCCGGACCCCGTGGGCCCGACGACGGCGACAACCGGCAGCGCTGCCCGCTCCGTGCCGCCCGGGAACCGGCGGACGGCGGCGTGGCCGGTTGTGCTCACGCGGTGCGGACGGGCAGCGTGGGCATGCCCAGGGACACGGCCTTTTTCCCGCCGGCTGCTGCGCCGGCTGCCGGCACCCCGCAGGATTCGGCCTGGGCCCGGTCCCAGGCGTCGCCCGCACGGGAACGGCGCAGGGCGTAGTCGGCCACTGACGGGTCGGCCACCAGGTGGAATGCGGCAGCTTCGGTAATCGTCACGGTGACCAGGTCGCCGGGTCGCGGGGTTTCAGCGCCATCGGGGACGCTGAAATGCACCAGCCGCTGGTCCTGGGACCGGCCGGAGAGGCGGTGGGTCTGCGCTGCCTTGCGGCCGGACTGGGCCGTGACCATGACCTCCAAGCGGCGTCCCACCTGCTTGGCATTTTCTTCCGCAGCGATGCGGTCCTGCAATGCGGTCAGGCGCAGGAAGCGTTCCTGGACCACATCCTTGGGCAGCTGGTCCGGCAGGTCCGCCGCGGGCGTTCCGGGCCGCTTTGAGTACTGGAAGGTGAAGGCGGTGGCAAAGCGGGACTTTTCGACGACGTCGAGCGTGGCCTGGAAGTCCTCCTCGGTTTCCCCGGGGAAGCCGACGATGATGTCGGTGGAGATGGCGGCGTGCGGCATCTGCTCGCGGACCTTGTCCAGGATGCCGAGGAACTTGGCGGAGCGGTAGGAGCGGCGCATGTCCTTGAGGACCTTGTCGGAGCCGGACTGCAGCGGCATGTGCAGTTGCGGCATGACGTTGGGGGTTTCGGCCATGGCGGCGATGACGTCATCGGTGAAGGCGGCAGGGTGCGGGCTGGTGAAGCGCACGCGTTCCAGGCCCTGGATCTCGCCGCAGGCACGCAGCAATTTGCCAAAGGCCAGCCGGTCGCCGAACTCCACGCCGTAGGAATTGACGTTCTGGCCCAGCAGCGTGACCTCGATGGCGCCGTCGTCGACCAGTGCCTGTATTTCGGCGAGGATCTCGCCGGGGCGGCGGTCGCGTTCCTTGCCGCGCAGGGAGGGCACGATGCAGAACGTGCAGGTGTTGTTGCAGCCCACGGAGATGGAGACCCACCCCGAGTAGACCGAATCGCGCTTGGTGGGCAGCGTGGAGGGGAAGACGTCGAGGGATTCGAGGATTTCCATTTGGGCGTCGGCGTTGTGGCGGGCGCGTTCCAGCAGGACGGGCAGGGCACCGACGTTGTGCGTGCCAAAGACGACGTCGACCCACGGGGCGCGCTTTTGGATCGTGTCGCGGTCCTTCTGGGCCAGGCAGCCGCCCACGGCGATCTGCATGCCGGGGTTGGACTCCTTGACGTGCGCAAGCATGCCGAGGTTGCCGTAGAGCTTGTTGTCGGCGTTTTCACGCACGGCGCAGGTGTTGAAGACGACCACGTCGGCGCAGGGGCCGACAGGCTGGCCGTGCGTGTCCAGCTCTGCCGTGGCGCCGCCGTCGTCGAAGGCAACCATCCCGGCAGCTTCGAGCAGGCCGGCCATGCGCTCGGAATCGTGGACGTTCATTTGGCAGCCGTACGTGCGCACCTGGTAGGTGCGGGGGCGCGCGGGGGTTGCAATGGCGGAAGGGTCAACGCCGTTCAGGGTCAGGCTCACCCACCAAGCTTAAGACCTGCGGCGGATTGACGCTAAACCGCGGCTCAGTACCAGTTGAACGCGACTTCGTGGGCCCAGGCCCCCTGCGGAGAACCGTAGGTGGCGCGTATGTAGCCCAGGCCCCAGTTGATCTGGGTCCGGTAGTTGGTCAGCCAGTCGCTTCCGGCGGAGGAGTACTTGTCCGGCGGCAGCGACTGGGCAATGCCGTAGGCGCCGCTGGAGGGATTCGTGGCGTTGGTCAACCAGCTTGATTCCTGGTTCCAGAGCAGCAGCAGGTACTGGAACTGTCCCTGGCCCCAGCCAAAGGATGCCAATTGCGAGGAGGCGTAAGCCTGCGCCCCGCCGGGATCATTGACAGCGCCGCCGGGAATGTTGGGCAGCAGGACTTCCGGGGGAATCCAGCCGTTGCCTGGATCGGGGGCCGGCTGGTTGGCCGCGGCCTGGTTCGCTGCAGCTTGGTTCGCCGCAGCCTGGTTGGCTGCGGCCTGGTCCCGGGCGGCCTGTTCCCTGGCAGCCTGTTCGGCTGCGGCCTTGCGCTTGGCCTCCTGGGCCGCGTTGTAGGCCGCTAGGGCCTCCTGGCCCGCCCGGTACTTTTGTTCAACTGCGGCCGTGGTGTTTTTCAGGGACGCCAGCTGTGCCACAAGTGTTTGGCTTTGCGTCTTTGTGGACGCCACCTGCGCTTCCACCGCTGCCTGGGCGGCAACGGCCGCATCCAGGGCGGTCTTGGCCAGCCCTGCCAGCCTGGCACGTTCAGCCTCCGCGGCCTTCTTGCTGTCGGAGAGAGAGGTGGCCACTTGGGCGGAATTCTGGGCAAGCGTCTGTTTGGCGGCAGCCTCTTCGCCGACCCGGTGCAGCGTGTCTAGCCCTTCCAAGGAGCCTTGCGAGCTTAATGACGAAAGGGTGGCAATCAGGCCGAGCGAGGTGCCGCCGGTCTTGTAGCTCTGGACGGCCACGGCAACCGCCTCCTGGCGGTACTTGGCACCCGTTGCGGCCGCTTTCTGCGATTCCGCGTCGAGCACCTGGACCTGCTGGGTCACCCTGTCCAGGTTTTGCCTGGCCACGGCGGCGTCGGCCCCGGCCTTGACCGCTGCCAGGCCCAGGACGCCGGCCTGGGTTTGCAAGTTGTCCAGCAGTCCCGAAATCTTGGTGGCCTCGGCCTGCGTTGCAGCAACGTTGCCCTTGGCCGCCTGCACATCGGCCCATGTGGGAAAGCCGGTGGGCGGGCCGTCGTCAGCCACCACGGGGTTTGCTGCAACGCCGGACAGAGCGAGCACCCCGGCGACGGTTGTGGCGGCCAGGGTGCGCAGGAATCGGCGGGAAAAGCTACTCATATGTCGTTAGCATAATCGCCCGGAGGCCCATAGTGCGGGGTTTCGCCCTCAAGAGTTTCCTCAATGACCCGCGCCACGACGGCAAATGCCGCCGACGGGTTGTACCCCTTGCGGGCCAGCATCGCCACCCACCGCCTCGTGTATTTGTCGCGTTCGGCACGGTCGCTGAAGTTGATTGACCCCCGCAGCTTCCGCCGCACCAGGGATTCGGCGCCTGCTGCCTCGTCCTCATCGGTGACCTGGGCCAGCGCCGCTTCGGCCAAATCAGGGGCTATGCCCTTCTCTGCAAGTTCACGCTTGAGCGCCCCCCGGGCCAGGGATCGATTCTGTGCCCGGCTGCGCACCCAGAGCTGGGCAAACTCGGCGTCGTCAATGAGCTTGACGTCCTCGAAGCGATCCAGAACGGCCTCCGCCACATCATCGGGGACGTTGCGTTCGGCCAGCTTTTGGGCCAGCTGGTGCCGGCTCTTGGGCGAATTGGTCAGTTGCCGGAGAATGATGGCCCGGGCCACCGACGCCGGATTGGCGTCGGGGTCCAGTTCCGGAGCAGGTCTCTTCGCAGTCATGGCGGCGGCTTAGAACCCGTCGACGGCCTTGAGCTTGGGCGCCTGCTCCTGTTCGCCTTCGGGCAGGACGCCCACGCCGAGCTTGGCCTTGATCAGGCGCTCCAGCTCGTCGGCGAGTTCGGGGTTGTCCTTGAGGAAGCGGCGGGAGTTTTCCATGCCCTGGCCCAGCTGGTCGCCGTCGTAGGTGTACCAGGATCCGGACTTCTTGATGATGCCGTGTTCCACACCCATGTCAATGATGCCGCCTTCGCGCGAAATTCCGACGCCATAGATGATGTCGAACTCGGCAATCTTGAACGGCGGGGCCATCTTGTTTTTCACGACTTTGGCCTTGGTGCGGTTTCCGACCGCGTCGGCGCCTTCCTTCAGGGTCTGGATGCGGCGCACGTCGATGCGGACGGACGCATAGAACTTCAGCGCCTTGCCACCCGTGGTGGTTTCCGGGCTGCCGAAGAACACACCGATCTTTTCACGCAGCTGGTTGATGAAGATGGCGGTGGTCTTAGTCTGGCTCAGCCGCCCTGTGATCTTGCGCAGCGCCTGGCTCATCAAGCGGGCCTGCAAACCGACATGGCTGTCACCCATGTCGCCTTCAATTTCCGCACGCGGCACCAAGGCGGCCACGGAGTCAATGACAATGACATCCAGGGAGCCCGATCCGATCAACATGTCCATGATCTCCAGCGCCTGCTCGCCCGTGTCGGGCTGGGAGACCAGGAGGGCGTCGACGTCGACACCAAGCTTCCCTGCATAGTCAGGGTCCAGCGCGTGTTCGGCATCAATGAATGCGGCTATGCCGCCGAGCTTCTGCGCACTCGCAACGGCGTGGAGGGCAAGTGTGGTCTTACCGGAAGACTCCGGTCCATAGATCTCCACCACGCGCCCGCGTGGCAGGCCGCCAATGCCCAGGGCCACGTCCAGGGCGATGGAGCCGGTGGGGATTACTTCAATGGGTGCACGGACATCGTCACCCAGGCGCATCACCGAGCCCTTGCCAAATTGTTTGTCAATCTGGGCCAATGCTGCGGCCAGCGCCTTTTCACGGTCTGCGGGAGCGGCCATGATTCACCTCGGTCTTTCCTATGTGCCGTATTGCCGGCCAGTCCAACAGCACGGCGAGTGCTGCGAATTGATGTGGTCTGTTGCGGTCTGTGGTTCGTGCTGTGGATTCAGGATGAAGCGCCCGAAGGATCTTCCTCCATGCTTAAGACGCTAGTTCAAGGCTCCGACATTGTCTGTGCCAGTGGCGCCAAAGCCCGAAAATTGTGGAAAACTTTCGACGTCCCTCCAGAGTGTCCGTTCACGCGGGCATCCAGCCCCAAGCCGCGCATGCTTAATTCTAGCCCTGTTAGAACAGGTATTCGATACCATTGCTGGCGTGTCGCGGACGCGGTTACTTCTTTACGGGGATGTCGCGGCCCAGGCGGCGGGAGGCGGGGACGTCCTGGACCTCACACACTTCAAGCCACACCTCGCGCGGGTCAAAGCCGGCGCGCAGGGCTTCTTCGGCGGTGTTGCCGCCCACGCCGGCCAGGACCAGCTCCCTGGCCAGAACACGGGAATAGCCGGGGGTGAATTCGTCGTCCATCAATCGCCAAAATTCGCTTACTCGCACCCCCTCATTGTCGCACGCCGCGGCCTGCCCCATCAGCCATAGACTGGAGCCATGAGCCACACCGGAACGCCCCCGACCACTGCGGACTCCGCCCTGGCCACAGCTGCCATTGAATCACTGGAGATTGAATTGAGCCTGCTGTGGCGCCGCGGGCGGGCCATGGGCCTCACCTTGGCGCGCAGCGTGCACCCGGACCTGGAGCCGTCCGCCTACGGACTGCTCTCCGTGCTGGTGCACCAGGGCGGAATGCGCCTCACTGAACTGGCCCGCAGCATTGGGGTTGGCAAGCCGTCGGTGAGCCGCCAGATCAGCTTCCTGGAAGGGCTGGGGCTGGTGCAAAAGGTCCACGACCCCCTGGACGGACGGGCGCAGCTGATCAATCTGACGCCGGAGGGCCTGGCCAAGATGCAGGCCGTCAACGCGGGCCGGCAGGCGGCCTTCCACCGGATGCTGTCCCACTGGGACACCGGGGACCTGGCTACGCTGGCCGCATTGATCGGCAAGCTAAACGCGGCCGGGCTCGACGGCGGCACCCTTGACGACGCGGCCCCGGACGGCGACTCACCGAACAGCCCCGGATCCCGCAGCTAGCCACATCCGCTGGATCGGGCACGGCAGGCACAACAAAAAGCTGGCCCCGCATTGGATGCAGGGCCAGCCATGGATGAAATTGGGCCGGTACCGTGCCAACAGTTCCGGCGGATGTGGTCAACGAAAGGCCTAGTAGGCGCTGGAGATCAAGCCCTTGTTGAGTTCGTCGGAGAGTTCCTGGTTCAGGTCACGGCCATAACGCACCGCAAATTCCTGGGGAACAGTATCCGGGACAGCCACGCCTTCGGCAATGGCCAAACGATCACTCACTTCTCGAAGCATGAGTGAGAGCGGCACGTCGAGTGCGGAGCAGATCGAGGCAAGCAGCTCGGAGGAAGCTTCCTTCTGACCTCGCTCCACTTCACTCAGGTAACCGAGTGAGACGCGTGCATTGTGTGAGACTTCACGGAGTGTGCGGCCTTGACGCTGACGGACATCCCGCAGAACGTCTCCAATTTCATGGCGTAGTACCACCATTTTGCGCTCCTTTGCCGGATGCTTTGTCGCCTCTGCCAAACCCACATCCCGCCAGCGCACCACGCCGTTTACGGATACGGGTTGTTTCACCATCGGTATCGCCTTGCTCCTTGTTCGTTGGTACACCTTTTTGGCTGTTCCAAAAAGGCTACGCCCACTTGGTGTTCCCATACTAAAGGGGAACCCTGCCCAGTGCGTTCACTATGACTAACTATCTGGTTACAACTTTTGTTCCCCGGTGCCCTTGACATACCCGCGGACCAGTTCCCGCAGCAGCAACAGTGCTTCGCCAGTGGCTTGGGCCCTGATGGCCGCACGCCCGCCGGCAAAGTGGAATTCGTGCGCGCTGGCACGCCCGTCCACCGAAATACCAATGTACACGTGTCCCACGTCCTTGCCTTGGTGCGGCTCGGGTCCCGCCACGCCGGTTGTGGACAACCCCACCCTGGCCCCGGTCACGCTGCATGCCCCGAGCGCCATGGCCTGCGCCACGCCAGGGTCAACGGCCCCGTTTTCGGCCAGCAGCGCGGCCGGAACTCCCAAGGCACGGACCTTGACCTCGTTTTGGTAGGCAATGACGCCCCCCTGGAGCATCCCGGAGGCACCCGGAATGTCAACGATCGTCGCGGCGAGCATGCCGCCGGTCAGTGATTCCGCCGTGGCAACGGTCAGCCCGGCAGCCGTTGCGGCCGCAACCAGCTCCGCCAATTCATCCCGGGTCAGTGACATTGCAGCCTTATCCCGCCCCGTTGGTCCGGCTGCTTCGGCCGCTGTTTCGCAGCTGCACGGCCTTGACCACATAGTCCACGCCCGTAACCACGGTGACGGCCAGGGCGGCCAGCATGATTACCAGGGCCACCACGGACAGCCACGGCACGGCGGGCGTCACTGGCAGGAGGTAGAGGAAGATGGCAATGGTTTGCAGGACTGTCTTCAGCTTTCCGCCTTTGGAGGCGGCCATGACACCGTAGCGGATCACCACAAAGCGCAGCAGGGTGATGCCAAATTCACGCACCAGCATCACAATCGTGACCCACCACCACAGCTCCCCCACTGCGGAGAGCATGATGAGCGCGGAGCCAATCAGCAGCTTGTCCGCGATGGGGTCGGCAATCTTTCCAAAGCTGGTGATAAGGCCGCGGGACCGGGCAATGTCGCCGTCGAGCTTGTCAGTGTAGATCGCCACGAGAAAGAGGAGCACTGCCGCCCAGCGCCACCAGCTGTAGGCGCCGCCGTCGGCCAGGAAGAACCAGATGAAGAACGGCACCAGGACGATGCGAAGCATGGTCAGGGCGTTGGGCAGGTTCCAGTTGGAGGGAACCGGCTGGGACGGAGTTGGTGCGGCGGCTTCAGTCACGCTTCAAGGCTATCGTCATTCGGCCGCCAGCGGGATAACGCCGGTCAGCGCCCGGTCAGGGACCAGGCGTCCTCCCCGCCGTCTTCGTCGTCGCCGTCGTAGTACTCCACGGCTTCCGTGCGGTTGGCCAGGTCCTCGGCCACCAGGTCGGTGCCCCAGCCGTGGGTCGCGTTGGCGTTGTCGGCGAGGGCGGCTGCCATGGGATCCGCGGGCGGCTGGGGGTCTGTGCCGGGTTCGACGCCGGCGCCCCCGGGCTGCCCGTCCCCGTGGCCGTCCCCGTGGCCGTCCCCGGAGCCGCCGCTGCGGATCGCGGCCAGGGTGGCGGCCAGGTCGTCCGGCTTGACGAGGACGTCGCGGGCCTTCGAGCCTTCGGACGGGCCCACCACGCCGCGGGATTCCAGCAGGTCCATGAGCCGGCCCGCCTTGGCGAAGCCGACGCGCAGCTTGCGCTGGAGCATGGAGGTGGAGCCGAACTGCGTGGTGACGACAAGTTCGGTGGCCTGCAGCAGCAGGTCCAGGTCGTCTCCAATGTCGTCCTCGATCTGCTTCTTGGGCGCCTCCACGGCCACGTCGTCGCGGTAGTGCACCTTCAGCTGGCCCTTGACGTGCTCCACCACGCGCTTGATTTCGGCCTCGGTGACCCAGGCGCCCTGCACGCGGATCGGCTTGGACTTGCCCATGGGCAGGAAGAGCGCGTCACCTTGGCCCAGGAGTTTCTCGGCGCCCGGCTGGTCCAGGACCACGCGGGAGTCGGTCACGGAGGAGGTGGCGAACGCCATGCGCGAGGGCACGTTGGCCTTGATCAGGCCCGTGACCACGTCCACGGACGGGCGCTGGGTGGCCAGGACCAAGTGGATGCCTGCTGCGCGGGCCAGCTGCGTGATGCGGACGATGGAATCTTCCACGTCGCGGGGGGCCACCATCATCAGGTCCGCGAGCTCGTCCACGATCACCAGCAGGTACGGGTAGGGCCGGATCACGCGCTTGGAGTCCACGGGCGGGTGGACCTTGCCGGCCTTGACTGCCTTGTTGAATTCATCAATGTGCTTGAAGCCGTAGTTGGCGAGGTCGTCGTAGCGCTGGTCCATTTCCCGGACCACCCATTGCAGTGCCTCGGCTGCCTTCTTCGGGTTGGTGATGATGGGGGTGATCAGGTGCGGCACGCCTTCGTAGGCCGTCAGGTCAACGCGCTTGGGGTCCACCATGACCATGCGCACCTCGTCGGGCGTGGAACGCATCAGGATGGAGACGATCATGGAGTTCACAAAGGACGACTTGCCCGCACCCGTGGCACCGGCCACCAGCAGGTGGGGCATCTTGGCCAGGTTGGCGACCACAAAGCCGCCCTCCACGTCCTTGCCCACCCCCATGACCATGGGGTGGTCGGTGCGCCGGGCGTTGGCTGAGCGCAGCACATCGCCCAAAACCACGATTTCCTTGTCGGCGTTGGGAATTTCAATGCCGATGGCGCTCTTGCCGGGGATGGGGCTGAGGATGCGCACATCGGAGGACGCCACGGCGTAGGAGATGTTCTTGCTCAGTGCCGTGACACGCTCCACCTTGGTGCCCGGTGCCAGCTCGATCTCATAGCGGGTGACGGTGGGCCCGCGGCTGAAGCCGGTGACGGCTGCATCGACGTTGAACTGGTTCAGCGTGTCCGTCAGCGCAGCCACAACGGAGTCATTGGCCTCCGTGGCTTCCTTGGCGGGCGGCCCGGACGGCAGGAAGTCCGATTCCGGCAGGGTGTAGGTGACGTCGCCGGAGAGCTGGAGCTGTTCCGAGCGGGCGGGGATGGGCGTGGGGAGGCTGGCCGGCGGTTTGGGGATGGCCCGGGTGGCCGGGTCGTAGGCAGCCGCAGCCGCGGGTGATCCCGCCCCCACAATGGCGATGGCCTCGGTGTCCACATTCTCGGCGGAACCCGGAAAGTGGGGCTGCGGCGAGCTGGTGGGCAGCCCCTGGCTGGCCTTGATCCTGTCCGCGGCCAGCTCGTCGCGGGTGGGGCGGCGGACCCCGGGCGGCAGGGAAGGCGCGGCCGACGGCGCCGGGCGGGCTGCGTCGTCGTCCGCGTCCACCAGCGCGGTCTCGAAGGCGCCCTCACCGTCGTAGTCAAGGGCGGCGGCGTCCGCGGCAGCCTTCTTGCGCCCGCGCAGGCCGCGCTGCCGCTTCGCGGGGGCGGGGAGCGCGTCACGGTCGTAGAGGTAGCTTTGGTCGTGCCCGTTGGGATCCAGTTCGCGCTGGGGGGCAGCTCCGACCAGTTGCTCGTAGAGGCCGCGCAGGCGTGAGGGAATGTGGCGCACCGGGGTGGCAGTGAGGACCAGGATGCTGAAGAACGCCAGGACGGAATACAGGGCAATGGCCAGTATGGGGCTGGCTGCCGCGACCAGGCCGCCGGCGATCATGCCGACCATGCCGCCGGCGGCGCTGACGGAGGCAAAGCCCGCGGCCGCACTCGGCTGTCCGCCGGCCACATGGGCCAGGGCACAGCCGGAAATGATCATGACGGAAAAGCCGATGGCCACGCGGTTGTTGCTGCGGATGTTCGCCGGCTGGCGGAACACGAGGATGGAGAAAATCAAGAGCATGGGCGGGAGCATGGCGGCAAACCAGCCAAAGGTGCCCTGAAAGACGCCGTGGACGGCGTCCGCGAAACCGCCCGCAAGGCCCCACCATTCAAAGGTCGCGATGAACGCCGCCAGCAGGATGAAAAACAGCCCGCTGCCGTCGCGCCGTTCCTCGGCCGGCAGCGCACTGACATCGGTGCCCATGCGGCGGACAGCGCCGCCAATGAGGTGTCCCAGGCCCTGCCACGTGCCAATGACCAGGCGAAGCGGCCAGATCAGCTGCTGCTCGGGTTCGGGTGCGGGTTGCCTGCTGCGGGTGCTCGGCATTTTCGCGGTCTTCGCAGGGCGCGCGGAAGCGCCGCCTTGCTTGCCGGCGGACGCGCGAGCGGGGGAAGAACGAGTCGCCATGCTTCTAAAGGTACCCGCAGCGGCCTGAATTCCGGCGAATTTGCCTGCCTCCGGCCCGTCGCCGGAACGCCGAACGGGCACTTAACGTGGATGTTTTCGCCCAACATCCACGTTAACTGCCCGCTGGCGCGGGGGTTCGGTGGCTCAGGCCTCCAGAACCACCGGGATGATCATGGGGCGCCGGCGCAGCTTCCTGTTGACCCAGGTGCCGATCACCCGCCGCACCACCTGCTGGAGCTGGTGGGTGGTGTGGTCGGTGCTGGCCGTGACCGCTTCTTCCAGGGCCGCGGCGATCTTGGGCTTGATGTCGTCAAAGACGGAGTCGTCCTCGGCCACGCCGCGGGCATGGATGTCCGGTCCGGAGACAATCTTCCCGGTGGATCGGTTCACCACCGTGATGATGGAGATGAAGCCCTCGTCGCCCAGGATGCGGCGGTCTTTCAGGTCCTCGTCGGTGATTTCACCGACGCTGTGGCCGTCCACGTAGACAAAGCCGCACTCAACCTGGCCCACGATGCGCGCCGTGCCGCCGGCCAGGTCAATGACTGCGCCATCGCTGGTCAACAGCACGTTCGACGCTGGCACGCCGGACTGCTGTGCTATCTTGCCATTGGCAATCAGGTGCCGGGTTTCCCCGTGCACCGGCATCACGTTTTTGGTCTGGGGGATGTTGTAGCAGTACAGCAGCTCCCCCGCGGCGGCATGGCCTGACACGTGGACCTTGGCCGTTCCCTTGTGGATCACGTCGGCGCCAAGCTTGAGCAGGCCGTTGATGATCCGGTAGACGGCATTCTCATTGCCGGGGATAAGCGAGGAGGCCAGGATGACGGTGTCGCCAACGCCCACAGAAATCTTGTGGGCGCCGTTGGCCATCCGCGACAGCGCAGCCATGGGTTCGCCCTGGGACCCGGTGGACATGAGGACCACCTTGTTGTCCGGCAGGCTGTCCACGTTTTTCAGTTCCACCAGCACGTCGGCGGGTACGTTGAGGTAGCCCAGCTTGGCGGCAATGGCCATGTTGCGGACCATGGAACGGCCCACAAACGCCACCTTGCGGCCATGCAGCACGGCGGCATTGAGGACCTGCTGGACGCGGTGCACGTGGGAGGAAAAGCTGGCCACGATGATGCGCTTGTCGGCCTTGCCAAACAGCGCCTCCAGGGTGGGCCCAATCTCCGCCTCGCTGGTGGTGAAGCCCGGAACGTCGGCGTTGGTGGAGTCCACCAGGAACAGGTCCACGCCTTCCTCACCCAGGCGGGCAAAGTGGCGCAGGTCAGTGCGGCGCCCGTCCAGGGGCAGCTGGTCCATCTTGAAGTCGCCCGTGTGCAGCACGGTGCCGCCCGCTGTGCGGATGAACACCGCCAGGGCGTCCGGGATGGAGTGGTTGACGGCCACGAATTCGCACTGGAACGGGCCCAGCTGCTCCACCTGGCCTTCCTTCACCGTCAGCGTCCACGGCTTGATGCGGTGTTCGGCAAGTTTGGCCTCGACGAAGGCCAGCGTCAGCTGCGAACCAATGAGGGGAATGTCATCGCGCAGGCGCAGCAGGTACGGAACGGCACCAATGTGGTCCTCGTGGCCGTGCGTGAGGACCACGCCAACCACGTCCTCGAGGCGGTCCTTGATGTAGGAGAAGTCGGGCAGGATCACGTCCACGCCGGGCTGGTCCTCTTCCGGGAACAGGACGCCGCAGTCCACAATGAGCAGCTTGCCGCCGATCTCAAAGACCGTCATGTTGCGGCCAATCTCACCAATGCCGCCCAGGGGAACAAGGCGCAGCGTTCCGTCGGCCAGGGCCGGCGGGGTGCGCAGTCCGGGCTCAGTCATTTGGGTCATGTTTACAAATCCATTCCAGCTTCCGCAAGGTCAGCCTTGATCATGGCGATCTCGGCCTCGCCCGGTTCCACGAGGGGAAGCCGGACCACCGAGTTGGACAGGATTCCCTGCCACTTAAGAATTTGCTTCACGGCCACCGCACCCTGCACGTGGCCCATGGTGGCGCGGATCACCGGGTCCAGCGCAAAGTGGATCTTCCGGGCCGTGGCGAAGTCCCCGGCCGCAGCCGCGTCAATGAGCGCGCGGAACTGCTGCGGGGCCACGTGGGCGCTGACGGACACCAGCCCGACGGCGCCGGCGGCCATCAGCGGCAGGGTCAGGCCGTCGTCGCCCGAGTACACGTCAAGGTCCGTGTTGGCCAGCACGCGGGAAGTGGCGGTGAAGTCGGCCTTGGCGTCCTTGAGGGCCGTGATGCGCGGGTGCCCGGCCAGCTTGATGATGGTTTCAGTTTCGATGGGAACACCGGCGCGGCCGGGGATGTCGTAGAGCATGACGGGGAGTTCGGTGGAGTCGGCGATGGCCTCGAAGTGGGCCTGGATGCCGGCCTGGCTGGGCTTGTTGTAGTACGGGGTGACGATCAGCAGGCCGTGGACACCCAGGGCCGCCGCCCGCTGTGACAGGCTGATGGAATGCCGGGTGTCGTTGGTGCCGGTGCCGGCAATGACCCGGGCACGCCCCCCAACAGCCTCAAGGACTGCCTGGAACATGCCGAGGTTCTCTTCGTCCGTCAGGGTGGAGGTTTCGCCCGTGGTGCCCGTGACCAGGATGCCGTCGCAGCCGCCGTCGACCAGTTTGTTGGCCAGCGCCGCTGCCTGCTTGTAGTCCACTGCCCCGTCTGCGGTGAAGGGGGTGACCATGGCGGGCATGAGGGTTCCGAAGGGGCGCAGGGCTGTATCAATGGCAGGCATGCATAAAACGTTACCTGCTCCGGCACCATTTCGTTCAACGCGTGCCGCACTCCGGACACCCCCCGCTCCGGCCTGCGCCTATACTTCCAGCATGGACCTGCCGCAGCTTCGCAAGGCGTCCCTGGCCGGTGCCATTGTTGCGGCCAGCGTGGCGGCAACCGTGGGTGCTCTGGCCGTGGTGTTCCGCACGGAGGGCCGCATGGCCCAGGAAGCTGTTGGCCACCGGCTTGGGGACCACGGCCCGGACGCCGACGGCGTGTATCGCGGCGATTGGGGCCGTCCGGTGCGCCTGGTGATGGCCGGGGACTCGGTGGCGGACAGCCTGGGGGCGACGACGGCGGCCGCAACCCTGGGTGCCAACCTGGCCGTGGCGCTGTCAGACCATGCACACCGGGCGGTGGAACTGCGCACGGTTGCCACGGTCGGCGCCCAGACTGCAACCCTGGACAGTCAGCTGGACACGCTGGCCGGCACTTTCAGACCGGACATCACGGTGATAATTGTGGGTGGCAACGACCTGACCAACCACGTCCCCCTGGCCGATTCCATCAAGGCGCTGAAGGACGTAGTGGCGCGCCTGCGTGCCCTGGGCGGTGAGGTGGTGGTGGGCACCTGCCCCGACTTTGACACCCTGCCCTCGCTTCCGTCGCCGCTGCGCGAGGTGGGCGGCCAGCTGTCCCGGCGGCTGGCCGGGGCGCAGTTCA
>Ga0157370_10005384_pt1 | contig 14369 bp, 12 predicted proteins | sample C35metaG_FD_113463 | JGI IMG/M metagenome (GOLD analysis project Ga0157370, IMG submission 113463) | Corn rhizosphere microbial communities from Kellogg Biological Station, Michigan, USA - C3-5 metaG | ecosystem: Host-associated > Plants > Roots > Rhizosphere > Soil | place: USA: Michigan...
CTGGGGGCGCGCCGCGCTCGCCGACCGGGCGCTGCGACCGGTCAGGGCCGAGTCGCTGCACGTCACCCTCGCCTTCCTCGGCTACCTGCCGGAGAAGGAGATACCCCGCCTGGGTGAGATCGTCGTGGCGAGCCGGGCGCCGGCTCCGACGATCGAGCTGGGCGATCCGGTGCCGCGCCCGGAGCGCGGCCGTCCCCGTCTCTTCGCGCTGCCGGCCGAGTCGCGCGGCGCGGTCGCCCTGCAACGGGGGTTGGGGGAGAGGCTGATCGCGGCACGCCTGCTCGAGCCGGAGAAGCGGCCGTTCTGGCCGCACGTGACCGTGGCCAGGGTGCCGCGCGAGGAGCGCGGCTCGAAGCGCCCGGCGCAGGTTTCCAAGCTTCCCGAACCGCTCCCGCAGGCATTGCTGCAGCCTGCGGTTTGCCGCCGGATGACGCTCTACCGTTCAGAACTCCAGCCGCAGGGTGCGCAGTACACCCCGCTGGCGCAAGTCGAGCTGCCCACGGACGGGCGGCAGTGAGGTGGAAGAGATGGCAGACCAGAAAATCGCCCTGAAGGACGCCTCGGCCAAGGAGGCGAAGGCCAAGGACGCGGCGCTCGAAGCGGCCGTGAGCGGGATCAAGCGTGAGTTTGGCGAGGGCTCGTTGATGCGTCTCGGCGCCGACGCGACGATCAAGATCCCGGCGATCCCGACCGGAGCGCTCTCGCTCGACCTGGCGCTGGGCATCGGCGGCGTCCCCCGGGGACGGATCGTCGAGATCTTCGGACCCGAGTCCTCGGGCAAGACGACGCTGATCTACCACATCATCTCCGAAGCCCAGGCCCGCGGCGGGATCTGTGCCTTCATCGACACCGAGCACGCGATCGATCCGAGCTATGCCCGCAAGATCGGCGTCGACACCGACGAGTTGCTGGTCTCTCAGCCCGACTACGGCGAGCAGGCGCTGCAGATCGCCGATCGCCTGATCGCCTCGGCCGCGATCGACGTGGTCGCGATCGATTCTGTTGCCGCCCTGACGCCGAAAGCCGAGCTCGACGGTCAGATCGGCGACACGACCGTCGGCCTCCAGGCGCGCCTGATGTCGCAGGCGATGCGCAAACTGGCCGGCAACCTCAACCGGACCAACACGGTCTGCCTCTTCACCAACCAGATCCGGGAAAAGGTGGGCGTCCAATTCGGCTCGCCCGAGACCCAGTCCGGCGGCAGGGCGCTCAAGTTCTACTCCTCGCAGCGTCTCGACATTCGCCGCATCGAGACCCTCAAGGAAGGGACCGAGGCAGTCGGCAACCGGGTTCGGGTCAAAGTCGTCAAGAACAAGCTCGCCTCCCCCTTCCGCCAGGCCGAGTTCGACATCGAGTACGGGGCCGGGATCTCGCGCGAGGGCGGCCTGCTCGACTTTGGCATCGAGCACGACTTGGTGCAGAAATCCGGCTCGTTCTTCTCCTATGGCAAGACGCGGCTGGGTCAGGGGCGCAACAACGCCAAACAGTTCCTCGCCGAGAACCCCGAGATCGCGGGCGAGATCGAGGGAAAGATCCGCACCGCGCTTGGCATCGGCACGGAGAACGTCGTGCCCGAGGCCACGGAGACGGCGCCCGCGGTTGCTGAAGCTGCTTAATCCCGTCTGACCAAGCAGATCGGTGGAGGCAGGGAGCGTGGGCGTGCGCCGCACGCGAGCGACCGAGGGCGCCGATACGCGCCGTGTCAGACGAATTAGACAAACGCGTCTATGGGAGTAGTCTCTGACCTCAGATGAAAATCAGCATGCCGCCGTGGAATTGGTCACGCGGCAACGGTTCGGGGCCAAATCCGGTTCTGGACCGGCTGGAGGCGTTGGACGCACAGCTAGCTGAGCTGAGGCGTGCCGAGCTGGAACGGATCTCCTCGCTGAGCGCGGACGAGGCGCGCCAGATGCTTCTCGACGAAGTCGAGGCCGACGCCCGTCGACAGGCCGGTCTTTCCCTGCGCAGGATCGAGGAGGAGACCCGCCAGGAGGCGGCGAGGCGCGCCCGCAGCATCCTCGCCACCGCGACGCAGCGCCTCGCGGGGCCCTACGCGGTACGAACGACGACCCAGCTGGTGCGGCTGCCGAACGACGAGATGAAGGGCAGGATCATCGGCCGGGAGGGGCGCAACATCCACGCGCTCGAGCAACTGACCGGGGTCGACATCATCGTCGACGACACGCCGTCCGCGGTGCGCCTCTCGAGCTTCGACGGGATGCGCCGCGAGATTGCCCGCCTCGCCCTCGAACGGCTGATCGCCGACGGCCGCATCCACCCGTCCCGCTGCGAGGAGGCGGTCGAGCAGGCCAGGAATGAAATCGAGGAGCGGGTGGTCGAAGAGGGGGAGCGAGCCGCTCTCGACGCCAACGTGAACGGCCTCCATCCTCATCTGATCGATCTGCTCGGCAAGCTGCAGTTCCGCACCAGCTACGGGCAGAACGTGCTCAGCCACCTGGTCGAGTCCTCCTACCTCGCTGCGCTGATCGCGGTTGAGCTCGGCGCAGCCGCCGACATCGCTCGGCGAGCGGCGCTGTTGCACGACATCGGCAAGGCGGTCGATCAAGAGGTCGACGGAACGCACGCGCAGATCGGCGCCGCCCTCGCCCGTCGGTACGGCGAGAGCGAAGAGGTCGCCCACGCGATCGAAGCGCATCACAGCGAGGTCGAGCCCCACTCGGTCGAGGCCGTGGTGGTGCAGACCGCCGATGCCCTTTCCGGGGCGCGGCCAGGTGCCCGGGGCGACACGCTCGAGGAGTACGTCGCTCGCCTTCACGAGCTCGAGCAGCTCGCATCGCGCCACGCCGGGGTGGAGAGGGTCTACGCGATGCAGGCCGGTCGCGAGATACGCGTCATGGTCGACCCCGGCGAGGTCGACGACGAGCGCGCGGCGCTGATCTCGTATGAGATCGCCGCGGCGATAGAGCGCGAGGTCTCCTACCCGGGTCGGATCAAGATCACCGTCATCCGCGAGAGCCGCGCGACCAGCTACGCGAGGTGAGGCCGGGCCTGGCGGGGCCGCTCCGCCGTCCTCTCTGGATAGGATTCCGGCCGCATGGACAACGGAACCGTCTTCTTCGTGATCGGACCGCTTCTCGCCGTCTCGGCCGTGGTGGTCAGCTTCATCGGCCTGCGCTTCGACGGGTTTCCCGGGAGGTTCACTCCCCTGGTCATCCTCTGGTTCGTGGTCCTGGTCGGCGGCGCGACGACCTTCGCGGTCCTCCACGGCAAGGACGAGCAGGAAGCCAGGGCAGCCGAGGTCGAAAGCGCAGGCGAAGAATTCACCGAAGAGGAGAAGTCGCCGGTCGACTCCGGCGAAGCCAAGGGCGCCGGGGGGGCGAAGCCGGGAGAAGCCGAGGCGAAGGGTCCCGGCGGGACCCTGAAGCTGGCAGCCGACCCCACGCAGATCGCCTTCAACACGACGACGCTGACCAGCAAGCCCGGCAAGGTCACGATCGACTTCGACAACCCGTCGGCGCTCGAACACGACGTGGCGATCGAGCAGAACGGCGAACAGATCGCGATCTCGGAAACGATCGCCAAAGGGAAGACGTCGGTCAGCGCCGACCTCGCCCCCGGCACCTACACCTTCCTCTGCACCATCCCCGGCCATGCCGAAGCGGGCATGGAAGGGACGCTTACGGTCAAGTAACGCCGCTACTCTGCTCCTCATGAAGCGGTACCACGTCACCACGTTCGGTTGCCAGATGAACGTGCACGATTCCGAGCGGATGCAGGGGATGCTCGAGTCGCTTGGCTACGAGCAGGCGCCGAGCCGCGCCGAGGCCGACCTGATCCTCTTCAACACCTGTTCGATCCGCGAGTCGGCGGACAATCGCTTCGTCGCCCATCTGGGCGAGGCGAAGCGGCTCAAGTCCGAAGACCCCGAGCGCGTGGTCGGCGTGGGCGGCTGCTGGGCGCAATCGGTCAAGGAGGAGGTCTTCGAGCGCTTCCCCTTCGTGGACGTCGCCTTCGGCCCCGGGCAGATCCACCGGCTCGCCGAGTTCCTCAACTCGGACTCGCTCACCGCCCAGGGATACTTCGAGTTCGAGGACTTCTCCGGCCACCTGCCGGCGCGTCGCGCGCGGGAGTTCCAAGGTTGGCTGCAGATCTCGCAGGGCTGCAACTGCAGGTGCTCCTACTGCATCGTGCCCTCGACCAGGGGTCGCGAGGAGAGTCGCGACCCCGCCGAGCTCCTGGTCGAGGCCGAGGCTCTCGCGGCGGACGGCGTGCGTGAGGTGACCCTGCTCGGGCAGAACGTCAACAGCTACGGGCGCGACCTGCGCGGCGAGTCGCGGATCGGCTTCGCCGAGCTGCTGGCACGGGTCGACGCGGTCGATGGGATCGAGCGGATCCGCTACACCAGCCCGCACCCCAAGGACATGCGCGAGGACGTGATCCGCGCCCACGCCGAGCTGCACTCGCTCTGCGAGCACATCCACCTGCCGCTGCAGTCCGGGTCCAGCACGATCCTCAAACGGATGCGCCGGACCTACGACAGACAGCGCTACGTCGATCGCGTCGCGCTGATCCGCGAGCACGTGCCCGACTGCGCGATCACGACCGACATCATCGTCGGCTTCCCCGGCGAGACCGAGGCTGACTTCGTCGAGACGCTCGAAGTCGTCGACGCGGTCGGCTATGACAGCGCCTTCACCTTCGTCTTCTCGCCGCGCCGAGAGACCGAGGCGGCGACGTTGGGCGAGCAGGTGCCTCACCCGGTCAAGCGGGAGCGGATGGAACGGCTAGTCGAGCTGGTTCAACGGCGGGCCACCGAACGGGCGCAGCGGTTCGTGGGACGCGAGATGGAGGTTCTCGTCGAAGGCGTCAGCCGCACCGATCCGACGCGGCTGCGCGGGCGGACCCGGCACAACAAGGCCGTGAACTTCGACGGCGTCGCCGAGGCCGGTGAGCTCGTCACCGTCGAGATCGATCGCGCCACCTCGACGACTCTCAGTGGGACGGAGAAGCTGCTCAGCCATGTTGGTTGAGGCGGTGTCGGGGCTACCCCTCCCTCAACTTTTTCGGTGGGGCCGTTTCGGTTGGGCCCCAGCCTCACACCGAAAAAGTACAAGCCGTTCGGGGCAGCCCCGGCACCGCCTTGTCGGATCGCAGGCAGCTGCCCGTCAATGCGCGTAATCGGGATATTCGGCCCGACCGGGGTTGGGAAGACCGGGGTCGCGATCGCGCTTGCCGAAGAGCTGCGAAAGCTGGGCGAGGATCCAATTGCCATCTCCTGCGATGCGCTCCAGGTGTACGAGGGGCTTGGCGTATTGACCGGGGTCGCCTCGGCTGAGGAGCGGGAGCTTCTGGAGCATCGGTTGGTTGGCTTCGTGCCCGTCACCCAGCCGTTTTCGGTGGGCGACTACATGGAATTGGCGCATGCCGAGATCGATCGGGCTTTGGAAGCCGGGAGGAGGCCGATCGTGGTGGGGGGGACCGGGCTTTATCTGCGGGCGGCGGTTGCCGAGCTCTCGCTTGAAAAGGCGCCGCCCGGGGCCGAGGATTCAGAGCTCTGGTCGTCGGAGACCCGGCTGCCGACGACGATCTTCGGGCTCGATATGGATCGTGCCCTGCTATATGAGCGGATCGACGCGCGCACGAACGCGATCGTCGCCGCCGGGGCCGAGGAGGAGGTGCGTCGGGCCGAAGCGTCGGCGCCCTCGCGGACGGCTCGCAAGGCGCTCGGCTTCGACGAGCTGCGCGGCGGCGACGTCGATCTGATGAAGAAGCGCTCCCGTAACTACGCCCGCCGCCAGCTCACCTGGATGCGAAAGATCCCAAACCTCCGCACGATCGACCGCACCGGTCGGTCAGATGCCGACGTGGCCGCCGAGATCGCCGATCGCCTCGCCGACTGAACAGTTGTCCCCCCATAGGGGCACAACTGACCAAGATCGGAGGTCGCGGCCCTTCAATAGGCTCCGGCGATGCGATTCGAGAAGTGGCAGGCGCTGGGCAACGACTACGTGATCCTCGAGGCCGATGCGCTCCCCTGGGAGCTGACCGCGTCTCGTGTGGAGTGGATCTGCGACCCGCATTTCGGCATCGGCGCCGACGGCGTGCTGCTGCTCTCGCGCAGCGAAGACCCCGACCTCGTCGCCGACCTGCGGATATTCAACCCCGACGGCTCGGAGGCTGAGCTTTCCGGCAACGGGGCGCGCGAGGCGATCCTCTACCTGCGTCGGCACGGCTGGACCGACGCCGATGTCTTCACGATCCGCACGGCCGCCGGCCCGATCACGCCGACGATCACCTCCGAGCTGACCTGCTCGGTCGAGATGGGCAGGGCCTCGACGAGCTCGAAGGACTTCCCTTCCGGACCGGCGGATGGCAAGGGCTCGCTGAGCGCCGGGGGCCGCGAGTGGGAGTTCCGGCATGTCTCGATCGGCAACCCGCAGTGCGCGATCGAGGTCGGTGACGAGGTCGAGGATCTGGACCTCGACCCGATCGGCCCCGCGATCGAAGCGAGCGAGCTTTTTCCCAACCGGACCAACGTCTCCTTCTTCAAGGTCGATGGCAGCCGGGTGCGGGCGCGGATCTTCGAGCGCGGCGTGGGGGAAACGCTCTCGTCCGGCACCGGCGCCAGCGGTGCCGCGGTCGCCGCTTTCCTCAGCGGCGCGCCGAGCCCGATCGTGGTCGAGCTCGACGGAGGCGAGCTGGAGGTCGAGATCTCCGACGAGCTCGACGTGCGGCTGAGCGGCTGGGCCGAGCCGATCTGCGCCGGCGATCTCTCGCCGGAGTTGATGGCGGCGCTTTCCGAGCTCACCTAATAGATTTCCCCGCCCGTGGCGATCTCAGATCCATCCAAGCGCCTGGAGGCGATGCCTCCGTACATGTTTCAGGAACTCGAGCGGCGGATCGCCGAGAAGCGCGCCGCCGGCATCGATGTGATCAGTCTCGGGATCGGCGACCCCGACGAACCGACCTACCCGCACATCGTCTCGGCGATGCAGGAGGCGGTCGCCGACCCGGCTACGCACCAGTACCCGAGCAACCGCGGTCGCGACGACTTTCGCGAGGCCTTCGCCCGTTTCTACGACCGGCGCTTCGGAGTCGAGATCGACCCCGGCAGCGAGGTGATCCCGGCGATCGGCGCCAAGGAGTGCATCTACAACCTCTGCTTCGCCTTCCTCGACCCCGGTGGCGTTGCCCTCGCTTCCGACCCGGGCTACCCGGTCTATACCGGCGGGCCGATCCTCGCCGGCGCGACGCCCGAGCTGCTGCCCCTGGTGCCCGAGCTCGGCTTCGCCCCCGACCTCGGCGCGGTGCCGGCCGACGTCGCGGCCAAGGCCCGGCTGATGTTCGTCAACTACCCCAACAACCCGACCGGGGCCGTCGTTCCCGAGGGTTTCTTCGAGCTGGTCGTCTCCTTTGCCCGCGAGCACGAGATCCTCGTCGTCCACGACAAAGCCTACTCGGAGACGACCTACGACGGCTACGTCGCGCCCAGCTTCCTGGCGACGCCGGGCGCCAAGGAGATCGGCGTCGAGGTCTTCTCGCTCTCCAAGGGCTTCAACATGACCGGCTGGCGCTGTGCCGCGATCCTCGGCAACGCCGAGGCGGTGCAGACCTATTGGCGGCTGAAGACGAACGTCGACTCGGGGCTGTTCGAGGCCGTGCAGAAGGCCGGAGCAGCGGCCCTGGAGGGCCCCGCCGGTCCGCTGGAGCGGATGAACGAGACCTACGCCCGCCGGCGCGATCTGGTTGTCTCGGCGCTTAGCGAGATCGGCGTCGACGTGAGCGCGCCGAAGGGGACGATCTACGTCTGGGCGCCGGTGCCCGAGGGCCACACCTCGACGTCCTTTGCCGAGCTCGTGCTCGAAGAGGCTGCCGTGGTCGTCTCGCCTGGATCGATGTACGGGCCCAGCGGCGAGGGTTTCTTCCGCATCGCGCTCACCACGCCTGACGATCGGATTTCGGAGGCTGTCGAGCGGATGCGTGAGCATCTGGCTTGAGTTGAGGGAGGCATCCGGGTAGGGCCTTCACTTAACTTTTTCGGTGGATTGCGGTTGGGCTGACGCCCAAGGCCTACACCGAAAAAGTACAAGACGTTTCGGCCCTACCCGGATGCCTCTTGCTCGGTGCGCTTCGTCCAATACCGGTTCAGCCCACGCCATTGGTACTGGGGCGGGACGCACTGGATCAGCTCTTCAGCTGAGTCGGTGCTATCGGCGTGGTCGGCGACCAGGTCGCGGTGGCGTTGCTCGTAGGCCTCCTCTGAGAGGTCGCGGGCTTGCTGGGCCTCCTCGCGCAGGCGCTCCCTGACGTGGGCCAGGTGTGGAGCCGGATCGTCGATTGCGGCGAAGTGGGTCAGGGCCAGACGCTCGGGTTGCCAGCTTTCGACGATCCCGATCGAGTCCTCCCAGCGCTCGATGTCGATGTCCGGCGGCGGGGTGGGGGGGACGATCAGGTCGACGCCCGGTAGGCGCACGGCTGCGACGTCGCCGACGAAGGCAGTGCCGGCTTCCTCGTGCAGGTAGCAGACGTGGTGGGACGCGTGGCCGGGGGTGTAGGCGACGCGCATGCCGAGGACCTGCTCGCCGCCCGTCAGCGGTTTCACGTTCGCCTCCGGGACGGGCACGATCTCGCCCCAGAGCCGCTCCATCTGATCTCCGTAGAGGCGCTCGGCGCTCGCCAGCAGCTTCGACGGGTCGACCAGATGCGGTGCGCCGCGCTCGTGGACGTAGACCTCGAGGTCCGGCCAGCGGCGCACGAGCGCCCCGGTCGCGGCGGCGTGGTCGAGGTGGATGTGGGTGAGCAACAGCGCCCGCGGCCGCTCCTCGCCAAGCGCCTCCAACAGGGTCGGTAGCGATGACTCCGGCCCGGGATCCACCAGCACTTGATCTACCTCCCAGCACCCGATCACATGCGGACGCCCGAGGTGCATGACATCTATAACGCGCACCTGAGACAGCCTATGGGAGTCGGGGGACCCTCCCACGGAGGCTCCTGGAACCGCCCCCGAGCCCGAGCCCGCGTCCAGCTGCGCGACGGTCTCCGGGGGAGGGTCCCCCGACTCCCTCAAGCAACCGGATCAGGAAAGCGGTCATCCGCTTCGAGCGTTTGCCGCCAACCCTCCTCCATGCCGCGCGGCGCGTATCCGAGCTCCCGGCTGGCCTTCTCGTGGCTGGCCCAGAAGGTCACGCCGTCGGCCGAGGAGATCAGCTCGCGCAGGTTGGGTGGCTGTCCCATCAGCTTGCCGACCAGCGGGCCGATCGGGGTCAGCGCCTTCATCAGTGCCGTCGGCATAGCCCGCCTGGGCGCCTTGTGGCCGCTGACCGCGGCCACGGTCTCGACCGCCTCGCGCATCGTCGTCACCGGACCGCTCAGCACGTAGGTCTCGCCGACCCGCCCCTTGTCGAGCGCGAGCAGGATGCCCGCCGCGATGTCCTCGACATGGGTCATGCAGATGCCGAACTCGGGGAAGGGCAGTAGCGGCAGCTTCCCCGCGAAGAATTCCTGCAGCAGGTCGGCCACCTGAGAGGTGTCGTCGGGGCCGTAGACGCCACCCGGCTGGACGATCACGCCCGGCAGACCGTCCGCCATCATCCGCTTGACGATCCGGTGCGCCTCGAGCTTGGTCTCCTCGTAGTAGGAGGTGAACTCCTTGCCGGGATGCTCGTAGGCCTCGTCGACCACTTTGTGGTGGGTGTTGCCGAAGACGCCGCAGGTCGAGACGTAGACGAGCTTCGGGATGTTCGCCTCCAGCGCCGCTTTCATCACCCGCTCGGTGCCGGCGACGTTCGCCTCCCACATCGCCGGGTGCTGCTTGACCGGGATCCCCACCTCGTACATCGCGGCGGCATGGACGACGGCGTCGCAACCCTCCATGCCGGCGCGGATCGCCGTGTCGTCGCCGAGGTCGCCGCTCACCGGCTCGGCGCCGAGGGCGGTCAGCTTCGCCGCCTTCTCCGGGCTGCGAACGAGGCAGACGACGGCATCGCCGCGCTCGCGCAGCTGGCGCACGACCGTGCCGCCGATGAAGCCGGTTCCGCCCGTGACGAAGACCTTCACGGTCGCTAAGCCTATCCGCACCGGGCCGACGCCTACAATCAAGCCGAGTGGATCGATCCAGGAACGGGCGCAACAAGCAGACGCACTACGCCGCCAATGGCGCCGGCGTCTCCAATCCACGTGCCCGCCAGCGAGCCCTGGCGATCGGCATCGCCGACGGCAGCGAGGACGGCGACCCGCTCGCCGAGCTCAAGGAGTTGCTCCGGACCGCCGGCGTTGCGACCGCCGGCGAGGCCGTCCAGCAAAGGGCCAAGCCCGACCCCGACCGCTATCTCGGCCGCGGCAAGCTCGCCGAGGTGAAGGAGCAGGTCGCCGCCTGCGATGCGAACCTGGTTGCCTGCGACGACGAGCTCGCCCCCAGGCAGGAGCGCAACCTCGAGGGCGCGCTGGGCGTGCCGGTGATCGACCGCACCGCGGTGATCCTCGACATCTTCGCCGACCACGCCCACTCGGCCGAGGGCAAGCTTCAGGTCGAGCTAGCCCAGCTCGAATACAACCTGGCGCGGATGCGGGGCCTCTGGACCCACCTCGAGCGCCTCGGTGGCGGGATCGGCACGAGGGGGCCGGGCGAGAGTCAGATCGAGACCGATCGCCGCCTCGCCCGCGACCGGATCGCGGCGCTGCGCCGCCGGCTCGCTCGCCTGGAGCGCAACCGTGGTGTGATGCGGGCCCGGCGGGAGCAGTCGTCGCTGCCCAGGGTCGCCCTCGCCGGCTACACCAATGCCGGCAAGTCGACGCTGCTCAATGCCCTCACCGGCAGCGAGGAGGTCGGTGTGGGGGACAGGCTCTTCCACACGCTCGACCCGACCACGCGCAGCGTTGCCCTCTCCGGCCGGGACTTCCTCTTCACCGACACGGTCGGCTTCATCGAGAAGCTGCCACATCAGCTGGTCGAGGCGTTCAAGGCGACCCTGGAGGAGACGGTCCTCGCCGACCTGATCTTGCAGGTGGTCGATGCGGCGGCGCCCGAGGAGCGGCGTCTGGCCGATCTGGAGGCGGTCGACGCGGTGCTGGAGGAGATCGGCGCAGGCGACAAGCCGCGCCTGCTCGTGCTCAACAAGGCCGACCTGCTCGACGAGGACGAACGCGGCGAGGCGCTGCTCCGCCACTCGGGAGCGATCCTGGTCTCCGCCCTGACCGGCGAGGGGACCGAGACATTGCGGAACGGCGTCGAGCAGGCGTTCGAGGACACGCTGGCCGAGGTCGAGCTGCTCGTCCCCTACAGCGAGGGGGCGCGGCTGCACGAGCTGCACGAGGTGGCCGGGGACCTGACCCGGACCGAGCGGGGAGACGGTGTGCTCGTGCGGGCTCGGGTGCCTGTGGCCGAGCTGCACCGGTTCGACGATCTGCGCGTCGCTGACGCGGCTTGAGGTAGGGGCAGCGCGGGGGTGTCCCTCCGCTTGCTGGGTTTTTCGCCACGACGCGTTGGGGCCGTCCGAGATGTCGGTGGGGCGAAAAAGAGGACGCCGCTGCGCGGAGGGACACCCCCGCGCTGGCCGGTCAGGCGCTGTAGGGTGCGCCGACCGTGGAACTTCGGGTTGAGAAGCTGGCGGATGGGGCGCGGGCTCCCACTCGTGCGCATGAGGGGGATGCTGGGGTGGATCTCTATGCGTGTGAGGCCGCTCATCTGGGGCCGGGGGAGAGGTGGAGCGTTGGCACTGGGGTGGCGGTTGAGATTCCCGAGGGCCATGCCGGGTTTGTGCTGCCTCGGTCAGGACTGGCGCGGGACCATGGGATTGCTTTGGTGAACAGCCCCGGGTTAATCGATGCCGGCTATCGCGGGGAAGTGCGGGTGCTGCTGCTCAATACGGATCCGGCTGAGACCTTCCGGGTCGAGCCTGGGGATCGGATCGCTCAGCTGGTGATCGCGCCGGTTGCGATTGCCGATCCGGTCGAGGTGGAGTCGCTGAGCGATTCTGTCCGCGGCGACGGTGGCTTCGGGTCCAGCGGCCGTTAGCGGCGGCGGATCGAGAAGGAGAACAGCGCCGGGGTGCGGTCGCGATTGCCGACCCGGTCGATCGCGAAGACGCGGAAGGTGTGGCGGCCGAGGCGCAGGCGGTAGCGGCGGGGCGAGCCGCACGGCTTGAAGGATTGGCGGTCGAGCTTGCAGCGAAAGGTCGATCCGGACTCGTCCGAGCCGAAGACAAAGGCGACGCGACGCCATTTGCCCCTGGTGTAGACCACCTTGGCCGGTCCGCGAAGCAGCTCGGTGCGCGGCTTTCGATCCAATCCGGCGGACTTCGGCGGGGGCGGCGCGTGGGCGGGAGGCGGCGGGCCAAGCGGCGTCCCGGGTGGCTGGAAGTCGTTTGGCGGGGCTTCGAAGACGTTCTCGCAGCCGACCGGGGCCGGGTCCGCGTACGCCGGCGTCGGAATGTCGACAAAGGCCGCGTCGCTGCCTTCGCCACAGTCGATCGCGAGGTCGGTGTCTTCGGAGTTGGCAAGGATCGTGTCGTCGCCGTTCAGCGCGTAATAGCTATCGGCGCCGCGGTGGCCGAGCAGCTGGTTGGAGTGTTCGTCGCCATAGAAGACGTCGTCATGGGCGCTGCCCTCGAGGTCCTCGATGCTCGCCAGGCTGTCGACCGACCCGCCCGCGCAGCCTGGCTGTTCGCCGCCGGGTTTGCCCGCCTTCCCGCTGTCGAGCCGCGCCTCCACTGCTTGGGCCAGTTTCGTCCAGGAGGCGTTGTCGCGGTATTCGCCTTCGCCCCCGTAGAGCGTGTCGCCGTCGCAAAGCGAGTCGGAGAGGAGAAGATCGCTACCGGCCCCGGCGTCGAGCTCGTCCGTGCCGCCCTTGTTGAGCAATGCATCGTCGCCGCCGAGGCCGAAAAGCCTGTCGTTGTCCGGCCCATCCGCGAGCACGTCTTCGTTTCCACTGCCTCCGGTGAGCGAGTCTTCGCCCTCCCCGCCCAGCTCGACGATCGAGGTCGTATCCGGGAAGCCGTCGACGTGGACGGTGTCGCTCCCGTTCAGCCCTGCCAACAGGAGCGCGTCGGGCGGTTCGATCTGAGGGGCTTCGGGCAGCGCACAGGCGGCTTCGGTGGGGCCGGTCACGCTGCAGCCGCCCGCTTCCGAGGAGGTCGCATCGAAGTTGCTCCCGTTGAGCGAGAAGACGACCCTCGGCGTCGGCGCGGTCGCGTACGTTGCGAGCACTTCGTCAGCGTTGTCGCTGCCCGTGAGGTAGACGCCTGGATTCGGCGCTCCCGGCGCCATGATGCCGACGCTGACCTTGCTCGCGTCGCGAGACGTGACGGTCTTGGCGCTGGTCTCGCAGTCGATCGTGCCGCCGCTCTCGCTTTCGCAGCTGTCTCCGTCGGCTCCGCCGTGAACGGTGTCCCCGCCACCACCGCCGAGGATCACATCGCCCCCGCCGCCGCCGTAGATCGTCTGTCGTGACGAGGTGCCGACGATGAAGTCGGAGAACGAGCTGCCGACGATCGTCTCGAAGTCGGTCGCGGTGAGCTCTCCCGGTTTTTCGCCGTCGATGCCACCCCCGTCGGGAGCCACGCCATCGTCGGCGAGGTTTTCGACCATGTTGATGTAGGCGCCGCGCCCTTCGTCCCGGCCCGGAATGCCCGCGTATTCGCTCACGCCCGGGTGGTTGAAGTACCCCGGCGTAACCCCGGTCGCGTAGCTGAGCGTGTCGTTGTCGAAGACACTGCCGCTGTCGAAGATGCGGTCGAGGGTCGCGTCGCCGCGGACGAAGTCGCTGCCTTCTTCGCCATCGATCGAGTCGGCGCCGAAGCCGCCCGAGAGCAGGTCGTTCCCGGGGCCGCCGCGCAGGACGTCGTCGCCGATACCGCCGTAGAGGCTGTCGTCGCCGTCGCCGCCGTTCAGCGTGTCGTTGCCTCGCTCGCCGAAGATCACGTCGTTCCCAGGGCCGCCTTCGAAGGTCTGGCTGCCGACGCCGAGGTGCTCGCAGGTCTCGTTGCAGGGTGCGCTGGAGGTGACCGGGGCGGCCAGGATCGTGTCATCTCCGCCGCCTCCCTGAACGGAGTCGACACCGGCGGGAGCGTGGATCACGTCGTCGCAGGGAGTGCCCAACACTGTGTCGCCGACCTTTTCGGGCCCTTCCGCGCAGCTCGGCGCCCCGCTTGCCGCTGACGGGACCAGCACGAAGGCCAGCGTCGCCACAAGCGCCACGGCGAGCGCGGTCGAGATTCTGGTCACGCGGCGGTCGAAAGGTGGACCGCGTCGGGGCTTTGGGTCAAGCGACATCTCCATCACCTACCCGAACCGGTCCCCCGACACTCAGTTGCGCAGGGCGACCCGGCGGGCGCAGTCCTCCGCCGCCTGCTCCAGCGCGTCGTTCAGCGGCTCGAGCCTCGGCACTGAGCCGTAGCGGCGCTCGAGCGCGA
>Ga0157370_10005386_pt1 | contig 14364 bp, 9 predicted proteins | sample C35metaG_FD_113463 | JGI IMG/M metagenome (GOLD analysis project Ga0157370, IMG submission 113463) | Corn rhizosphere microbial communities from Kellogg Biological Station, Michigan, USA - C3-5 metaG | ecosystem: Host-associated > Plants > Roots > Rhizosphere > Soil | place: USA: Michigan...
CTTTAATGATAAAATAATTAATGATCCGTCAATTTTAAAAGATATTTTATCCAAAAGAAACTAAATATGTGTCCCTGGTTCTCCCGAAGCCTCGGGACTGGAGGTACCACAAAACCCGAATAGAAATATTCGGGTTTTTTGTTTTTCTACACTTTTCTGTTTTTTTTTCCGCAAAGAACGCAAAGGTTCGCAAAGTTTAATTTTAAAAACTTTGCGAACCTTTGCGTTTTTTCTTTCTAAACTTACGGTTAATCCAATAAGTCAACAAATTAATAGTTTTTGTTAAAAAAGTATTGACTGAATAAAAAAATAACTTCTATATTCGTAAAGCTATATTTTTAACATTCATTTACTAATAAGATCTCAAAGCAGTTTTATGAGCGAAACTTCTACTAAGGGCATTTGGAAAGTAATTTCAGCCTCTTCTATGGGCACCATGATTGAATGGTATGACTTCTATATTTTCGGTAGTTTAGCCGTTGTTATTTCAACCAAGTTCTTTCCCAGTGATAATCCGACCGCAGCATTTTTATCTACTTTAGCCACTTTTGCAGCCGGATTTGTAGTCCGTCCTTTTGGTGCTTTATTTTTTGGAAGACTGGGAGATATTATTGGTCGGAAATATACTTTTATGGCGACCTTATTATTAATGGGCGGATCTACTTTTTTAATAGGATGTATTCCGAGTTACGAAACTATTGGTTTTTTCGCACCATTATTAGTTCTAATTCTGAGATTATTACAAGGATTAGCTCTTGGAGGTGAATATGGCGGAGCAGCAACTTATGTAGCAGAACATGCTCCAGCTGGTCAAAAAGGTTATTGGACTTCTTGGATTCAGACCACTGCGACTGTCGGTTTATTTATTTCTTTAATGGTTATTTTAGCAACCAAGAGTATTCTTTCTCCAGAAGATTTCGATTTATGGGGATGGCGTGTTCCTTTCTGGGTTTCTATTGCTATGGTTGGCGTTTCGTATCTCATCAGAAAAAATATGGATGAATCGCCTGTTTTTGCGAAAGCTAAAAAAGAAGGAACGACTAGTACAAATCCGTTAAAAGAAAGTTTTGGAAACAGATATAATATGAAGTTCGTTTTACTGGCTTTGTTTGGAGCAACAATGGGACAAGGCGTTGTTTGGTACACAGGACAATTTTATGCCATGAGTTTTATGAAAACGGTTATGAATGTTGACTCTTCGCAAGTAGATGAATTATTAGGTATTGCACTCTTAATTGGAACTCCTTTTTTTATTATTTTTGGATGGCTGAGCGATAAGATTGGGCGTAAATATATTATGATGTTCGGAATGCTGATTGCCATATTGTCTTATAGACCTATTTATAAGATGATGTACGATACAACAGATATAAACCAAAAAACCGAAATTGTAGAAAACCCGACAGAAACTACTGAAACAAAAGATAACGGAAGTTCTATTGTCACAATAGAAAAAAAATACACAGATGGCACAACCGTATTGGAGAAAAAAACGTACATGGAGAAAAAAGATGTACAAACTAGTGTTTCAATAACAATTAATTCAAGCGATAAATGGACTTTAATTTTCTTGGTTTTTATTCAAGTATTATTTGTAACAATGGTTTATGGTCCAATTGCCGCATTTTTAGTCGAAATGTTTCCAACTAAAATCAGATATACATCTATGTCGCTTCCTTACCATGTTGGAAACGGAATATTTGGAGGATTACTCCCTGCTATTTCTACTTATTTTGTAACTCACGCCAAATCGGCCGGAAAACCAGATTATTATCTAGACGGATTATGGTATCCTATTGTAATTGCAGGAATCTGCTTTGTAATTGGAATGATATATATTGACAACAAAAACAAAACTACTCACCTTTAAAATTTAAAAAAAATGAATGCGATTAAACAAGTTTTAGGGGCTTTATGGATTGCTTTAGCAGCTGCAGCAGCTTATTTCTGTGTTTTTGAATTTGGTTTACCTAAACTGCTTTCAGACCAGCAAGACGATTTAGTATTTGGTGTAATTATCTTATTTATATTGACACCGCTGATTGTCATGGGCTTGGGTACATTTGGTTATTATTCTCTGATCGGAGAATATAATAAGAAGAAATAAACATACACATCAAAAATAGAAAAGGGCTGTCTACATTATGTAGAACAGCCCTTTTTCCTCACTAACCTAACCAAAGTTTTAATCTGTAAAATATATTTTCAACGTTTATTTTTTAATAAACTTCATTACTTTAGTTTTATGATTTTCATCAGAAGCTTTTACGAGATATAATCCTGTTTGTAATTCGCTTACGCTAAATTGAAAATCAGCATTATTATTTGAAGTAAAGCTTTTAACTAATTGTCCTGAAACGGAATAAACCTGAACTTTTTTAAAAGCACTATTTAAAGTGAAATAATCTGAAACTGGATTAGGATATAGACTCACCATATTTCCTTTTTCAAAATCATCAATCGCTAAGTTTGCTGTTTTGTTACCATAAATTCGATAGTCTCCTGGAGGCAGATTGATTGGCGCATTTACATCGGTTACATTAATAGTTGTATTATCCATTAAATTATACCAAGTTCCCGGATACGGAAAACCTGTTGCAACATTTTGTGCCGTGGTATCGAAATTGGCCAAAATCAAAACATTTTTTAATTGCGCTGCAGTCAAAGCTGAATTTTCAATTTTGATATTAATCAACAAAGAGTTCGCATTTGTCATTGTGGGAGTACCTAAAAAAACAGGTTCTACGGTTTTAAGCGTAATCATTTTAGCCCAATCGTTATAAATTTTATTACGATTAGAATCTCCGATCCAATTTTCTGTCCATTGAGGCTGTGGTTTTGTATCTAATTTACAATCACCGGGAATTGCTCCTGAATCATCATTTACGGTTCCGTTATTGCAGCTGAAAATAGAATCATCCATTCCTAATTCTCCAAAATGCCAAATCATTTTTGGCCCTGGAACTAATAATGAAACTGCTCCAATCGCAGACATTCTTGACAATGCTGTATTTAATGTTTTTACGTTATAAGTTCCATTAACAGCTCCATATTGTACATTTTTATACATTAGACGTTCTTCATCATGACTTTCAGCATAACCCATTAAACGATTCGAATTAAAACCACGGCTCGCGCTAGTCATTCTTGAAATATTACTATCTGAAGCGTAACCCATTGACAATTGATTATAAGGATTAGTCATTTTTCCCCACATCATAACTCCTTTGCTTGGCGTTTCAGTAATTTTATAATTTGCCCATTCTCTTTCTTCAATATCACTTCCTAAATGTTCAAAAATGGTATAATGTGTTGGATCTAAACTCCATGAATAATCTGCATATTTTTTTAGAATATCTACTCTATCCTGTTGATAAGCGTTTGTACAACTTTCATCTGCTGCCGTACAAGCTTGGGTAAATCCTTTAGTTAAGTCCCAGCGGAAACCGTCAATTTTGTATTCTTCAATCCATTGTTTAATAACACGATTGACATAATTTTGGGTTTTAAGAGATTGATGATTAAAATCTTCTCCCACACTATAGCTATGCTTTGCAACAGTATTAAAATATGGATTTTCGGCAGTTGGCGAACCAAAACCATCCCCGTCTGGGTCATTCATCCACATTCTTACCATCGGATTTCTTCCAAAAGCGTGGTTTAGCGCCACATCTAAAATTACAGCAATTCCGTTTTGATGGCATAAATCGATAAACTCTTTTAATTTGTCTGATGTTCCATAGAATTTATCTAAAGCCATGTGAAATGAAGTATTATAACCCCAGCTTTCGTTGCCTTCAAATTCCATTACCGGCATTAATTCAATAGCATTAACTTTTAGATTTTTAAAATAATCTATTCGATCTATTAAACTCTGATAACTTCTGTTCGCATCAAAATCACGCACTAAAACTTCATAAACCACTAATTTTTCTTTTTCTGGTTTTACAAAATTAGTAACCTGCCAATTATAAGGAGTCTGACCCGTTTTTAAAACTGTAACCTCAAAATTTTGTCCCGCAGGATAAACTGGCATATTTGGGTATTTTGCCACAGGAATTGATGGATCATCATAAGGTGACAAAACCAAAGTAGAATAAGGGTCTGCCGTTTTAACCATTGCTGGCGAATTTGCAAGCGGCGTTGCATCTACAACCCAATATTGATAGGTATTATTTACACCAGAAACTAATCCAGTTAATTCAAGCCAAAATTTACCTGAACTTGGATCTTTTTTCATTGCATAAGCTGATGTTGGCTGCCAATTGTTGAAACTTCCAGCGACGTAAACAAAGTCCTTCAATGGTGCATCTAAAACTAAAGTGGCTTTTGTTGCATCAAAAACATTATAATTGATTCCGTCTACTAACCCAGCAGGCATAGCTTGCGAAACAGTATTTGGATTGACAACTACTGAGAATTTCTTTGAAATTGTAGTAGTCCCTTGAACAGCAATCAATTCGTAGCTTTGATTACTTGTAATATTGGTGTGCGAATAAGAATAACTCGATGTACTTGTATTGGTATTGATCGTTACTCCGTTTGATTTCAAAGTATAACTTGCATTCCCGTTTGTGTTTGTTGCGGTAATAGTAAAGTTAGATCCCGAATTAATAATTGTAGTACTATTTTCTATTGGTGAAGACAGAGAAACTTGAAAAGAGCCAACCTCGACAACAATATCTTGAGACTGTTTCGTGCCGCTTCCATCTTTTGCTTTAATTAAAAAACCAATTCTTCCGATTCCGTTTCTATTAAAATATACAGATGGGGTAAATGTTTTGGTATAAGTATCGGTTCCTGCATTATACGTAAATTTAGCTGCTTCATTCGAAGATGTCCAAGATCCGTTAGACGGAGAATCCATTTGGTTGGTATCGTTCACATCATACGACCATGACCAAAGGTAAAGCGCATTTCCTGTAACTGCCCAAGTAGATTCATTAATACTGCTCCCGTTAATTGTAATCGTAATAGGTGTAGTATCTTCAAAAGTTGAAGGAGTTATAGAGTAAGTTGCTGTCTGTATCTGTGCAAATGAAAATGCAGTCAGCAATAAAAAAAATAATAGTAGAATTCTTTTCATAATTATATTGGTTTGCCGGTTAGATAGTTTGATTAAAAAAGGGCTATCTCGAGATAGCCCTTTTTGTGAATCACATTAAAAACTAGTCTAATGTTATTTTTTTCGCACCATTGTCAATAGTTAAAACTCTTGATCCAGTTGGTCCAGTATATTTAAAGTTACTGTCACCATCTCCTGCATTTACTAATTCATCATCAATAGTATAACCTAAACCTGAATAGTAAGTATAGTTATGACTTGCATCCCAGTTTCCATCACTTGTAAAGTTGTTTCCTAAGAATTCTCTAAAAGCTTCTCCGCTTTTAAGAACGATAGTTACTTTGTAAACATTTGTTGTACCTACTACTAATGGGAATTCTGTTTCAGCATCACCTGCCCATGTCCATCCTCCTGGAGTTGCAGCTCCAACTAACCAGTGAGAACTAGCTAATGGCACGTGGTATGGAGTAGCTGTAATAGTGTAAAAATTTGAATATTGTGGAATACCTGAAGCACCTACAACAGATTTAATACGAATATCAATTTTGTTTTCTTCTTTCTCAACAAATCCTCCATTTACTAATGCTGAATTTAACTCCGAAACTGTAAGTGTTTTAAACCTTTCAGTCGTATTAGAAACTACTACAGGAGTAGCAAAACTTGTTCCTGCTTTTGCAACTTCAATGGTATAATTTACAACCGTTTGAGACCCGTTATATTGTGCATCATTCCAAACTACTGTTGTAGCCACTTGATTTTCTGTGTCTTTAGAAAGAACAATACTAAAATCAGATTTTGGTGTTAATAAAACTGGAGCTGTTGATGCTTCAATTACTGGTCTGTTTTCTACGTCGTCTGCGTTACAAGAAACTGCTAATACACCAACGAATGCGATTAATACTTTATATAGATTTTTCATTTTGTTTATTTTTAGTTATAAGGTTAATTTAGTATCCTGGATTTTGTTTTAATGTTGGATTTGCCTGAATGTTTCTTGCAGGAATAGGCATTAAATCTCTGTATGAATCAGTTGCACTTCCATTAATAGAACCACCTTTCCATTGCCAGATTTTAGAACCTCCAGTAAATTTTCCAAAACGAATTAAGTCTGTTCTTCTGTGACATTCCCAGAACAACTCTCTTCCTCTTTCATCTAAAATAAAATCAAGAGTTAATTGAGGTGCTGTTATAGCTTGAGCCCCAGCTCTACTTCTAATTTGATTGATATATACTAAAGCAGTCGCAGCATTTCCTGTTGTAGCTCCTCTTAAAGTTGCTTCAGCATACATTAAATAAGCGTCAGTCAATCTGAACATTGGAAAATCAATATCTGGAATATCATTTCTTTGTGCTGCAGATCCATCAGCTTTTTTGTTGATATACTTCGTTACAGCATAACCATCTGTAAAAGTTCCAACATTTTTAATGTCTTTTGATTGTCCATTCGTGTAGAATGTTCCTCTTTTATCTCCAGTTGCAGTTTCGTCTGGGAAAAGGTTCACAAACTCTCTACGAGTTCTGATACCTTGCCATCCTCCATCCATACCTCTAGAAGCAGCATCCATACTACCTCCAATTGAAGCGTGCATGATAAAACTCATTCCACCTCCAGTAGCTCTAATTGCATTACCATCACCTACAATTGGGAAAATAACTTCGTTTTGAGCACCATTTGTGTTGTTATCTGCAGAAAACAAATATCCGTAAGGAATATTTGCAAATGTGTAACCAGAACTAGTAATGATTTCGTTGCATAATGTAGCAGCTTCATCATTTCTAGCAGTTCCTGTGTATACTTTAGCATTTAAATAAATTTGAGCCAATAAAAATTTAGCTGCAGTTTTATCAACTCTTCCGTATTCATTTGTTTTAGAAGCTGCTAAACTGCTATCTAAATCTTTCAACTCTGACTCAACAAATGCAAAAACTTCTGCTCTCGTTTTTTGTACTGGATAAAAGAATCCAACAGGATCATTTTCTGTAGTGATTGGCACATTTCCGAATAAATCCATTAAGTTGTAATAAGAGAACGCTCTTAAAAAACGAGCTTCTGCTCTAAAAGTAGCGATTTCAGCTTTTAACCCAGCGTCAACACCTCTAGCTGTTAATTTCTCATCAGTAGTTTGTCTTAAAAACTCATTTGCTACACTAATATGATAGAAAGCTCTTGAAAAAGTTCCTTCTAAAAACTCGTTAGACGGAGACCATGTTTGAGAGTTTAATGTTGGTAACGTTCCATCTGCCCAAGCAATAATTGCCTCATCTGTCGTAAATTCCTGAGTTACAAAAAGTAACCTTAAGTAACTACTAAAATCTCCACCAAGTCCAGCAATATCTGCAGAACCATCTCCATCATTACCTCCTACATATAATCCAGCATATAATTTTGCTAATACTTGTTTGTATGATGCTGGATCTTGAAAAAATGTCTCTGATAAAAATTCATCATCATCTCCTGGCGTAACATTTAAGTCGTCAGTACATGAGGTAAGCGTCATACTTAATCCTAACATAAGTAGGAAAAAATAAGATATATATTTAAATGATATTTTCATTTTATTAATTTTTTAAATTATGATTTTCCTATTAGAAGCTTGCATTCACACCAAACAAGAATGTTCTTGCTCTCGGATAAACATTATTATCAATTCCATTGAATTTCTCAGGATCTAAACCATTATACTTTGTAAGGATAAAAACATTCTGCACACCAGCAGTGAATCTTAATGAAGCTGCTTTTATAATTGTTTTATCAAAAGTATATCCAAGCGTAACATTATCAAGTTTAATAAAAGAAGCGTCTTTTATAAAATAGTCTGATAAATAACGTTGTGTACCATTATCTTCAAATGTAAAACCAGTGTTATAGTAATCTGAACTTACATTCGATAAATCTGTTTGTCTTCTTAAACCAGCATCAGAATATCCTAAGTTAGAACTTACGTTATCAAAAATACGGTTCCCTAAACTCGCTCTCCAGTTCATTGTAAAATCAAACTTTTTGTAGTTTAAAGTAGAAAACAATCCGAAAGTATAATCTGGTGCTGTTTTATGAAATCTATAACGATCTCCAGTATCAATTTTCCCATCTCCATTTCTATCTACATACGCACCAGCAATTGGTCGTTTATTTGCATCGTATAATTGTTCGTAAACAAAGAATGAGTTTGGAGCATATCCAACAGAATTTATTTGAATTTTGTTTCCATTACCGCCAGCGATATTATCTCCAGTTAAGTAACCTTGGAAACCTGGAACTGTAATTCCTAAGTTAGCAATTTCTTGATGAATATAAGTAGTATTGAAAGCTACATTCCAAGTCAAATTATCTGTTTTAATAATGTCAGAAGCAATACTGAACTCGATACCTTTTGTATCAACGCTTCCAATATTAAAGAAACCTTGATTTCTAATGTTTGCTCCATCTGGAACTGCAATTTCAGCTAATAAATCTGTTGATTTTTTATTGAAATAATTTATCGATCCAGTAATTCTGTCGTTGAAGAATCCGTAATCAATACCAATATTAGTCTCAGCTAATTCTTCCCATTTAATATTTTCATTATATCCTTCTGGTCTTGCAGTTGCATAAATTGTGTTACCAAAAATATACTGAGAGTTGATTGTTCCAAGAGTTACTCTTCTTAAATAATCATACTGTGCAGATATATCTTGTTGACCAGTTGTACCGTAACCAACTCTTAATTTTAAAGTAGAAACAGTAGCATTATCTTTTAAGAAAGCTTCCTCAGATAAATTCCAAGCAAAAGCAGCTCCTCCAAAATTACCCCATCTATTAGCTTCTGAAAAACGAGATGTTCCGTCTCTTCTGTAGTTAAGAGTTAGCAAATATCTACTGTCATAACCTAAATTCAAACGACCGAAATAAGACTGAAGATTGATATCTGGATCAGTAATTACATCCTCATTTGGATTTGGCTGTCTAGTTTCTCCTGATTGGTATTTTTCTTTTTGAAACAACTGATAGTTATAACCCGCAGTTGCATCAATTTTAAATTTCCCTAAATCTTTAGTATAATTAAAATAAGCATTTAAGTTTTTATTTTGAAGTGCATCAGTATAACTGCTGTAGTTTCCTAGATTCACATAATCTGGACCATTAAAAGGTTTTGGCTGATATCCTAAAGCACTTTGAGTACTTACTTCTGTATATCCGCTGCTATCAAATCTATCGATACCTGCTTCAACAACAGCTCTTAAATCTTCGAAGAAATGGAATTTGTAGTCTAATCTAACATTTCCCCATTTTCTTGTAGAAGTTGCTCTTCTATCATCTTGATTTAATCTAGCAACAGGGTTTCTTGCTGGTAATAATGGTAAGTTTCCAGTTGGCTCTAACCATTCGAAATAACCTCCATAACGAGATCCAGCTTGGTATACTGGCTGCGTTGGATCAAATCCGATTGCACTTCCAATAACAGCTCCTTCGTCTTGAAATTGATTTTTCCCGAAAGATAAGTTTCCGCTAATATCAATTTTTAAATGATTATCAAATAAAACTGGATTTAACGATATCGATGTCGTAGTTCTTTCAAAAGAAGTGTTTCTTAGGATTCCAGGATTATCAACATTTCCAACAGATAAACGTACAGGCAATTTATTAAATAAAGACCCGCTTACAGAGATATTGTTGTTTGTTGTAAGTGCTGTATGAAAAATTTCATTTTGCCAATTTGTATTAGCATTTCCTAATAAAGCTTGTTGAGCAGGAGTTCCTTTTGTATTTACTAATTCGCGGAATTGATCTGCACTCATTACATCAACAGTATTCGCTACTGTATTAATACCAACTTGAGAACTGAAATTTACTTTAACAGCTCCTTTTGATCCTTTTTTGGTAGTAATAACAATTACACCATTTGCAGCACGAGAACCGTAAATTGCAGCAGCAGAAGCATCTTTCAACACTGTAAATGATTCAATATCATTTGGATCAATTGTAGATAAAATACTTGTTGCTCCACTTGGAACTGCATTGCTTAACGGAAGTCCATCTAAAACGATTAATGGTTCATTTGATGCATTTAAAGAAGATCCTCCACGAATTCTAATATCTGCTTTTGCACCTGGCGCCCCTCCTCCTGTGACATTTACACCCGAAATACGACCGCTAATTAAGCTTTCAGGAGTTACGTTAATTCCTTTATTAAAATCTTTTGCAGCAATTTGAGAAACAGAACCTGTTGCATCTTTTTTCTTAACAGTTCCGTAACCTACCTGTACTACAACTTCTTTAAGTTGATTTGTATCTTCTTCTAGAGATACAGCTAAGTTTTTTTGACCATTAAACACAATAGTCGATGTTTTGTATCCAATAAATGAAACTATAATTTTGTCCCCATTTTTTAGATTCGGTAATTGAAATTTACCATCAAAATCTGTAGAAGTACCTCCTGCGGCACCTTGTACATTCACATTTACTCCTGGTATTGGCTGACCCGTGGCAAGATCAGTTACTGTTCCTGTTAATGTGCTTTGAGCTAACACAGTAAACGGAAGCAGAAGGAATAAAAATAACAACTTTTTGTAAATTGTTTTCATACTTTTTGTTTAAATTAGTTTTGAGTTTTTGACTGTTAGTTAAGTTTTTAATTTTACTTCGAATTTCAAAATTATGAATTTATTAACATGCTCAACTAGAGACAACTTTTATTGAGTTACGAAAACGTGGTAGTGTTGAAAACTTTCTATATTTTGTAATCTTTTCAGTCAAAAATTGTCAATTATAAAATTTTCAGATACCTTTATTATTAATTAGATTTTTTTCACTTTACGCCATGAAACGCAAAATAACCCTAAAACAGATTGCAAAGGAACTTGACGTATCCATTTCAACTGTCTCAAAATCACTTAGAAACAGTCTTGAAATTGGTGAAGAAACGCGCTTAAAAGTGCAGGCTTTTGCAAAGTTTTACAACTATAAACCCAACAATATTGCTCTTAGTTTGAAGAACCGAAAAACCAAAAGTATTGGCATCATTATACCCGAAATTGTACACTACTTTTTCTCTACTGTGATTAATGGAATTGAGCAGGTTGCGAACGAAAATGGTTATAGTGTTGTTATTTGTTTATCTGATGATTCTTTTGATAAGGAGGTTTTAAATATGGAAATGTTAGCCAACGGAAGTATCGACGGTTTCATCATGTCTCTTTCTAAAGAAACACAATATAAAGGTGATTTTCATCACATTACAGAAGTCATTAACCAAGGAATGCCGGTTGTAATGTTTGACCGCGTTACTAATGATATTTTATGCGATAAAGTAATTATCGATGATAAAGCGGCGGCTTATGAAGCTGTTCAGAGTTTAATTGATAACGGACGAAAAAAAATAGCCTTAGTAACAACTGTTGACTATGTAAGTGTCGGAAAACTAAGAACTGATGGTTACGAAAAAGCACTTTTAGATAATGGAATTACTTTTAACGAAGATTTAATCATTAAAATTGAAGATGTAGATACCTGCGAAATCACTATTAGTCAGCTTTTGCACGATAGAGCTTTTGATGCTGTTTTTGCTGTAAATGAACTTTTTGCAGTAACGATTATCAAAACTGCATCAAAAATGGGATTAAAAGTTCCGGAAGATTTAGCTGTAATTGCTTTTACTGACGGAATTATCTCCAAATATTCCACTCCAAGCATTACAACCGTAAGTCAGAGTGGGGAAAAAATGGGAAATAAAGCCGCAAAAATGCTTATTGAAAGACTTGAAGCTGAACATGATGATGACGAAGAAGAAAACGAAAACTATACAACAGAAGTTATAGAAACACATTTAATAAAAAGAGAATCTACTGACTAATTTTCTTAAAATCAACATATTCTAAAGCCATAAAAAATATTTATGGCTTTTTTATTAGCGTAAATAAAAAAATAATTAATACTTTTACGCCCGTCAAGGCTTTTACTTTTACTTCGAAAAAAATAGTAAGTTTTGATAAGCAAAGCGCTTATCGTATAATTTTTCACAAATTACGATAATGGAAAAGCGTAAATTAAGTTTCTGGGAAATTTGGAACATGAGTTTCGGTTTCTTGGGAATACAGTTTGGTTTTGCACTGCAAAACGCAAATACTTCTAGAATTTTTGAAACCCTTGGTGCTAAAATAGATGAAATCCCAATTTTGTGGATTGCTGCGCCTGTTTCAGGTTTAATTATTCAGCCCGTTATTGGTTATTTCAGTGATAGAACCTGGACTCGTTTAGGAAGACGCCGCCCCTATTTTTTAATTGGAGCCATTTTGTCTTCAATCGCATTATTCATTATGCCCAACTCTCCTACTTTATGGATCGCAGCGGGAACTTTATGGATAATGGATGCTTCGATAAATGTTTCAATGGAACCTTTTCGCGCTTTTGTCGGCGATAATTTACCAGACCATCAACGTGCATTAGGTTTTGTAATGCAGAGTTTTTTTATTGGAACAGGTGCTGTTGTAGGTTCTGTTTTACCCTATCTTTTTACAAATGTTTTTGATGTCAGCAATGTTGCCCCTAAAGGAATTATCCCAGATGCTGTAAAATGGTCTTTCTATATTGGCGGAATTGTTTTTCTGCTTTCTGTTCTATGGACTGTTTTTAAAACAACTGAATATACGCCTGAAGAACTTCATGCATTTGAAGCTAATAGTAAAAAAGATTCTCAAAATCTTTCTAATCCAGAAACAGAATCTGGAGTTTCTACAAAAAAACAATTGCTTTTAGGATTAGTCTTTGCCGGTATTGGCGGATTAATTTCATTTCTAATTTTTGAAAACAGCCTGGCAAAAGAATTGTATATTTTATTTATCGGACTAATTTTTATGGGTGTTTTATTTGTAATTGCATCACAATTACGAACTAAAAAAGTTCAAAATGGCTTTACCATAATCATGACCGATTTATTGAATATGCCAAAAACAATGCAAAAATTAGCCTGGGTACAATTTTTCTCTTGGTTTGCGCTTTTCTCTATGTGGATTTACACAACACAAGCTGTTACACAACACATTTTTGGCACGACAGACACGACTTCAAAAGTTTACAACGATGCTGCTGACTGGGTTTCTGTGTTATTTACAGTTTATAACGGAATTGCTGCTGCAGTAGCTTTCTTATTACCAATCATTGCAAAAAAAGTAGGCGTTAGAGCAACACATTTATTGGCATTATGCGCAGGAGGTGTTGGTTTAATTTCAATTTATTTTATTGGTGATAAGCAAATGCTAATCCTGCCCATGTTAGGAGTTGGAATTGCATGGGCAAGTATTTTATCAATGCCTTATGCAATGTTATCTGGTGCTTTACCAGCAGCAAAAATGGGTTATTACATGGGAGTTTTTAACTTTTTTGTAGTAATACCGCAAATTGTAGCCGCTACCATATTAGGATTTGTAATCAAACAATTCTTTCATAACGAACCTATTTACGCCTTAATAATTGGAGGTGTATCTATGATTTTTGCCGGATTACTTACACTTAGAGTAAATAGCAGAACTAAAATTGAAATTCATGAATAATAATAAAAAAGCCTTCATATTCGATCTTGACGGAGTGATCGTTGATACCGCTAAATACCATTTTTTAGCATGGCAGAAAATTGCCCAATCATTAAATATAAATTTTACACATGAAGACAACGAACTTTTAAAAGGCGTGAGCCGCGTTCGTTCTCTGGATATTATACTAGGATTAGGCAATGTTGAGGCTTCTCAGGAAGACAAAGACAAATGGCTGATTCAAAAAAATGAAGATTACTTATCTTATTTAGTTGACATGGACGAAAGCGAGATTCTTCCAGGAGTTGCTAAAATTCTAAAACTATTAAAAGATAAAAACCAAGGAATTGCATTGGGTTCTGCGAGTAAAAATGCCCGACCAATTCTTGAAAAAACTGGAATTCTTTCGTATTTCGATGTTATTGTTGACGGTAACGATGTTACCAACGCAAAACCAGATCCGGAAGTTTTCTTAAAAGCGGCTCAATTATTAAATATTGATCCAAAAAACTCAATTGTATTTGAAGATTCTGTTGCCGGAATTCAGGCAGCAAACATAGGCGAAATGGTAAGCGTGGGAATTGGTGAGGAAACAATTTTACATGAAGCTGACTATATTTTTAAAGATTTTACCCAAATCGAAACAAGCTTTATAGAAAAATTAATCAATTAGAAAATGTGCCAATTTGATAATTAGATAATTTCTACAAAATGAATTATCTAATTGTCTAATTAACGAATTATCAAATTAAGAAAAAATGAACCAAGATTATATAAAACCAGATAATTGGTCA
>Ga0157370_10005387_pt1 | contig 14359 bp, 5 predicted proteins | sample C35metaG_FD_113463 | JGI IMG/M metagenome (GOLD analysis project Ga0157370, IMG submission 113463) | Corn rhizosphere microbial communities from Kellogg Biological Station, Michigan, USA - C3-5 metaG | ecosystem: Host-associated > Plants > Roots > Rhizosphere > Soil | place: USA: Michigan...
GCACGGTTCCGCCATGCAGTTCGACAAGATGCTTGACGATTGAAAGGCCCAATCCCAAGCCGCCGTGGCGACGCGTCGTTGAGGCATCGGCCTGCCGGAATCGCTCAAACAGGTGTGGGAGAAATTCGGGGCTGATGCCCTGGCCATTATCGGTCACGCATACTTCCAAGTGGCTGTTCACGCGTTCGAGCGTCACCTGAATCCTTCCCTGCTTGTGCGTGAACTTGACGGCATTGCTGAGCAGGTTCCAGAGGCACTGCTGGAGGCGCGCCGGATCGCCCCGAACCGGGCCGGCCAGCGGATCGAGCACCATTTGGATCCGGATATCCTTGGCGTCGGCGCCGTGCCGGACCGATGCGACAGCAGCCTTGATGACGTCGCCCAGATCCACCTGCTGAACCTCAAGGCGAATTTTGCCCGATACGATCCGGCTCATGTCCAGCAGGTCTTCGATCAACTGTGTCTGCACGCGCGTGTTTCGCTCGATGACATCCAGCCCCTCGGCCAGGTCCGCATCCTCAACGGCTTTGGCCCGAAGAATCTGCGACCAGCCGAGAATTGCATTCAATGGTGTGCGCAGCTCGTGGGATAGCGTCGCGAGAAAATCGTCTTTCAGACGACTGGCACGCTCGGCGTCTGCTCGGGCGGCTCGTTCCGCCTCAAGCAGCGATTCGCGCTCCTGCGAGCCCTTCTTCACTCGCTCATAGAGGCGCGCATTGTCGATTGCGACAGCGGCTTGTGCTGCGATGCCAGCCGCCAATCGCTCTGCTCGCTCGGTGAAGATTCCTACCTCCGGGTGCCCAAAGAAAAGTCCTCCAATGACTTCACCGGAGCGGGAAATCACGGGGACGGCCAGATAACTGCGTACCGGCAAATGCCCTTTGGGCATGCCATGATGCGGGGGCATGCTGCCGTAACGGGGATCCTTGGTAATGTCGTCCGAGCGCAGGATTCCATTGCCCCGGAAAGTAATTTCAAAGACCGGCGAATTCCGTGGGAGCCCGAATTTCTCAAAGGCCTCGCGCGGCGCGCCCGACAGCGTGTAGAGCATGTACGATTCGCCGCTCGCGTTCGTGACGTTATAGAAGAACGCGGCAAACTCGGCGCCGGTGAGCTCCCTGCCGGCATCGGTGACCGATTGCACCAGGCTCTGCGTCTCGAGCTTGGACGCGATCATTGAACCGGTCTTATTGAGCAGTTCGAGAATCCTCGTTTCCTCGTTCAGTGCTGCTTCGATGCGCTTACGAAGGGTGACGTCGCGGGCGATTTTCGCAGCACCAATAATGCGGCCGGTCGAATCGCGAATCGGGGAGACCGACAGCGAAATATCCAGTAACGTGCCGTCCTTGCGCATGCGCACGGTTTCATAATGATCGATTCGCTGGCCGACGCGCAGGCGTGCAAGAATGCCCGGCTCCTCGTTCACTCGATCGGGCGGCATCAGGATCGTGACCGGCTTGCCGATCACTTCCTCGGCGGTATATCCAAAGATTTTTTGCGCGCCCGCGTTCCAGGTCGTGATGATGCCTTCGAGCGTCTTGGTGATGATGGCGTCATCGGAGGATTCGACCACCGCGGCAAGGCGGGCTCGCAGTTCCTCTTCTTCCCTGCGCTCAGTTACGTTCATGACGACTCCAGCTAGGCGTACTTTACCGGTGGATGGATCTTTCCGCGCCACGCCATGCTCTTCCATCCACGCAACCGCCCCGTCCACAGGACGCACGATTCGAAACAATGAGTAAAAATTCGTCTGCTTATCGATGGCCGCCTGGATCACGGAACGATGCCGCTCGCGATCGTCGGGATGAACCAGTGCAAAACCTTCGTTGCTGTTGTGTAGTGTCGAGCCGGCAGGCAATCCAAAGACCTTCGCTACCGTGTTTGAAATGACCACCTGGTCGCTGTCGGGCTCCCATTCCCACGCCGCCATTCTTGCCGCTGTCAGCGCCATTCGCAGCGTGTCATCCACCGCGGCCAGTGCATTTTGAAAACGCCGTCGTTCCAGCAGCGCGGTCACACGTCCGAGGAACTCCCGGGCACTGAAGGGTTTAACCAGATATTCATCCGCCCCCGCCTTCAAACCTTCAAGTGTGGACTCCTCTCCGGCTCGAGCCGATAGCAGTATCACCGGGAGATTTGCGGTGTCCGGACTCGAGCGAAGTGCCTTGAGCAGCCCAAACCCGTCCAGGTTGGGCATCATGACGTCGCTGACAACCAGGTCCGGATGCCTGCGATGGACAGCGTCCAGCGCCGCATTTCCATCGGCAACCGCTTCGACATCAAATTGCCTGGCCAGCAGTTGCCGCATGTACTGCCGCATGTCGGCATTGTCGTCGGCTAAGACCACGCGCTGGCGACGCCCCGGCGCGACAGCCGCCGGCGAATCGGACAAATCCGAAATTTCATCAATGGAGGCCGGCTGGTCCTCCCCTTCCGGCAGCCAGCGCATCGCTTCATCAACAAACATCTGCGGAAGTGCAGTGGTTATTGCTGAACCGGCTTCTTTGCTTTGAGACTCTTGCGTCCCCGGTGCAGATTTGGTCGGAATCCGCACGGTAAATGTGCTGCCGCGATCGACTTCGCTTTCAACCTCAATGGTCCCCCCATTCAGTTTGACCAGTTCCTGGACCAGCGCCAGGCCGATGCCAGTGCCTTCGTGTGTGCGTCCTTTGGTGCCTTCAACGCGGTGAAACCGCTCGAAGAGTCGCGGAAGCTCCTGCGGCGGAATGCCGCTGCCGGTGTCGCTTACACGCAATTCCACCCAGCTGCCGGACTGGCGAGTCGTCACACTGATCTGCCCTTCAAGCGTGAACTTAAATGCATTGGAGAGCAGGTTGAGAACGATTTTCTCCCACATGCTCCGGTCCACCGGAACCGGTCGCGACATCGGCCGGCAATCGACGATTAGTTTTAACCCGGCCTTTTCGATTGCCGATCGAAAGACACTGGCCAGTCCGATGGTGAAGGCAGAGAGATCGGTCGGCTGATATTGAGCCTTCACGCGACCGGCCTCGATGCGGGAAAAATCGAGCAGCGTGTTGACGAGCTTCAGTAGCCGAAGCCCGCTACGATGCATAATCGATAATTCTTCGAGGGCTTGCGGTGACAGCTCATTTGCGTTGGATATCATCTCCTGCAGCGGCGCAAGCATGAGGGTCAGCGGCGTGCGGAACTCGTGACTGACGTTGCTGAAGAAAGTCGTCTTGGCGCGATCCAGCTCCGCCAGGGCTTCGACGCGCCTTCGCTCTTCTTCATAAGCCTGAGCGTTCGCGATGCTTCCCGAGATTTGGCCGGCGACGAGATTCAGAAAGTTGCGATAATTATCGTCGAGCGTACGGAATGGATTGAGCCCGACGATGAGCAGTCCAGCCGCGCGATCGGCAGAACCTATCGTGGGGATTGGAACGACGACTGCCTGCCGAGGGGGGCGCTGCCAGGCCCCCATCGGAAGCACTGACTTCCCGATAGCCCCTGACATCGCAGATGCCAAATCTTGAACCGCGACCAGAGCATGGGTTCGCATTACTTCAGCGACGGGCCAAGGATTATTTGCGGACGGGTCAATCTTTGACAGCGCGATAGGATGACCTTCTTCAACTCCGGCTCGCCCCGCCAGCGAGAAAGTCGTCCCGTCAGTGTCCGCGATGTAGACCAACGCAAAAGGTAGATCGCTCGGATTTGACGAGAGTGCGCGGGCACTGCGCCGGCATGCTTCCTGCCAGGTTCTGGCGTCGGCGCTGCTGGTGGCGAGATCGCGCAACAGCGCAAGCTGGCGCTCACCGATGACGCGGCGGGTGTCGTCGGTGTTGGCGCAAATGATGCCGCCGACAGTTCCGTCATCATCAGGAATCGGGCTGTAAGAAAAGGTGTAGTAGGTTTCTTCCGGGTAGCCGTAGCGCTCCATGATCAGGAGCTGGGACTCAACATATGTCCCTTCATCGCCCATCATCGCTTTGGCAAGTAGCGGCGCAATGTCTTCCCAGATCTCCCGCCAGACAACGCGCGTCGGCTGGCCCAGCGCCTGCGGATGCTTGCCGCCAATGATCGACTTATAGGGATCATTGTAGAGATAGACCAGGTCTTTGCCCCAGCCGATCCAGATCGGCTGGCGCGAGGTGAGCATGATTCTCACGGCAGTTTTAAGGCTTTGTGGCCAGTTCTTGGGCGGCCCAAGGGATGTCTTGGACCAGTCGAACGCGCGCATGCGCTCACCCAGCTCGCCGCCACCTGATAAAAACGCTGACCCCTCTGCCTGAACGTTGCGAGCCATGATCCTCAATCTGCAGCTATGTCCACATATCTCATTTTCTGCCTGCCGATAACGTCCTCCGTGTTTGCCGGAAGCGAACGCCGGCACGTGGAGCCCGAGATCCGAAGTATAGGATGCCCTGCTACTTCTGCGGAACCTTAGAAACCGGCGATCGCCCCATTAAGCAGTGTGACCCACTCTGACCAGTATCCACTGGGTAGGTGCGGCTGACCCCGGTACAACGCTCGCGAATTTTAGAGCGCAGACCGAGAGGATCGCATTGCCACTGTTGAACTGCAGCGTGGTCCGCGCCTGAACCGGGATCGCGCCCGGGACCGAGTTGCTGTTGCCATCGAGGCGGATGCTGCCGGAAAAGAGGAAAAGAGTGGCGCAGCCGATGTGATTAACCTTTGGGCCGTGTGAATCCGTGCATACCGAGCCACTTGACGTAGGCATCGAACCAGCCGGTGCTGGTGGTTGGTTTGTTGTACATGCCGAAGCCGTGGCCGCCTTGTTCGTAGTAGTGGAACTCGACCGGCCGCCCGGCCTTGCGCCAATTCTCAATCAGCCCGAAGTTCGGGGCGCCAAGGAGCGGGTCATCGGCGGCGACTGCCGCGAAAAGCGGAGGAGCGTCCGGCGGGACCTCCACAGGAGAGAGGCCGCCGTAAATGTTACCGATGAATGCAGGTTTGGCCTGGTGACTGTTAAGGGTAGTGGCCATGGTGAGCATTCCGCCGGCGGAGAACCCCATCATGCCGATCCGGTCAGGATCGACGTGCCACTTCGCCGCGTTGGCCCGGACGAGGGAAAAGGCGGCTTCGGCGTCGGCGATCTGGGGCGCCAGTCGCGTGACCATGTCGCTGGGAGATGGGCGCGCCGCCGGCGCGGCGCCGGCAGGAGTCCTCGGGCGGGCGGGCGTCCGCGCGAAGGCGTCGAGGTCGGCCGGGGTCTGGTTGAGACGGTATTTGAGCACGAACGCCGCCACGCCCTTGTCGGCCAGTGCGCGGGCGACGTTCCATCCCTCGTTTTCCATCGACAGCGTGCGGAAGCCTCCGCCGGGCGCCACGATCACCGCAGCGCCGCTGGCCTTCGACGGGTCCGGAAGGAAGGGCCTGAGAGTGGCGATGGTGACATTCCGCGCGAATTTGCTGCCGTACTGGCTGTGCCACGACTCAGGCGTCACCGCGCCCGGCAACGGGCCCGTGCCGAGTTCTATCGCGTCGGGCTGCGCGGGGATGTCGATGGCCACCATTTTGTCGTTCGGAACTCTCGTGGTGCGTGCCTGGCTCGACGACTGCGCCATAACGGGACGCTGGAGCAGGTGAGTGGTCAGAACAGCGACCAAGGTCAGAAGCTTCATACGGCTCGAGATGAGTTGGTGGGCTCGTCTTCGGCACGTGATCGATGTCATCGCTTCACTCCCGGATATTCTGGGTTTTCTTTGGTTCACGTTCCAAGCCGTTCCCGCGATCAGCGCTGCCAGCGCGCCACACGCGAGAGGCTGTTTACTCAAACCATCAGCTTAAATGCGAGATGACCGGATTACCACTCGCGCCGAGCGCACGCTCATCGAACGGAATGAAACGGCAGTGAAATAAAGTGAGACTCCCACCGTGTCCGCAGAAAAGAAGATCGTGTTGCCATTGACGAACCCAATGGGGATAAATGCTCATGCCGGCGCGGAAAAAGGCCGCCGCTTTCGTCGGAAAATTGAAGAGAACACGACCCTTTATCTCCACCTGTGGCCGTCAGAAACGGCGGTGGATCGCAAAGTCGGCCGACCAGACAGAGGAAAAAGCAACTAAAGGGTCGTGTTTCCTTCAGTTCTAGCCTTTCCGGCTCCAACATCAATGAGTATTGCAAGACGAATCGGACTATCTTCGCGCTCGCTGGCGCGGCTGCTCTCGCTCGCGCAACCGAAGAGTGACTCGATCCCGAACTCGTGCGTAAAGTTGGTCTGATTGCGCGCGAAGCGTGACGGCGACTGCGTAGTCCTGTTCCGTGATATTTTGGGGAGCCCACCGCCGCTGCGCTCGCACAACGAGGTAGTAGGATTGCCCGTAATCCTTGTTGAGGCGCTTGAACTGGAACGTTCCTTTCTGAAGCGTGCTGGCGTTTCGTTCAAACTTTTCCTTGCGACAGGCGGTTGAGGGGAAGAAGGCAACGCGGGACGAGCCGCTGATGGCCGCGTCCGGCTCCTCTTTGGCTTCTGTGGCGCGATATGCGTCGATCACCTCGCTGAGAGATTTCCCTCGAATGAGGTCGAAACTCATTCCAACGCCAAGGTAATCTGCCCTCCGGCGCCTGACAGGTGGATCGAACGCAAGCGCGACGTCGATGAACTTATCGCCATCTGCGGAAACCATCTCCGGCGGAATCGGAACCTCGAAGATGGTGAACGTGTCAACCTCGATCTTCCCTTGGGCGATCAGGCTCACCCGTCTGTCCGTCGAATCCATCGCAAAATCGGCATCGACGCGGCCGTATCCGCAAACCGTGCAGACGTGATTCTCGCTGAAGTGAGTGGTTAGTAGAGCCTTCGCGTCGTCGGGCACCATAGCGGACACGGCGAGAAGTGCTCGCACAAGATTCGGGTCGGGTTCCTGACCGAGCTGCAGGCGAAGCCGATGCCAAACCCGCGCTGCCACGTTGGCAACACGAGGCGCGGCAAGGCTGGTGCCGACGTTGTAGGCGAATAGCTCAGAAGCGGGCGTGTGCGAAAAGGACATGACGGCAACGCCGCCGTCGGGACGTTCCGGGTTGATCATGTGGAGCATGCCCACGCCATCAAATAGGACGTTGCCGCCGTACTCCACGAATTCCGGTTTGATCGCACCGTCCACACCGGGGCCGGTGCGGGTGAAGGAAGACGGCTGGTTCGCCTTGGCCAGCGGCCGGACGACGTTTTTCGCCGCCGCGCCGGGACGATGGGCTGGCTCGTCGTATTCCGCAATTGCACCAACGGTGATGGGGATCGCGGCGGTAGCAGGGTCGCACAACTTCGCGCCGTCCGCCATGAGAAACTTCGGGTAATCATTGAGAATCTGTTCGGCGGTAGAGGCGGACTTTGAGAAGCTGTCGGCGTTGTTGCCCGCCGCCAAAACGATCAGGACTTTGTGCTCACGGGCGATGATGTCGAGTCCCTCTGCCCACTGCGTCTGTCGGGGGTGAGCCGGGTCGAGGGCGGGTGCGGGAGTCCCGATGGAGATGTTGAAGACGCGGCAATTGTGCGGTGGCTTCATGAAGGCGTCGATGGCGGTCGCGATCTGTGTCAGGAGGAGACGGGCGTCGTCGAACTCGTTCTTGTCGTTCAGCACTCGCGCGCTGAACAGCGTGACAGGTGATGAAAAGGCACCGGACTCGAAACAGGCGCGGACGTTGCCAAAGACGGCGAGCCCACCGACCATTGTCCCGTGCCCGTTGGTGTCGGCGGCGGCGAATTCGGCGGTGAGAATCGCTTCTTCGTGCCCCACGTTGTTCGCGAGCAGAGGATGCCCGGCGGTGATACCCGTGTCGAGAACGCAGACTCGTGGTCCGTCGTCGGCAGGTTTGGGCGGAACTGGAAAGTCACGTTTTGTGGATCGTCCGACAGTGTACGTGTCCAGCAACGGCACGGGCGGCGAGTCGACTTCAGCAACAATGTCGAGGTCGAGCAACTTTCGAAGCCGTACCCCGGTCACGGAGATGCGCGCGAAACACACCCAATGGCCGACGAATTGATCGAGGAGCGCTCCGGCTTGGGAGGCGGGCGGCTGGGAAATGACGCGTTGGAGGTCGGCCAGGTCAGAACGGGCTAGCTGCTTATCACCGCGGTGCCACAATTCGACATCGAGGATATACGTTATAGCATCCTCAATCCGAGCGCCGTCCGGTCCGACCTTGGCTCCAAGGCGGCCACCGATACGGTCGGACGCGTTGAGCGCGCGCATCTGGTCGGCTTCGATGAACTGGAGGACATCCCACTGGGTGCCTCCGAAGGGCTTTCCCGTCTTCGGATTAATACCGGGACGTGGACCGCGCTGGTACGCGGCGACGGCGGCACGGAACTCGCGCAGGTCGGCGTCATCTCGGAACGCGACCACAGCGTCCGGCGGCTCGATGCTGACGATGGTCAGGCCCGATTGCTCCAGCCGCTGTCGGATGACTTCGAGCGACCCACCTTTGGCGAGCGGCACGCGGAAGACCAGATGCGGCTTTACACCGGGGGCGGGCGGGGGCTTGGCGCGGGCCTGCTGCTCGATCGCATTTATCCTCGTAGTCAGCGCCGCCGCGAAGGTAGCGCGACTTCCGCGAAGAGGTGGCGGCGGCGGCGGCTTTTGTTTCCGCCTTGGAGGACTCACTTCTTCTCGAAACAGGACGAGGTGGTCGTGGCGGGGAGCGGCCAGATTGTAGGGCATGCCTACCCCCTCCTTGGCGCCTTCGCCTTCCGACCGGCCGGCGCAGGCGACGCCATGCCCGATGTTTGCAGGCGGGCCTTTTGGCGCTGGGCAGATATGTTGAGCCGTTGCGCTGTGACCTGCTCCTCGTTCGCGAGCACGGTCTGCTTGATGGCGTCCAAGGCGATGTGTTCTACGTCTCCGTGTGACATGCCAGCAAGATTCACGGCGAACCGGGAAAGGTTTAATGTGAGCTCCACGCCGAGTTGGCGAAGACAGCGAATCAGGACCGCGACGATCTGGTCCCGGTCAGGGCGGGGGAAGGTAACGATCTCATCGAATCGGCGCCAGATAGCGGAGTCGAGGGTGCCCTCATGGTTGGTCGCCGCGACCAGCACGGTTTCGCCCCGAAATCGATCGATGAGCTGCAATAGCGCGTTTACGACCCGCTTCAGTTCCCCATGCTCTGATTCATCGGTCCGACTGCGCCCGATGGCATCGAACTCGTCGAAGAGCATTACGACCGGCCGCGCGCGAGCAAACTCGAAAACCTTGGCAAGATTCGCGGACGTTTCGCCCAGATAGGAGGAGACGACCGACTCAAATCGCACGACCGCGAGCGGGAGATAAAGTTCTCGCGCGAGTGCCTCGGCTGATACTGTCTTACCGCAACCGGGCGGGCCGCAGAAGAGGAGCTTGTTGCTGGGACGCAGGCCTCGCGTACGCAGGAGCTCGCCTTGACGGTTTTCAGCGATAACGAGGTCGATCGTGGCGCGGCTGGCTGAACTGAGCGTGAGGCTTTCAAGTTCTCGCTGTGGCTCACGGAGTTCAACCAGCGGCAGGCCCCGCTCACGGTCGCGGGGCAGGTCCGCGGGCGAGCTTGCTGGCGAAAGCGGAAAAAGCGTCTGCGGGCGTCCACGCAGCGAATGGTCGAGGATTCTCTCAAAGTCCTTGGCCACCGCGTGGTGATTGCGACGTCGCTCCTCAAACGCATACTGCTCGGCGGCTTTGATAAACGCGAGGTGGTCGGAATCTGCGTGTGCAAGAATCATCTGGCGGACGCAGTCCGTTAAAGTCGGCGAGACACCGTTGCCGTTCTTCTTGTCGTCCGAGCCGTTCCGCACACGTCCTTTCGTCAGTGGAATTCTAACGAGAGCTGGGACATGAGTCGAACAGCCGAACTATACAGATGATCGAGATTATTGAGCAGTGCCGCAAAACCAGCGTGACGTGGCGTTCATTTATTGTGCTTCATAAAGGACGTCATGACTCACGAACCGAGGGCATGGGTCGAACTGGGGACAGTTTGAGTCGTGGCCCCAAGCTTGTTGCTTGAGCGTGGAATGGAAATCGGGGGAATGGAAATCGGGAATGGAAATCGGTACAGGTGCGATTGCCGTTAAAGTGTATCTATATTAGATACAACGGATTCTAGAGGTCAGAAGCCAAAGACTGGAGGCCGGAAAAACGCATTTGCAATCGGCGGTGACCAGCGTTCATCCGCGATTAATTCATCAATCCGGCTTCTCGTTTTCGAGTCTCACGACCCTGGCATCACATCGACATATGTACATGCAACAAATGCAGCGCGCGCTGCATTGGGCTCGGCAATAACTCCATAACTGTAACTTATTATTGAATAATTAGTTAAGGCAAAAAATTGCCCTTGATGCAACACTTTTGCAACAATGCGGCGCGCTGCATTGTTGCATTTTGTCTCACGCATTCTAGCGGTGAGAGATTAGAGACTCGAAACTGGAGCAGCGCAGACGGATGTCACCGAATGTCACAGTTGTGACATCGCACCGCCGAGTCATAAGCGTATGTTATCAAGTCATTTAAATCGGAATTGCAGTCGAATGTCACTCCATTTTCGCGAAATGTGTGACATTTTGGGACATTTTGAGACATTCCGTTCTAGAAACCAGAAACTGGAGACTTGAAACTAGATTTGCGCTCGGATGCCGCTTTCCTCGGTCCGGCGGTTTGAACGATCAATCCCCTCTGATTTCCACCACAGCAACTGTATAGGGCGGCAGTTTGAACGCCATGTCGCGCTCGTACGGCATTGTGGTCGGTACCGAATGAATCTTGTTCGGCTCCTCCAGTGAATTCTCGTCTTCCGGTCTGGCAGTCACAGTGTAGATCGTAACAGTCGCCTTCGCCGGGACCTGCTTCCCTTGCAGACGGGTAAGAAGCGTATTGGGGTTTGCCGCATAGTTGACGGTCTTGATGATGATGCGGCGGCCATCCGCCGTGCCGGTGGCGATGGCATCAAGAGTGTCGGGGGTCCACGCCTCCGGCTTCATCTGGGAAATGTCGTCAAAGAAATCGGGTCGCTTGGGGATGTCGCGGAAGGTGCCGGAGGTCGAGGCAAAGCGGATCGGCGCGTAGTAATCCCGAAAAAGTTTCTCCGCCACATACCCGGACCCGGCGAACCATGAAACATGATCGTGATAGATCCAGGCCCGCCACTCCGGGTCGTCAGAGGTGTTGCGCATGAGCAGCGCGGGACAGCTCATATCCAGCCCCGGGCTGAGATTTTCGAACGCGATGAGCATTCCCGCCGCATGCATTCCGGCCCGCCAGTCGTACGTGCGGCACAGCCCCCATTCGAGTACGGCCAGCTTGATATTCGGATGCGAGGACGTGCGAATGTAGTTGCCGACCTTTTGCAGGTAGTCCTCGATCCTGCGAATGCCGGTCGCATAATTTTGCGGCTCATATTCGTAATTATGACAGCCGAGGATGTCGAAATTGCCGCCGGCAAGATCAATGAGCCTCTGGCTCCAGTTCACGTCGTTGGAACGCTTTTGCCCGCAGGCGACGATCTTTGATTGCGGTGCAATATCGCGCAGCCGTTTGCCATACAAGTTGACGATGGCCGCGTACTCTTCGGCCTTCAATCCGTGGTTCATTGGCTCATTGTCGATCTGGAAGTACGGAACGTGGTATGGCTCCGCATGTCCATTCGCTGCGCGCAGGCGACCCCATTGTGTGGTGGCCGGGTCGAGCAGGTAATGGACCCATTCCATCGCATATTCAAACTGCGCTGGATCGGTGTTCGTTGCGCTCAGCACGATCATCGGCTCGGAACCAAGCTGGCGGCAGAGTTCCATGAATTCGTCCGTGCCGAAGCCGTAGTAGTCGGAATAGCCGCCCCAGATGGTGTTCGGATTAAACTTGCGTTTTACTGCCGGGCCGATGCCGTCCTTCCATTTATAGATCGACGCGAACGATCCGCCAGGCCAACGGACAAACGGCGGCTTCAGCCCCTTCAGCGCTTCCAGCAGATCCGGACGAAGTTTGCCGTTGGCGCGAACATCGGCGCGCATCAGCGAGATGAAATCGACCAGCACCGAACCGGTCCCAGCGCCGACAAGTTCGACCACCGCCTGTTGATCTCTCACGGGGCTTTCGAACTTGAAGCGCAGCTCCTGCCATCCGGCACCTTGAGTTGCTAATGGCAGACGTGCGAGCACTTTTCCCGCCGAGTCCTTGATTTGAATCGCCAGCTCCAGCGCGCCCTGCTCAGGGTTGATCCAAACCGAGCCGTCGTAAATATTGTGAGCCTGAAGATAAATGCGTCCCTGGCGCAATCCCGCGGTGCCCTGGTTGGCCGAGATTCGCACGCTTCGTTCTCCCTGCTCGAACCGCACCGCGACCGCCTCGACGGCGCCGTGGTCGGAGAGTTTCTCCCAATAGTCGTCGAAATCTTTCCCTTCAAAACCCTGCCCGCGTATCTGCTCGGCGTACAGCCCATCCATCACCGAATGATTGATGTGCTCGAGGAAATGCCCGTAAATGCGCTCGTCCACCTGCCCGGCAATTCTGTCCGTGTCCACCAGCAACACCGCCACGCCCGGATCCGCGGCCATGATGGTCCCGGAAAGAATGTGAATCAGCAGCAGAGCCGCGATGCACGTAAGAATCGTCTTGGCCATGGAACAGATCATCTTGACCTTGTCGCGTTATTGTCAATCATGAGGCCTTTCCCAGTGACACGGTCCGCGATGCGGGCCCTACGACATTGAATTGCTCTAGCGCCGGAGCCAGGTTCTATGAATCACTGCAGTCGCGTTACGTGGTGCTGCGTCATCGCTTTAGTGACAATCGGATTCTCCGCAGAACTTCTGCAGGCGCAGGTCACTCTTTCGCTCGATCCCTCAAAGACGGGCGCGCCGATCTCCAAGTACGTTTACGGTCAGTTTGCCGAGCATTTGGGACGGTCGATTTACGGCGGGCTTTGGGCCGAGATGATCGAGGATCGCAAGTTCGGCCAGGAGATCACCGACGAGTACAAGCCGTTCGATCTTGCCGACGACAACTACGGCAAGCCCGCCGCCTTTGTGTATCTGAAGAATTCACCATGGAAAGTCATCGGCCCCAAGGGGACGGTGACGATGGACAAAACTCATCCCTACGTCGGCGACTGGTCGCCGGCGATTCATCTTCCAGGCGACGGTACGGAAGCGGGAATCTCGCAGGGAAATGAGCCGTACAACGGTGCCGGCGGATTCCTCGCGGTGAAGAAAGGCAAGGCATATGTCGGTCACATCATTCTGGCAGGCGATGCGGAAGCGGGTCCGGTCACAGTGCGGCTGGGAAATCCCAGCGCCTCCAGCGGACTTCCCATCTGGTCAAAACAGCAGGTGATCGAAAATCTGACAAGTGAGTGGACGTCGTATCCCCTGGAATTCTCATCGATGCCCGATTCGGATCAGGTGACCCTCTCCATCACCGCCAAAGGCAAGGGGGCCTTCCACATCGGCGCAATCTCGCTCATGCCCGCGGACAACGTCAAAGGATGGCGTGCCGATACGCTGGCGGAACTGAAGAAGCTCGACACACCGCTGTTGCGCTGGCCCGGCGGGAACTTCGTATCCGGCTATAACTGGCGCGACGGCATCGATCCCAATCGCGATAAGCGCCCGCCGCGCCCAAATCCCGCATGGAAGAACATCGAGCACAATGACGTTGGCATCCATGAATTCATGGAGCTGTGCGATCTGATCAAGGCCGAACCGTACGTCGCTTTGAACATGGGCAAAGGGTCGGTTGAGGAGGCTGCCGCCGAGGTGCAGTACATCGTCGGGGCGCCGGACACGCCGATGGGCAGGCTTCGCGCCGCCAACGGACGACGCGAGCCATGGCAGGAAAAAATCTGGGCTGTCGGTAACGAGATGTACGGAACGTGGCAACTGGGCTACATGCCTGTGGACCTGTACGTGCTCCGCCATAACGCTGCAGCCAGGCTGATTCACGCCGAAGCGCCCGATGCCATCCTCGTTGCCTGCGGCGACACCAGCACGCCCGGCTGGGACAATCACATGCTCACCGTCTGCGGTGACAACATGAACCTTCTGTCGCTGCACACCTACGTCCACGAAGTCGTCGGCGATCCCTACAAACACTCCGTGCAGCTTCGCGATTCCATCCACAACATTCTGACGGCATTCCGCGGCTACAAGTCCACGCTTCCGATTGTTGACCAGCGCAAGATCAAAGTCGCATTCGACGAGTGGAACTTCTGGTACGGCAACTACGTCTACGGTGAGCTGGGCACGCAGTACCGTCTCAAGGATGCCTTGGGCGTTGCGATGGGTCTGCACGAGTTCTACCGCAACAGCGACATCGTCGAACTCGCGTGCTTTGCCCAGACCGTAAACGTACTTGGGGCAATCAAAACCAGCCGCACGGCGGCCACGCTCGAGGGCAGCGGCGAGGTTATGGC
>Ga0157370_10005390_pt1 | contig 14353 bp, 12 predicted proteins | sample C35metaG_FD_113463 | JGI IMG/M metagenome (GOLD analysis project Ga0157370, IMG submission 113463) | Corn rhizosphere microbial communities from Kellogg Biological Station, Michigan, USA - C3-5 metaG | ecosystem: Host-associated > Plants > Roots > Rhizosphere > Soil | place: USA: Michigan...
ACGCCCTTCATGGCTGAACCCGGCCGTTTCGTCTGGCATTGCCACATGCTCGAACACGAAGACAACGAGATGATGCGGCCATACGTGATCCAGCCCGCAAGCCACGCCAGGACGCGTCTGTGAGCCTGATTGCGCCACTTAACCTGTTGGGTTCGGGCCTGTTAGACTGAGGCTTGTCCGCGCGAATCAAAAGCCTTCTCGTGGTCCGGCTGGGCGCCATGGGAGACATAATCCATTCGCTCCCCGGCGCGGCTTCGCTCAAACACAGTTTTCCGGACGCGCGAATAAGCTGGGTCATCGAACCGCAATGGGTTCCGCTGCTCCAGGGCAACGGCCTGGTGGATCGTTTCGTGGTTTTTCATCGGAACGACCCGGCTTCCTGGCGGCGCACGCGTCAGGAGTTACGCGCCGAAACCTACGATCTTGCAGTGGATTTTCAGGGGCTGGTGAAATCCGCGCTGATTGCGCATGTGGCGCGCCCGGCGCAACTTGCCGGCTTCGCTTCGGGCGTGGTGCGCGAGCGCGCGGCGGGATTGTTCTACTCCACGCGCGTGCCAAGCGCCGCCGTGCACGTGGTGGAGCAGGCAATCGATCTGGCCGCGGGCGCGGGCGCACGCCAGATGGCGTGCTCGTTCCCACTCCCGGCAGGTGCGCCGGAGGGCAGGCTTCCGGATGAGCCTTTCGTTCTGGCATCTCCGCTCGCGGGTTGGACATCGAAGCAATGGCCGCTCGAGTATTACGAGCAACTGGCGGAACTGTTGCGCGCACGGCTGGGTATGGCGCTGGTATTGAATGGCGCGCCCGGCAGAGTACCGGATGTGCGCGGAGCCCCGAAGCATGAAAGCGGCATTGCAGGTCTGATCGACGCGACACGCCGCGCATCGCTCGTGGTAGGGGTGGACAGCGGCCCGCTGCACCTCGCAGCCGCGCTCAATAAGAGTGGCGCCGCGATTTTCGGACCTACCGACCCGGTACGCAACGGACCTTACGGCGGCGATTTCGAAGTGTTTCGCGCGCCCGGTGCGCGGACCACACACCGGCGCGGCGCGACTATCGACGACTCGATGCGCGCAATCCGGCCTGAAAATGTCGCCCGGGCGCTCGAAGCGCGCCTCGCCGTGCATGTATAAAGCGGCCCCGATGCGGCGGCATATTTTTCCAAAGGCTTATGCCGACTTCGTGGCGCGGCTGCGCGTTTTTCTCGGCTTCACGATGATTGCCGCTTTCGCGTACTTCTCGCATCCGAGCGTGATATCGCTTGCCATCGGATTGCCGATATCGATATGCGGCCTTGCGCTGCGAGCGTGGGCCGCAGGGCACCTGCGCAAGAACCAGATGCTTGCCGAATCGGGGCCATACGCCTTCACGCGCAATCCTCTTTATCTGGGCACATTGATTGCCGCGCTTGGATTCGCCACGGCCGCGCGAAGCGTGGCGCTGGCGATAGTTTTCACGGTCGTCTTCCTGCTCGTGTATTTTCCGGCGATCGAACTCGAAGAGCAACATCTCAGGGCGATTCTGCCGGGTTACGACGCGTATGCCGCGCGTGTCCCTCTGATCGCGCCGCGTTTTCCTGGTTCCGGGGGGCCAGCATTCCGCGCTCCCCAGCGGTTTTGTTTCGCGCAGTACCGAAAAAACCGGGAATACGAAGCGCTGCTCGCGTGGTGCGTCGCAGCCGCGTGGCTCGTAGCGCGCGCGGCATTGGCATTCTGAAGCGAGAGCGCATCCGTCCGGCGTTAACCCGCACATCATTTGCCCGCACAGCGTTATCGCACACACCGTGGCCGCGGCATTGCAGTATGCGCCCCTATGGCAGCCAACGATCAAAAATTCGATCAGCTGAAGCAGAAGTATCAGTCGGTAGTGAACAGCATGCAGCAGCATCAGGTACGGCTCGAGAACCTGAACATGCAGGGAGACAAGTTATTCGTGCGGGCCGAAGCGCCATCGCAGGAAGCCAAGAACAGGGTTTGGGACCAGATCAAGCTGGTGGATCCGACTTACTCCGACCTCACCGCCGATATTACGGTGAACGAGGCGGCGGCGCCGAAAACGCAAACGGCCGGAGCGAGCGCCAATGCCGGCACACAGACTCGAACTTACACGGTAAAACCTGGAGACTCTCTTTCAAAGATCAGCCGCGAGTTTTATGGGGACGCGAACAAGTACCAGAAGATCTTTGAGGCCAATCGCGATAAACTCTCCGACCCGGACAAAATACGCGCGGGCCAGGAGCTTGTGATTCCGGAGTAATGACGATGAGCTGGGCTGACACGATTCGAGAGCTCATGGGAGGCGGAGGCGCGGGAACGGCGCAAGCGCCCGCTGTTCCGAATCCTGAACAAACCTTTCAGCAGGCTGCGCAACAGGCGCCGCCGCAGGTGGTGGGCTCCGGTCTGGCGGAAGCCTTTCGGTCGAACCAGACGCCCAGTTTCCCGGAAATGGTTTCGACGCTGTTCTCACATTCCAATCCGGACCAGCGGGCGGGACTATTGAGCCGGCTGATGGGCGCCGCGGGACCTGCCGCGCTCAGCGGTCCCCTTGCGGGACTGCTGGGGACAAGCCCGGGCGGGCAGGTCTCGCCGCAGCAGGCGAGCCAGGTTTCGCCCGAAGCGGTGCAGCAGGTCGCTCAGCATGCGCAGAACGCGAATCCGTCGATTGTGGACGAGATCGGGAACTTCTATTCGCAGCATCCGCAGGTGGTGACGGCGCTCGGCGGGCTCGCCCTTTCGATCGCCATTCAGCATATGGTACGGCGATCGTGAGCGGACCCGCTCTTTTTTTCGCCCACATTTCCTACCGCGCGCAACGCCCGCCCGAGTAGCGGGCTGTGCGCTTTATTTCCTACGCGCGCAACGCCCGCCCGAGTAGCGGGCTGTGCGCTTTATAGTAGAAGCGAACGATGCCTTATTCCGAACTGTTGATCAAACCGATGCGCGAGGATCTGACGCGCTACGGAGTGGAGGAGACGCGTGCGCCCGAGGACGTGGACCGGGTGCTGCGCGACAATGACACGGTGCTGATGGTTGTCAACTCCGTGTGCGGCTGCGCCGCAGGGAAAGCACGGCCTGGAGTCGGCTTCGCCCTGCGGCACGCGACGAGACCTGATAAAGTCGCGACAGTTTTCGCTGGCGCTGATGAAGCGGCGGTCGCCCACGTCCGTGCCCTGCTCTCAGACTATCCGCCATCGTCTCCTTCCATCGCGCTTTTCAAGGCCGGCAAACCGGTGCATATGATCCACCGCGGCCAGATTGAGCCGAGCGATCCGTGGCAGATCGCGAAGATGCTCACAGACGTGTTCGATCGATACTGCGCGAAGGACGCGGCGGCCGCTTAGCATCTGCGCAGAGTCATCCCTGCTTTCAAACGAAAAGGGCCGCGCTCTTCCCCTCGAAAAGCGCGGCCCATAAAACAATCAACAAAACGCTCGTCAAGCAAGCGATCTTATCTAAAGCTTGACCAGTCGCTCCATATCAGAAGTACAGCTTGAGAGCCAGCTGCAGGGTGCGCGGACTGTTCAACTGAACCAGATTCGACGAAGAGCCAGGCCCATTCGTCGGCTGGCCGAAAGTTGAGCTCTGAATCTGCGTCGAGCCGGTACCGAACCGCATCCGGTTGAATAAATTGAATGCTTCGGCGCGGAACTCAAGTCGCGTCGATTCGTGAATCGGGAACTCCTTCGTGATCGACAGGTTCTCGCTCAGGTTTGGGAAATTCCGAACCTTCGGGTTGTAGCGCGTCATGTTGCCGATTCCCAAACCCTGATCAGGCAAGCTGTTGTTCGGGTTGGAGCTATCGCCCTGATAAGGGAACGGTCCCGAATAACTGGCACCGCTCTGGAACTGGCCTTTCGATTGTGGAGCAACGAAGAAGAACGGCTGGCCAGGCTCGAAGTTGAACGAACTCGGCTGCCATCCATTGAATGAGGCGACATACGGCGCCACGCGACCGCCTGCGCCCGAGGCGTAGATCGGCAAGCCCAGGCTGCTGCTCAATCCGACCGGCGTACCGGTATCGTAAACGCCAATTCCCGCCATGCGCCAGTTGCCGAGCGCCCACGCCGCAGGACCATGGGTCAGGTATTTCTTCCCTTTCCCGAAGGGAAGATCGTAGCTGGCCGAGATTTTGAAATCGTGCGTGATATCGAACTGGCCGATCGATTTCTCCAGACCACGGTTGAACTGATCGGCCGCATAACCGGCTCCCCATGCGGTATCCGAATCTGTGAGCAGCTTCGAGAAGACATATGAAGCCTGCATAGTAAGACCAGCGCTGTACCGCTTCTGAAGCGTGATCTCGCCGGCGTGGTACGTGGAATGGCCGCTATGATCTCCCTGACCCGAGTACGTATCGATGTTCGTGTACTGCGGGAATGGGCGAAGCGCCTGCGCCACGGTGGCACGCGATCCCCAAAGCGACGAGAACTGCGGGAAGGGAGCGGTAATGCCGTACTGGTTCGCGAGTGGCGACCCGACCTGAGAAGTGAGGACGGCGATGCTGTTTGCAACTGACCCGAACTTGTTGAGATAGCTTGCCGGCAGTGAGTTGTACTGCAACAACTGCGTCTGCAGATGCTCGCCCATGACTCCAACGTAAGCGATGTTCAGCACCAGAGAGTTGCTGAGCTGGCGCTGTATCGAGAAATTGAAGTTATCGTAAGCGGGAAGCTTCGTCGTCTCGGCGCCCTGGAACCAGGACACGCTGGTTCCGTTCGAAACGGAAGGATTGACGAAAGGCGGCGCGGTCCACGCGGGCATTCCCTGATCCAGTATGAAGGTGGGGAACACACCGTTTGAGGAGTTGCTGAAGGTCTGCGTCAGTGTGAAGCCCATGGTGTGAGTCGAGCCGCTAACCGCAACCAGCGAACCATAGGACCGGGAATACGAACCGCGAATTACCGTCTTCTGGTCGCGGGAGTAGGCAAAACCAACATGCGGTCCGAAACCCCACGGCCACATATTCGCGAGAGTCCGCGTTCCCACGCGGCCCTGGCCCGATCCGGCAAACAGTACAGCGCCCGGAATATTGTTGGCGGCTGGATTCGGTGTAGTCGGCGAAAAATCGCTCCAGCGATCATCCAAACCTGTAGGCGGCAGATTGCCGTCCCATCTGACCCCGAGATTCAGGACCAGTTTCGGGCTGACGCGCCAATCGTCCTGCGCAAAGCCCGAGAAATAATAAAACTGCTGGCCGATAAAGCGGACTGTATCGATCTGGCCGGTGTTGATGTAGCCGAGCAGAAGTGAGGCGAAGGCATTACCACCCGCGTTCGGGTTGGTGCCCCCCGCAACACCCGTCTCCTGATAGCTGGGACCCACGCAACCTGCCTCGCACTGCCGCCCGAAGCCGTTATAGTGATTGATCTGGTACATACCGCCGAACTTCAGCGTGTGACTGCCTTTGATCCACGTGAAGTCGTCGTTGTAGGAATAGACCGTGTTCTCGGAGCCGTTATCCGCCTGGCCGCCCCAATTGTTGTATGGGTCGGATGAGCCGGTATTGTTGAAAAGCTGCACCAGGTTCTCATTACAGTTCGGCACATTCCCAAGACAGAATTTGCTCTTCCAGTTCCCGATATACTCCTGCGGCGGTTTGTGGTCCTGCGTCCAATTATTTCCGCCAGCATAGAAGTGGTTCAGCTTCGTTGGGCCCAGTGTCCAGTCCCACTGAAACCTGATGACGTCAGAGGCCTGGACGAGATCGTTGTAATTGGAATACAAGGCGGGCAACGTGGGGCAGCCATCGGGCCCGCAGGTCTGCCGCTCGCGGTCCCAGCCGTAGTAGCCGGATATGCGGTGCTTCTCGTTGAAGACATGGTCGCCTTTGATGCTGACCTTGTTCACGGGGTATACATTCGTCCCGCCGTTCTCAAAGTAATTATTCGTCACGTAGCCGATCGTTCCGGGCGCCGCTCCGCTGTTTGGCTTCAGTATTCCGCTTGTCTGGAAGGTCTTGATGGCCTGCACGGCGGCCGGGCTGAACAGGCTCTGTGGGATGACATTGCCAGGGAATTGCTGCCGGCTGTAAGTACCATCGGCATTCGGCGTCTGAGTGAGAGGATTGTAAATTGGGATCTGGTGGGTACCGGCTGCATCTCTGTACACCCAATTACTGAAGTCGCCGTTGTACATCTCAGGCGTGGGTATGGTGAATGTCTGACCGTTTGCGCCAGCACGGTTCCGGAATCCTTCGTACGAGAAGAAGAAGAATGTTTTATCCTTCCCTTTGTAGATTTTCGGGATCCATACGGGACCGCCGAAAGTCGCGCCAAAATCGTTCTGCTTGTAAATCGATCGCGGAATTCCCTTGTAGTTGTTATAGAAGTAATTGGCGTCAAAGTCGTTGTTGCGGAGAAACCAGTAGGTATCGCCATGGTACTGATTCGTTCCGGATTTTGAGGCGAAGGTGATGTTGCCTGCGGCATGACCGAACTCCGCTTTGTAGCCCGCCGTATCGACAGAGAACTGATCGATTGCGTCAATCGATGGGGAGTTCGACGCGATCCAGCTCTTTGAGAGAGCGCGACTGGTATTCGCGGAAACGCCATCAAGGGACGTTCCATACGCCGCCGCCTGACCGCCGGCCAGCATGAAGCCGTTGTCGCCGCCGACATCCTTGGCTTCAGGCGTTACACCCGCCAGATCGAACGGTGTGCGCACCGTGCCTGCGACCTGAAGGGGCAAGTCGTTGATCAGACGGTTCTCGAGCACGGTGCTTTGCCGGGCATCTTCCGTCTGCAACTGAATCGCGTTCGCCTGCACCTCGATCGCCTGTGACGCCGCGCCGACCTGCAAAGTGGCGTCAGCGCGTACCGTGGCGCCGGCCTGCAAAGTCAGCCCTTTCGTCTCAGACGGGCGGAAGCCTTGTTTTTCCACGCGAATCGTGTATGAAGCGGGCGGCAGGCTGGGCTGCGTATACTCGCCCTCCGCATTGGTCACGGTATTGAGCGTGACGTTGGTCGCCTCGTTGGTAATTCTGACGGAAGCGCTCGGAACGACCGCGCCCGAAGCATCGTGGACAGCCCCGGTGATGGTTCCGCGCTCGGATTGGGCGAAACCGGAAACGACGATCGTCAAGCCACACAGCAACGTAAGCGCCGCACGACGGGCACAGCGAAGGAACATACCTGGTTCTCCTCTGAAGCTGAAGCAGACACTAAATTACTGATAGTGAACTTTAGCACCCCGTTCCCGCAAAAGCAACGTTCGGCGAGATGAACAGTAACCCGCGAACAATCCAGCACGTCACGCCAGGCCGCGAACCTTTACCCTCGCTTCCGCGTACTATCTGACGGAGGGCATGCCCGCGAAATGCTGAAATTCCTTGTCTGGTGTCTTCTGCTGGTGGTCTGCTGGCCGCTCGCCATCGCCGCGCTGCTGCTTTATCCGCTTTTGTGGCTGGTGCTATTACCGTTTCGAATCGTCGGGATCACGGTTGCAGGAGTTCTGGCTCTGATCCAGGCGTTATTCTCGCTTCCGGCGAGAGCCGTCAGAGCGCTATAAGGGTAGCACGCACAAGGAGGGTCACAGGCATGGAAACCGTGAAAACATTCATCGAAGAGATCCGCGTGATGGGGTCCGAACTCGCGGAAAGCGTGAAGAATATGATCCATGAAGGCAATGTACGCCGCATCATCATCAAGGATGACAAGGGCAACACCTTTATTGAAATCCCTGTGACCGTTGCGGCGCTGGGCGCAATCTTTGCACCCGTTCTCGCCGCCGTGGGAGCGATCGCCGCAATGGCGTCGCATTTTACGATCGTGGTCGAAAAGACGCGTCCGGCGAATCCGCCGAACACGTCTGTTCAGGGCGCCGGACGAGTTTAGCGCCCTTTGAGGATTGAGTTACCGCCCGGCCAGCGCCGGCTCGGGCTTGCCTTCCATCTCGGTTAGACGTTTCGCGAGCAGGTTTTCGAGATTGACCAGGGCTTTCGTGAAACCTTCGATGCCCTCGGTGAGCTTATCGGAAGCCATCTTGTTTTCAGCATGCATGCGATCGAAGGTGGCCTTGTCCATCGCAATGCGCTCGATATTCATCGCTTTCGATTTCGCAGGATCGAGTTTGCGCTCGAGCTGGCCCTCCCTGCTGTTGAGCTCGCCCAACAATTCCGGTGAAATGGTGAGCAGATCGCAGCCGGCAAGTTCTTCAATTTCGCCGATATTCCGGAAACTCGCGCCCATCACTTCGGTCTTATAGCCGAATTTCTTGAAGTAATTGTAGATGGTCTGGACAGACTGAACGCCCGGATCTTCCTTCGGCGCATAATCGCGGCCGGTGCTCTTTTTATACCAGTCGAGGATGCGGCCGACGAAGGGAGAAATCAGAGTGACGCCCGCTTCCGCGCAGGCGATCGCCTGATGCAGACCGAAAAGCAGAGTCAGATTACAGTGAATTCCTTCCTTTTCGAGAACTTCGGCGGCGCGAATTCCCTCCCAGGTGGACGCGACCTTGATGAGAACCCGTTCGCGGGAGATACCAGCCTGTTCGTATTGCTGGATGATGGAACGCGCTTTGGCGATGGTTCCCTGAGTGTCATACGAAAGGCGCGCATCGACTTCGGTCGAGACCCGGCCTTTGATGATCTTCAGAATGCGGATGCCGAAGGCTACAGCCAGGCGCTCAAACGCCAGATTCGCCACCTGCTTCGGATCGGCCCTGTCCCCAAGCTCCTTACGCGCCTGCTGTAAAGTGCCGTCTACGATTTCGGAGTAGCGCGGCATCTCGGCGGCCTTCGTGATCAGAGAAGGATTGGTGGTGGAGTCACGGGGCTGAAATTTCTCGATCGCCTCAATGTCGCCGGTATCGGAGACGACGACCGTCATCTCGCGCAACTGTTCCAAAAACGTTCGAGCCATACTCATGAATCTCCTTGTGATCGGCTAATTCCATCATCGCACCCGGGCCGTCGGGCGGGATTCAGTGCGGGACCTTCTCGTCCTTTTCGACCTTGCCGTCGCGTATGTGGATAATGCGATGGGCGTGCATGGCGATGTCGTGCTCGTGAGTGACCAGCACGATGGTGTTGCCCTCCGAGTGCAGCCGCTCGAAAAGCGCCATGATTTCGTTGCCGGTCGTGGTATCGAGGTTGCCGGTCGGCTCGTCGGCGAGCAGGATCGAGGGCCGGTTCACCAGCGCGCGGGCGATGGCGACGCGCTGCCGCTGACCGCCGGAAAGCTCGTTCGGTTTGTGATCCATGCGATGCTGCAGATCGACCTGGGCCAGCGCGGCTTTCGCGCGTTCGAGGCGCTCGGCGGGCGGCGCGCCGCTATAGATGAGCGGCAGCTCGACATTATGGAGAGACGTGGCCCGCGGCAGCAGATTGAATGTCTGGAAGACGAACCCGATTTCCTTGTTGCGAATCTGGGCGAGCTCGTCGTCCGTCATATCGCTGACCAGGCCTCCGTTGATGAAGTACTGGCCTCGCGTGGGCGTATCGAGGCAGCCGATCAGGTTCATCAGCGTGCTTTTTCCCGAACCCGAAGGACCCATGATGGCGACATACTCGCCGCGATGGATCTCGATGTCCACCCCCGAGACAGCGTTGATTTCCTGATCGCCCATCACGTACGTCTTCCAGAGATCATACGTACGGATGACGATGTTTTCCTTTTTCAGCCGCTCGCCACGAGCGGCTACATCTTCCATCTCAAGAGTCGCTGCCATCAGGATGCCTTCGCCTGCGCCGGTTTCTTGTTGTTATCTACCTTGATGGTGGCGCCGTTCTTCACCGTCCGGATGGCCTGGTAAGGACCGGTGACGATTTCGTCGCCGGGTTCGAGACCGCCGGTAATTTCGATGTCGGTAGCGCCGGTGATTCCGGTCTGAGCCTTGCGGAACTCGGCCTTGCGGTTCTTCCCCACCACGAACACGCCGGTCTGCTCTTCCTGATGCGCCTTCAGCCAGGCGGCGTCCGGATTTACCGGCTTTTCCTTCTCGGGAATGAGATCGCCCGAGGTTCGCGTGGTCAGCGCCTGCAAGGGAATAGCGACCGCATTTTTCCTGGTCGCGGTGGTGATCTTCGTGGTGGCGGAGAGGCCCGGGCGAATTGAATCGGGCGGGTCATCCATGGCGACCACGACTTTGAAGTCCTTGGCTTCCTGGCTCGAAGTGGTGCTGGTGGAAGCCGCGAGGCCGGTAGAGCGAAGGATGGCGGTGTTGCCGATTTCGATCACGTGGCCGGTGAAGACGCGATTGGGAATGGCATCCACGGTGATTTCCGCCGGCTGATCGAGCTTCACGTTGACGATATCGGTTTCATCCACTTTCACTTCGGCCGTCACGATGGACATGTCGGCAATGGTCATGATTGTGCTGCCCGCCGAATTCTGGACGCCCGGCACGACCGTTTCGCCCACCCGAACCGGGAGATAGGTCACGAGGCCGTCGATGGGAGCGACCGCATTATGTTTCTTCAGGATGTCGCTGAAGCGGTTGAGGTTGGCGGCGGCCTGAGCCACTTTCTTTTCGGAGCTGGCCATTTGAGCCTTGTACTGGGCCAACTGCGCCTGGGCCTGAATCACCCGGGAATTGGCCTCGGCAACCGCGGCTTTCTGCCCTTCGAAAGCAGCCTGGCGCTGCTCGAAATCGGACCTGGGGATCAGGCCATCCTTAAACAGCTGCTGCCCGCGTTTGAAATCGGCTTCGTAACGGCCGAGATCCGCTTTAGTGCGGTTGAGCGTGGCCTTGAGGGCAGTGATGTTGTCCTCTCCGGCTTTGTACCCGGCTTCGGTAGCGGACGAATCGGCTTCGGCTGAGCTAACAGCGGCCTGCTGGGCGGCGAGATCGGCCCGCGACTGCGCTTCATCGATGCGAGCGAGCAACTGGCCTTTTTTCACCCGGTCGCCTTCCTTGACCAGAATCGAGGTCAACTGTCCCTGGTATTCGGCGCTGATATTGACGTAATTGCGCGGCTTGATTTCACCCGACGCCGTAACCTGGCTGACCAGATCCTCGCGCACCACTTTTCCGGTCTGAACAGTTACGATGCCGCTCTGGCTGTACTTCACGCTGGCGAGCACGGCCGCGGCGATGACAAGCACTCCGACAATGCCGATCAGTACTTTCCAATTCTTCTTCACGAAAACTCCGGTCTGGCTAGTGGAACGGACGAGCGCTCAAGAGTGTAGACGTTGAGCGCGGGAAAAATGTTCGGGCGGATACGCTCAGGATAACACGCGGATTTGGCGGCTCGGGCGCAAGCTGTTCAATTCGCAAGCGTTACGGATTCCAGGTGACGCGGGTCGGCGCCGAGGACTGACATTGCAGCAGGGGCGTCATGCCGGACGTGAGATCGGTACAGGCGGTATCGGTCGCGATGCGGACGGCCGCTTCGCGGGTTTCGCCGCCGCCTTTCCGGCAAACGGTGCGACCGTCGAAGGTCATGCAGACCTCGCAATTAAATTTGGCGCGGCGCGGGGTGAGGAGGAACATCGCCGCCAGGAAGAGGACGATGAAGGCGATGCCGAGCATCACGGGGAGTTTTTTCCCGGTTTTCACCGTTGCGGCTCCGAGGGAAACCGAGGAAGCCAGAAGTCGAGGAAGTCAGAAGTCGAGGAAGAGCCAGAATGATGACCGCCGCGCGACCGAGTCCAACGAGCGCAGCCTTCGCTGCGATTGGGTTCGTTTGGCGCCCCACGGTTGGCTTCGTTCGGTAACGGTTCCGTTGGGTTCGTTTGGTAGCGGTTCCGCTGGGTTCGTTTGGTAGCGGCACGGTTGGCTTCGTTTGGTAGCGGCGCGGTTGGGTTCGTTTGGTACGTCACGCGTTTGCGCCCGCGAAGAAGTTGCCCATTTTCCGAAATTTCTCGTAACGCTGCTGAATGGCTTCGTTTGGCGAAAGCTTCGAAAGCTCGTCGAGCGAGCGCACGAGTTCTTCCCGGAGCAGACGCGCCGCTTCGTCCGGATTTTCGTGAGCTCCTCCGGGCGGCTCGGGAATGATGCCATCGATCAGGTTGAGTTCCAGAAGATCCTCGGCCGTAAGCCGGAGGGACGCCGCCGCCTGCTCGGCCTTGGCGGCATCACGCCAGATAATGGCCGCGCAGCTTTCGGGGGAGATGACGCTGTATACGGAGTTTTCGAGCATGAACACGCGATTCCCGACTCCGAGCCCGAGCGCGCCGCCGCTGCCACCCTCACCGATGCAGACGGAAACGACCGGCACGGGAAGCCGGGCCATTTCCCGGAGATTGCGAGCGATCGCTTCCGCCTGACCGCGTTCTTCGGCGTCGATTCCAGGATACGCGCCCGGAGTGTCCAGAAAAGTGACTATGGGCCGGCCGAACTTCGCGGCGAGCTGCATCAGGCGTAACGCCTTCCGATAGCCTTCCGGCTTCGGCATTCCGAAATTGCGATGCAACTTCTGTTTCGTATCGCGGCCCTTTTGCTCGCCGATCAGCATCACAGGGCGGCCAGCCAGCGACGCCATGCCGGAAACGATGGCTGCGTCGTCGCCGAAGAGGCGATCCCCGTGAAGCTCCTCGAAATCGTCAAAGACCGTGGTGACGTAGTCGAGGGTGTGCGGACGTTTGGGATGTCTCGCGTTCTGTACGCGCTGCCAGGGAGTTTGCGGCGCGGACGGCCCGTCGGCCTCTGCTTGCATCCTTAACAGGATACGATGCGGGCAAATTATGGCGGGACCGCCGCGATTCGCGCCTGGGCCGCTAAGTCTGGACGACGGAGCGGGAGGGCGGGGGTGGCTCGGGAACCTGCAGGTTGTACAGACAGACATGATCGAAGGCCCAGAGATTGTTGGTGTTGAGCCCCGCGCCGATGGCAAGATTCAGTTCCTTGTACCAGGGGACGGCCGCGCCGAATACGGGAACGAGATAACGCACTGCGTTCACGGGCCAGCCGAACGATGGGAAGAGTTTGATCGCCTCCCCCGCGTAGTTGAGATCCCGGAGACTTGTGCCAAACGCGAGCGCTTCCGCCTTCATGCGATCCAGACCGCTTTGCGGCTGCGTTTGCCATTCGACGGGTAAATTGATGAAGCGGTTCAGGCGTCCGCCGACCGGGGGACTGCCCACAGGCGACGGATAGTTCACGTCATACGGCCAGAGCACTTCACAGATCACGCCCGGGTATGCGGAACGGATATCCGTAACAAGTCCGGCGACATGATCGCGCAGGCGATTGCGCAGGAAGATGGCGTCCGCGCTGTTGTTGGCCGACGGATCGTCGTTCGGCGTCTGGAAGACGTACAACGGACGGCCGAGCTGCGACTGCGCTGCGGCCAGAGTTTCGTCGTCGTAATACGCCATGCCAGGGACAATCATCGAGCCTCCGGCGGTGTAGTCGCCGTTTCCACTCGAACCGTTGAGGGTGAAGTGTGTCGGGTCGGTTACGGTGATGGTCCACGCGCCGTTAGCGGCGGTGTTGCCGAGGACGCCGGATATGATGACGCGGTCGCCCGTAGCAAGACCGTGCCCGGCGGCTGTTCCAATTGAAATGGGCGCCGTATAGCTGGCATAGCCAACGGGGAGCTGGCGGGAGAAGTACCACCAGAGAAATTCGCCGTATTGCAGGGCCGGCGTGAGTCCCGCGGCGGCCTGCAGGCCGGCGATGTCGCGGTAAACGGCCGTCTGATACGCCAGCATTTTCGAATTGCCAATGGCGCAATGGTTAGAGACAAGGGAACCGAATCCAGTTGCGGTCGCAACGGGCGTGCGCTGCGGATCGGAGAACAGCGCTGCGTATCCATCCGGTGGATTCACGAGTTCCATGGAGCAGGCAGTAACGACTTCCCGATGTCGCGCAGCGGCGAGCGCAAAGAAATCGGCGTGCCAGTCGCGCGTGGCGCGGTTCATGGGCGGCGCGACGGAATCGTCGATCATCCAGTTTCCGGGTACGGCGTCGGCGGGTGGCTGAGCGACCGTGAACGCGCCGGCAGCCGAGGTGACCGAGGTCGAGACCGAAAGAGCGTAGGCAGCCGCGGTGGATGACGCAGTGATGTTGAGAGTGACGCCGCTATCCGAGACGGACACGGAGGCCCATGCAGCCACGAAGGCTTCATTTATATTCGCGGCGAAACGCTGCGCGATGGTAGCGGGCGTATCCGCGGGGAAGATGTGGACGCGGAGGGGTTCAACCGCGCCGTTCACGGTGAGGAGCGCTTCGTCCCCTTCCGCCCATGTTCCACCGATGCTGATTGCGGCGGAGGGGAAGGTGGCTCCGACCAGCTTGCGCTGGTTCCACCAGAAAACGCCAAGATATTCGTTCATCGGCCCGGCGTAACCGAGCATGTCCATGATCCAGTGGATGCGGGCCGGCGAAAGTTTATAGCTGTGATCGGTATCGAAATCGAGCGCAGGCGAGATGCCGGTACGGGCCGGGAGCGGATCGGGGAGATCAGAGGG
>Ga0157370_10005392_pt1 | contig 14346 bp, 9 predicted proteins | sample C35metaG_FD_113463 | JGI IMG/M metagenome (GOLD analysis project Ga0157370, IMG submission 113463) | Corn rhizosphere microbial communities from Kellogg Biological Station, Michigan, USA - C3-5 metaG | ecosystem: Host-associated > Plants > Roots > Rhizosphere > Soil | place: USA: Michigan...
GCCTTCGCCAAGCTCACGAAGACCGAACGGTCGAAGCTGTTGAACGAGGCCAAGCGGTTGGCCGCAGGCAAGCAGGGCACGGCGAATAAATCATGATGGGGCACGCCAGGGCTACAGAAGCCCTCGGCCCGCCATGCTGACGCACTCGCTGCCCACCACGATGTGGTCAAGGACACGTACCCCGATCAGCCGCAGCGCTTCACGAAGCTCGTGCGTGAGCATCCGGTCGGCCACACTGGGCTCGGCCACGCCACTGGGGTGGTTGTGCGCCAGGATCGCCGCACTGGCGTTGATGCCTAGCGCTGCTCGCACCACTTCCCTGGGGTGGACGCTAGCCCCATCGACGGTGCCGGTGAAAAGTTTCTGGCAATCGAGGATCCGGTGGCGGTTGTCCAGCCACAGGACGTGAAACTCTTCGTGGAGGAGCGCGCCCAGGCGCATGCGCAGAAAGTCGCTGGCGTCCATCGGAGTGCCAATGCTTCCTTGACGTTCGAGCTTCCCCCTGAGAATGCCTTCGGCCGCGGCGAGCACATCTTGCTCTGTCGTCTCGCTGTCGAGCTTGTAACGGGTGTAGCCCATGGATCGAACAACTTTCATGATTGACTCCTTATGAAGCGAGCAAACGCATGGAGCCCGGCCTCATGGCCGGGCTCCATGCGTAATTGCGAGGAACGATGAAATGTACGAAAAAGTCCGAGCAGGAGTGGCCTAGTGCAGCGGGCTCGTTGCTCTCCATGGGGTGATATAGGTTTGAAACTGCTTTGAGTGCGTAAGACGCGAACCGGGCCAGCGGAATGGGTGGTCCGTGGGGGCACCCCATGAACGCGGGCACTTCCATGAAGGCCGTGGACTTGCCCGGCTCCGGTAGACGCTTCGGATCTATGATTGGACCTTGTCCGGCTCTGGTAGAAACCTCGGAGCGACAATCGAAGGAGCGGTGGTTCCACAAATGCGATGGTGCGCTGGAGCGCGCAAGTTAGATGGCATATAACTTGGAAGCTAAGGGGATGTGCAAATGATGGTTTTACCGAACATGCCTTCGGCCGAGGCCACTGGTTCGGAGCGAAAGGTTCTGTCGCTGTTGCGCTCGGTGGACTGGGGTGGAGTAACTGCGCGAGCCCTGAATTCGCTCAACTTAGCCGAGCATGCGTATCAGCGATGGGGGGAGATCGACTTCCTGCTTGTTGGACCTAAGGGCCTTATCGCAATCGAAGTGAAGGGTGGCGACGTCACATGCGTAACGGGGACTTGGCACTATACGGACAGAATGGGGCGCGTCGTTTCACGAGGGAAATCCCCGGTGGTGCAGGCTAAGGACGCCTACTTTTCGTTGGTCAAGCACTACGTGGCCCCCCACCTTGGCCAAGGGTTCAGCACGCGCGTACCCACTGGTTTTTGCGTGATCTTCGCCGGGATGCCGCGCGCACGCCTCGAAGGTTTGTTGGGCACCCCCGAGTTCCCGGAAGCTCTGGTGGGCAGTCAAGAAGACCTTGCCAGCTCGAATCGCCTGCAGTCTTTCCTTGAGCGCGTGTCTCGATATTGGCAAGACAAAAGTAATTCTGCGAAAAGGATCGAAGAACATGACGTCATCGCGCTCGTAAAACATCTACGACCCGAATTCGAGCAGGTTCGTCCGTTAGTGCTCGCTCGAGAGCGCTTCGGTGAGGAAATGTTGACTCTTACGGGGGAGCAGTATGCAGTCCTCGATCATTGGGAGGGAGCCGACAGGATATTTTGTTCATCACCCGCCGGCTGCGGGAAAACACTGATCGCAGTGGAAATGCTACGCCGCGCTAACGCGGAAGCGATGACTGCTTTGTTGCTGGTTGGTACTCGCACCCTAGCATCGGCGCTGCGCGAAAGAATGGGCTTGCACGATCAGGTGCTATCTATCGACGAGCTGGAGGAAATGGATCCCGCGCTTTGGCCGAAACCGATGATTCTTCTCATCGATGAGGGCCAACAAATGTTGTCTCCGCGGAGGCTCAAAATCCTGGACGAATTGATACCGGGGGGAGTTGCCGCGGGCAAGTGGGCGTGGTTCGGAGACCCGGAATATCAGGCCACGAGTTGTCGCGGAGAGGGGGCCGCAGGACTTGAGTCTTTGATGCAAGCGGCGTCGGTTCGACCAAGGCTCACCCGGAATTGCCGCAATACGCCAGAAATAATTACCGCTGCCGAACTTGCGTCGGGAGTCGCGCTGGGCCACGCCACTGTCTCTGGGCGTGGATTCCATCCATCGATGCTGGCAGCGTCGGATGCCAACGAAGCGGCCGGCGCTATCGTTCGCCAAGTCAAAGGCTGGCTCGATCAGGATATTTCGCTGGGCAGCATCACGCTACTTACAAACGACGCGAATGCCGATTCATTGGCCGCGTCTGTCGCAAGACTTGGTGATTTTCCAGTGACTACATGGGCGACGAATAAGCAAAGGGATGAGTCGTTGGCGTACTCTTCGGTTGAATCGTTCCGGGGGCTCGAGTCCGAGTTCGTAGTGTTGTGCCTCGTCGGGCCGTGCCCCACGGATGATGAGCTCAGTCGGATGTTGTATCTAGGAATGACTAGGGGAAACTTTGCCCTTGCTGTCGTCGCGTCGCCTTCCATCCTGAAAAGAGTTCAGGAACGCATGGCGGATAGTGCCAAGAAACACTTGGAGGATGTGTTGCATGGATGTTGAAGACCTGAGCGTTTCGCGCGCTCGCTTTGTTGGCTTCTTACGATCGCGCCTAGTGGGTCCAATGGGCGGGACATCAGAAGAGTTCCAAGGATCTCCCTTGCTCAGGTACATGATGGGGATGCTCTTTCCTCGCGAGCCAGAAATGGATCTCCCGGACGACGGCACGGAAGATGAGGGCCATTCCGCGGATAGCGATTCGGAGGAGTCCGTTGGGGCAAGTCACCGTGCGATGCCTGCTTCGGTCGGCCTTAGCTTCCTTGTATCGCGCGGTGCCACCCTAACGTGCGACGTTTCGGCGGCGATATATGAAAAGGTCCCCGGGGCGGCCGGTCGGGACAGTTCTGGACGTTCTGGCGCGAAATGGAAGCGAAGCCCGGTCCCACGTGAAGGAGCAGAGCGGGTCATCCTATCGCTTGAGGCGAACGGCGAACCCATTAGCGTACTAGGCGGTCGGGCCTCGCTCTATACCAACGCCAGACCATGGCCCAATGGTGGCCATCTGGTTACCGTGACGTTGGTCAACGTGATTGAAAAGCCTTCAAAGGGAGTGGATCCCGCTTCGATTTTGTTTCAATCCGCCCTCTGCGTTGATGTCAAGAAAGGGGAAGTCCTACCCTACCCCAGACCACGCTCTGCATCCGCGAGCGATCAAGACGAAGCAGAAGTTCGGTACCTTTACAGGAACTCTCCGATTTTCGCCCGGGGCCATGGTGCCGCGGCGATGTGGGATGTGGCGCGTGACGGGAAGTGCTTGCACGTAGCCGTCGAGTTCATGCCCTCGGCCGAGGTCCGCGCTGCGACGTTTGAAATCCAAGCGCAAAGCATGCCCGACCCGCGTTTTCGCGACGTCGAGTTCCTTGCGTTCAATGAGGATGTTGGCGAGGCGCAGCGGGTCCTTGCAGGACTTGCCAAGGCGTTCGACGAATGGGTTACGTCGGAAGAGGCCCTGGCTCGGGAAGCCCAAGAGGAGGTCGGCCTGCAGCTAGCGGATCGGTGTCAATCATGGCGAGCCCGGATCGAGCGCGGGATTGAATCGTTGTCGAACCCAACCGTCTTCTTGGCGTTCCGGCTTGCTAACCGCGCGATGTATTGGCAGATGCAGATGGCTGAGACGGGTCGTGGCGGCCCGTATCCAGTTGGCCAGGGAAAAGCCGCGCCGCCCCTGAAGCGTAGCCGTGGTTACTCTTGGCGTCCCTTTCAGATCGCGTTCTTCCTTGGCGTCATCCCATCACTGTTGGATCCCACCGATGAAAGTCGCGACGATCGCGATTTGGTTGACGTCATCTGGTTTCCGACGGGTGGCGGCAAGACGGAGGCATACCTCCTAGTCGCGGCATTCGAGCTCATCCGACGGCGGCTTGTCCACGGCGACCAAGACCAGGCCGTGGCGGTCCTGAGCCGCTACACGCTAAGAATGCTAACCACGCAGCAATTCCAGCGTACGGGTATGCTGATCAGCGCACTCGAATTGTTGCGTAGGGACGCCGGCGGAAAACTTGGCTCGCGACCCTATTCGGTCGGGCTTTGGGTGGGCCAGAGCCTTACGCCCAACAGCTTCGCAAAGGCAATGGAGCTATACGACGATTGGAGCAAGGCAGCCGCTGGCGCCAAGAACCCTTTCCTCCTAGATAGATGCCCTGCCTGTTCAACCGCCATCGTCGATGACGCGTCAGGCGCGGTTGGCGTTGACTGCGGTCCCGCGCACTTCAAATTCAAGTGCCTTAGCCCGCGATGCGAGTTCCACGACGGCATCCCGATGCAAGTCGTGGACGAGGCGCTCTATCGAGAGCCGCCAGCCATCTTGCTCGGGACGCTCGACAAATTCGCGGGCCTCACCTGGGATGATAGGCCTAGGGTGTTCTTCGGTGGAGTGTCCGACGAGGCACCCCCGCCGTCGCTAATCATCCAAGACGAACTCCACCTAATTTCGGGTCCGTTGGGTTCGATATGCGCTCCCTACGAGGTCGCCATAGACTCGATCATCCGCGAGCGAAATGGCGGTCGGGGCGCGAAGATGGTCGCCTCCACTGCAACGATAAGGAACTCTCGCGACCAGGTGAAGGGAATCTATGCGCGCGAATCGACCGTATTCCCATCGCCGATCCGCGAGTGGGACGACGCCTTTTTCTTCCGTCTGGAAGACACTACGGCGACGCCTGGCCGGCTGTACGTTGGGGCAATGGGGCAAGGCACGACCACTCCGGTCGTTTCGATGGTTTGGACCGCGGCGGCGCTCCTGCAAGCCAGCGCCGAGGTGGAATTGCCGGACCGTCTTCGGGATGCCTACTGGACGGTATTGGTCTACCTAAATAGTCGCCGCGAGCTTGGCAGGACCATCACCGCGGCCTCGCAGGAAATACCCGATCGGATGAAAGCGATCGCCAGCGTCGAAGATAACGTACGTGCCGTGGAGCGGATCATGGAGCTGAGCTCGCAGATGGCCAGCGACATGGGTGACGCCATCCGCACCCTAGAACGGCAAGGTACGCAACAAGCGCCCGCGGTGGACCTGGTGCCGAGCACGAGCATCATTTCCGTCGGCGTGGACGTGGATCGCCTCGGGCTGATGCTGGTCAACGGACAGCCCAAGCTGACATCTGAGTACATCCAGGCATCTAGCCGTGTTGGCCGTTCTCGATCTGCACCTGGGCTGGTGGTTTCCCTTTACTCCCCAGCGAAGTCGCGTGACCGATCGCACTACGAGGATTTTCGCGCGTACCACGAGTCCTTCTATCGTTTCGTGGAGCCGACCAGCGTCACGCCATATGCTCCGCCCGCCCGGAAGCGCACGCTTCATTCTGCGATCATCGCGATGATCCGACATGCAACGAGCTATCGTGACAACGACCAAGCGGGTGCGGTCCGTTTCGATGCCCCTCAAGTCGCTCGCTTGGTGGATGGCTTTCGATTGCGCGTACGCCTGGCTGATCCGAGCGAGGCCGCCGAGGTCAATGTCGAGATTGATCGCTTCTTGTCGGCGTGGGAGGAACAGGCGCAGTCGGGACGTACGCTCTATTACTCGTGCCCCGGGCGGCAGTTCGTGGCCATTTCATCATCCCTGATACGGGATTTCGGCGAGCCAGAAAAATTCGGGATATATGAGTCGATGAGGTCGGTCCGCAACGTGGACCCCGATATCATGCTCAAGCCAGTGGGGAGGGCTTGAAGATGGGAAGTAGGAGGGTGGTACGCCAAGGACAGCTCATTAGTCCGTTTGGCATTGGGTCGATCATCGACATCGGGCAGGAATCATTCGTCATGGCCGACATCAGTCGCTGGCCGGTGGACGGAGTAAGGCGCGTTCTGGATAGCCATCTAGAAACAAAGCTCAAGCGTCCGATCAAGACGCCGCTTGCTAGCGAGGACATGGAGACGGTTGCGATCCATCGTTTCCCGCGTTGGCACTTTTGCCCTCGTTGCCGCGTAATGCGAATGGTCACCGGGGCGGACGATGCCGGCAACAACTACGCCGTTCCTACCTGTGCCAACCTCAAGTGTCGCGCCGAACTAACACCGATGGGTTTCGTGGCAGCCTGCAAGCACGGCCATCTGTCCGAAGTGGATTGGCATTGGTGGGCCCACAGTGCGAGCGGGGCCGAAAAGGGAAAGTGCAGCCGGCAGGGCGCACGCATGTGGTTTGAAACCACCGGCCAGGGTGGTGGTGATTGGTCCGCCATCACCGTGCGTTGCAGTTGCGGCGCGAGGCGGAACTTCGCTGGGTTGGTGCAAGTCGAGTCGCCCATGGGGATGCATTGCCGCGGCGGGCAGCCCTGGCAGTCGAAGCAAGCCGATTGTGGGCAGCCGCTTTGGGTTTATCGACGTGCTGCCAGCAACCTCCATTTCCCCCGCACGATCTCTGCGCTGGACCTGCTTCCCACGGACTCATTCGACGCAAGCGCGCTGGGCCTCGAGGCCGTGTGGGAGGGTCATCAGGTCTGGAGCATCTTCAAGACGCTCGCGGCGGCTGGCCAGCCCGTCGCGAACATCCTCACGATGGCAGGTCAATATGCGGAACAGCTCGCAATGCAGTACGGATGCACTGTCCGCGCGACGCTGGAGGCCCTGGAGAGGGCTCTTTACCCGCCGACGGCTGTTGACGAGGCGAGCGAAGAGGACACTGACATCGTGGATGCGCAGGCAGACATCCTCCGCGCGGAATGGGCCACGTTGTCAAGTACTCAGGATGTTTCAGCCAAGTTCCTCGTCATCAAGCGGACGGCGCTGCCAGACAGTTGGCCCGTGGAGTTGCTTCGGACCATAAAGTCGATGTCCATGGTCAAGCGCCTGCGCGAAGTTCGCGCGTTTCTGGGATTTCGGAGACTCTCGCCCGAGGACTCAAGCCCAATCGTGCCCGCGGATCTCGGGGCGCATCCGGCGGGATGGTACCCAGGCGTGGAGGCGTGGGGAGAAGGCATCTTTATCCAACTTGATTCCACGATGGTGAATGAATGGGAGGGCCGGATCAGCGGGTCAGTGTCTCGCCGTTTGAAAGCGTTGGAAGCTTCAGCTTCCAATTTCGGTTGGCCAGCTTCAGTTGCCACGCCTCGTTTCCTGCTACTTCACTCCCTATCGCATGCGATCTCCCGGAGATTGAGCTTCGATGCGGGCTATTCGGCATCTTCAATCCGCGAGCGCATCTATGCGGGTGGCCCAGGATCAACCATGTGCGGAATCTTGCTCTATACCGCGGACGGTGACTCGGAAGGGTCTCTCGGCGGCCTCGTCCGGATGGGCGAGCCAAGTAGGTTTGGCCCCCTACTCCAAGCCGCGTTATTGGACGTTGCTTGGTGCTCTGCCGACCCAGTCTGCAAGGAAAGCGATCACCAAGGGTTCCAAGGAATGAACGCGGCGTCGTGCCACGCATGCATGCTTACTTCGGAAACCAGTTGTGCCTTCAACAACTGCCTCCTGGACAGGAGGACTTTGGTTGGTCTCGGGGAAATCGAGCCGTTCTTCATGCTCGAAAAGTTGGCAGAGTTGGAATCCTAGGGGTGGCCTCGGCATGAAATTTCCGAAATTGACGGACTTGGATGGCGACCAAAAGGCAATCTACAGTGGTGCCCCTCCCACTGAATCGATTCTAGTCATCGGTCCCCCTGGCACTGGCAAGACCGTGATGGCCTTCCACCGGGCAGCCTTTCTCGATGCGATGTCGGCGAGCAAGCGTGACAAGACCCTTACTCCCGTGGTCATCATGTACAGCAAGGTCCTACAGACCTATACAGCGTCAAGGGAGCGCGTCGCGGAAAACGTAGGTTCGTCGACCATGCATTCGTGGGTCTACGGCTGGTGGAAACGTGTGTTCCGGATGAAGCCTCCCATGCTGCCCGCTGACGAGTGGCAGCACGATTGGGGCTCGATGTTGCAGGCACTCATTCCAGAAGCGAGCAAAAGCGGTGGCAAGGTCCATTGGGGGCATTTGATCATCGACGAGGGCCAAGACTTTCCGCGCGACATGTACGCGACGCTCAAGATGGTCGCGTCCTTACTACCGAGGGAGGAGGGCAATTCTGCTCCTGCGATTTCAGTCTTTGCAGATGAAAACCAACGACTATCCCCGAATTCAAACTCAACGATCGAGGAAATCGTAGCTGCTCTGGCGCTGACCAAAAGCAGGGTCTATTGGCTTCGCAAAAACTATCGGAACAGTAGGCAGATTGCCGAGTTCGCCAGACACTATTATGTCGGGTTGCCATCGGGTATCCCTGATGTTCCTGCCCGGCTGGGTACGGCAAAACCGAGGCTGGTTCTCGCTTCAGCGCTCGAGACTGTTCGTCGTCGCATTGCAGCTTACGCGATGAACAATTCGGGATCGGATGTTGGCGTCCTGTGTATGCGCGAGGCTGTGCGCAAGCAAGTGTTTAACAGCCTGTCTAGCAGGTTATCGGGTACTGACCTAGTCGTCCAAACCTACTCGAACAAGGTTAAGGCTGAGCACCCACCTGAGAAGCTGCAATTTGACAAGGGTGGGTCAGTCACCGTCTTGAATTGCCAAAGCGCCAAGGGTCTGGAGTTCGATGCAGTGTTCTTAGTGGATCCCTTTTCGGAAGGTGGAGGAGCGACTGAGCAGCAGGCGAACATGCTGCTGTATGTTACGGCCTCCCGTGCGCGCGACTATTTGGAAATCCTTGTAATGAACCCGCCAGTCAACCTTTCGGCGCGACTTCCGTCGGTGGATCTTTATGAAAAAATCGAAGAGTAAGCCTGTCACCGTGGGCGCAGCGGTTGGTCTCAGGATGTTCGTTGCAATCCATCAAGACCAACTGATGGAGTCGTTTGCCAGAGGCTTCGTGCCAAACGCGAAAATGATTCTTAGAGCCGAAACGGTCGTGACCCAAGGGGCGCTTGACCTAGCGATGGAGGGCCAAGCTTGGGGCAGCGTCGTGCTCGTCGAACTAGCGGTACCGAAGGCCACGAAGCCTACTGATGTGCTCGCCATCCCTAGTCTACTCATGCTCGTCGACTGCATTTCGTGTTGGGTAGAATCCGACGATGTCGCAATGGAGATCCAGGCCCGACTCCAGACGTTCGATGACACGATTCCAAATGCACTTGACATCAAGGTGGATCCCTCACTGTTCCCAGTGCCCGCGGCTTCAACGTCAGCCGATCCGACGCCCGAGGGGTCGCTTGTGCTGGATTTCCGGGAACCTGCGCCAAAGGGACACCAGACCGATGATTCGATCGGAGATGCCAGCGTCACCACTGAGGTTGATGACGGGCTCGGAGAGACCCTTCTTGAAAAAGTGGCGGGTGCTGTTGCTCTCATGCGATGGCGATCAGCGCAGCTGGACATGCCTGTTGAGTACGTGCGCTATCTATTGTCCGTCCGCGACGCTGGCGTAGACACGTTCACCAGTGTGAACTGCCTTGCTAGATTCGTGGATCATGCTTACACGGTCATTCGGCGGGGCGACGTTAATGCCGAGGATCTCAGAATTGTCTCTACCGCCGCGGCAATGCTCTTGGAGATCACTCCAAAGGAGGGTTTCGAGCCGCTTGCGTTCGCGCGCGAACTGGGCAATCGCCTGAGCGCAGATTGTGGATCGGGGGGCACGGCGGATATAAAGGCTTTCGTCGAAACGATCGAGAAGATCGTCGACAATCGCATTGAGCTGGGTGACTCGAAGATCGACGACACTGGAAGGGTCGGGCAAAGGGCGCTTCTCATATTCCTGTTGGCACCGAAGGCGGAACAGCTCGAACGTTGGATCCGCGCTCGTAGGAATGTTGGAAAGGACGTATCCCTCCTGGCGAGCGTTCTTGCGGGTTTGTACTGCGGGATAGGGGGCATTCCGCGGGAGATGAAGGGGCCTGATCGCGCGCCTTTCTTGGCAACTACGGCGGCGGCGAGATCAATCGCCTTGGGCCAAGTCCCGTCCTTTGAGTTCACGCGTTCCTGGGATCAGTCTGCGGCATCGCAAGTTCGGCTCGCGCTTTCGGGGCACGTCTTAGTCGAGCGCATTGGCGCGCCTACGCCTGCATTGGCCGGTGCCCTCGAAGGGATCCGCCAGTCGGGGCGCCGATTGGAAGTGCATGCCGAATCTGGCGAAATCACAGTGGCTTTCGACGGAACCAAGGCATCGCCCGTTGCTTTAATCCAGATTAGGCCGTCTGCGTACCGCCTCCCAGCTTCGGACGTTCTGGCCTTAGTTTCCACGGTCAGGCCAGCAAAACGAGGAAAACCAACCCGAGAACTCCTGGAACAACTTCTAGCGGATTCCATGCACCCCGTGGTAGCGAGGCTTGCCCCGTCGGGCGTCGGCATAGAGTTGACCGTGGAGAACGATTTGGCATCGGATGCCAGCCTTGGGTTCGAGGCGTTAGTCAGGGTTGCACGAAGTCTGGAACTTGTTCCCGTGGGTACAACGATGGCTGCCAACGGTTCGACTAAAGGCGACGCTAAAAAGCCAAGGTCGCCAAGTACCTCACCAGCGGATACCCGCGAAGGTGGCGACTGACGGATTGCGTCGCAGGCTCTCATATTCCGGGCGAGTAGTGTCCAATCAAGCAGTCCCCTGGATATCGACTCATCCTCGCCCCCCGTGGACATCATCCGGCCAAAGCTAATCCCGCGGCCACTGCGGACCTCTCGCCACCCACCCGGGAGGACTCCTTAAGCGCCTCGGATTCAGCCCATGCCAGGGCACTCCGGACGCCGAGTCCGATTACGCGTGCCATCAGTGGTGGCACGGCATTCCCAACCTGGGTGTAACGAGGGCAATCCACCCGTCGACGCTCCCCGCCAGTGGTGTATTTTCCATGGAAGGTGAACCAATCAGGGAACGACTGGATTCGCGCGCATTCCCTGACACTCAGGATGCGCGGATCTGAATAGTGCAAGATATCGTCGGGAAGCGTCGTTATGGTGGGGGCAGGCATGTCCGGGGACATCGGCACGGTGCGGTGCTTGAGCATGCCCAACCTCGCTCGATCATGGTCGCTAATGCTCACGCCCCTCCGGCACTCCCTTAGGATCTTTGCAAAACGCCACAATACATCTTCGCTATGGTTCGCCAGGCGCAGGCTATCCATTCGACCACGCCCGATGTCGTCGTGCATGAGCCTCTGGTAAGTGGTTCGTGGTGCCTTGTACAGGGGCATCCTGAACCCGCGACGCGATGCGACGTCATCACATTCCACGGTAGGCCCGTCACCGATGACGAGGTCTGAAATGGCAGCCTTTACGGTGACGCGCTCTGGGAGATCTAGTTTTGCAAGGAGCTTGATGCGGCTCTCCTCGATCCACTTTTCGAAAATGCTCGCCGGTCCCTTATCAAACCGGGAGGCAACATCCTTCCTGAGCCCAATGACGACTAACCGTGGCCTCCGCTGGGGAACACCGAACGTCGACGCATCGAGGATGCGCCCCTCAGCTTTGTATCCAATGGCCTCAAGCGCTACAAGCAACTTGTTGTAGTAGGAAACGCCTGCTTGCACCCCCCTACCGTTGCGAGCTCCAGTGGCGTGTACTACGCCCATGCCTGGAACGTTCTCCAACACGAGTACTTTAGGTCGCACGATCGCCACGAGGTCGACGTATCTCTCGAACATCTTGTTCCGTGGGTCGAACTCATTGCGTTTTCCTGCGAACGAGAACCCTTGGCACGGTGGGCCGCCTGCTATGAGATCCACGCTCCCCCTAAGCTTTTTTAGCTGATCGCGATGATTCTCGAGAACATCGTCGATGGAATGGGCTCTTTCTTCCAGCCACGACGGCCATCGAAATCTGTGGCGGGCGCCCCTGCTCAGGAAATTGGCATTGAATGTCTTGAACGCATCTGTCGCCTTCTCGACGGCAAACAAACCCTGCCAGTTCGCCTGAGACAGGCCAAGCGATAACCCCCCGCAACCTGAGAAGAGGTCGATGAACGTGGGCGGATGCGCACGTGAAGCGGAATGATGCATATATTCTTCGCAATGCGAATTTTCGGGACCCATCGAGTTGTCAGTTCGATCGGGTTGTTTTCAATGACTCTCTAAAAAACGTGGCAGCGAATTTTCCGCACCAATCGCTCAAGGACCCTGTTCCGCTTGACTTGGTTGCTCAATTCACACTCCCACACCGTGAACACATGCCAGCTCGCCTTACGGAGGGCTCGCACGTTCTGCTCGTCACGGCGCTTGTTTTGCTCGAACTTCGTACGCCAAAACTCGGTCTTCGTCGCAGGAACCCTTCCGTTTTGGCACTTATGCGCGTGCCAAAAGCAACCGTTCACAAGAACGATTGACCGGTACTTTGCCAGAACGATGTCTGGCCTACCAGGTAGGCCAGCCTTATGGAGCCTAAAGCGTAGCCCACTCGCGTGCAGATAACGACGAACGAGAATTTCTGGCTTCGTGTCACGGCTCCGTATGCGGGACATGCGCTCGCTTCGTTGGCCTGGAGTTAGCGTGTCTGCCATGTCGGTTCTCATGCAAAGCTAATCCTCGATGGTGAGGCATCCGCGTACGGACGACGCCACCCAATATGTATCCAGCGCCGAACGCGTCGAGGACCTCCGCTGCGAACCGTGGACGTTGGCCGTCTCAGTCAGCGTTACTCCGACCTTAAGGAAATGTGGCCTTGCGCAACTGCCTCCTTCAATTTCTACGTTCACACGACGCGTACCCACCCTGAACACGGCCCCCGATGACTGACGATCAGTTTGCCTTGCGTATCATCGAATCGACTTTGCCCCCCGCCTTCAGCACGTCCAGATAGTCCGCCCATGCCTGCATCATCTTGCGGCGCTCGGCGAGATGCGCGGTGCGGTTGTAGGCGCGGCCGTTCGGGTCACGTACTGCATGGGCTAGCTGGTGCTCAATGTAGTCGGGGCGGAAGTGCAGCACTTCGTCCAATACCGTGCGTGCCATTGCGCGGAAGCCGTGCCCGCTCATGGTCTCGTTGCCGAAGCCCATGCAGCGTAACGCGGCTGTCACCGTGTTTTCGGACATGGGGCGCTGCGCACTGCGGACGCCAGGAAATACGTACTCATGGCGGCCGGTGAGCGGCTGCAAGTCGCGTAAGATCGCTACCGCTTGCTCAGACAGCGGGACAAGGTGCGGGGTATGGGTCTTGCTGGCGGTATAACGCCATTCGACGGCGTCCAGGTCAATATCGGTCCATCGAGCTTTGCGAAGTTCGCCTGGGCGCACAAACACCAGTGGGGCAAGTTTCAATGCTGCAATCGTTACGGGCGATCCGCTGTAGTTCTCGATGGCGCGCAGCAGTTCACCAATCTTTACCGGCTCGGTGATGCTGGCGAAATGCTTGGTGTGCGGTTGTTCCAGAGCGCCCGCTAGATCCCCTGCCGGGTTGCGTTCGACGCGTCCGGTGGCGATGGCATAGCGAAATATCTGCCCGGCCAATCCTCGCGCGCGGTGAGCCGTCTCCACTACGCCGCGGTGTTCCAGTTTGCGCAGTGCAGCCAGTAACGTGACGGCGGTTACCTCGGTTATCGGCAGGTTGCCGATGCCAGCCAAGTCTTTCTCAATCAGGCGGTGGGCGCGGGTGACACTACCGGTTCCCATGCCCTCCTTCTCGCGTTTGGCCAAGAACTCGGTAGCGATAGCTGCAAAAGTGTTTGCCGTATGTTCGGCTTGCAAGGCACGCTGAGCACGCGCGACATTTGCCGGGTTTGCTCCGCCTCTCAGCAGGGCGCGTGCCTTATCACGTTCTGCCCGTGCCTCGGCGAGCGACATGGATGGATATTCGCCCAGAGTGATGATGCTGGCGCTGCCGGCGTGTCGATAGCGATAGCGCCACGTCTTTGCGCCCGTTGGGCGAACTTCGATGCACAGGCCGTTGGCATCAGCGATGCGGAATGCGCTTGCACGGGGCTTCAGTGCGCGCAGCTTGGTATCGGTCAGCATGTAAAAATCCCCGTGTGAGTCAGTTGATTGTGAGTCAGCGTGACTGGAGACGCTTCAATGACTCACAGCCTGACTCACATTCAGGTCGGATGCAATCGGACGCTCTCGGACAGTCTGAAACAATAAACCCAGCATTGCGCGGGGTTCTCGTGTATATCTCGGACTTGGCTGGACACTCTCGGATGAGTGTTTGGTGGGCCCACCAGGATTCGAACCTGGAACCAAGGGATTCGCGTGTTCCGAAGGTTTCCCTCCGGCGCGGACTATCTCTTCACCCTTCGCCCGTGGCGGATGGGGTGCGGGACGCTCGAGCC
>Ga0157370_10005394_pt1 | contig 14344 bp, 10 predicted proteins | sample C35metaG_FD_113463 | JGI IMG/M metagenome (GOLD analysis project Ga0157370, IMG submission 113463) | Corn rhizosphere microbial communities from Kellogg Biological Station, Michigan, USA - C3-5 metaG | ecosystem: Host-associated > Plants > Roots > Rhizosphere > Soil | place: USA: Michigan...
CAGGGCAGCTGACCGGCGCTTCGTCGAAGTGGATCGGGGAGGAACCCACCGCGGTGGTCAGGCCCGCCTGCTGGGGGCTGCAGCCTTGGCGGCCGCTCGCGGCGGCCGGGTTCAGCGTGACACCCTCGGGCAAGGCCACCTCCGCATCCTGCATGTCGGACTGGCAGGTCGCTTCTTCGGCTTCGAGCGTACGTTTCTTGGACGCCCAGCAGTCTGCCGAAAGGCCGATGTCAACGCTCATGCCGGCCGGGCTGTCAGCCTGGTTGGTCGTCAGCGACGTCGACAGCGTCGGTTCGAAGCCGACCTCCTCGCAGCGTTCGATGCCGGTGGAAGCACCCCTGTCTTGTGGAGCGTAGGGGTATCCGGGCAGGTCATGGGCGAGAGAGGAAGATTCGACGAACACTGATGGGTGGCGCCAAGAGCTCATCCGCGCGGTGGTGAGGACCTCGCCCGCGGCACTGCATGCGGTCGGCATGCGAAGGAACGCCGAGGGATCGATGCCGGCCGAGCATGATGGAGCCCCGTTAGAGGGTGAGCCCAGGCCAGGGCAGCTGCGTTCGGGGGTGTGCGCGGGCGCCGCTGGAATACCCCAGAAGGTGACGTCGTTACCCATGATCGTCAGCCCCTGTGGAACGTTTTCGGCGCGTACCTGGAATCCGTAATCGCCGGTACTGCGCACGCTCGGCTTGAGATAGACGATGCTGCCGAGTGCGTTGAAGGCGAACATCGCAGGAGCGTCGGGCGGCGGCTCCATGTTGTAGATGGGCAGCGGCCCGAGCAGAAAGTCAGGTATACGCACCCCGACAGTTCCAACCTGCGAGGCGGGAGGACAGCCTGGTGCCGGGTCCAGCTCACCGATCGCCAACTGCGTCAGGGTACACTGGGGAAGGATGGCGGGGTCGCCAACCAGACCTGCCGGTAGGTCGACGACAACATCCTTGACGGGCTCGACCGGCCAGAGGTCACCTACGACCGGGCTCGGATCGGTGGTGGTGTTGAAGTCGATCGTCGTCGAGAACGTCTGCGGATGAGCGCCAGCGCCTTTGAAGGTGGCGCCGTTCTTGAGGGCCGCAACGTCGAAGGCGTCAAAGCCAAAGGCCGGGATCGCATCGGTGACGAGAACAGGGTCCACCGTTTGCCCGATGGCGGCTGCGCCTCCTCCTTGGAGATTGTATTCCGTCGTCAGGACACCAGCCGCATCGGCCGCGACGGCAACTTCGAGCAAAAGGGTCCTACCTTGATGAGGGTTGATCTGCGAATAGGAAATGGTGCAGGTGAATTCCCCGGTCACACCGGCCACCGGCGGACATCCGGAGGAGCCCTCTCCGCTGGCGCTGACACCGATCAGACCATCAGGCAGCCTCACGGTAAAGTCGAGTGGAGTGCCATCGGCGGCTTCGTCGCCTTCGTTCTCCAGTTCAATGTGAAACTTCAACTGATCGCCTGCCGCGACGGTGGTATTGGAGAGCGACTGCACACGCCAGGAAACGGAGGCGAAGGCCTGCGATGCGCTCGCAATCAGGATCAGCAGTGCAGAAGACGCGAGGAGCAGAAGTCGGGTGGTGTAGCGCCTCTTCATCGCCCAGCCCTGCGGTTGTGGTTAGCCTGTCGTTTGTGATGGTTACGGTGGCGCCGCTTGACGCAGCGCGCCTTGCCGTGGCGCCTAACCGCCCGCCGTCCCTTGGGGCAGGTGCGCGGTGGCTGAGGGCTGGCGGCGCCGGGGGCTTCGGAGGCGGCGGCAGAGGGCGGGGGAGCAGCCTGGCTTACGGGCAGGCAGGAGTCGCCCTGGCACGGGGCTGGCTTCGGGGCAGGCTCCGGAAAGCCGCCGTTTACCCGCGCGTCGTAGAGGTCATAGGCGTTGTCCGTGTCCCAGCCGACGAGGCGCTCTCGCGTGGCAATAAAGACATTGCGGCCATCGTGATCGGAATCGATGACGTAGGAGGGCGCACTGTCGGTTCCGCTGGAAAGCAGGTGGAATTCGCCGGTCAGGGCATCGTACTCGTAGGCGTCCGAGGTGCCGTTGGTATCGGAAGGAAGAAGAGCTTCGCCAGTGTTGAAGAAGACCCTGTGCCCATCGTCGGTCAGGGCCTGCGCAAAGTCTGAGGTGCGCACGGAGGCCGAGGCAGCCTCGCGGACATCGATCGCCGCGTCGGCGGTGGCCGGCCCTCCGGCGGGGTTGCAGGTAGCACAGGCGAGTCTTCCGGTCTCGGCATCATATAGGTAGAACTCGGAATGGCCGGCGGCGTCATAGCCGGCGAAGCCCCCACGGCCCGCCCATTCAGCACCCGTGGACATGAAGAGCAGGTACCGCCCATCCGGCGTGATCCGTGACTTTTTGGTCGTAGTAGGGGAATTCCAACTCGTTCGCGGTCCGTTCGGTTCCGCCTCCCCCGGATTCGCGAAGCTGCCGATGTAGCTCAGCTGCCCGTCGTGCCAGCAGTAAAGACCTTGGAAGGGGGGCTGCTGGCCGCTGATCAAGGGAGCATTGAACGTGAAGTACACGGTGTGGCCATCGGGGGTAGCGCCTAGTACACCCTTGACATTTCCGGCGCTGCCGCCGCTTCCGGTCGAGACCAACGTGAACCGCGCGGAGGAAGGCGCATCACGATCGTACATATACAGATCGCTGGCGTCGTCTTCATCGTCCGGTACAAGGGGGTCGGTGGTGGTGAAGAAGGCCCGGGACCCGTCGGCCGAGGCGGTCCAGAATTCGCCATTGGCAGCAATCCGCTCGGTGCGCACCCCGTCTTCGCGAAGATAGATCGCACTCGAATCGGGCGTCACGAAGAAGATCCGATTCCCATCACTTGAGATCGCCAAATCCGAATACGTCTGATTTTCGGCCGAGAGGGCGGTATCCGAGCTGTTGGCGGCTACGCACGGGGGGCCGGCAACGTCGTCGCAGGCGGTATCCGGCGACAGGGGGATGCGACCAACCAGTCGGACAGTTCCATCCACGTTCTCGTAAAGCTTGTTAGAACAACCGCTGCCGAAGAATGCGCAAACACCTTCATATGGCGGAGAATCGGTGGTTAGACTAAGTTGGGATTGAAATACCACATGGGAGAGATCTGTGGAGACACCCGCGTAGCGAGGCTGGATGCTTCGTGCAAAGAAGCCTTCCGCCACGGTGAACCAGGTTTCGGGGAGCGGGGCGGCAGAATCGGTAAGTAGGGAGATCGATTTGACTCCACCGTAAAGACCGTCAACTCGATAGAGGTTGCTTACCTCACCAACGTTGGAGCCTTTTACGAGCGGTCGCCAAGTCAGGTACACACCCGCCGAGAGATCGGAGGCGAACCCGTCGACGAAGGTCGTACCATTTCCTGCAAGGAGAGCCGGGAAGGTCGTGGACTCGCCTGCGGGGTTGATGCTCTGAGTGCTCCATCCGTTCGTGCCTGCCGAGCCGGTGCGTTGACTGAGGTACTCGCTATCGGTACCGGAGCCTTCGACGGAAGCGAACCTGCCCAGCGAACTGAAGGTGACCGCGTTGCTGTCGAATCGGATGTGGGTCTTGTTGGTCTCAGGCACAACACCGCCCCCGTTCTTGTCCGGGGGGCTGACCATCTCGTAGCCGCGACAGTCGGGGAGGAAGCCGGTGCCGGGCATGCCTTGGTTCGTGCAAGGCGCCGGTGGCGCAGCGGTCGTGAATTCCTCGTCGGGACCTTCGGTCGTGCCTACTTCGTTTGCGGCGACGAGGCGGAAATGGTAAGTGGTCTGCGGTTGCAGCCCGGCGAGCCGGCGCTGGACCCAGCGGAAGTAGGGCCCGTCGCCGGCGGAAGCATCGCGCTCAGCGGGGATACTCTGACAGGGGGAACCTGAGGCCGAGCAGTCCGAGGTTCCCCATTCGAACCAGTATTCTGTCGAAGATCCACGGGGATCGACTTCGCCGTTCAGCATCACTCGGTCGCTTTGGACCGGTCCCGCGGCGAAGCTCTTGATGAGCGGCCCAGCGCCGCCCGTTCTGAACGTTTCGGTGTCTTTAGCTTCGCCGCCCTTGTTGCTGGCGAAGAGACGGACGGTGTAGAAGGTGCTGGGTTCCAGGCCGGTGGCGTCAACTTCGACCGTGCCGGATGCCCCTTCGACCACTGGGCCGGTGAGGTCGCCGCAGGATGGGATGCACTGGAAGTGCCACGAGGTGTCAAAGGCCGGGTCAGCCCCGCCGGGATCGATCGTTGCCGAGAAGTGGGCGTCTTCGGAAGTTACGGCGGTGATCGCGAAGCCTTCGATCGTCGGCGCAGCGACCGCTTCGGTTTCGAAGGCCGCGGTCACGTCTTCGACCGTGCCATCGCCGTTTTCGGCCTGCAGGCGGGCGTAGTAGGTGGTGCCCGGGGTGAGGTTGGTCAGTTCGGCTTCGACGGGCCTGATGCTTTCGGTCGCTTCTTCTTCGACGGTATTGACGTTTTCGGAGAAGTCGGCGTGAGTCGAGTACTGCAGGCGCCAGTTGGTCGACTGGCCTTCGGGGTTGACTTCGCCTTTGACCTTGGCGGTGGTGTAGGTGACGTTAGTCGCGTCTTCGATCGTGACCACAGGAGCGAGGGCGGCGGCAAGTGAGACGCCGAGAGGCAGGGCCCCGAGAGCGACCATCACGAGAGCGAGGAGCGCTCTGCGATAGCGGAACCTGGCGAATACGTCCCTTGCCTTCACTTGTTTCTCTCCTCTTAGTCCCGCGGGCCCCCTGGTGGCCCACTTGGCGAATGCGGTCTTCGTCCCGGAAGACGCCGGAAACGTAGCGCCTTACACATAGTCGTGCAAGGGAAGGAGAATGGTTTTGCAAAGGTCCGTTATCCCTTTGAGCAAGCCGAATGTAAAGGCGACCGTACTCTTACTTCGCCCCGGTTGATCTCGGCATGCCCGCCCTTAGAAACAACCACGGACGCTTACCTTGGATCGGTAAGAAAAAGTCGTTCCTCACACCACCTGCAAGGGCCGCCGGAAAAGTTTCAGCCGCAGGCAACCCGGCGGGCCTCGGAGGCCCCCAGGTAGGGGGTGAGGATGAACTGGACGAGGTCGGGGAGCAGGTTCTCGAGCTGCTCCCCCCGGCCCGCCGTCAGCTGCCGGGCCACCATCGAGTTGACCGCGCCGAGGATCCCTCGCTCAGCCGTCTCAGGCAGCGCCGCCGCTCCCTCCCGCATTTTCCTGCCAGCGCGAAGGTAGGGGGCCAGTTCTTCCAGCGCGGCTTTGTGACGCCGGGCAAGCACCGGGCCGGCGACGAATGGCTCCGCGGTGAGCAACCGGGCGAGCTCGGGGTACTCGGCAAAGCTGGCGAGGATTGCTGCCATCACGGCGCAGATACTGCTGGGCCAGTTCTCGGCTTCGCGGTAGGCCGCCCGGACCTGGGGGCGCAGCCGGTCGATCCCCTGGTCGAAGCTGGCGATCGCGATGTCTTCGATCGACTCAAAGTATTTATAGAAGGTGCGGCTGGCGACGCCGGCGCCTTCGGTGACAGCGGCGATAGTCGCACCGCTGTAGCCGGATCCGTCAACCACCACGAGAAAGGAAGCGATCAGCCGTTCGCGCTGGTTGTTCTCCACGAACTCCTGCGGCAGGCCGTGGCGTCCGTGGGGGAGCTGCGCCAGCTCGTCGGGAAAGTGGGGATCCGCGGGAATCTTGCTGGACACGACCCCAGCATCTTAGGGCCCCGGGCGGCCTAAGCCTCTGTAATCAGTTCGCGAAGACCGGCCTCGGTGCCAAAGTAGGCGCTGGTGGCCAGAAACATCAGCTCGGGAAGCTGCGAGGGGAGATCGGGGCCGTCCGGCTGGATGCAGCGTCGATAGATGCGATCGAAGAACATCGCGACGATCCAAGAGCTGGTGGCCGGAGGAACCAGCTCGGGCTCGGCCAGTTCGGCCCGGACCGAGTCGAGCTGCTGAATGAGGTTCGCGGCCAAGCGTTGCCGGCAGCTTCGGCCAGCGGCACCGGCGGCGAGGGAGTCGACCGCAAGGAAGTGGGCGTCCTGCTGGTGGCGTTCGACCAACCGAAAGGTCTCAGTCGCTCCTGCACGGAGTTTCTCGCGCCAGCTCGGCTGCGGGGCGACGACCGCGGCGATGCGGTCTAGGTAGGCGATTTCAAGCCGCTCCCAACGCTCGAGGAAGAGATCCGGCGCGCTCATGCGCCGCCCCAGCGCAAACGGGCGTCTAGCGGGCGGCCGCCGCGGCCGCTTCCGCGCCGATGCACGGGATCAAGGCGAACTCGACCAGCTGCGGGCGCAGGCGGCTGATCTTTTTCGGTCGCTGCTCGATCATCGCGTGGTAAAGAAGCCAGTAGAGCCCGCCGACCACGGTCTCCTCGGCCGTATCCGGCAGCTCGGAAGAGCCGGGGCGGCCGCGACCCGAGCGCAGCAGGCCGGCGAAGTCGGAGATGAGCTTCTCGAAGCGGCTGTTGATCGCGGGACCCACGGCGGGCCCCTCGACGACGAAGGCGCGGGCCTGGGCAGGGTCGGCTTCGATCGCCTGCAAAAGCGCCGCGATCCCGGCGCTGACCCGCTCGGGAAAGCTCTCCAACGAAGCGCTGCAGGCTTGAGCCACCGTCTCCAGGATCTGAGCAGCGGCCTCGTCGTAGACGTTGAGGAAGCAGTCCTCCTTGGAGGCGAAGTTCTCGTAGAAGCGGGCGCGGGCGATCGCCGCCTCCCTGACGATGTCGGCGACGGAAACTTCCCGGTAGCCGCGAGCGGCAACGACCTTGGCGGCACCGTCGAGGATGCGCTGGCGCTGATGGTGGGCAACTACCTCCGGCCGCAGCGGGTAGCCGCCCGGCTGGACGTTTCGCCTTCCTTTCGGTCCTCCCGCCATGCCGGGAGGATAACCCCAACGCCAAACGCGACGCTTGAAGGAATTTCCACAGTCGTTTATGGGAACGTGAATGTTCCATTGAATGCGCCCCCCACGCGGTGCGACTCCGTGAGCCCTGGAGCCGGAACCATAGCCCTTCCTTTAGATGAACGTCGCCTGTTCTCAACTGAACCCGGTTTGGCGACAGGCGGTACCATTGGTGACCTTGGGGGTTGTAGACACAGACGTTGACGTCCTCTCGGTCTCCGACCGCGACCGGATCCTGGAGGCAATGGCCTCCTGCTGTTCGCAGTCGGGCTATGAGGAGACCACGGTTGAGGCGGTTCTCAGCCGGGCAGGTGTCTCGCCGGAGAGCTTCGAAGCGCACTTCGCCGACAAGGAGGACTGCGCGCTCGCGGCGCTGAACAAGATGGTTTCCGAGACGTTGGCGCGGATCTCGATGGCCCAGCCTCGCTCGGCGGAGGTGAGCGAGCGGCGCAAATTCGAGGTGCAGGCGATCCTCGAGCTGATGGCGGCCCAGCCCGGCTTCGCACGGCTCGGCTTCATCGAGGCCCGCCAGGGGGGCACGACGCGGATGCACGATTCCTACGAGTCGGCCGCACGGGTCCTGGCGTTGATGATGCAGCGGGCGGGGCATATGGCCGAGAAGCACGGCGCCCGAGCAGCCCTTGGGGGCGCCGAAGCGGTATTGCGCCGAGAGCTGGCCGCCGGCCGCGCCGCGCAATTGCCGGGGCTGCTTCCGGACTTCGTCTACGCGGCGTTGGTCCCATTCGTGGGCCAGAGGGAGGCGCTACGGCAAGCGAAGGAAGCGGTGAAGTTGGCCGCCGAGGAGGGTTGATGGATTCTCAACAGAGGGACAGGATGCTGCAGGCGATGATGGAGGAGCTCGCCGATCGGGGATACAGCGAAGCCTCAGTGGAGCGGGCGCGATCGGTGGCCGGAGTCTCGGAGACCGATTTTGCCGCCGAGTTCGCCGACAAGGACGAGTGCCTATTCGCTGCCTACGACCAGCTGACAGACCAAGTCGTGGCGCGAGCGAGCGCCGAGTGCGACAGGGGCGAGCCGTGGCCGGAGCGGGTGCGGACGGGGCTGGAATCGCTGCTGCGCGGAATGGCGGAACAGCCCGGGATGGCGATGGCGCTGACCCGGGCGTTCCCCGGAATCAGGCCATCAGCGTATGAGCGCTACGTGGAGCTGCTCTCGCGTTTCGTGCCCTTCATGATCGAGGGACGCGAGTACTCGGAGGTGGATGAGGAACTGCCTGGAGAGGTCGAGCTGCTGGCGGTGGGCGCGGCCGAGGCGATCATCTTCGGCGAGGTCGACGCCGGGCGGGCAGAGCGACTGCCGAAGATGCTGCCGGAAATCCTCTTCTCCGTGCTGGTCCCATTTATGGGGCCCGAGCGGGCGGCCGAGGAGATGCGAACTGCCTCGATGAGCATCTAAGCCGTGCCGAAAGGGTGGGCGTTACCCGCGGAGACCGAGCGCGGTCGGGCCGTGCTCGCTCTCGTCGAACTCTGGGCCGAGAATGGTTATGCCGGACTGAGCGTGACCGAGATCGCCGCCCGCGCTGGCATGTCGAGGGAGAGATTCGAAGGGCTCTTCGACAGTGTCGAAGCTGCTGCGGTCACCGCTAATGAGGCGCCCTTGGCAGCTGTCGTCGAGATCGTCGCCGATCTCTACTCTGCCGACCGCTCGGAGGCCGAAAGCTACGCGGTGGCCGTCGTCGGGATCCTCAGGCTGATGACCGCAAACCCCGCCTACTGTTACCTGACCTTCATCGGAGGACGGCAGATGGCGCCGTCGCGGGTGCATGAAGTCTTCGAGAGCGGGCACCAGTTCCTCGTCGCGATGCTGGAACGCCTCTGGGCAGCCTCGCCGCTCTCCGACCAGCCTGCCCGGGTTGGAGTGGCGGCGCTCGGAGCGGCGGAGGCCGTGGTGCGGCGGGAAATCGTTGCGGGACGCTACGAGGCCCTCCCCGCTCTGGCTCCCGATTTGGTGTATGGCTCGATGGTTCCTTTCCTCGGGCAGGCCGAAGCGATGCGGCTCGCCGAGCTGAGCAGGCGCCACCTCGAAGAAGATCTGGAGGCATGAGCTCGGTGCTAGAAGGCAACGGGCAAGGCCTGCTTTCAGAGCGCGATCGCGCGGTTTCCGCGATGGCACGGCTCTGTGCCGAGCGGGGTTATCCGGAGACCACGATCGACGACGTGCTCGAGCTGGCGAGAATCGACCGTGACACCTTCGACCGCCACTTCAACAGCAAAGAAGACTGCCTGTTGGCGGCCGTCAACGCGATCATGACCGAGACCGTGAGCGTGGTCGGCGCCTCTTATTCGGGCGACCGGTCCGAGTGGGACAGCGGCCTGATCGGCATCAGGGCGATCCTCCAGTTGATGAGCGCTAACCCCTCCTTTGCTTACGTGGGCTACATCACCTCGCGTCAGATGGCCGAGGCGAAGGTGCGAGACGTACGGGACAGCGGCGTTGGATTGCTCTGCACCATGCTCGACCGACTCCGCTCCTACTCCCCCGACAACCGGGCGCCGGAAACCGCGGCCGCTGCCGCCTTCGGGGGGGCCGAGGCGTTGATGCGCAAGGAAGTCGCCGAGGGTCGCACGGAGCAGCTGGAACGCCTGCTGCCCGATCTGATCTACGGGGCCACAGTGCCGTTTCTCGGTCAGGAGGAGGCGCTGCGCCTGGCGCGGCGGGGCCGGAAGCTCACCGAGGACCCCGGCGAAGGCTGACGCGGCGCGGCGGCTGGTTCAGCGCACCCGCCGAATCTTCGTTTCGAAGCCGGGGCCGGCGAGGGGTTGGCCGGGAAGGCCCGGGAAGTCGACTGTCAGGTCGCCAACGAGTCGCCCGCGCGAAGCGAGATATCTCGCTTCGCCGTTGAAGGGCGCGGGCGGCCGGATCGTGGCCCTGTCCAATTTTCGTGAAACGGCGAAGGTCGAGCTCGGCCCGGTGGCGCCCGCGCTGCGGGAGATGTAGAGGTCGGGGGACCGCTCTTCAGTCTGGTAGGCGTCGATGTGGGCGACGTCACCCTCGGTGGAGGCCAGGAGAAGCGTCGAATCCACAATTGCCGACGAAGAAGAGGCTCTGCTCATCAGAGCCACATTGGGCACGATCCACACCCGTTCCACGATCCGCCCCAGATCGGGCTGGGGAGCCGAGCTGATCGTCGCCCAAGCGCCGCACCTCGGCCTCGCCGCCGGACCTATCGAGCCAGGAGCCTGAGATGCTGACAAGGTGGCGTAGCCTTCTTCGCCGGCGAATTCGATCGTGCCGACGAACGTCCCCAGCTCCCTCTCGACCCGCCCGGTACGGCGGCAGCGCCCAGTGCGTGACGAGCGGTAGCCCACTGGGAAAATCTCGTCTTCGCCCGAAGGCTGGAATTGGACGTCGACCCGACCCTGATCGCCGAGGTTGGCGTCGATTCGCGAGTCATCGACCGAGTCTCCCACGTAGTAGGTGGTCTGTAGGTTTCGGTCCTTTCGCCACAGGGAGATGGCGGTCGAGGAGCCTTCGGTTCTGACCTGCAGCGTGTATCCGTTGGAAGCGGGAAGCTGAAACTGCATGATCGACCCCCGCGGGCCTTCGGCACCCGCGGGGGTCGGCATAAGTAGGGAGACGGCCCCCAGAAGCATCGGTATGGCGATTCGGGATCTCAGAACGGAAACCATCCTAGAAGAAACCGTCCTCCAACCTGACAGCGCATCATCGACGGCCGGCTCGGGTTGCAAGGAACGAAAGATGCTCCCACCCAGTCAAAACCTCGAGCTGAAGGCTCTCGACTCCTCCCCTGCCCGATCACTCCGAGTCTGCCATGAGCTGAAAGCTGAAGACGGCGGCCTGCTGATGCAGCAGGACACCTACTTCAAGGTCCCCCACGGGCGGTTGAAGCTGCGACGCGAGAGCTCTGCCCCGGCCCAGCTGATCGCCTACGAGCGAGCAGATCGTTCAGATGCCCGCGAGAGCCTCTACCGGATCACACAAGTGGTCGACGCAACCGAGACCGAGGCGATCTTGGGGGCGGCTCTCGGAGTTGAAGTCCAGGTCAGCAAGCAACGCCGGATATTTCTGCTCGAAAACGTCCGCATCCACCTCGACCTCGTAGCCGACCTTGGCAGCTTCATCGAGCTCGAGGCCCTCGCTGGCCGATCCGCGCCCGCCGATCTCGGGGTCAAGCTGACTGAGCTGAGAGAAGCCTTTCAGATCGAAGACTGTGACCTGGTCTCCGGGAGCTACGGCGATCTGAAGCTGGCGGTTTCTAGTTGCTAGGGGAGCGGATGCCTCCTCGATGGTGAGCTGACCAGGAGCGGCTCGCGAAGCCGGCCGACATCGGGGAGGGCGGGAACGGGCGGCGATCACCCTTCGCGTTGCCTCCGCTCGAGCTCAGGTCTTCGAGCTCGACTTGTCTCGGCGCCAGGCGTCCTCCCGCTGTCCCGCGGACGGCCAGCTAACTCAGCGGTTGGGAGGGGCTCCTCGGTGCCACGGCTTGTTCTTCTTGCTCTTGCCGCACTTAACCTTCACCCCAATGCCGTATTCGCTGGTGCCGTTGTTGTGGGCTTCGAACTGGACTGATGCCTTCGGCTTCTTGCGACAAAGGTTGTGACTGTTTTCGAGCAGACCGCGTTTGCCGCCGAAAAGGTGGAGGGTGAACTTCGAGACCGGAGCGTCGGGGACGGTCGCAAAGGTGTTGCGGATTCTTTCGTGCTTCGTGTCGATGTAGCCGACGAGGACGATGTGAAGCTGACCGCGCAGGTCGGCGACGATGTCCGGGAGTTCTCGTTCGCCGCCATTGGAGCGGAAGTAGACGGGGCCTTCGAGCGGCTGGTCGAGGAGTGGGCTAACGGCGCGTGCCTCACCCAAGATAGAGCTCTTCGGACAGGCGTCGGCATCGAACTGCACTCGGGTGCACGGGCTGTTGATATGGGCGTTATCGATCAACATCCCCTTGGGCAGGGTGACGCGCGAACTCGCGATGTTGGCCCCGCCGTCCGGCATCTGCAGCGTCGCGTGGATGCCGGGGTTGCCAGTCCGCTTAGTAGAGCCAGAGAAGCGAAGCGCCAGCTTCGGCTTGAACCCGAGTCGATCGCACCCGCCAACCTGGAAGGGTACGCTCGGCGTCGCGCTCGCACCCTGGTTGGAGGTAATCGTCGAGACCACCTGCATCGGATCGCAGCTGGTCGGGTTGAGGACGAAATGGTCGCGATTTAGTTCAACCCTTACATCTCGCATGTCAAGCGGAATCCCGTGGAGGACCGTCGGCAGAGGATCGGAGACTGCGGTGATCTGCGCCGTGGTCGGGTCCACCTGAAGGGCGTTGCGGACGACGACCGAGCCGAGGTCGAAAGGCCCGGCGACAGCCGGCGCCACGACCGCCAGCGAGAGCGGCGCCCCTTTGTAGGGGCCCGCGAGATAGGCGCGGCCCGAGGTGGTGAAGAAAGGGGTCGAGCCCGCGCCGGCCCCAACCGTGACGATACCGAGCTGGCTGGCAGCCGGACAGGCGGGCGATGCTTCCTGCGCCCTGCCGGTGGCGAGCTCGCCGGAGACCGCCGCAAGTGCCGCGTCGGGGCAGTAGGGGATGCCCTTCAGGTAGCCGCTGAGGCCGGGCGGCAGACCGACCTTCAGGCCACCGAGTTCCTGGCTTCGATCCTGACGGGTGATCCGCAACGCGAAGGGGCTCGTGTGCCCGGCGAGCGGATTCCAGACGCCGGCGCTGAGCTTCGGGTCGAAGCCGCCCCCGCCGCAGTCCTGGGTGATCTGGAAGGAGCTCTGCAGGTGGGCCGCGGCATTGCCCGACCACGGCGAGAGGTTGGCGCTGGCGGTGTAGGTGCCGCAGGCGGGTGGGGTGCGCAGGGCCGCGCGGGAGCCGCCGAAGAGGCTGACCCGCAGGTGGGAGAAGGGCAGCTGCGGATTCTCGTCGAAGACCGTTTCCAGCTGACCGTCGTCGCCGGCGACGATGCGACCGGGGAGCTTCAACACGATGCCGGTGTCGAAGTCTTCGACCACGAGGTAGATCGCGAGCAGGCTCTGGAAGGGGTTGTCTCCCTGGGCGGCAAGGTAGACGGCGCCATCGAGCGGGTGGTCGAGGACCGGGGTCTCGATCTGCACCGTGCCGATCTTCGCGTCGTCGGGACAGCTCTCGGGGTCGCCCGAGAAGACGATCGGCGTCTGCCCCACCGGGCTCTTCAGTCCGATCTGAGAGGCCGAACAAGAGCCGAGGCCCGCAGCGGCAGAGGGATTCAGGCTCATCCCGGCCGGCAGCTGGACGGCGGCGTCACGCAGGTCCGATTCGGATATGGCGCCGACCTCTTCGAGACCCTGCTGGGGCATCGCCACTTCGACGTCCAGGCCGCTGGGGCTGTCCGCGGAGTGCGTGGTGGGCGCCACCGAGAACGATGGCCCGAACGGCTCTGCCGCGCAGCCTTCAAGCCCCTGTTCGGGGCCCCATTCGGAGGGATCGTGGGGGAAGCCGGGGAGCTGATGGGTGTGCGTGGTTGCGTTGACGAAGGTGCCAGGGTGCTCCCAGGAGTCGATCGCCAGCTGGGTGGGCAGCCCGGCGCCCGGCTGCCCGCAGGAGGTCGGGTTGCGCAGAAACGGCACCGAAGGGGCGTCTGGTGGGGCAGGACAGAAAGTGCCGCTTTCAATGGGAGGCTCCTGGCCGGAGCACGCCCGCTGGCGATCGTGGGCGGGGTCGTCGGGGACCCCCCAGAGGGCCACGTCCGTGCCTTGGGTGGCAAGCTCGGGGATGTTGCGGCTCGAGGCCTGTATCACGTAGCCGCCCTCGGTGCTGACGGTGGCGTCGATCGAGACCACGGTGCCGGCGATGTTGAAGGCAAAACGGGCGGCGACCCCTGGCGGCGGCGCCATGTTGAAGAGCGGGTAAGGTCCGAGGATCGTACCGGGGCCGGAGCTGTTCAGGCGAACGCGGGCGACCCCGACCTGTGCCTGTTCCGTGCACTGCGACTGGACCTTGACCCCGCCGGCGACGAGATCGGCGAGCGAGCAGCGGTCCGGCACGGTGGTGTTGCCGAGGAAGCCCGGCGGCAGATCGACGATCACATCGCGCGTGGACTCCACGGGAAAGAGTTCGCCCGTGCTCGGCAGCGGGTTGGTTACGGTGTTGAAGGTGATATCGGTCCACTGCTCATAGGGGTGGGCGCCGGCGGCGGTGCTGGGCGTCCCGGTGGAGTCCGCGCTCAGCCCGGCGTCGAAGGCGTCGATGCCGAACGGCGGGGGACTCGCACTGATACGGGTCGGATCGACCGTATCGGCGGTGTTGGATGCTTCGCCTCCAGAGAGGTGGAATTGACTGGTGATGGTGCCGGCGGCGCTTTTCGCCACTTTCGCTTGGAAGCGCACCGTGTGCTTTTCAAGATAACTGAACCGTTCGAACCCCAGGCCGGACCACTTGCAGGTGATCGTCTGCCCCAACACCTGGCAGGTGGGTCCGCCGTGGGTATCCGCGCTCAAGGGGGTCAGCTCGGCGGGGAACTCACCGCTTAGCGTGACGCACTTGTCCGGGTCGGAGGGAGGCGGGGAGCCCGGCACGC